>Ga0315288_10002498_pt1 | contig 23781 bp, 15 predicted proteins | sample YL17G11_20_MG_FD_203454 | JGI IMG/M metagenome (GOLD analysis project Ga0315288, IMG submission 203454) | Sediment microbial communities from Yellowstone Lake, YNP, Wyoming, USA - YL17G11_20 | ecosystem: Environmental > Aquatic > Freshwater > Lake > Sediment | place: USA: Wyoming | collected... | reverse complement strand
CTCCACCGGAGCGCATAGGAGATTCAAGCACGGTTTTGAGGTCCGACAGCTCATATTGAACCAAGGGGCCTGAGCCAGCGATGTCCAGGGGCATTCTCGTCCCTTGAGTCGCTGGAATCAAGGCGGCGGGGAGTTCGACGGCCGCCGGAAGAAGCGCGTCCTGGTGAAGATCGTCGGCGAGTGACCGGGGCCCTCCGGCGGGCCAGGTATTAAGATGTAGGCGCCGGCCGAGTACAAGATTGTGATCGGCTTGCCCGGGACCGCCCCACGGCCTACGTTTCCCGCGAAGAACCGAAGGAGGAATCCAAACACGGGAGACTTTATGGGCAAGAAGGTCCTGATCGGAGTTTTCCTCGGCCTGCTGGGGCTGATGGCCTTCAACTGGTTCACCACCGGCGAGGTGGCCCTGATTCCCACCGTGCCCCTCTCGGCGGAGGGAAGGGAGCTGGCCCGCCTGGAGGGAGAGTTCGCGACCGCCACCCACGGTTACAACCAGGCCGGCCGCGCGGCGGGCATGACCGGGATGGACACCACGGCCGAGGCCCGCGCGGCCCTGAACGAGCTGGACCGGATCGAGAGGGCGCTCCAGCAGCTCCGGAGAGGCAACCCCACTCCCGCGAACAGCCGCCGGATCGATCAGATGCTGGAGAACATTCAGAAGGTCAAGAAGAACTAGCCGTTCCGCCGAGCACCCGCACCCACGACGCCGCGCCCCGGCCCTCCGCCGCCGGCGCGGCGTTTTCATTTCTCACCCATCCTTCCCCCATTTAGAAGTCGGCTGCGGGGCTTGACGTGTGCGGACTGCAGGCCCCTGGCGGAGATTCGGGCGGCGGACTCGCGGGGGGGGACGACGGAGGGTTCCTTCCGGAAACTCTCCCGGGGCCCATAACGTATTAGGATGAGAAGGGTGTCCCGCGCTCCGTTGGAGACCGCGGCGACGCCTTCGTGTGGAACGCCGCCTTCCCCCAGAGGAGGAGACCGCCGTGAGGCAGAGAACCCTGGTCCGGGCCCTGGCTTTATCCATCACCCTGCTGTCGGTTCTTTCGGTCACCCCCGTCCCGGCCGCGGAGATACCGCCGGACGGTTTCTACCGCTACCCGACCCTCGGCGGCGGCGTCATCGTCTTCGCCTCGGAGGGGGACCTCTGGAAGGTCCCGGCGGCGGGCGGCGTGGCCATGCGCCTCACCGCCTACGAGGGGGAGGAGAGGTTTCCCCACCTCTCCCCGGACGGGCGCCTCATCGCCTTCACCGCGCAGTACGAGGGGAACGACGACGTCTACGTGATGCCGGTCTCGGGCGGCGAGCCCCGGCGATTGACCTATCACCCCATGCCCGACCAGGCCATCGGATGGACCGAGGACGGCAAGGTCCTCTTCCGCAGCCGCCGGGACCATCCCCACGGCGACTTCCGCGTCTACACCGTCCCCGCCGAGGGGGGCATACCCCGGATGATCCCCCTGGAGCCGGCCGCCTGGATCAGCTTCGAGCCGAAGGGCCGCCGCGTCGCCATGCAGAAGATCGGCCTCGAGTTCCACAACTGGAAGCGCTACAAGGGAGGCGAGGCGGAGCAGATCTACGTGGGCACCCTGGAGCCCCTCGCTTTCGACGAGGTCACGAAGTACGAGGGGAAGGACGCCTTCCCCATGTGGGCCCCTGACGGCCGGATCTACTTCGCGACGGACCGCTGGGGGCGGCCGAACCTGGCCTCCATGAAGCCCGACGGCAGCGATGTGAAGCGGCTCACCCGCTTCGACGACTACGACGTGCGCTGGCCTTCCATGGGGGACGGGAAGATCGTCTACCAGCACAAGATGGATCTCTGGGTCTACGACCCGGCGGACGGGAAGAACGTCCAGGTCCCCATCCAGCTCCCCAGCGACCGCATCCAGGTCCGGGAGCGCTTCGTCGATCCCATGGCCACCCTCGGATCCTGGGGCCTCTCCAATGACGGCGAGCGGATCGTTCTGGAGACCCGGGGCGACCTCTTCATCACCCGGACGAAGAAGAAGGGCCTCATCCGCCGGCTCACCGAGAGCAGCCTGGACAGGACCAAGTTCCCCGCCTTCTCACCCGACGGAAAGACCGTGGCCGCCTGGACGGAGGTTAGGGGCGAGGAACAGCTCCTTCTCCACGCCGCCGACAACAGCGTGCCGGCGAAGCAGGTGGGATCCGTGGAGCCCGGATGGCACTACCCGCCGCTCTGGTCGCCCGACGGCAAGAAGATCGCCTGGGGCGACGAGAAGTACCGGCTCCGGGTGACCGATCCGGCCTCAGGGAACAGCGTCCTCGCGGACCGGGGAGACTGGGAGATCTCCAACTACGAGTGGTCTCCGGACAGCCGCTATCTGGCCTACGACCTGCGTCTGGAGAACGGCTTCAACCAGGTGAAGGTGTGGGACAGCGAGACGAAGAAGAGCATCGAGATCAGCGATCCGATGTTCAACTCCTACTCCCCCACCTGGGATCCCAAGGGGAAGTACCTCTATTTCCTCTCGGACCGCTACATCAATCCCTATCTGGACCAGCTCGAGGCCCGTTTCATCGTCGGCAAGGCCACGCTTCCCATGGTCGTGGCGCTGCAGGCCGACGGGACCCTTCCCTTCGCGCCGCGCGGGGACGTGGATCCTAAGACGGAGGAGAAAAAGGCCGAAGAGGCCGGGTCCGCCAAGGACAAGGACGCCAAGAAGGAGAAGGGCAAGGAGGAAGAGAAGAAGGCCGAGGAGAAGGAGAAGAAGGTCGAGCCGATCCGGATCGACTTCGCAGGGATCGGCGACCGGGTCGTGCAGGTGCCGGTGGATCCAGGCTTCTACTTTGGATTGAAAGCCGTGGAGGGGAAGCTCCATTACCTCAGCTTCGAGCCTAAGGGGATGATGCCGCCCGACGGCCCCGGCGAGGACGACGAGAGGCCGGGGGCCGACCTTCAGACCTACGACATCGAGAAGGAAAAGGCCTCCACCCTGGCGTCCGGGGTCCTGGGCTACGACGTCTCCATGAACGGGAAGGTCCTGGTCTACCGCACCAAGGGGGGCTTCTTCCGGGTGGAGGCCGGCGCCACCAGCGCTCCCAAGCCCGATCCCTCCCGCGCCGACGGCGACGACAGCCGGATCGATCTCGGCGGCTGGACGGTCCGGATCAACCCGCGGCAGGAATGGCAGCAGATGCTCCGCGAGGGGTGGCGGCTGCAGCGGGACTTCTTCTACGACCCGAAGATGCACGGCGTTGACTGGGAAGGGGTCTGGAAGCAGTACGGCTCCCTGGCCGACCGGATGGCCTCCCGGGACGATCTGGAGGACATCCTGGGCGAGATGCTCGGAGAGCTGAACGTGGGGCACGCCTACCACTGGCCCGGCGACCTGCGGCGGGGAAAGCCCGTGGGGACGGGCCTTCTCGGGGCGGACCTGGATTACGACCCGGCCAGCGGCTTCTGGCAGATCAAGAAGATCTACACCGGCGACTACCCGGCCCCAGACACCTCATCACCCCTCTCCCGGCCCGATCTCAAGGTCAAGCCGGGGACGTGGCTGGTGGCCGTGGACGGCAAGCCCCTGGTGAAGGGGGAGGACTACCTGCGGCGCCTCGCGAGCCGCGCCGGCCAGGAAGTGGAGCTGTCGGTGAGCGACACCCCGAAGATCGAGGGGGCGCGCCGCATCGTGGTGAAGCCGGTCGGGAGCGACACCCCCATCCGCTACGCCACCTGGATCCGGGAGAACCGCGCTTACGTGGACAAGGCGAGCCAGGGGCAGATCGGCTACCTCCACCTCTATGACATGGGCGGGATGGGGCTCCGGCAGTTCGCCCGGGACTTCCCCCCCCAGTGGAAGAAGGCGGGCCTTATCATCGACGACCGCTGGAACCACGGCGGCTTCGTGGCGCCCATGATCATCGCCCACCTGGACCGGAAGCTCTTCGCCGTGGGCGGCGCCCGGTACGGAAACATCGGCACCACCCCCGACCGCTCCTCAAACCGTCACATGGCGGTCCTGATCAACCGGCAGGGAGGCAGCGACTGCGAGACCCTGGCCCAGGAGTTCAAGGACTTCAAGATGGGCCCGGTCATCGGCACCCGCACCTGGGGCGGGTGGGTCGGGATCCGGGGCAACAAGAACTTCCGGGACGGCGGCGGCACTACCCAGCCCGAGTTCGGGGGCTGGGACCCCCGGGGGAAGTACTGGATGATCGAAGGGCACGGCGTCGATCCCGACGTGGTGCTCGACCTCGGCCCCGACGGGTTCCTCCACGGGAAGGATGTCCAGCTCGATTACGCCGTCAAGGACCTGATGGAGAAGATCTTGAAAGATCCCCCGAAGCTCGCACCGGCGCCCCCTGTGCCTCCCCGGCCCCTGGCGCCGGAGAAGTAGCAGGCCGGGCCCGAAAGCGGCAGTCCCTCACACGCGCTCGCGTAAAGCCCGCCTCCCGGCCAGGCAGCAGTCTTCAAGACCGGGGGGCGGGTTTCCTTCCAGATGGCCGGGAGTGTGTTCGTGGAGTTCCCGCTGGAGAGGGGGAAAAGCAGGGGGGAAACGGCGCCTCAGCGCCTGGGCGGGCCGGGCTTCGGGGTGGAGGCGGGATTGTCGCCTTCCAGATGCCCCAGGATGCGCCGGCAGGTGCGCTCGAACCGGGCGGTAAGAGCGCGGCGGGGCTCCCCGGGGACGTAGCCGATTCGCTGCCAGAGGGCCTGGGCTCGCCGGACCTCCTCGGCGGCGGCGCGCCCATTCGTGTCGTCCTTCACGCCGCCCCCGATGGTGTTGGCCGCCATCGCCTCCACCCACATCGCCGTCAGCCGCGCCGCGGGAGACGCGGCCGAATCATCCGCCATCTGCTCCTTCGTCACGAGCTTCTCCACCTGGACGCAGAGCTCCTCCATCTTCCTGATGTTCTCGCTCACGTCCCATGCGGATCCCCTCACCGCCTCGGGATAGGCCAGGACGAGGCCATCGATGGCGCCCCGGAAACGCTCCTCCAGCTCCGCCGCCCTGTCCCGGGGTGGGGGAGCACACTGCTTCCAGCGCTCCACCGCCGACCTCAGGATCTGCGGCAGATCCCTGGGGGCCTCCGGCCGAGCCTGCGCCACCGTCGGCTCCCCAGCAGGGGCCGCGTCGACCGGCGAGGGCGAGGCCTCGGATACCACCTCGGGCGACGCCGGGATCGCCGCCGGTGCCGGCTCCGGGAACGCGGTGACAGGCTCCGACAGGGAGGCCGCCGGCGCGGGCAACAGCGCCTCCATCTCCCGGATCAGGGACACCCGCTCGGCCACGTGGGCCTCCCGCTCGATGTCCCCCCGGTGCTTGTAGCGATCGAAGAAACGATCGCAGGCCCCGCGGAACCGCTGCCAGAGGATCTCCGACTCCCTCCGGCTCACCGGCCCCACACCCTTCCAGTCAACCTGCAGCTTCTTCAGGGCCGCCGCGGTCGCCTGCCAGTCGGTGGAATCGGCCACCGCCTCCGCCTGCGCGCAGAGCGCCAGCTTCGCATCCCGGTTCTTCGACAGCTCCTGCCGGCGGTGCTTCAGGTCCTCCTTGCGGCGCGTGAAGAAAGCGTCGCACGCCTTCCGGAACCGTTCCCAGAGCACCTTGTCCTGGGCGGGGAGCGACGGCCCGAGGTTTTTCCATTCCGCCTGGAGTCCCTGGAGCGCCGTGGCGGTCCTGATCCATTCGGTGGAGTCCGCCAGGGCCTCGGCCTTCACGCACAGCTCTTCCTTCTTCGCGGCCTGCTCCGCCCGGAAGGCCTCCGCCCGGGCCCGGATCTCGTCCCGGGCCGTCCTAAACCGCTCCCAGATCTCCCGCGCCTTGTCTCCCGAGGCCCGGCTCGCCCTGCTCCATTGCTCCTGGATCTGGATCAGCCGGCGCGCCGCTTCCAGGGGCTGGTCGATCTGGAGCAGCGCCTCGGCCCGGAGGCAGAGGTCCTCCTGGACCCCGGTGTTGGCCCAGCATTCCCACTCCTCCCGCTCCTTCATCTCCCTCAGCCTCGGCGCGAGCCCCGCCTGAAGCGCCCTGAAGCGTTTCTCCAGGACGTTGTGGTCGGCGCGGGAGGGGAGCGGTCCCGGATCGTCCAGGGCCGCCTGGACATCCTTGAGGGCCCGGCCCAGCGCCTTGAGGGAGACGTTTTCCGCCTGGAGGAGTCGCTCCAGCCGGACACAGATCTGCTCCAGCCGTTGCCGGTTCTCGCTCTGGAGCCGTTCCTTCTCCTGGCGCGCCGCTTCCTGCTCCGCCTGGCGCCGGGCCGAGGCCTGCTCCTCGGTCCGGGCCCTCAGCCTCGCCTCGCACGCCGCCACCGCCGTGTCGAAGCGCTGCTGGAGCGCCCGCCCCTCCTCGGTCTCCAGCGGCCCGAGGCGCTCCCACTCGAACCGCACCTCGTTGAGGACGGCCTCGGCCGAATCGGCCCCCGTAGCCTCCAGCTTCTCGCAGAGCTCCCGGCGAGGCGTCACGTTCCGGGCGGTGAACTCCGCCTCCTCCTGCTCCCGCTTCCGGCGCTCCTCCAGCTCCACCTGGTTCCTCGCCAGCCGCTCCCGCGCCGCGTGGAGCGCCCGGCTGAAACGCTCCGCCAGATCGTCGTCCACGTCGGGGAGAAGGTCGATCCAGGCCTCCCGGACCTCGGAGATCCCCGCCGCGAGGCTGCTGGACCCCTCGGACGCCGCCAGGGCCTCCATCTTGTCGCACAGGTCGGTCTGCCGCCCCCGGTCGGTGGCCGGTCGGGGTTCCTCCGCCTCGGCCCCCTCCGGCCTGCCGGCGCTCAGCATGGCCCGGGCCCGCTTGGCTGCGGACTTGTTCCGGGCCCGCTGCGCCACGGGACCGAGGATTTCCTCCAGGGAGATTCCGCCGGGTTGGCCCGGGGGGTACAGGGAGGCGATCCGGTCCAGGGCCGCCAGGGCCACATCGGGGTGATCGCTCTTCTGTGCCACCGTGGCCAGCTCCGCGGGGTCGGAGATCTTCTCCAGCGCGGCGATACAGACCGGGACATGGTGTCCGTGCCGGGCCACGCTCCCCAGAGCCCTCGGATCATCCAGCCGCTCCAGGGCCGCGCGGCTGACCGACTCCAGCGCAGCCGATCGCGCCACCGAGACCAGGTGCCGGCGCTCCCCCAGGCCCTCCAGCGCAACCAGGGCCGAGTCCGTCTGCCCCTCCAGCGCCAGGCCGTGGAGCACGCCGACGGCCTCCTCCCGCACCCGCTCGTCGCCGTCGGTCCGGGCGATCTCAGCGAGAAGCGCCGGATCGGAAAGCTCCCCCACCGCCGCACGGCGGACCTTCGGGTCCTCGTGCTTCCACTCCGGGACGTTCCGGCGCCTATCGAACAAGCCCATGTTTCCACCGCTCCTGTTTCGAGGGAGCCTAGATTATACGCAAAGTTTGGGGGAAATTGCTCGCCCCCCCGGGTCCGGGTGCCGGAAATGCACATCGACTACAATCCGGACCAGACCCGCTCAAGGGTTTCTCGGGTGAGGGATGGGACCGGAGAAACGGTCACGGTGGGGACTCGCACCGCTCTTCTTCGCGGCGGGCGGGCTGGCGCTGGCGGTCCAGGTGACCCTCCTGCGGGAGCTGATGGTCGCCCTGCAGGGAGACGAGGCGGCGGTGGGACTGGGGCTTGCCGCCTGGCTGGCCGGGATCGCGGCCGGCGCCGTGCTGGCGCGCCGGCTGGTCGGGCAGGCGCCCGGGAAGTGGGCCGTACTGGGGTTCGCGCTCCTCGCCGCAGCCGGTCCCGTCGAGGTGATCGTCGCCCGCCTGGGCCGCTGGGCCCTGGCCCCACCGCCGGGCGAATTGCTCTCCCTGGGCCCCGCCGTCCTTCTCGCCGTTGCGGCCCTCGCCCCCGCCGGGTCCCTGGTGGGGCTCACCTTCACCGCCCTCGCCACCGTCGCTCCCGGGGCCGGCTGGCGTCCCGGTGAGGGGCTCGCCCGCCTCTACATCCTGGAGTCCCTCGGTTCCCTGGCGGGCGGCCTCCTGGTGACTTTCCTGGTGGTCCCGCTGCTGGATCCTCTGAAGGGGATCTTCCTCTCCGGAAGCCTCTGGCTCCTCGTGGGGTACACCGCCGCCCGGCGCGGGATCGTTCCGGGAGGCCGGGCGCTGCCCCTCCTCGGGCTGGTCCTGGCCGTATTGGCACTACCGCTCCTCTCCCGTCCCCTCGACGAGGCCACGGTCAGGGCGCGGTTCCGGGGAGTGGCCCCGGGAATCCCTCTGCGCGCCTGGGCCGAAACTCCCTACCAGCACGTGGCCGTCGGCGGCGACTCGCCGCGGCACCTCTATTCGGGCGGGCAATATGCGGGCAGCTTCCCCGATCCTTTTGAGGACGAAGCGCTGGCGCACCAGCTCCTCTCCCTGGCCCCCCGCCCCGAGTCGGTCCTCGTCATCGGGAGCGGCTTCGTCGGTCCCCTGCGGTTCCTCCTCGACGGAGAGGTGAAGCATCTCGATCTGGTGGAAATCGACCGGCGGGCCCTGGAGCTGGTGAGAAAGTTCCTTCCTTCCGACTACGACGCCGCCCTGGGCGATCCCCGCGTGCGGATCGTCACGGACGACCCCCGCCGCTTCCTGGCGCGCCCCGGCGGGAGGTACGGCCTGATCCTGGTCCTGGAGCCTCCCCCGGTGACCCTCTTCCTAGCGCGCCTTTCCACGGTGGAGTTCTACCGGCTCTGCCGCGGCCATCTCGCCCCGGACGGCGTCCTGGTGGTCCGGCACGAGACGGCCCCCAACGTCCTCACCGGCGAAACCGCCGCCCTGGGAGGCTCGATCTGGGGCGCCCTGCGGCGGGTCTTCCCGGTGGTCCACGCCGGCCCGGGCCCCGACAGCCTTCTCGTCGCCGGCACCGACCCCGGCGCGGTCACCCTCGACCCCGGCGTCCTGACCCGGCGATTCCAGGAAAGAGGGGTCCGGTCGGAGGTGTTCGTCCCGGGCCTCTTCCCGATCCTGTTTCCGCCCGAGCGGGTGGCCTTGCAGGAGGAAGCCCTCGACCGGGCCGCGGCGCTCGTCTCCCCGAGCCGGGACGAGCGGCCCGTCTCCTTCCTCCACGCCCTGGCCCGGCGCCAGCAATTGGCGGGAAGCCTCCTGGCCCCGATCCTCGGGTGGGCCTCCCGCGCCTCGAGGGTGTGGCTGGTCTCGCTGGCGCTTCTCCCGTCGCTCCTGTTGCTCGGCGCGCTGGCGTGCCACCGGGATCCCGGCCGGGCTTTCCCCCTCGCCGCAGTCCACGCGGTGACGGTGACGGGAGGGTGCGGGATGGCCTGGAGCCTCCTGGTCCTCTTCTCGTACCAGGCCCGGGCCGGCGCCCTCTACGGGCGGATTGGCCTTCTCACCGCCCTGTTCATGCTGGGGCTGGCAGCGGGAGGGCTCGCTCTCTCCCGGGGCGCGGAGCTTTCCGCCGATCGGGCCCGGCGCTGGCTCCCGGCCGTCGCCGCCGCCGTGCTTCTCTTCTCGCTGGCGGTGCCCGCCCTCCTGCGGCGCCTGGGGGATCCGGGCCTGCAACGGACAGGGATCCCGGACCTCCTTCACGGCGCGCTGCTCCTCGCGGCCGGGGCCGTCACCGGGAGTCTCTTCCCGGTGGCGGCGGGCGTCCTCCTGTCGGGGCGGCGGGGAATCCGGGAAACGGCCGGCGGGTTGGAGGCGGCGGATCATTGGGGGGCGGCAGTGGCGGCCCTCCTGGGGGGCGTCATCTACATTCCGGCCCTGGGGCTCATCCCGACCGCCTGGCTCCTGGCGGCCCTGGAAGCCTCGGCGCTCGCCGGGGTGCTCCTGGCGTGGCTCCGGGGACGCCGGGCGGCCTCACCTTGAGATGACCGGAAGCCGGCGGGAGGCTGGTTTCGAAAGCGCCGACGCGGCGGGCGACGGTGCGATGGTCACCACGGATCCGGACCTTCCGCTGCTGGGAACGGCCCACTACTACCTCGTGAGCGGGGAGAACGGCTGTGCCGAAGGGCCCCTGGGCACATCGTCCGGCGCCATCCCGCGGCCGAACCCGGTCCACTGCTCCGGTGTCAGGCCGCGGCTGGAGGAACGGCGTAGAACTGCATCATGTCCATCGCGAAATGGACCATCCAGAACCACCACACGTCTGCTGACCGCCGGACCACCGAAAGTATCCCGACGCCGAGGCCCGCATCCAGGGCGAGTCGGGTGAGCTCCGGCCACGCCGCGCCGCCCTGCAGCATGGCGGGGATGTGCGCCGCCGCAAAGAGCGTCGCCACGACCGGGATGGTCCCGCGCAGGCCGACAGCCGCCGCGAAGCGAACGAACAGGATTGCGATCGTCACGTCCTCCAGCAGCACCTGGATCGCGAAAGCGACATTTCTCGGGTGATACACCCGCAGCACGATGGCCGGCCATGGGGCGCTGCCCGTCCGGGCCAGGCTGAAGAGTAACGTGGCGAGAAGTGCGATTCCCAGGCCGCCTCCCACCCGCAACCAGATTCTGCGAGCCGGCGGCCAGGCTGTGTTCAGGGGCTGCCGCCGGACCGCCAGGAGAACCAGCATGGGCGAGAAGATGACGAGCTGATTGAGGGCTTCAAACGGCAGCCGGAGCGGGCCGGTCCCTGGCAGCAGCCATCCGGCGCCATAGAGGAGGCCAATCCCCAGGACGGCCGCGACCGACCCGAGCGCCCAGCCCACTTCGCGCCATGGATGCGGGAAGACTACGGTAGTCGGGGGCGGCCAGAGCGACGGAGTTGCCCGGGCGAGAAGCAGCCAGCCGATCATCAGCCGCGCTGTAGCCGACGAGCAACGCAAAATAGTGGGAGCCGGGCACCGTTTTTCCCGTGATCGCGCCGGCGTCCGAACACTCCGGTCAGCGGCCGGTCTTGTCACCCTTCGGGACGACGGTCAGCCCGCGGGACTCCAGCAGCGGCCCGACTTCGGGCTCGCGGCCGTAGAACTCCTTGAACAGGGTGATGGAATCCGCGCTGAAGCCTCGCGACAGGACCTTGGCGCGCAGGTACTCCCCGTTGGCGCGCTGCAAGCCGCCATGCGTCTTGAACCAGTGCTCGGTGTCCTTCGCCAGCACGTCGGCCCAGATGTAGGCGTAATATCCGGCCGAGTAGTCGTTGGAGAAGATGTGCGCGAAGTACGGCGTGTGGTAGCGCGGCGGCACGGCGTAGTAATCCACATCGTTCTTCTTGAGCGCCTCCGCCTCGAAGACCATCACGTCCTTGGCCACCGGCGCCTGGCTCGCCGGTATCTGGTGCCAGGCCTGGTCCAGCAGCGCGGCCGCCAGGTATTCCGTGGTGGCGAAGCCTTCGTTGAATTTCCGCGCCGCCAGCACCTTGTCCACCAGCGCCTGCGGCATCGGCTCGCCGGTCTGATAGTGCTTTGCGTAGTGCGCCAGCATCCCGGGATCGGTCGCCCACATCTCGTTGTACTGCGACGGGAACTCCACGAAATCGTTCGGCACGGAGGTGCCTGCAAAGAGCGGGTACTGCACGCTGGAGAGCAGGCCGTGCAGCCCGTGGCCGAACTCGTGGAACAGGGTCGTGAGCTCGTCGAAGGTCAGCAGCACCGGCTGGCCTGCCGGCGGCTTGACGATGTTCAGGTTGTTGGCGATCACCGGCTTCAGGCCCAGCAGCCTGGACTGGCTCACGTATTCGTTCATCCAGGCGCCGCCCTGCTTGTTGTCGCGCGCGAAGTAGTCGGTCAGGAACAAGCCTAGCGGGGAGCCGTCTTCGTTGAAGATCTCGAATGTGCGCACGTCGGGGTGATAGACGGGCAGGTCCGTGCGCTCCTTGAAGGAAAGACCGTAGAGCTCGTGGGCCGCGTAAAACAGGCCGTCCCTGACCACGCGGTCGAGCTCCAGGTACGGACGCACCTGCGACTCATCATAGGCATACTGTGCCTTGCGCACCTGCTCGGCGTAGAGGGCCCAGTCCCAAGGCTGCAGCTTGAACGGACCACCCTGAGCGCTCTTCTCCTGCTGGTCGATCACCTTCTGCATCTCGTCTGCTTCCTTGCGCGCATTGGCCTCGGCGGCCGGGGCCAAGCTGGCCAGCATCTTGTTCACGGCGCCCGCGCTGCCCGCGGTCTCGTCCTCGAGCACGTAGGCGGCGTGGTTGACATAGCCGAGCAACGCGGCCCGCTCCGCGCGCAGCTTCACGATCCGCGCCACCAGGGCGATGTTGTCGTTGGGACCCCCGTCGGCACGGCCGGTGGACGCCTTGTAGATCCGCTCGCGCAACGCGCGGTTCTTGAGCTGCGCCAGCACGGGCTGACCGGTGGTGTTCTGCAGGGTGATGACCCACTTGCCGTCCAGCTTGCGCGTCTTCGCCGCCTGCGCAGCGGCACCAATCTGCTCCTCGGACAGACCATCCAGGTCGGACAGCTTGTCCACCACGACCGCGCCGTCGTTGGTGGCCTTGAGCAGGTTCTGCTGGAACTGCGTGGTGAGCGAGGAAAGCTGCTCGTTCATCTTGCGCAGCTTGGCCTTGTCGGCGTCCGACAGCGGCGCGCCGGCGCGCACAAACTGCGTGTGGTAGCGCTCCAGCAGGCGCAGCGATTCCGGATCGAGGCCGAGTCCGGCGCGGCGGTCGTACAGCGCATTCACCCGCGCGAACAGCAGCGGGTCAAGGAAGATCGCGTCCCGGTGCGCGGCGAGCTTGGGCGCCATTTCCCGCTCGATCTTGTCCAGCTCCGGGTTGGTGTTCGACGAGGTCATGTTGAAGAACACCGAGGATACGCGGTTGAGCAGCTGACCGGAGCGCTCCATCGCGACAATGGTGTTCGCGAAGCTCGGCGCCTCGGCGTTGCGCGCGATTGCGTCCGCCTCCTTGCGCTGCTCAGCCATGCCAGCCTCGAAGGCCGGGCGGTAATCCGCGTCCTTGATCTTGTCGAACGGCGGCAGGCGGTACGGCAGCGAGCTCGGCTGCGCGAACGGATTGCTTTGCGGGAACGGCGTCGGCGCTGCAGCGCGGTCCGCCGCGGCGGCATACGCCGCGATACCGAACAAGAGGCCGCAGGCCGCGAACGACAATATCAACGTTTTCATCTCTCCCTCCAATTGGATGGCGTTGCGCTCCAGGCCAGCCGCTGGGGCCTCCAAAAACCCGTCCGCCCCTGTTTTGTTTGGCTTACAGCCAGCCCCCCAGATCCCAGGCACCTACCTTATTGATGCGCCCGGCAGGATAACCCCTGGGGAGCGCCCCTGTCCATCCTCTCCCCGGGAAGTCACGCTGATCTGCTTCCGGGATAGAATGCGCGGATGCAGATGCCACCATTGGGCATTTTGGCCTCCCGGGGGCCGGGACCGTGAAGAGCCGGCGGCTCCCGCGAAGGCTTCTGAGCGTCCTCATCTACGCCGTCGGTGTCCTCATCTTCGCGGAGGCGTTCTCCCGGGCCGTTCTCGCCTGGCCGCCTGTCTTCCGCCGGATCGCCCGCCGGGACGAAGTGGCCTGGAGGCTGGAATGGGTCCGCCGCCACGCCGCCGGCCTTCCGGCCTCCCTTCCCTTTGACGTCTACCACCCGACGCGCGGCTGGGCGGTCCGGTCGGGCCTGCGGGACCTTCCGGTCTTCCTCGGGAAGACCTTGAGCACCAACTCCGACGGGATGCGCGGGAGCCGGGATTACGCGGAAGCGAAGCCGGCGGAGGTGCGCCGCCTGGTCCTCCTCGGCGACTCTTTCACCTTCGGTGAGGGCGTCTCCGATTCAGAGACCTATGCCCACCAGCTCTCCCTCTTCCTGCCGCGCCTGGAGGTGCTCAACCTGGGTGTCCACGGGTACGGCAACGACCAGATGCTCCTGGCCCTGAGGGAGGGAGGTCTTCGCTATCACCCCGACCTGGTCGTCCTGGGATTCGTCCACGAAGACCTCGACCGGAACATCCTCGGGTTCCGGGATTTCGCCAAGCCTCGTTTTCTCCTCTCCCGCGGAAGGCTCTTGCTCACGAACACTCCCGTCCCGACCCCCGCGGAGGTGCTGGCGCAGGAGACCTGGCGGTCCCGATTGGCGGACCTCTTCTCGGTGATCGGCCGCGTCTGCTGGTGGAGCTCGAGGGTCGCCCGGCGTGACGCCGAGGGGATAACCCGGGCTATCCTGAAGGAGATCGCCGATGACGCGCGACGGGCGGGGGCCGTCCCCGTCTTCTTCTACCTGCCGGTGCACACAGAGATCCTGGACCGGGAAGAGCGTCCCACCCCGGGCGAGGCGTTCCTTCTCCCCTTCTGCGAATCGGTGGAGATTCGTTGTCTTTCCCTGCGACCCTATCTGGCCCGGCATCTTGATCCCGGCGGCTTTCCGGTGAAGGCACCCCACTGGGCCCCTCAGGTGCACCGGGCGGCCGCGGAGGCGATTCGGGATTATCTGGAGGGAAGCGGACTCTTGCTGCGATTGCCAATTGGCCTCGGGACAGCCAGCGGGGATGCGGCCAAGAAGCGACGATTCCCAGAGATGTCTGGAGAACTCTCCGGCGGGCCGTCGTTGGTCAGCGACCCGTCGGTTCGAGGGAGGGAGGCGTTTGGCTCCCCGGTATTCGCGGATGGATTTTTCGGATTGGGACAGGGACATCAGGGCATGTTCGTCCCGGAATCCATCTATTCGATGGCGCGCCCGATCTTGTAGTAGAAGCGCACGTTTTTTGGCTCGCTCCTGAGCATCTTGACGAACATCTGCGCCGCTTTTCCCCGGTCGCCGCGGTTCCAGTAGCTCACGCCCCACTCGATTAAATGATCCAGGTCTTTCGGGTCCCTCTCGACGACGCGCGCGAACCACTCGTCCGCCTCCACCCACATCTTCCGCTCGCAACAGGCCGTAGCGATGAGAAGGAACGCCTCGTCGTCCTTCGGGTCGGACTTCTGGGCTCGCTGGAAGACGTCGGCGGCCTCGTCGACCCTTCCGACTCTCAGTAGGATGTGTCCGGCGCGGGCCAGCGTGCAGCGTCCAAAAGGGCGCCAGTCTCCCCAGCGGGAGCGAGGGGGACGGAGGGCATGCAGACGAGAACCGCGACGCACAGCAGTCAGGTGTGGTATTCAGGATTCGGGCACGCTCCCGCGCCTCACTTCTTTGATCCGTTCCTCCTGGCGGGACAGAAGGTGCTCCCGGTCGCGGCGGTAGGCCTCCTCGATCTTCTCCATCTGCCCGGGGTCGCCTCTGGCCGCCCGCTGCTCAGACTTGAAGAGGATTTCCCGCTCGGCCAGCTTCGCCTGGGCCTCGCGGCGGATCTTGGCGATCTTCCCCTTCTGCTGGGCGGTCAGCTTCTCGGGAGCTGTCGACTCCGGCGGCGACTCCCTGTCCTTGCGGGTCAGCTTCTCCATGGCCAACTCGTAGGCCGACTTGAGCCTGTCACCCATCTTTTCCCTCCCAAGCTGCTAGGATAGCATGACCTCTCAACCTGGAAGTTCACTTCCTCACCCCAGAGGGGTGGATTCCCATGAGATCCCTGCGGCATGATTCGGCTGTTGCCGGTATTGGGGCTTCCGGGTGTCGTCGAATACACAAATTCCCATTACTTGCAGCCTTCAGTCGATTGAAATCTTCCGGAGAAGGTTGAAGTCGTTCAGCATCCTCCCGGTGCCCAGCACCACGCAGGCCAGGGGGTCATCGGCTATGGAAACGGGCAGGCCCGTTTCTTCCCGAAGCCGCTTGTCCAGGTTTTTCAGGAGCGAGCCGCCCCCCGTGAGCACGATCCCCTTGTCCACGATGTCCGCCGAGAGCTCGGGCGGCGTCTGCTCCAGCGCCATGCGCACCGCCTCGATAATGTTGGAGACCGTCTCGGATAGCGCCTCCCGGATCTCTTCGTCGGAAATCACCAGGGTCTTGGGGATCCCCTCCACCAGGTCGCGCCCCTTGATCTCCATCGTAAGCTCCTCCTCCAGGGGAAAGGCGGACCCGACGTTGATCTTAATCTCCTCCGCCGTCCTTTCCCCCACCAGGAGATTGTACTTCCGCTTGATGTACTGCACGATGTCTTCATCCATCTGATTGCCGGCGACACGGACCGATCGGCTGTAGACGATCCCGGCCATGGAAATCACGGCCACATCGGTGGTGCCGCCGCCGATGTCCACCACCATGTTGCCGGTGGGCTCCGTGACTGGGAGCCCGGCTCCCAACGCCGCCATCATGGCCTGCTCCACCAGGTAAACCTCGGAAGCTTTGGCCCGGTAGGCCGAGTCCTTGACCGCCCGCTTTTCCACCTGTGTGATTTGCGACGGCACACCGATGACGATCCGGGGGCGCACTCCCAGGGATCGGTTATGGGCCTTCTTGATGAAGTGGTCGAGCATCTTCTCGGTATGCTCGAAGTCGGCGATGACACCGTCTTTCATGGGACGGATGGCGATGATGTTTCCTGGCGTTCTCCCGAGCATCTCCTTCGCTTCCTTGCCCACCGCCTCCACCTTCCCCGTCTTCTGATTCACGGCAATGATGGAGGGCTCGCAAACCACAATCCCCTTTCCCCGGACGTAGACCAGGGTGTTGGCGGTGCCCAGATCGATGGCCAAATCGTTCGAAAAGAGGCTCAAAATCGATCTCGGGTTCCACTGCATGACGCTTAACACCTCTCCTTAATATTTGCCCCCTGTCCCTTACGAAAACTCGTCCGCCCTTGTTTTCTTGCATTTGCGGCGGTCCGATCGGATACTCCCGCCTTCCTTCTTAATACCTCTGGCAGCATAGCTTCCGGGGGTTGCCCATGTCCATCCTCCGGGTCTTCCTCATCCTTTTCCGCGCCCTTTTCCAGGATCGTTCGCAACTTGCCCTGGAAAACCTCGCCCTGCGCCAGCAGCTCGCCATCCTTCACGGGAAGGCTTCCGCGACCCGGATTTCGCGTGGCGGACCGGGCTTTTCGGATGACTCTCTCCCGGATTTGGAGGGAGTGCCGTCCAGCGCTTCCCGTGGTCCGGCCCGAGACCCTCGTCCAGCGGCATCGGCAAGGATACCGGTACTGCTGGCGATGGAAGTCCTGCATCGGGTGACCTGAGGGGAATCGTCCACGCCCTGGACGCGAACTCGACCGTTCCCCGGGAAGTCACGCCGCCATTCATGGGTCCCATGGTCGCCACCCCGGTACCTGGTGGGCTTCAACATCACTATCAGCGCGCTGCCTGAATCCACTTCTAGGAATACCGTCGATCGCGTTTGCGCGAACTGGAAGGATCTGCCTCTCGCAGGGCCGTGCTCGCAGACCTGGGCAGAATCCACCCACCTACGCTGCCGCGATTCTCCTCGCTCCCGGTCGGTGGCAGAGGTCGCAAGAGATTCTACCGTCAGAAGCCAGTCCGGACCTATTTTTCGGGAGGGACAGGAGCCAAAACGCTGTCGTTCGGAGCGAATTCCGGAGAGCGGGATCAGCCTCGCCGAACAAAACTCGTCGCACCGGTTTGATCCAGATGTAGCCGTCGGTGAGATCTCCGAACCGAGGTGGCGGGTAGGCACGAGAATAGACTCGAGATACTCCCGATAGGGAAAAGCCGCGGCCCGCATGATCTTCATTGCCAGCCTCTTGTTCCATATCTCCGCGTTCACGAAGCTGCCGACATCATCCTGCTGACCTGCGGGGACCATCTTTATCGCAAGCATCACCCTTTCAGTGGCCAAAGTGGGGACCGGGTCCCGCACCAGCTGGGCGTCGTGCTGGACCCAGTGCGCCTCACCGAGCAGCACGACGTCGTGGTGGCGGAGTTTCTCAGCGACGTACGGGATCGGAGGTAGGGCGTCTTTCTCGATATGCTCCCGGATCGAAATGTCGCCGCTCGCCGCGCCGCCGGCGGAGATGACCAGGATCAACGAGATGCAGGCCACTCGCGCGTTTCGCATTTAACCATCCTCCAATCAAGAGGGTGAGTTGCCCGCGATTGTGGAGTCGCGTGCAGGCCGCGCCCAAGCCAAGTCTGACTTGCCCTCGACGGATAGGCTCTTTACAAGACCCTGCCCTTCTGTTATATTAGCACTCCTCTACGGTGAGTGCTAACAGAAGCCACAGCGTCAGCCTGTGTACTTTCAACAAATTAGGAGGACATCTCGTGAAGGTAATGCCACTTTACAACCGAGTCCTGGTACGGCGCCTCGACCCCAAGAAGGACGAAGTCAAGGGCGGCATCATCATCCCCGACACGGCGAAAGAGAAGCCGATGGAGGGAAAGATCGTGGCCGTCGGCGCGGGGAAGCTCGACAAGACCGGCAAGCGGATCCCACTGGAGGTCAAGGTGGGAGACAGGGTCCTGATCGGAAAATACTCGGGACAGGAGATCAAGATCGACGACGTGGAACACTTGATTCTTAAGGAGGACGAAATTCTCGGGATCATCGGCTGAGGCCGGGATCCGCCGTTCGACAAACTCCCACACGACCATTCCGTGGTCCCGCCGGGGCCCCCGGTTCAAGGAGGTTTTCATGGCAGCGAAGGGAATTGTTTATTCCGATGATTGCCGGCACGCGATCCTGCGAGGCGTCAACAAGCTCGCGGACGCCGTAAAGGTGACCCTCGGCCCCAAGGGTCGCAACGTCGTACTCGAAAAGAGGTTCGGCTCGCCGACCAGCACCAAGGACGGCGTCACCGTCGCCAAGGAGATCGAGCTCGAGGAACCCCGGGAGAACCTGGGGGCGCAGATGGTCCGCGAAGTCGCCAGCAAGACCAGCGACGTCGCGGGCGACGGGACCACCACCGCCACCGTCCTGGCCCAGGCCATCTACCGGGAGGGGTGCAAAGCGGTGACGGCCGGCGCCAATCCGATGGACCTGAAGCGCGGCATCGAGAAGGCCGTGGAGAAGGTCGTCGAGGAGATCAAGGAGCTCTCCAAGAAGGTTCAGGGGAAAGCCGTCGCGCAGGTTGGCACCATCTCCTCCAACAACGATCCCGACATCGGCCAAATCATCGCCCAGGCGATGGAGAAGGTCGGGAAGGACGGAGTCATTACGGTCGAGGAGGCCAAGGCGATGGAGACATCCCTGGAGATCGTCGAGGGGATGCAGTTCGACCGCGGCTACCTTTCCCCCTACTTCGTCACCGACCCGGAGCGGATGGAGTGCGTCCTGGACCACCCGCTGATCCTGATCCACGAGAAGAAGATCGGCAGCATGAAGGACCTCCTGCCCCTGTTGGAGCAGGCGGCCAAGGGCGGCCGTCCCCTGCTCATTATCGCGGAGGAGGTGGAGGGCGAGGCCCTGGCGACGCTGGTGGTCAATAAGCTGCGTGGCACGCTGCATGTTGCCGCGGTGAAGGCACCGGGCTTCGGCGACCGCCGGAAGGCGATGCTGGAAGACATCGCCATCCTGACCGGTGGTGGCGTGATCACCGAGGACCTCGGCATCAAGCTGGAAAACGTCAAGACAGACGACCTCGGTGAGGCGAAAAAGGTCACCATCGACAAGGACAACACCACCATCGTCGAGGGGGCCGGCAAGTCCTCCGCGATTGAGGGCCGAGTAAGGCAGATCCGGACCCAGATCGAGGAGACGACCTCCGACTACGACCGCGAGAAGCTCCAGGAGCGGCTGTCGAAGCTCGTGGGTGGCGTGGCCATCATCAAGGTGGGCGCGGCCACCGAGACCGAGATGAAGGAGAAGAAGGCGCGGGTGGAGGATGCCATGCACGCCACCAAGGCCGCCGTGGAAGAGGGGATCGTCCCGGGTGGAGGCATCGCTTTCCTCCGGGCCATCCCTGCCCTGGAGAAAATGAAAGAGAAGAACGAAGACATCCAGCTCGGCATCAACATCCTCCGCCGGGCCCTGGAGGAACCCCTCCGGCAGATCGCGAACAACGCCGGCTTCGAGGGGTCCATCATTGTGGCCGAGGCCAAGGCCAAGGAGAAGGCCTCCGGCTTCGACGCTTACACCGGCAAGTGGGTGGACATGTTCGAGGCGGGCATCATCGACCCGGCCAAGGTCGCACGCATCGCGCTGCAGAACGCGTCGAGCATCGCCGGGCTGATGCTCACGACCGAAGCCATGGTCCACGAGCTGCCGCAGAAGGAGAAGGCTTCCGCCCTGCCGCAGGGCGGGATGGGCGGGATGTACTGATCCGCCCCGGGTAGGTCGCTCAACCCCTCCGTCCCCGTATCGGGGCGGAGGGGTTTTTTCTTGTGGCGGCGGGCGGATGGCATTTTCGGGAAGGGACAGGATTTCCAAAGCCAACTTTAGCCTAATTCCGGTCCCTGAAGGCGCGCGACGTGCCTGATGATAGTCTGCCTCGGATGAGCCGGAGCTGTTGAATGTTTCTCCGCTCGGCTCGGCCAGAGCAGCGCTACCGGTAGAGACTGAAAACCGCGGCGAGGCTCGCGAACTCGCCGACCCTCGGCATAATGACCCGGATACGATCGCGGTAGTCGCGCAGTACTTCCGTCATCCGATCCGCGGCCTCGCCTTCTATCCGCGTCAAGCGCGCAAGATCCAGAACGACCCCCTCCTTTCTCCGTTCGAGGGCCCGCCGGAGGTTCTCCGCGAGTCTTCCCGCGCCGGCCGCCGCCAGCCTTCCCTCGACCCGCACCCAGATGGTGGAGACGGGGCGGTGCTCGATTTCCACTTTGTGCCCGTCGGGATCTTCTCCGTGGAGGCGCTGCCAGACGCGTGCAAGCCGCGAATACTGGGGCTGCCGGAACGTGTGCCGGATCAGGTGGGGGTGCTGGAAGAGATCGAGTTTCAGCGTCAGGGCCGTCCATGCCGCCATCCCAACGGCGGCGTAGGATGCCAAACGCTCCTTCAGCGTGGGCGCGCCCAACTCCGCATGGACTCGCGCCTCGAGGTCCGCGATAAAACGGCGAACCTCGGCGGTCGGCCCGAGAAGCTTCCCAGCGAGGAAAACGGGGTACGCTTGGCGGATCTCCCTCGCGAGGCACTCCACTTTCAGACGAAGGTGCCGGCTCGGCGAATCCTTGAGTTTCTGATAGCCGAGGAGCCACGTCTCCAGGGAGCGGTAGATCGAGGGCCCGAGGCGGCGGAAGTCCTCCTCGAAGCAGCGCTCCTGTGCCGCCTCGATCTCCCCAGGCTCCATGGTAGGGTGCTTGACCAGCGCGTAGAAGCCGCTCCCTTTCCGGCAGAACAGCTCGGGATCCGCGGCGACGTCAGGATGAAGCAACCCCTCCTTCATCACCCGCTCGAAGTACGGCGTCCCGGGACTCGGTCCGTAGATCATGAACTGCGCGAGCGCCGGCTTGAGCGCGAGGAGGCCCGTGAGCTCCTCTTCGATAATCTCCGGCGTCTGGTAGGGAAAGCCCACGATCATCGACGCCAGGATCTTGATCCCGTGCTCGCGGAACTCGCGGAAGACTTCCTCCACCGGCCGCCCCGATTGCTTGGCATACCCTGACCGGGTCCCTTCGTAGCCGATCCAGACCCCGTCGATCCCCATCTCCAGGATCTCGTCGACCTGGTACTGGCTGATCGCGCGGATGCTCGCGAAGGCGAAGATGGAGAGCGGCTTCCCGCCCCGCACGACGCAATCGCGGAACTCCATCGCTCGCTTGCGATTCAGAAGGAAGTCTTCGTCGATGATGATGATCGACATTCCGGGCGCGATCTCGTGGTAGCGTTCGATGACCCGATAGATATCGGCACCCGTCGGAAGAAGGCGGATGTGCTTTTTCTTGAAGAAGTGCGAGGTGCAGCAGAAGTCGCATCCATTGGAACACCCGAGACCACCCAAGACGACGCCCGTCTGCGAGACCTTCAACCCGAAGATCCGGAATGGATTGACGATCATCGGGTGGCGGTAAGGCATCGGGATCTCCGGCTCGCCCAGGAGACGCCTCATGAAAGCCACCCCCTCCTCTCGGCAAATGTGATCGCCCAGCGGGCGCAGCAGATCGTCGGAAAGTACGGTGCCGTAGCCACCCAAGACGATCTGTGACCGTGGCGAGTGCTTTCGGATAAGCGCCACGACCTTCTTCAGGCGGTGGAACGTGGCGACCAGGAACGAAACGCCTACGATGTCGTACCCGCGCCCCAGCTCCCGGACAAACTCCTTCTCGGACGGATACTGCAAGACCGTCGTCGGCGCCTCGAGATTCTCGGCGACATACTCCAGAGCGAAGTGGACGTGGTGGGAGCGGGGGCTGAAGATCCCCTGGGCGCGCGTGACCTGGCAGTAGAGGAGTTCGTAACCGACGCTTCGTGCATCGCCGTAGCGGACTCCGAGCGGCCGGCAGATGCTCGTGAGCAGAACGTTTTTCATTGAATCTCTCGGTGAAAAGGTTGAGAGCAGCTCACGCCAGCTTCGTCAGGGAACCGCGTGGCGCGACGACGGATGACTCATACGACGGCTCAGACAGTTGCCGCATCGACAAGCACAAAAACGACGAACGGGTCGTCGCCAACCGACCGAGACAACAGTCAATGGGCGAGAAGCCTAAGTTTGTCCCTGTCTCTCCTGAAAAATCCGTCCAGCGTTGACGGCCAGCAATCCCAGGGACCACGCGATCTACTCGCTGGCCCTGGGGACCGGCCTACGGTCGGCCGAGATTGTAAGTCTGAACGCGGGGGATGTCTATAGGCCGGATGGGAGGCCGCGGAATCGCCTCCGAAACCGCCCCGAAACCGCCAAGGGTGGCCGGGAGAACGGGAACTCACACCGGCCCGCAAACGCGCACCGACGCGGAAGATAGGACAGCACCGGGGCCGAGGGCGGCCACCGGTGCATCCTGATTATATGAGCAGACTCGTGTCTGGAGGTGAGTGGCTCCCCAGGCAGATCGGTACTTCAAATCACCTTCCGGTTCGAAGCAGGATGCGTCTGGGAGACCAGGTGATCGGAGGTTCGAACCTGGAATACGGATTGCAAGTACTTGAACTTAAACGAAATCGAGCCCCACCGACTGAACTACCCGTGCGCGACTCCCCAGGCTCTCACTCGAGGTTAGCCCAGGGTCAGGCTCGAACTCGAAGTCTGCCACCACGTCGGACGCCGGCACCTGCCAATCGTCACGCTCAAGCCCGCGGCTTAGCAACTGCCTTCGACACGACTTCCCCACACCGGATAATCCGGTCGTCTGTCTTCTCCTGCCAACCAAGGTCTCCGAGACACGATTGCGAGCGCCTCGAACCACTCCGGGAAGTCCTCTCCGCTGACTTCCTCGCTCCGACCCCGCCGAACGCGGCGCGGGGCCCGGCCGGAAACGGCCGCCAAATCTCGGTGGACCACTTCAGTAGACTCGTCTCTACAATCTTCCCGCCATGTTCAAGACATACATTCAGCGGTTTGGCATTGCAGAATTCCGCTGGCCCCTTCGTGTGTGTAGTCGCCCTGAGGAAGACGAGCGGCCATTCGATTGTACCGATGAATGGTGTCACGAGGCTATCTGTGCGTCGCACGTCATACGAGTATGTCGAGGGCGCGGCTTCCAATTGCATACCCGAGAACATGTACTTGCGAGGCATCGTGAGAGGCAGGGCCATGCCTGTTGGCTCCACGATGAATTTCCCAGCCATGCTCTCGAAGGTGGCTCTGGAGCGTGAATTCTCAGATTCTGCAAATTCCTTGAATTTCGCCACCACTTCTGCGTCATCCCCGACCGCCGGAGACAGATAGGCAAAGGTCAATACGACAAGAATGACGGTCATTCTCATCATAGAATCTTCCTCCCGCGCAGGATGCTTGAGCGTGTGATCTTCTCAGTCAGCATGGCCACCACCGCAGGTCGGCAGGACTTGTCTTGCACTATACCCCCCGTGCCGAAGGCCGCGCAACGGGGGTCGAACCATCTCTCCGACCACTGAATCCAGGTCGTCGCCGCCAACCCTCTGGTTAACAGCTCGGAGAATTCCTGGCCTTCCCTATTCTCTAGCTGTTAACCCCGGTTCATAGCTTGGTACTTAAGCCCGGACACCCACGTACGCCAGGCCGAAGCGCATTCGGCCGCGGATTCGGTCCCGTTGGGGGTGAGCGCGAGCCGCAT
>Ga0315288_10002497_pt1 | contig 23782 bp, 20 predicted proteins | sample YL17G11_20_MG_FD_203454 | JGI IMG/M metagenome (GOLD analysis project Ga0315288, IMG submission 203454) | Sediment microbial communities from Yellowstone Lake, YNP, Wyoming, USA - YL17G11_20 | ecosystem: Environmental > Aquatic > Freshwater > Lake > Sediment | place: USA: Wyoming | collected... | reverse complement strand
AACCAGCCGCCGGTGACGATGTCCGGGTACCCGTCGCCGTTCACATCCATGGGTATGTCGGAGAAGTCGTCGAAGTACTCGCCCTCCGGCTGGACCTCGCACATCAGGTGCTTCGTCCAGTTGGGCGCCTCATACCAGTAGCCCCCGCAGACGATGTCCTTCAGGCCGTCTCGGTTGATGTCACATGCGGATGCCGCCTCGAATGACGAGGCGCCGTCGATCAGGATCTTCTCGAACTGCATGGTGTCCCTCCCAAGCGCAATCCCTCCCATCAGCACCAGGGAGGTCAGAACGGCAGTGCAGACGGCGAGGTGGCGGGCGGTCATGGTGAGCTCGCCAGCATGGTGCGAACCAGGGCGACCACGGATGTGTAGACCGTCTCCGTGTCGCCGTCGCGAACGATGAAGAACGGCGCCAGCTCGACCCCATGCTGCGAGGCCAGCTTCAGTCCGGGGCTCTCCGGGTCGGCGATGTCCGCCTCAACGACCTCGTCGATGCGGTCCCAGTACCCCTTGCTCGCGAGGTACTGCCTCGCCTCACCGCACTTCCGGCACGGGGACCCGCCCGGCATGATGCGTGTAACCATGGTGATGTGCATAGTAGACCCCCGGAAAGGAAACAGATCCGCGCAGACCCTGGCAGACATAGTGATTCGGATGGATGGGGGAACGTCCCTGCTTCCGTCGACATGCGGTACTTCACGTAGGAGCGACTTCAGTCGCGATGGCAGGAGCTAGTGGCGAGGGATCGCGACTGAAGTCGCTCCTACGAGGAGAGGGGAGGGGGTTACCCCTTGATGCCTGTGAGGGTGACGCCCTGGATGAAGTAGCGTTGGGCGGCGAAGAAGATCGCGACCACGGGGAGTGTCATGAGCGCCGAGGCGGCCATCAGCATCCCGAAGTCCGCGCCGTGCTCGCTGCGGAACTGGAACAGCCCGAGGGCGAGTGGGTAGAGGCGCTGGTCACTGACGTAGATCAAGGGCCCCATGAAGTTGTTCCATGCGCCCATGAAGGTGAAGATCGCGATCGCGGCGAGTGCCGGCTTGATGAGCGGAAGCATGATCTTCCAGTAGATCATGAAGTAGCTGCAGCCATCGATCTTCGCCGCATCCTCGAGGTCGTTCGGGATACCTTTCATGAACTGGCGGAGCATGAAGATGAAGAAGGCGCTCCCGAAGAACGACGGCAGCCACAAGGGGTACAGTGTGTTGTACCAGCCGAGGTACTTGAAGATCAGGAACTGAGGCACCATCGTGACCTGGCCGGGCAGCATCATCGTTGCCAGCAGCACCGCGAAGCACTGGTCCCGGAGCGGCCAACGCAGTCGCGCGAAGGAGAAGGCGATCAGCGAGCACGAGAAGAGCTGCCCGGCGATGCTGAGGACCACCACGAACACCGTGTTGCCCAGGTAGGCCCAGAAAGGCACATACCGGAGGGCGTCCTGATAGTTCCGCGCGCACTTCGCGCGCACGGCGCCCAGCGCGCTGTTCTGATCCAGTCGCGCGGTCACGCGCAGTCGCCCTTCGGGCAGGTCCGCACTGCCGGCATCCTTCAGCTCGACGAAGTCGTGGACCTCGAAGCCGAGGGCGTGCTCGGCCGGCAGCCGGAACGTGGCGTCGAGCCAGGCTCGGTCGGTCAGGACGAGCGGCTCCGTGGCCTGTAGGCGCCGGGGCCCGATCTCCACCGTGAGCCACAGCGAGCTCCACGAATGGTCATGTCGAACCGGCAGAACGACGCCCCGGAAGTCGCCGGAGGCAACGTCAACGGGCGCTTCGAGCTGGAGGGAGACGCTGTCGCCACCCTCGAACGAGTAAGCGGCCTCGAGGGCCGGCTTCGCGTCGCCGGCGAGCAGGTGGACGTCCACGCGCCCGTCGACGGGTTTCCACGCGCCCAGTTGGTCGAAGTCCCTCGGCAGCCGGTGACGAACGAAGCCGGTGTCCTCGACGACCAACTCGCGGAAGCCGAACGACCGGTAGACCTGGTACCATGCCCGCTGGAAATCGTCCTCTTTGAGCGCCCCGGTGACCTTCGCCGCGATCCCATCGCGCGACAGGCGCCAGGTGTCCGGGGGCGTGCCCGCCTGGAGGCCGTCCCACAGGACATTGACGAGCGGCCCCCGGACCTGACCCATCGGAAACCGCGCCGGCACCTCGGGATGGTTGGCCTCCACCCACTGCCACAGCCCCCTCTCTACCGCCGGCCAGAACGCCGAGAACTGCGGCCGTGGGACACCCTCCGGCACTCGCGGCTCCGCGTACTGCCCCGCCTCGATGAACGGAGACGCCGTGGCGGAGTGGGGTAGGGCGGGGACCCATACAGGCGGGTCCCTCTGGATCTCCTCCCGCTCCTTCACACTCGTGCTCAGGAGCCAGTAGAAGGGGAACGAGAAGACCACGCAGCCGACGACGAGCGTGGCGTGGAGGGCGAGCTTGGCCAGCCGCTCCCTCCGCTGGGCGATGCGGGAACGCGCCTCGATGGGCGCGGCGGCAGTGGGGGCGCTACTCGCTCTCATAGTGCACCCACCTTGGCGCGAGCTTGAGCTGGATCAGGGTCAGAATCAGGATGATGATGAACAGGATCCACGCCTGGGCCGACGCCACGCCCATCTTGAAGTACTGGAAGGCGTTCTTGAACAGGAAGTAGACATAGAACAGGGTCGAGTCGGCCGGGCCGCCCTCGGTCATCACATAGGCCTGGTCGAAGATCTGGAAGGTACCGATGATGCCCATCACCAGGTTGAAGAAGATGTAGGGGGACAACTGCGGGATGGTCACATGCCGGAACCTCGCCATAGGGCCGGCGCCATCGATCATGGCCGCCTCATAGAGATGCTGTGGGATACCCTTCAGGCCCGCGAGCCAGATGATCATCCCAGCGCCGGCGCCCCAGAGGCCCATCACCACCAGCGCCATCTTGCTGCCGCTCCAGAGCTTGTCGCTCGTCAGCCAGCCGGGAAGCGTCACTGACTTGGGGAGCACGAGGCGCAGCAGATTGTTGAGAAGGCCGTTCTCCGGGTTGAGCACCCAGATCCAAAGAATGGACGCTGCCACGACCGGCACGATGGCCGGGAGGTAGTAGACCGTCCGGTAGAACGACAGTCCTCCGACCTTCGCGTTCAGCAGCATGGCAACGGCCAGGCCGACGGCCATCCCGAGGGGCACACCGACCACCATGAACGCGGTGTTGCAGAGGCTCTTCCAGAAGGTGGGCTCGGTCGGACGGTGACTGGTATGCACGACTCCGGTGGTCTCGTCAGTCTCCGTGACCCGCTCGAACGAGAGCAACGTGCGGTAGTTGTCCAGGCCGACATACCGCGGCTCGTGCAGGACGTCGTAGTCGCAGAAGCTGAGCACGATGGAGACCACGATGGGGCCCGCGGTGAACACCAGGAAGCCGACGGCCCATGGGGAGGCGAAGAGGACGCCGGCTCGGGCCTCCCGCCGGCTGTAACGCACTCCGGCGCGGCGCAGGTAGGCGCGAGCGACAAGGGCCAGGGCGATGACGACCACGGCGAACACAGCCACCGGGACCGCCCAGTTGACGGGAGGCGGGTTCTTCGCCTTGAGGACCAGGTCCAGCTCCTGCTGCACGCGTTCGGCCCCCAGAGACAGCGCTCGCTGCGGGGTCATGCGGTGCAGCGTCGCTTGCTCATACGCGCGGACGTGCTCATCCCAGAGGAGCTGACCCACCGGCGTCACGGGCCGGTAGCGTGAGACGGGGAGCAGGTCCATGAACGTGCGGTAGGCATCGCGGATGTTGCGGGATAGGTCGGGATTGTCCTTGATGTACGTGGGGTACAGTAGCCCCTCATTGATGTCGACTCGAGCGCAGAAGTTCGGCACGTAGGGCTGGCCCCGGGCCTGGGTCTCTCGGGCCATGGCCTCGTGGAAGATCCGCTGACCCTCATCGCTCATGGCGAACTGGATGAACTCCCACGCCTGTTGCGGCTTCCTGGCGCCGACCGGAATGGTCCAGGCGAACCCGCCCGCCCAGCTTATCGGCTTGTCGGTGGCGTTGGGCATGGGCGGCGGTGCGACCCCGAAGTCCAGGTTCGGGGCATACTGGCTGATCGTGTTGAGCACCCAGTTGCCGTCTGTCTTCATCGCGACCTTACCGGCGAAGAACGGATCGTTCTCGCCGCTCTCGAAGGTCGAGCTGAACTTCATCACCGCCTCGCGCCCGCCCACCTCGTCGTAGACATCGACCATGTACTGCAGCGCGGCGACGTTCTCCGGCGCATCCATGGTGCAGCGCGCGAGGTCCTGCGACATGAACTCGCCGCCGTTTTGCCACGAGTACATGTAGAGCCAGACGTTGCCGTAGTTCGGGTCGAACCCAATGCGGGTGTAGCGCTCGCCATCCTGCTCGGTGAGCTTCCGGGCGTATTCCCTCAGCTCGGACCAGTCGCGCGGGGGGCGCGGCGTACCCGTCGCGTCCACCAGGCCGGCCCGACGGAGGAGCGCCTTGTTGTAGTACAGGGCACGGTTATCGCACCCGTCGGGAATGGCGTAGATGCGGCCCTGGTAGCTCGCCTCCGCGCGCGGGCCTTCATAGAAGGCGTCCCACGGGAAGCCGCTCCGCGCGATGAGGTCGTCCAGGGGCGCAAAGGCCCCTCGGGCCGCAAACCCACCGACGGCGAACCGGTCCTGGAAGAGGACATCGGGGGGATCTCCGCCGGCGATGCCACACAGGATCTTCTGGGGATCCATGCCCCGCGTGTTCAGGGCGATGAGCAGACGCAGGCCGGACCGGCGCTCGAACTCCCGACAGACGGCGCGGAACCCGCTGTTGGTCCATACGAGCCAGACGACGAGCTCATCCTCGGTCCGGTGAGCCGCGAACGAGGGCTGGGCCGCGCCGAGAACCATGCAGAGAAGCCCGAGCGCCATCCATCTGCGGATGTGCGAGCCCATGGCCCCGCCACTGCCGCTCACGCCGAGGCCGCGGCGGGATCCGACGCGCCGTGCGAGAGGGAGTGCACGGAGAGGTCCTCGACCGCACGGGGAACACCGTTGCCATCGAAGATCGGCAGCCGGATGTAGAACGTGGAGCCCCTGCCCTCGCCCTCGGACTCCACCCACATGTCCCCGTTGTGCTGAAGGATGGTCTTCCGGTCGTTGTAGAGCCCAGTACCCGACCCGTCCTTGTTGACCTCCTTAGCATTGGAGCACCGCTCGCAGAGACCGAAGACGAGGTTCTCCTCGCCCTTGGGGATGCCGATCCCGGAGTCATGGACCGACACTGTGACATAGCCGCCCTCCGCCTCCATGGCGACTCGCACAGTGCCCTTCTCGGGTGTGTACTTGATCGCATTGTTGATGACCTGCGTGAAGGGCAGCTTGAGGGTCCTCTGCACGCCGAACACGTAGACATCCAGCGGCGGCACATCGAGCGTGTAGTCGATCTCCTTGCCTCTGGCGTCCACGACCGATTCGCTGTACGCCTCACGCAGCAACTCGTTGAGGTGGACCGGTTGCCAGACGGGGGCCTCGCGCTTGTAGAGCTCGTTCTGGATGTCCTGGAGCTCTTTCGTGAGCTTCGTCGTCGTATCGCCGCCCTCGAGAGCGTCGCTGAGGAACTCCTCCACGCGGCCGATGGCATCCGGGTCGAGCTTCTGCTGCAGGAGTTTGATGGCGTCCTTATTCCGGCGGATGAACGCCTTCAGGTCGTCGAACGCGGCGACCGCGCCGCGGAGGATCTCCATAGCCTCTGTCATGGACTCAGCGGCCCCGGACTCCTCGATCTGGGCCAGCGCGCCCTCGATGGCCTTGATGCCGGCCTGCAGCGCGGTCTTGCGGGCCTCCTGAAGGGCTTCGAGCGCTTCGGCGTCGCGGACGGTCAACACATCCCCCTCGACGACGATGCCCTCGTAGGTGTTCGTCATCACCGTGAGCAGCGAGGTGGGAACCGCAGTAAGCTTGTTCTTGATGCGATGCAGCATGATGGAGACTTCATTGTAGTAGTTCTTCATCATGCGCTGGTTGTAGCCCTCGGCGAAGGCGAGAGCCAGATCGCTCACCGCACTGTGGACCACCCACAGCGCCCTGCGGTACGCATGAGCATCGCTCTCATACAGACGGAAGAGGATAGGCTCCGATATCTCCTCGAGGTAGCGGATCGCCCGCTCGACATCTGAGATGGCGAACCCCCGAGGCTCGAAGAAGTCGATGACGCCCTTGAGGTAGACCTCGACGGCGCTGACCGGCTTCCCGTCGTCTCCCTCGGCGGAGGGGATACTGCGCACCTCGCCCGACAGAACCTCGGTGGCGACGGCGAATGTCTCGGAGACGAACTGCCGCCGGCGCTCCTCACTCACGACGACGAAGTGCCGGCTGACCGCACTGGTAGGAAGATCTCGCAGCCACTTCTGCTCAATATGCTCACAATGATGGCGAAGCTGCTCGACGGCCGTCCCGGCCAGGCGCTCGCTGTAGACGCGCTTGAGATCGGATGAGAACTGCGCCAGGCGGCGTCGAAGATACGCATGAAGCGGGGAGTCGGGGTCGGCGTGCTGGTGCAGGACCCGCTCCGTGGCGTCGATGAAGCCGAACAGGACACCGCGCACATCGCCGATCCCCACAAAGTGCCGGTGCGCGCGGTCAAGCATAGCGTCGAAAGTGCGGTTGAGGTCGTAGTAGTGGTTCTGCTCAAGCGCCTGGACAATGTACGTGAAGAGTCGGTCCAGCAACCCCTCGTCGACGAAGTCCTGGTACTCGAAAAACCGCGAGTTCACGTGGCTGACGACATACTCTCGCCAAAGCTGGATGACCCGAGGTCGGTTGCGATGCAGAAACCCAAGCTCCTCAGAAGCCATTCACGAACCCCCGCAGCGGGCACAGGCCAACCGAGTTCCGCCCGATGGCCGCACTTGCCCCACGAACGACAAGACGTCCCAGCGCAAACCTGACTCGCTGGCTCCTGTGAGACCCGCAGACAGATAATGGCAGGCAGCGCCCTTCGGACGCTCCGTCCAACCTCTCCCAAAGCCCAATTCTAGTTGTTCCCCTCGTCTCGGTCAACGAAACGACCCCGGCCCCTGTTCCCCTCGCGCCGGCCTTCGCGCACCGAGGGATCAGCCACGACTCGGCCGTGAGCATCCCACACGGTACTCACCCGGTGGGCGGCGAATGGCGGTCATACAGAAGCCTCATGCCATGGAGAGTGAGCGTCTCGTCAATGTGCTGGATCGTCTCGCTGACCGTGGCGATGAGCCGTGCTTGCCCCCCCGTGGCGATGACCACCGGCCGCGCGGCCAGCTCCGCGGCGCAGCGCCGCACGAGTCCGTCGACCTGGGCCGCGAAGCCGAACACGACACCCGACCGGATGCTTTCCTCGGTGCTCCGACCAATGGCGGCCGCAGGCGGGCGAATGTCGACTCGTGGTAGACGCGCCGTGTTCGCATACATCGCCGCGACCGAGGCCTCGATCCCCGGCGCGATCGCTCCGCCCAGGTAGGCGCCCGACTCGGAGACGACGTCGACCGTCGTCGTCGTCCCGAAGTCCACGATCACGGCGGGCAGGCTGTACAGCTCCGCGGCCGCGACAGCATTGGCCACGCGGTCGGAGCCCACGGCAGTCGGCGGGTGGTACTCGATAGGAATGCCCAGCTCCGCGGGGCGGATCGTGAACGCTTCGCAGCCGAACGCCGTCTGGACCATCTCCTCCAGGCGCGGGAGCAGCGGGGGCACCACGCACGATAGGACGCAGGCCTGCACGTCGGACGCCGGCCGGTCCACCATGCGCATGAGCCCGGTGATAAGGAACGCGTACTCGTCGGACGTCGCAGCTCGGCGCGTCTCGACGCGCCAGCGCGCGACGAGATCGGCAGCGTCGAACAGCCCGACCATGGTCGATGTGTTGCCGACGTCCAGCGCGAGTAGGCTCATAGCCCCGCTCGTTCCCTCCCGATCCTGCTCAGCCGCATCCGGATCTCGCCACGGTCGGGGCAGACCACGACGTCATCCATCAGCGCCCGGATAGTGGGAAGCCCGCGACCCGAGGGAACGGGGTGTGGGGAGGCGCCATGTTGGCCCCCCGCGGGAAGCCCGAAGCCCCAGCCCTCGTCGCGGACAACCGCGGTAATGTCCCCGGCCCGCTCCTCCAGACGGATGCTCACCACGCGAGAGGATTCCGCGCGATTGCCGTGCTCGATCGCATTCATGGCGGCCTCATGAACGCACAGGACCAAGTCGTCCACCGCGTCCTCCGACAGCCCCGTTCGCCGGGCCCAAGCGGCGACGCGGCGTCGCACACTGGGAAGCAGCTCGAAGCGGCTCTCTATGCGCAACAATACTCCCACCGTGTAGGGCCTCTGTCGGCTCGAACGCCACGGAGTCACGCTTCGACCGCCCTGTGCCGACTGCAAAGGATTCGGTCCCAATCCGCGTTCTCCTGCCCCGGACTTCCCGCCACCGGAGGAGGTGTCGTCGGCGTGCGTGAACTACGCGCTTCGGGAGTCACGGCCTCTTGTCAGGGAAGGGGATCGGAATGCCGGCAGCATCCCGCGACCCGCACGCCGACCAGCGCGAGGAGATGGTGCGCGCCCAGATCGAGCGGCGAGGCATTCGAGACCGGCGGGTGCTGGATGCGATGCGCGCCACGCCGCGGCACCTGTTCATCCCCGAGGAGCTGGTGCTATGCGGCGGAGAGGAGGTGCCGGTCGACACTGTCCCACCGGCGGAGCGTACGCGTCGACGCGGGACGGGCACTCGCCCGCGCGACCGAGCCTACGCCGACTGCGCCCTGCCCATAGGCTGGGACCAGACCATATCGCAGCCCTACATCGTCGCCTTCATGACGGAGGCACTCTCGACCCGGCCGTCCGACATCGTTCTCGAGGTCGGCACGGGGTCCGGCTATCAGGCGGCCGTGCTGGGCGCGCTAGTCGAGTGGGTCTACACCATCGAGATTGTTGAGCCCCTCGCCCGCCGGGCCTGGGCGACGCTCGAGGAACTCGGGATCAGCAACGTCACCGGCCGTGCCGGCGATGCCCATGCCGGCTGGCAGGAGCACGCGCCCTACGATGCGATCATCGTGACATGCGCGCCGCCGGTGGCGCCGCCCGCCCTCGCGGACCAGCTCCGAGAAGGTGGCAGAATGGTGATCCCCACCGGTCCGCCAGGCGGCCGGCAGACGCTGCAGCTCATCGAGAAGGGGCCTAACGACGTTCTCGAGACGGCCCTGCTACCGGTGGCGTTCGTGCCCATGACCGGCGGGGGTCGCAGGCCGACGTGAGGGGCTCTGGTGGGGCTGTCCGTCGCGTGCGTCAGGGGCCACTCAGCCTACGCAGAACAGGCTGGCGGGCTTCGGGCTCCGAGTGAGCACCTCACGGCCCGAGTCGGTCACTACCACCATGTCCTCGATGCGCACGCCGCCGAAGCCCTCGACGTAGATACCCGGCTCGATGGTCACGACATGCCCCACCTCGAGCGGCTCTTTGGCGTTGCCGCCCAGGCTCGGCCACTCGTGGATCTCGCGACCGACTCCGTGCCCCAGACCGTGCCGATAGCAGCCATCCTCAAACCCGGCAGCGAAGATGGCGTCGCGGGCGATCCGGTTCAGCTCCTCGCCGGTGGCGCCCGGACGGACCGCAGCGGCCGCAGCCGTCTCGGCGGCGTAGACAGCCTCGTACATCGCCCCTTGCCGCGCGTTCCGCGGGGCCCCGACGCAGATCGTGCGGGTCATGTCCGAGCAGTACCCTCCGACTCGGGCGCCGCAGTCGATCTTCAGGAGATCGCCTCGGCGGAGTCTGCGCGACGTAGGCTGATGGTGTGGGATGGCCGAGTGCGGCCCGGAGGCCACGATGGCCGAGAACGACTCCCGGCCGCCATCTCGGCGGACGCGACACTCGAGTTCCACCGCCAGCTCCAGCTCGGTGGCTCCGGCCTGAATGGCGTCGATGACGGCCCTGTAATGGCGATCCATCATCCGGACGGCTCTTCGAATGAGCTTCAGCTCATCCGCGTCTTTGACGGCCCGGAGCCCCTCCACCAGGCGCTCCTCCGGCACCAGCGTCGCGCGTTTCAGCTTGGCTCGCAGGTCCTCGACAGCGTTGACGGTGAGGCGCTCGCCCTCAAAGCACAGGACAGGTCGCCCCTTGAGGCCGTTGACCCACTTCGCCGCGCCCGGCATGATACCGTCGGGTGGCACCTCGACGGACGCGCCGACGACCTGCCGGCTCGCCTGGATCTCATAGCGCGAGTCCGTGAACAGGTATGCGTCGTCGGCGGTGACCACCAGCGTACTGGCCGACCCATCGAACCCGCAGAGGTACGCGACATTCTCACGGTGAGTGATGACGGCCCCGTGAACGCCGACGTCCTCGAAGCGCCCGCGGAGCTTGCTGAGCCTGGCTTCGTGGTCCAAGAGCGTCCCCTGTCCCGCCTCTCGACGGCGTCACCGGCCGATGACGCGCGCCACCGCCTCGAGAGCGATGAAATAGCTGTCGGCCCCGAACCCCGAGATCTGACCGACGCACGCGGCCGCCGTCAGGTTAGTCAAGCGGAACTCCTCACGACGGTGCAGGTTCGAGAGGTGGCACTCGATCGCCGGCACCTCGCAGGCGAGCAGCGCGTCTCGAACGGCCACGCTTGTGTGGGTCAGCGCCCCCGGGTTGATGATGATCGCGTCGACCTGCCCGCGGCAGATCTGGATCTCCGTCACGATATCGCCCTCGCTGTTGGACTGGTAGCAGGCGACCTCGATCCCCATCTCGCTACCGCGCGCCACGAGCCGATCGTTGATCTGCTGCAGTGTGGTGCTGCCGTAGAGGTGGGGCTCGCGCTGGCCGAGCATGTTCAGGTTCGGACCGTGAATCACGCGCACTTTCGGCATCGGCCTCGTTCCCTTCGCACTACACCCCGCCGGCCAGGCGGTCCGGCCTTGTGTCGACCAGCACGCCCGGCCAGTCACCGCGCAGGATGCGGGTGACAGCATCCGAGTTCGTTTTCCTCGCCTTATCCACAAGGTCCTTTGGCGCGTGGGCCTCCTTGGCCCTGAACATGAGCACAGCCGCTCGCATGACCTCGACCTGGCGGATCTTCTCGGGCGTGAAGCCGAACACTTCCAGAATGCTGCGGACGACCGAGTCCCCGCCACTCGTGTCCTTGTAGCGCTCGCGCATCCGCCTGAGGCGCGCCTCGTAGCGGGACAGAAGCTCGGCCGTCATCGCATCGGCGCGATCCAGCTCCACTCGCGCGTGCGCATCCACCATGCCGTCCCGGGCGCAGAGCAGCTCGGCGAGGCCGGCATGGGCGTAGTGGAACTCGATGTTGAGAATCTCCGGCACCGCGGGGAACCGCCCGTAGGGGCTCTGCTCCAACGCCGCGAGGCGCTCCAGGTATCCGATCGCCTCGTCTCGTCGGCCCTGTTCCGATGCGATCGCCGCGAGCTCGATGAGGGCCTGGGTCGTGTTGGGGCACAGCTCCAGCGCGCGCGTGTAGTGCGCTGCGGCTTCGTCGAGCGCCCCCGTGCTCACGAGGACATTGGCGAAGACGACATGGTTCCCGCTACTTGACGGCTGACACGCGACGGCGCGCTCGAATGCCGGTCGGCCGTGGTCCGGGGCGTACCGCTGCGAGGAGCCAAGGGTCCGCCAGAACGCTCCGGCTGCGGGACACAGCTTCACCGCGCGCTCCAGCGGGGCCTCGGCCGCCCGGTAGTTGCCGCGCCGTAAGGACGTCAGTCCGGTCTCGTAAGCGCGGTAGCCCGCGATCGAGACGCTGGCGAACACCACGAGACTCGCGCCCACGGCCGCCACGGCGGGCCCACGCCAACGCAGCCGTACCGGGCGGTTCGGGGGCTCCGAACGCGTCATCTGCACGCCCAGCGCCATGATCGCAAGCAGCCCAAGAAGCGTTGCGTAGATGTACCAGTCGTAGTCGAAGAGCACATGCACCGTTGACCCAACGAGGGACGCGACGATGCCCTGCCCCAACCGCGTTCGGAACCGCCCTTCCGCCGAGCCATCGTCCGGGCGCACGAGGCGGAGGCCGGCGATGGCCCCCAGTGCGAGGAGCGCGATGAAGGCCGCCAGGCCGAAGACCCCCACGTCGCCGCCGATCTCGAGAAGGCAGTTGTGCGCATGTCGCGTCGGACCGGCCTCGGCGTACTGGAGGTAGGCCTGGGAGAACGTGCCGGCGCCCGTACCGAGCAGCCAGTGGTGCACGAACAGCAGCCCGCTCGCCTTCCATGTGTAGAAGCGGAACATCCAGGAGTGGTTCTGCGTCGTGAACGTGGCCAACACGCGGTCCCTCACCGACGGAACCATGAGCGCGATGGCCACCAAGCACGCGACGAGGGCCAGTGCCGCGCCAACACGCTTCTGGACGGGCCCCCGCACCCGCAGCAGCGCATAGACCCCCGCCGTGACGAACAAGGCGAGGAGTCCCGCCTTCGAGGCTGTGAGCGGCATACAGCCGGCGATCAGAGCGACGAGGACCCACGCGATCATCCTCGTGTGCCGCTCCCGCGCGCCGGTGGGCAGAGCCAGCGCGATGGGGAGCACCATGAGCAAGTGGCCGGCGAGGGAGTTCGGTGAGGCGAACGTCCCGAACGTCCGCCATGCGGACTCCCCCTGCCCGAGGTTCCCCATGTACTGCCGAATGCCCAGTCCGGCGCAGTAGGCCGTGCCCAGCACCAGTGCGACGACAGCTCTCGCCCGGAATACCTCGGACCGCCCGGCCTCCCGCGCCAGCATCGCCGCGAGCGCGAGGGCGCAGACAACCCGCAGCGCTTCCTGCTGCGTGGCGTGTCGGTCGACGGAGTAGATGAGCGATGCCACGTGTGTGGCCGCAATGAGCCCGGCGCAGACGTACATCGCCGTCGACAACCCCGGGAACCGCACCCGCTCGTACCACTCGCGCACACCGCTCAGCACCACGGCCGCGAGGATGAGCAGGTCGAACGTAAGCCCGGCGGTCTCCTCGTACTGAGAGGCGTAGATCGGCGAGAACACGAGGGTGGCCAGCAGCAGGAGCTCGATGGGCACGTCCAGAGCACGCCACCATCCGAGCTCCGAGACCGGAATGGCCGATGGAACGGGGCGTCTGTGCCGTGTCGCGCTCGGCTTCCGACCCATTGGGCGCAGGGCTCCCGGCTCATGTCTTCGCGGCGCCGGATACGCGCCAGGCACGCCACCTCATGAGCCGGTTCTTGGTAAGTATGACCAGGCACCGCGCGATCACACCCACGGCATAGAGAGGGCGCAGCGGCAGTGGCACCGTCGCCGCAAGGTTCTTCCGGTAGTATACGAGCATACTACGGTGGTGGGCGACGATCATCCGCACCTGTGCCTGATCGCTGCTCCTGCCGATCGTGTGCACGAACTCCGCTCCGGGGACGTAGTAGACCCCCCAGCCGGCCTGGTGCATGCGGTAGCAGAGATCGGTGTCCTCGAGGTACATGAAGTAGCGCTCGTCGAAGACCCCCACCTCGTCCAGGACGGCGCGACGGAGCATCAGACACGAGCCGCTGAGCCAGTCGACCTCCGTCGGTCCCTCGAACTCCTCCCCCTCCATGAGGTACTCGCGTTCGTACCGACTGTGGCGCACGAAGAACGAGAGCGGGGTGCCGCGGAACGCCGCCGCCAGTGAGGTGGGGAAACGTCGGCATGAGTGGTGCCGCCGCCCCTTGGGCGACCGCATCGTGCCGCCGCACGCGCCGGCTCGAGGGGTCTCATCCATGAAGCCCACCAGCGCGTCCACCGCGCCCTCGCGCACGATCACATCCGGGTTCAGCAGCAAGACGTAGCGGCCCCGGGTCTCCCGGATGGCCTGGTTGGCGGCGCGGCCGAAGCCGACGTTCCCCTCGTTGAGGATCAGGTTCGCCGACGGCACGCACTCCGCCAGCCGCTCGGGCGAGCCGTCGCCGGATGCGTTGTCCACGATGCGGATGTCGTACTCATACCGAGGAGGCGCGGCCTCGATGGAACGGACGCAGGCGATCAGGTCGTCCGGAGTCCGCCAGTTGACGAAGCAGATCGAGACATCGGGGCAGGGCATCTAGCCGTCGTCTTCTCCCCCAGAGGAGGTGGTGGCACCGGCGTCCCTGCCGGTGGGCGGCGGCTCCTCCGCCTCGTCGATCAGCATGATGGGGATGCCGTTCCGAATGGGGTAGGCCCGATGGCAAGCCTTGCACGTGAAGCGAACGTCAGGCTCGTATTCCAGGTCGCCCCGACAGGCCGGGCAGACCAGGATGTCCAGAAGGTCTTCCAGTGCCATAGCCGTCTCCCCTCGATGCGCGGCGTCGCCGCCTCACTCCTGGCCGGTAGGTTGGCCCGTAGGAGCGACTTCAGTCGCGATCTGCCCCGCCCCGCCGATGCCATCGCGACTGAAGTCGCTCCTGCGGGGTGGCACCAGCGTTACTGCCTGCGGTGAGCACGTGGCGGATTCTACCACACTTGGTGCGCGCGACCTCCGGGGGGGCCTCTCCGCAGTATCCACTCCTGGCAAAGATGTTGCAATACTCAATGACTGCCGACCGCGCGATTGCCGACCGTCGGCAGGAGGGTGAGTTCCGATGGCTTCACTGCACGTTGGCGCTCAAGTGTGCACTCCGTGGGGGATTGGCGTTCCGCGGGGCGAGCACGGGACAGGCGGGTCTGCAGATCTCGGGCGCCGCACGACTCGCGAACTGGACGATGGCGCCCTCGTGGACCGCGTCGTTCGCGGCGACAAGGAGGCATTCGCGGAGCTTTCGTCGCGCCACCGGCCGAGAGTTCGGCGGATGGTCCGAGCGAAGGTGCGGGACCGGGAGGACGCGCGGGACATTGAGCAGGACGTGTTCATCAAGGCCTACACGTCGCTGCGCGAGCTGAAGACGCCCAGTCGCTTCGGCGCGTGGGTGAACATGATCGTGCGACACGCGTGCACCGACTACATGCGCCGGCGGGCGAGGGAGCGGGCGGTGTCCCTGGACGAGCCGCTGGACGTGGACGGCGACGAGGTCCAGCGCGAGTTCCCGGATGTGCGAACGGAACCGAGCACGGTGCTCGCCTTCGAGTCCATGCGGCGCGACTACGAGTCGGCGGTCAGCACACTCACCGACGCCTCCCGGGCCGCCTTCCTGCTTCGCGAAGAGGACGACCTTTCGATGGAGGAGATCGCCGACCGGACAGACGTGAGCGTCGGTGGCGTGAAGTCGCTGATCTACCGCGCTCGCCGCAAGCTCGAAGCGGCCCTCGAGCCGCACCTGGCAGCGTAGCTCGATACCGCAAGCTCACACATGAACACGGGGCGCGTCGGACAACCGGCGCGCCCCGCTTGCGTCGCGGTCAGTCCGGGGTGGTGTCCCACAGGTCGGCGTGTTGGTCGCACAGCCACGCGACCACGCGCACGCGCAAGCCCTTCGCCTGGGCCAGCAGCTCGGCCATCTCTGCTTCGGACACCATAGGCTCCGGCGAGTAAGCCGCATGGTGTCGCTTGGCCCGGTGCGCCTGGAGCACGTCCACCTCGTCATCGCTGAGGCCGACCGTGTGCTTCAGCGAGTCGATGCCCCAGTAGTGGTGGCTCTCCGTAGTGCGCCAGCCGTGCGCGGCCAACGCGAGATGGGCGAGGATGACCACTGCATTATGGGCGAGCGCGTGCCGTGACGCAGTGCTCACAAGAGTGACTTCTGCATCGGCCAGCAACCGGTCCGCCTGGGCCAAGAGGCCGCGCAGTTCATCATGGCTCGCCTGGTGCTCCTCGAATGCGTACCTAGGTGGCCAAGGCCTGGAGTCCACGCTCATCCCCGACTAGCATGACCTTGCTCTTCCGCACCACATCGCGCACGAAAGGATGTCCCGCGGCGAGCTTCTGCCGCCACTCGGCGAGAGTGAAGACAGTCGGGTTGACCTCGCGCCCCAGCTTCTCCTGCGCTGGCCCCAGCGCCCGCACTACGTCCGCAAAGCCGGCATCGCCCACCACCAGCACGTCCACGTCGCTGCCCGACCGCTCATCGCCTCGGGCGAAGGAGCCGTAGACGCACGCGAACGCGGTCTCGTCCGCCAACGGGCTCAGGGAGTCGCGCAGTACGTCGGCCACCCCGCTCGTCTTCACGATGAGGCTACGCACCTCGTCGAACACGGGGCACGCTCGATTCGCCTGGTGGTAGACCTGTCGCCCTTCACGCTCCCTCGTCACGAGACCGGCCCCGACCAGTGCGGCAAGCTCCCTCTGGACCGGTCCCTCACCGGAGCCCGTGAGCCGCACGATCTCTCGCAGGTAGAAGCGCCTGTCAGAACGCGTGAACAAGAGACCCAGCACGGCCCTCCGGGTCTTGCCGAACAGTGTCCCACCGATCGAGCTGCCAGTCTCATGCGTAACCATGGTGGTCACAATTGTAACCGATATGGTCACTTCCCACAAGGCGACGAGAACGGCCCGGTCCCCATCGCCCTCAGCACCCCCGCAGCCCCGACGCGCTGGCTGGCGACAGCGGGAACCGCTCCGAGGGCTGAGCGCACAGCATGGGGTCGATCGAGTCGACCTCGCCGCCGACGATGTGGGCTGCCTCCCGGCATCCGCCATCGCAACGCCCTATCTCGGTGCATGAAAGGCACTGCTTTGGCAGGTAGGCCTTGAGCGCGAACCGTCGCCAGTAGGGGTCCGTCTTGAGCGACTCGATATGCCCATAGTGGGCGAGCTCCACCGGCGAGTGGTTGCAGACACGCACGTAGCCAGATGGCCCGATGACGAAGAACCCAGTCGCCGCCGCGCAGGTCGTGCCAACGTGCAGTCGGCTGTAGCGCGAGGGGTCGACCAGGCACTTGGGCACCTCAGTGCCCAGATGCCCCGGCCGCTTGCACCGCTCCAGCACGTCCTCGGCCGTGTCCAGCATGGTCAGTAGGTCCGTGGGGGCCAGGGACAGGTCGTCCGCGTAGGTCAGCCCCCTGCCGCCGGGCAGGAAGCGGTTCATCAGCAACGAACCGGCGCCCGCCGACATCGCCTCGGCGATGGTCTCCCACAACTCGGGCAGGTTCCGGCGCGTCACTGCGGTATTGACCGTGGTGCTCACCTTCATCCGCTTCGCTAGGCGGAACCGCTCGAGCACCATCTGCGCGTCATCGGCTTGTGTGTGGTAAGTGTAGGTGCCCAGGCCGGGCAGGCTCAGGCTGAGGTGGATGCCGAACTCCTGGCAGAAGGAGAGCACCTCGCGGGTCACGGGCGCGCCGTTGGAGAGCAGATAGAGGCTCGGTGGTCCGACTCGCCTCCGCAGGCCGTCCCCGCCGGGCTCGATGTGCTCGCACTCGCGGGAGGCCGCGAAAGCGATGATCTCCTCGATGCCCGGCTTGAGCAGCGCCTCCCCCCCGGTGAAGGAGAAGATCGTGCACCCCATCCCCGCCAGAAGGTCGATACACTGCTTCCACTCATCGACCGACAGCTCGGGCCGACGCGTGAACCCGTTACCCTCGGCCTCCCACGGGCACGAGCAGAACCGACACGCGTGGTTGCACGCGTAGGTCATCTCGAGCACAGCCGTCGCCGGCAGAAACGATCGCGCGAGCAGGGACGAGGGGGCGGCCGCGCTCACGTCCGTCCTCCCTACCCTCCGGGGCCGGGCCCGGTCCGCGACGCATCGATCCCGAGGATCTCCGCGAGCCGCGAGATGTGGTCGCGCAGCGGGGACTCGAAGTCCTGGGTGTCCGAGTGCTTCCGCTCACCGGCCATGAACTCGGCCAGGAGGTCGATGTCGTCGGGTGAGACATCCCACACGATCCGAGGCATATCCTCATCGCGCAGGTGAATGGCGAGGCCGAGTCGCGGCTGGGTGACCTCCGGCTGGCACTTCCTGCAGAACTCGTTCTCCAGGAGCTCGACCCGTATCCCCTGGACCGTGTCGACCATCCGTCGAGCCCCGACCAGGTTCCACGAGACCTGCCAGGCCCTCATGCCATCGTAGACGGTCCTTTCCCCACACTTCGGGCAGATGTACTCGGCCGATGCCCCAGGTCCTGCCGGGCTGTAGCACATGGCCCCCGGACGCAGCTCGACGGGTGTGTCGTCCTTGGCGAGCTCGGCCAACCGGGCGGCAAGCTCCTCGCGGCTGGGGGAGTCCACGTTCAGGGCGGCCGTGATCTGCGGGCGGAGGCTGTCAGCCGAGGCGGCCTCGTTAGCGGCCAGGACCTCTTGCACTCTCCTCAGATCCTCCTCGCGCACCCCGACCGCGCGCAGGGGCCGTGCGCCCTCTGCGAAGGTGATCTCGGCGACCAGCTTGGGGTCATCGACGCCCGGCCTGCAGTGGGCGCAGAACTGCGAAGCATCGATATGGATCCGCAGGCGAGGCATGGACTCCGCGAGTCGGAGACATGCGGGCAGGACCGTCGAGACGGTGGTGGCAGCTTCCCCTCTGTGGACCGTTCTCTCGCCGCAGACCGCGCATACGTACTCGGCCGTCTCGTAGCGCGAGATGACGGCGCCATAGCACGCCGCGAAGTGCCCGCCGCCGGGACCGTAGCCCTGAGCGTAAGCGGCTGACCTCCCCCGCACCGCGAATGCGCCGAGCCCCAGCAGGACCAGCAGAATGCCGACGATCAGCGTGTAGACGAAGGTCCACACGGCGCATCATCTCCTCGTCTCGCACGGCCGTGCTGGTCCCCTTGGCTTCGACGGCGATGGTCCCACGGGTGTTCCTTCGCCATGTCCTCCCGTTACCCCTCATCGGGGCCCTGGTCGGGTCCAGTTCCTGCCCCGCGCGGTTTTCGCGGTGTCGGGTTCTGTCAGGTACTGTCTGGTTCCGGAGCGTGGGCCGTGTTGCGTGACGCACCTTTGGTGTCATCCTGAGCGGAGCGAAGGATCTCGGGGGTGGGGCGGGGTGTGCAGACCCTCACTGAATGGCCACCGCACTCCGAGATCTTTCGCGCCGCTCAGGATGACAGGGCGGGGGGTTGAGGCGGGCCTCGTCGAGGTCGGTCATGTTGTGTCCTTTCGGGGCGTGCAAGGGTGCGTCTGCGGCGACTGTCGGGTGCGGTTTGGCTGTTGTTCCGGGCCGATTCGCCGCACATTATAGCACATTTTAGTTTGCATATCGAGGTGTTCGCGCAGCACGGGCATAGTGGGCGCGCATGGAGTCAGCGGCAAAGGGCTCAGTCACCTTTTCCTGATGGGGTAGATCGTCGTCCGCCTCGCCGCCGACCTTCTGGCGGGCCTTGTCGCGAACCGCCTGACCGCCAACCGGGTCTCCCGCAGATGCCGCCCGCCCTGACTCAGCCCGCTGCCTCGCCGCGAGGGAACGTGTGCACCAGAGCGCAGTCCGCACAGGTCGCGCACGGACCCACATGTGGCAACGCCAGAGAAGGGCTCCGTCACCTTCTCCCCCTGCAGAGGGGCTTGTCGTCTGCCTTCGCTAGATCGTGATGCCCTGCTCGTGCAGCATCTGGGAGAAGGTGACCAGCCGGATCCCCAGAGCGCGGCACACGTCCGGTATCTTCGGGCCCTGTAGATTGCCCGTCGCCTGCTCGCATGTCAGGACTGCGCAGACCCTCACCTTCGCCAGTGCGATCACGAACGGATCGGCCTTGGACTTCGCCGAGTTGGCCTGCACGAGGTTTGGGTAAGCGCTGAGGACGTCATGGACAGTCGTTTGCACCTCGGAATCAGTGCGCTGGAACATGCCGGGCACCGATTTGGCCCACTTTGTGAGTTCGGACTCGCGCTTCTTCGCGAGTTCCTGCCAGACCTCTTCAGAGGCGACCACGACGCCCCGGCTCGCTAGGTCGGTGAGGTACCGCCAGAAGCTCACGAACACGTTCGGGGTGTATGTCCGGTAGTACGCGTCGATGAGCGCGCTGGTGTCCACGCTGTACCGTGCGATCAAGCCCGGTCCGCCAACGGAGTCAGGCAACGCCGGCATCCTTCCAGCCGAACGCCTGGTCAGCGACGTTCTGTAGCTGCTTCGGGCCCACACCCAGGTAGTCGCACGCATCCCGCAAGGACACGACGTCCGATCCGTAGGCGCGGAGCACGAGGCGAGCGAACGTTGGGCCGCACCGACTCAAGGCGGCTGTGGCTGGGGGCGGGCTCCCGCGGCTGGCACGGTGGCTGAAGCGCTCGTATTCCGCCGCGAACGTGGCGCGCCTCTGCCGGTAGAAGCCCTCGTCAGACAGTTCCAGGGCCAACAACCGCCGGAGAACGACTTCGCGGCTGACACCGTAGCGCCGGGCGAGGCCGCGCAGATCGTGATCCGACCAGGCGGGCGAGCTACCGTGCTGGGAGACCAGAGGCTGCTCAACGAGGTCAGCACGGGGTACGAGAGTCGCGGCGGCGATCGCGTTGCACTTCGCTTCAGCGGGGTCGGCCGCAGGACTCGGCGCACGAGTGTCGCAGATACCCCCTTGGTGGGCGGCCAGGTGCGCCACTTCGTGCAGCAAAGTGAACAGCCGGCGGTGAGGGTGATCCTTGGGGTTGAGCACGATGACTGGCAGCGGGGACTCATGCACCGAGAAGCCGCTCATCTCCCCTGAGGGGATACGCTGCGCCTGGCAGACCAGGATGCCAGCGTCCTCGCACGCCGTTCGCCACACCCGGAGGGGATGGTACCCGTCTGTTGACTCCATATCTGGCTCCAGGGCCACTCCCAGAGCGGCTCGGATGGTCTCCGCCGCTCTCTCCGCATCGCCTGTGCTGCCCACTGACAGATGGAACTGCGGGAGATCGACGCTGCTGGCCTGTGCGAGCTCCAGCGCCACGGTTCGCCGGTAGACGACCTCCCGGTGCGCCAAGCGAAGCTGGAAGGAGACTTCCTGTCGGGCGTGCGCCGGCCTTCGGTAGTCCACGGGGAGCGGGTGATCGGGTGGAGGCTCAGGCAGGAAGAAAGCCGCCAGGGGGCGTTTGTACACCTCGGCCAGTTGCCGCAACTGGGCTACTGAGGGACTTGCACTCCCCTCCTCCCAACCGCGCAACCGGTCTGCGGTGACGCGCACGCGCTTCGCGGCGATGGCCACGTCCATCCCGCTTGACGACCGCGCCCACCGGAGCATCGCCGGCTCGACTATCGCCTCCGTAGTGGCAGGCATGGGGTACGACACCTCCCTCGCGCGGCGCGAACGCCACTCCTCTGACGCTATGCTTCGCGGCGCAGTTCACGGACCCCTCCCGGAACGGTGGTTGGCGGTGCCCGGGGGGCCTCGCCGTCAGGCGGAGGAGCTCTCTGGCGCCTGGGTCCCGCTGAGGTACTCGCGAACCAACTCGTTGCCGCGGTAGAAGTAGCAGACTAGGTCGGCCCACGTGCCGTCGGGGATGTCGCCATCGACGCGGAACAGCTTGATGTACCCGCACGAGAGGCGTCGGCCTTGGGCAATGTCTGTGTCCAGGCGGCCGGGGTAGTCACCTTTCCGGTACCACCTAGCGGCGCCGTCGAGGTGGGTGAAGACGTGGCGCTCGGCGTCGCGCAGAGCATGGATGTACCTGTTGACCACCACACCACGGGGCTGTTCCTGCTCCGGCACAAGCTCCTCGAACTCGATCGCGCGCCGGCCGTCCTGCATATAGAGGAGGAACTCCGTACGCATCAGCGGGAACTCTAGGTCGAGGCCCGGGTCAGGTTCGGGGCTGCGGCTATGGACCGTACGGCCTGCGGCTCTTGGGTCGTCCAGCTTCTCGATGCTGAACTTGGGGCCGTACCAGTAGTCTGCCTCCCGGAACATGCGGTAATCCTCTCCACGCATGACGCGGCGTCTGTCTATGGCTACTCGCACCCCTAACCTGGAAGGAGGATCGGCCGCTTCGCTCAACCGGCACAGGAACTCCTGATTCGGTCGGGACGTGTAGTGGCGCCTCAGGAACTGGCTGTACTGTAGCGCCCAGTCGCCGTAGAACACGGCGCCTGACGTTGGCTCAAGACCAGGGCCGAGGTGCAGTAGTCCATCCTCGTCGAACTGGCCAGAGAGCTCGGGGAAGGCCTTGCCCACCTCGTCTGCCTGGTCGGCCGCGGGCCGCAGGGCATCCTCCAGGGGATCGAAAGTCTGCCGCACTTGGTCCACGATGTACCCCTTCACACAGATATCGATCGCCGCCGGATCACCTTGGTGGACAGCTTCAGGGCCCACCCGATGCCCCCAGAACCATGTCATGTTCGCCGCCATCGCCCGTATCTCGTCTTCGGTCATGGACCGGAGCAGCCCAGCAACCTGCTCCTTAGCGACAGCCAAGGGCTTGGCTAAGTCAGTGTCTGTTTCATCCCAATGGTTGGGCAGGCACGAGGGAAAGACGTCGCGGTGCATCATCTGCCTTGCCAGCTCCCTGAGAGCGTGGTCCAGGTTCATCGCGCCGTAGCCTCCTCCACGACCGCGATCTCGGCGGGGGTGAGGCAGTAGAGGTCGTAGACGAGGGTGTCGACCTGGTGGTCGGTGGCGTCGATCTGGCGCTCGATGATCTCGCGTTTCGAGGGTGTGTCCGCCTCCTGGAGCGACTTGTGGAGGTCGAGCATCATCTGCACGAGTGAGACCATGCGGTCGTGCTTCGCGACGTCGTCCGGATCGCCGAAGTCGATGGGGCGGATGGGCAACTGCCCCACTTGGCGGGCCTGTATCTCCGAGAAGACCCTCTTCGTCGACTTGAGGAGTCCCTTGTAGTACACATCCAGGAGCCGCGAGTTGAAGAGGCCCAAGAGGTACCGGATGTCGGCCTGCTGTAGAGGCTTCCATGAGATGACGACGAGCGTGTTGAGGGCATAGTACCTGTCGGTGTCTAGCGTGGCGATGAGGCGGTCGCCCACCCGTCGGAAGAGAAGCTTGGCTGGCGCTTCGAAGATATCGGTTCGCTTGCACGAATGGATGTTCTGCGGGTCGTATGCCAGGTAGGTGCCGGGCCACCGGAGCGCGTACCGCCCGATGTCGCGACCGTCTAGCACCGGTTTGTAGTTGGGCCCCAGAGGATTGTCCGACAGAGACGCTGCTCGGTCGTGCTTCAAGGCAATGGCTTGGTTCGTGTTCGCGACACTCGCTAGTGATGGGCAGCGCTGTCGGAGCTTGCCACCAAGCAGCATCAGGTCGTCCCTGGCCGTCACGACGAATGCGCATTCATGGGTGGTCCCAAACAGAGACTGGCTGACGCTTCGAGCGGCGACTGCGTGCGTACGACAGTCGTACTCCACCAACTCGACTACTGACGGTCCCGGCCCTCCGCGTTGCACTACGAACACGACCGTCTCAACCACAGCCCCGCGGAACACCATCTCGGAGAAGCTCGTCAGGGAGCGCACGGTGTGCGCGAGCATCAGTTGGCGGAGAGGCCGATAGTACTCCTGCGTCAACAAGGTGTTCGGGACGATGAAAGAGAGCAGGCCGCGTTCAGCGAGGCATGTGGCCAATGCACGCTCAATGAGGAGGCCGAACGTGTTGAGTCGGCCCATGGAGGACGAGTACCTCGCGCGCAGGTACCGGTTCGTTTGAGCGTCTGCGTAGTCTGCCATCGAAGACTGCACGTACGGCGGGTTGCCGATGACGGCGTCGAAGCCGCCGTTTGCCATGATGCCCGGGAACTCGCGGCGCCAGTCGAAGGGGTTGACGCGACGGGATTCGTCCTCATCGAACATCGCGGTCTGGCGGCCGTCCCAGTAGTCCGGGCCGATGAGGCTGTTGCCGCACTTGATGTTCGCGTCGATGTTCGGGAGGACGCGCTCCTGCAGAAGCCGCAACTGCTGCGCGCTCTCGCCCTCCATGCACTTCAGCAGCAGGTTGAGCTTCGTCACCTCGACGGCCTGGAGGTCGATGTCCACGCCGTAGATCGAGTCGAGGAGGATGCGCTTGCGCTCGGCGTTCGTCAGCCGGTAGTCGTTCTCGCCGACCTGGACGACACGGGGCTGGC
>Ga0315288_10002496_pt1 | contig 23791 bp, 17 predicted proteins | sample YL17G11_20_MG_FD_203454 | JGI IMG/M metagenome (GOLD analysis project Ga0315288, IMG submission 203454) | Sediment microbial communities from Yellowstone Lake, YNP, Wyoming, USA - YL17G11_20 | ecosystem: Environmental > Aquatic > Freshwater > Lake > Sediment | place: USA: Wyoming | collected... | reverse complement strand
CTACCGGAATTAGTAGTTTCACCGCAAACAGAGGTAGCATTAGCGGTGCCGGCAATAATAACTGATAAGGTAGGATTAATCGTGGCAGTTACCCTTACCGATTCAACAGTGGCTACTTTTAGGTCAATAGTGTCCACTACCGGATAATCAGGGAAGGAGCGGGTTTCTACTTTAACTGTCCAACTATCAGCAGTGCCGACTGCCAGAGTTTTAGCCGGATTGATTAAATGGACACCGCTACCCCTGGCTGTTTGGCCAATATTGCAGGTAACTGTTTCATTGGATAAAGTCCCGCGGAAAGGAATGACAATATCGCCGGTGGTCGTGGTGGCCGAAGCTGAAGCTGTCTTGCCGGTGGTGCCCCAGAGGGCAGTGCCGCCGCCATAACAATAAATATCATCTTCTGGAGAAGAGCCGCCTACACCACCCATGCTGTTAAAATCAAAACCGTCAGTATCCGGTTCGCCATCATTAGCATTGCCATTATTATTAGGTAAAGTAATTCTTACTTCGCCGCCATTAATGGCGCTAGAGCCAGGCATAAAGGTAATTTCATGATAAGCAATCGTGCCGCCGACATCAGTTACCGGATCATAACCAAAACCGCCGGTGACATCACCGTTGTCCGCATGACCATTGGCTGCTGCAGTAGTAGTCGTTACCCGGCTGGAAGTAGTATCTACCGTGGCAATGATTAAAGTTTCGGCCGTACCCTCCCATAATTTAATCACGTCTCCAGGTAAGATTCCATTTAAGGAGTCTAATTTAAATGAGGTGGCAGCGGCTGATGTCGCGCCGTCAAGAAGTGTTTTCCATGAAGATCGGCTGGTATCCAGGGTATCTTTAGCACTAGTTAAGTTGGCGCTTTCCACTAAGTGATGGGGTTTAACAAAAGAAATAACATTGAAGGCGATAAAACATAACGCTAAACGGGCTAGCTTTAAAATTTTTTTAGTCATTTAAGTTTAAACTTATAATAGCGAACTTCGTAATCGTTCAGGAGTTGTCAAAATATTCTTCGAGCGATCCCGCTTAGCGGGAGAGTCGAGAAGTCTTCATTGAAATAGTTCCCGACAAGCTCAAACAATAAATTCTTTGTCAGATCTTGAACAATTATCGAACTTCAGTTCGCATTATAATATATTTGTAGATTATAATAAGATTGATGTCAAGGCCAGAAATTAAAAATACTAATTTTAATTTTAAAAAGTGGCTGTTAAGCCACTGGCAAAAGCTTATTATTTTATATTTTTTAGTTGGTCTGGCTTATAGCAACAGTTTAGCTAACCAATTTGTTTCCGATGATATTGGTACCATTGCTAAAAATTATAGCCTTAATTATCCTGGAGTTATTTTTTCCAGCCTCATAGGCTCTCTGCGTCTGCTGTTTTATCATCTTATTATCCAGTTTTTCGGCCGCTCACCTTTAGTGTTTCGCTTGCTTAATCTTGGTTTTCATTTAGCTACAGTGTCTTTAAGTTATTTAATTTTAAGCCTGCTGGCTGGCCCGACGATTGCTTTTTTAGCTAGTGCCATTTTCAGCGTCCATCCTTTACAAATAGAATCAGTTACCTGGATTAGCGGCGGCAATTACAGCCAGGGAGGCTTTTTTACCTTATTAACGCTTTGGTTTTATCTGCAGTCAATTCATAAAAAGCGTTATTTTTATTACTGTTTAATTAGTTTTATTTTAGCGTTTATATCAATGGAAAAAGCCATTAGCCTAATATTTATTTTGCCGCTTTTTAGTTTAATTTTTCCCAAGTATCGTCCAAACCTTAAAAAATTAATAATCATTATTATTTTAGGTATTTTGGGAGTAGCTTATTTAGCCTTAAAAATACCCGGCCGAATCGCCACTTTGGAAAACCAATATTATGTGAAGCCGGAAATCTCTAATCCTTTACTGCAAGTTCCGGTAGCTATAGCTAATTATTTACAGCTTATTTTTTGGCCCAATAACTTGGCTTTCTATCATACCGAGTTGGGAGTAACAGCCACAAAATATGCTCTTTGTCTATTAGTTTTTGGCGCTTATTTGGGCTTAACAATTTATTTTTATAAACGCCATAAATTTTTATTTTTCTGGCTGGCATTTTTCCTGCTTATTTTATTACCCACCTTAAATCCGTTTAATATTGGCTGGGCAGTGGCCGAGCGTTATGGTTATTTAGCTTATTTAGGCATTTATGTGGCTATTGCTGTAGTTATAGATTATTTACTCACTCTTTCCGAGCGTGGCTCGGTTTACTCAAGACGAGCGCGGTATTTTATTATTACTGGTTTTATTTTAATTATTATTGCTCTTACCACTAGGACAATTTTAAGAAACATTGATTGGCAAAATGAAGATAACTTATGGCTTTCCGGCATCCGTACCTCGCCTTCGTCAGCCCAAAACCACAATAATCTAGGTGATTATTATTTCCGCCATGGTGAGCTGGACAAAGCGATTAGTGAATTTAAAATAACGATTAACTTAAACCCTGCTTATGCTGATGCTTATCACAATTTAGCTAATATTTATTACCAGCAAAAGCGTTGGGCCGAGGCCAAAGAAGCTTATCAAAAAGCGATTGAGATTAATCCTAAGCTTTGGCAGTCCTACCAAAACCTGGCTGGTATTAGCTATGAGGAAGGAAAAGCAGGGGAGTCAGAAAAATATTTAGAGCAAGCCTTGGCCATTAATCCTCAAAATGCTTCTTTGTTAACTAATTTAGCCTTGCTTTATATGAAAAAAAATGAATTTCCTGAAGCTCGGGAAAAACTACAGCAAGCTTTGTTAATCGATCCCAACAACCAAACCGTCCTCCGTCTTCTCTCCCAACTCTAATTTTCTATCACCTCGGGGGTGATGTAATGTGATGTAATCTGTAAAAGTGGCTGTTTTCCGGATAATTCCTAAATTTACTCTATAATTAAACTTTTTATTTTTTGAAGTTTTTTTTGATAAGCAGCTTGATTAAAAACAAATTCTCGATAGTCTTTTCTCCCCCTAAAATGAGAAAGAATTAAATCAGTCTTTGTAAAAAATGGTTCTATTTTTCCTAAATATTCAGGGAAGGAAGACCAGAGATAATTCTTTAGATTATTTATAGAAACTAAGGATGAAGAAGATGGATTAAGATGGATATAGCGAGAAATATGCCATAGAAGATCATCTTTTTCAATGATAATAGCTTTAAATGTTGATTCAAAAAGATATCCTTTCTGTTTATATTTAATATTAAAATAACGGGCATAACTATTTTGCCAGTTAGACATAAAAAGAGAAATTCCTTTGTCGCTTACCTGTTTTAAGAGCAAATGAACATGATTAGGCATTAGACAAAAACTGATTATTTCTACTAATGGTTTTTGTTGTTTAATCTTTTCTAGAAATATTTGTTTATCTTTAGAAGAGAGGAGAAGAAAGTAGGAAAATCTCAAAGGAGGTTTAGGAAAACGATAAAAATTAATTATTTCTAAAACTCTTTGATAATCATTATTAGTTTTAAAGATTGGTTTTTTACCAACCCCACGATTTAATAAATGATAAAAGTAATTGTTAACAAGGGGAGTTTTACGATAGGGCATATAAATCTAATTTATCCGGAAAACAGCTATTTGTCAAGAGAATATCACTCCCGAGGTGTTAAGTCTTATTACTTTTTGGGAATGATAAGGCGGCCAATTAATCTTAATAAAATATAGGCCACCACTAGTCCCAAGCTGGCTTTCCAGGGAAACATAAAAAAGCTAATAGTGTTTTCCATTTTTATGTTACTATCGTCAATAACTAAGTTAGCCAAAGCCTTATACCTGCCAATTTTTAAACCCCGAGGTTGCCAGCTAATTTCTTTTAAGGGCGTTTCTTCATTGCCAACAATATAAAGTTTTCTTTGCGAGCGGGCCAAAATATTTTGTACTGCAATTTCTAAAAATTCCACTTCTTTATCTGAAGGGCTGATAATCTTGACTGACCCTTGGGGTTTAAATAAACTCTGGCCAGTATTAGCTACTTTTAAAGTGAATGGTATTTTATCAAAGCTATCAAAAAGCCTAAACTTTAAGTTAAAAAGAGAAAATTCTGGTACCGAAAAATCAATAATTTTCCCATTCTTTGGTGGATTACCATCCTTAGAAACCGTTAATAAAATATTGGCAGCCAGCATGCCGGCAGCTTGAGTACCCGTTGTCGATACCAAGTGGCCTTTAGGATTAACGCTAAAAACTAAACTAGTATAATAATCTTTTTCTTCAGCGTCTTTGGGTACCTGGAGGCGTAAAACCAATTCCTGGGTTTCTCCGCTTTTAACCAAAAAAGTGCCTGGAAGAGTAATATCAACATTTTGCCAAGAAAACCAAGATAAAAATTGCTGGTTGCTGCTAGCGGGCAACTGGCTGCCTAGTTCTAAATTAATATTGCCCAGGTCATCAGCTGGTTCAAAAGCGACAATCTGGGAATAAATAAGACTAGTGGCACCTTGGTTAGCCAGGCGATAAACCTGGGTAATGGTTTTTCCCGGTATCATCATCACTTCTAAAAGGGGAGGAGTAATGCTTAAAGAAAAAGATTGCGCAAGCACCAAATTCCAAGCACCAAATAACAAAAAAATACCAATTCCCAAATACCAAACAACAAACTTTTTAATATTTAATATTTGATATTTTATTTTTTTTGTAATTTGTAATTTGTAATTTGTAATTTTCATTTAATACCCCGGCGTAGCGATAAAAGTAATAATATTATCATAATTGCCTGCCGCCTGAATACCAGAAATATTAGCTCTATAAGTTACGGTCGCATGGCGATTACGGCCGACATTATCAGAACCCATCACTGTTTGAGGATTTTCTCCTGCGTTTTGGTTGGCAAAGTGGCGAAAATAGGTATAATCAATAAAATCTGCTGGCGTATCAGCATTGTCTACTGGCACATCATCATTTTTTATATTAAAGCCAAAACCATACTTAGTGTTGTCATTCCACCAAACAGTGGCGGCTGTCTGGGTACAAGCGCCATCATCACAGGTAGTATCATTAATGGTTGTGGTGCCGCCGATAATTTGCAAGGGATGATTTTCATAAGCCTTAACCGTATAGCCGCTCGCACCGCCGGTGGAGACAGTCAAAAGATTCGTTCGTAGGACCGGCGTTTCCGGAAGAAGTTCATCAAAATCAATGGTTAAATCAGAAATAGAAAAGCTAAACGGGATAATGGTTTTAATATAAGGAAAGCCTGCCTTAATAATATAGCCTGCTTGAGTATATTTTCCCGGCGCTGTCTGGCCCATCGTATCCAAAATTTTATAGTTGGTACTGGATTTTTTGCCGCCGGTCATATTAAAGTTGCCCATCTGGATTTCATAATTATCAGACTTCATATTATCGGCGTAGACAAATTCCAAATCCCAAGCACCAAATAACAAAAAAATTCCAAGCACCAAATAACAAACATTTTTGAATTTTGATATTTTAATTTTGAAATTTTTTGTAATTTGTAATTTGTAATTTGTAATTTTCATTCAGTCCGTTTGTTTATCAATCTTTTCTTCTAAAAGTTTGCCTGTCTGAAGTAGTTTTTTGGCATTGATTAAAGATTTTTCCAAATTGGTTTTTTGGTTATATGATAGTCCTGGTTTATCTAATACTTGGCTTAAGGAATCAATAATTTTAATCATCCCGTTTTTAAAATTCAAACTTAACCAAAGCAAAGTATTAGTTTCTTCTTCAGTAATATTATGTTTGGCTTGCTGTTCTTTTATTTTTAAGATTTTAATTTCTCCTTTTTGCTGCATTAATTGCAGGTATTGTCTGCCAAAAAACAAGGCTAGGGGAGTAATTAAAATTAATGATAATAAAGGGATTAGCTGGTCATTTGTCGCTTCAGGATTATTAATATAAAAGAAAACGATCAGTCCTAAGGTAAAAGTAATCACAATCTGCGGTTCCAAAGTAAGAGCTAGGCCAAAAAGCAAAAAATAAATCAAAAAAAAGAGGGGTGAAATTATAGCTCCGGTAGAAATAACCAGCAGCATTACCACCATGGTAAAAATAATCGTCGTATTCCACCTTAGAGCCTGCCTGCCGGCAGGCAGGGTGGATGCCTTGACACCTTGGGTATCCTTCCTTCTATTTAGCCAGTTAGTTAAAAAATAAAGCAAAATAAAAACAGCAATCAGCTGCAGGGTATATAAAGAAAGATTAGGATCATTAACCCAAAAAAAAGTCAGGCCAACAGCGCTAATTAAAAATAAAGAATGGACAAGAAATTCTACCGTCATCTATATCACTATAACAATTACCATACTTGGTTTCAACTTATTCTTTTGTTAAATACCCCTTAAATCTTTAAATTTGCTGAAGAATGATCCGACATGGCCGTTTTAGCCTCCGCCGGTAATACGCGGAATCTTGATCTGAGAATCTGCCGGTAATGCAAAAATCTTTGGCTGATTTCCGGTCCACAAATTTCCTCGATCAATTGGCTATTATCGATATCCTCAATTTCCCGGTAAGGGTACAAATAATAAGGTTTCCTGTCCTTATCTTTACTGTAACGGGAGGGGACACCCCACGCAGAAAAAGAAATACCCCGTGATTCCAGAGTTTTTCTCAACTCTTCCTCGGCACAGTGACTGCTAAAAATGACTTTTAAACGGCCTGGCCCGACGGCTTCCTCTAATTCTTTAATAACCAGTGCGTCAATCAGCGACCGATTTTGGGGTGCGGTATCCTGTCCTGGTTCATCAATAAGCACCAAAATTTTTCCTTCAGTTGTTTTAGACAATTCTTTGGCCCTTGCCTTTAAATGCCCAACCCGCCTCATAAAGTTTTCCAGTCCGCCGGCACCTTCCTTCTTCTTTTCATCCGTTTCCCCTCCAAGAAAAAGGACTGAATCATAACCTAATTTTTTCTTCAGATCGGAAATAATCTGCCAGGCAAGTGCCTTAAGGCCTTCGCTTTTACCATTATTATTGCCTCCCAAAAATACGCTGGCGGTTTCAGAACCGGCCAAAATTGCCAAAGGAAAACTGATTTTTTTGGTAGCTTCGCCTAGGAGTTTCAATCCCGGATTAGAACAACCGACCAATCGATCTTCTCTTATTGTTCCCCGTTGTTCTCCGGCAAAGAGGCGATGAAATTGAACGCTAGCTACGGCACCGGCCCTCTCTGCCATTAATGATTCTTTCATTAGAGCTGAAATCTCGCCGTTTCTTACTTTTTCCGTCAGTTCTATTTCAGCGTTTGTCAATATTACGCCACGCCAATCAGAACCGATAGCAATCAACGCCTCTGCCTGAGCTTGCCGCTCTTTAAATTCGGACGAATCCGGATTTAAAACCAGCTGGGAAAATTTATCGGCTACCTTCTCTAGTCTGACGTCTGGAATACTATTGCCGAGTATCCGCAGCAACATTCGGGGATTTAAAAGCGCTTCAAGAGTCTCATGGTCGGTTCGGCCGATAACCGGACCTCTTTCTTTCCCAGCCAGGTCTTTTTCTCCTTCCCGGATTGCCCCCAAAACCAGATCTTCAATATTTCGATAGACTTCCTGACCGGAAAAAGGAACTGCCTGATGGTCCGGCCCGATTTCTTCAAATCGTATCTTTCCTTTTAATTCCTCGGGCAAGGCGGCTTGAGCCTGCCAGAAATAATTGGCATTGTGAGTATTAATCAAAACCTGAGCCCGAGGACAGCGTCTTTGAATCTCCTCGGTTAAGACGATCATTAAAGCACAGGCAGTCAACGGGTCAGTGGTATGAAAAAGATCTTCAAAGACTAATAGATCTCTGTTATCCTCGCTTATTTGCTTAAGATTTCCCCAAACTTGCCTCAATTCAGCCTCCAAACCGCTACCGTGAAGAAGTTTGCGCGTTTCTGGAAAAACAACCCGAACATGATCAAAATTTGGGAGTTGGGCGCTTTCAGCCGCAATCGGACAATCAAAACTTCTTAAGCCTGAAATTGCCTGTACTAGAGCCTCGGCGCGAATGGATTTACCGCAATTATGGTCGCCACAAGCAATGGTTATTCCTCCCGGTTCAAGGTAAATATTTTGACCAATGATTTTACCGCTGGCCCTTAATTCGCTCCTCAACTCAAGTCTCCGGTCAACTTCTCTCCTTAAAAAATCACCCGGGTAAAGATAAGGATAAGGAGAGTTGTAGCGATTCCGTTTCCTGGCAAGCAGGTCTGATTCAATTTTTAATCTGGCTTGTTGCCAAAGAAGCCTGAGATTTTTTAAACCCCGGATTTGAGTTGCTTCTGACAAAACCGGCGAGCAGCCTTCTTTGCCAATTATCCTTCTCATTGTTGTCGTTGCCGTTGCAATCGCCCATAATTTTACTCCTGCTTCTTCATCAGCCATCAGGTTGGCGACCGCCTGGTTAGGTAGGCCGCTTCTTTCTAAAATCTGAGCGACAAGAGGTTGATAAGTTGCTAAAGCCTTTTTTTGGTGGCTAAAAATATTGCCTTTGAGATCAACCTGGTGCGGCGGGAATGTCAGCTCATCCGACTCTCCTAATATTTCGCAAGAAGATTTATATTTTTTGCCCGCTTGTACCCAATAAAATTCTTTTAGTCTACTGTTGAGTGTAGCATTTTCTGGCAGCTGGAAAGGCGAGTAAACAAAAGGATAGGGTCGATCAAATAAACTTCTGCCATTTTTATCTTCTCCGTGAAATCTTAATTCTGTTTCAATCGTCAGCAACTCTAGTAACCGCTGGCCGTTTTTAGTTCGGCAAATTAGCCGCGCTGCCTCAACCAAAGCCGGGTCTTCGCCGGTGATTATTTTATCTATTGCCCGAAAGACAGGGGAGCTATCGCCAAAAATTGCAGAAATTGTCCGAACGGTTGCTTCCTGTTGTGCCAAATGAAACCCCTGATACAGGCAACTATCGAGTCCGCTAAACGCGACTGCTTCCTCGTCGCAGAACCTCTCGGGCTTTTTTTCAATTTGAGCCTCTTGCGGTGTTTTTAAGGCCGTTTCCGGTTGAGTTTCCTGCTGAGCCTTTTCCAGAGTTTCTAGGGGTGGTTCCGGCTCTGGCTGGTAGTTTGGCAAGACAAGTGACCAAAAAGCGTTAAAAAGGCGATTCGAGTCGGATGAACTTGTTAGATTAAGAGAAGGTTCCGGATGCTTGCCGCTACGAAAAGTAACTATCGCTTTTTGGCCGTCGGGAAAGCTGACAGTAATCGGATAATACTCATTATCCATATTCATACGAAGCCTGGCGATTCGATATAAATCCACCTGAAATTTTCTGACCTCAGGATCTTGCGCCTGTCTTGGTTTTTTGCCTGCATCCGTTTCTTCTCTCCACTTTTCAAACAGCGCGTCAACCGGTTGCGAATCCTGCTGCCGGGCGTCAAGAAGCGCTTTTTTAAGAGTAGTCAAGCCTTCCGCCATGACAATAAGATCCGCTTTTCTGCCTTTACCGACCTGAGATAATAAATCCCCAAGCGGCGGTTGAACCGGCGAAGCTGCCGTTTCTTGGTCGGTAACCGGTTCTCTTTCCAATGCCGGTACGTTTCCTGGTGCCGGTTTTTCTTCCAATTCGTTCATTTTTTCCTCACTCTTCCCTTTCGGAAAGATGCTGGTTTCTAAGAAAAGCAAGAAATACCGGGCGGGCGATTTCTAAGGCGGTCTGGTAATCTTGACAATCTCTGATTTTTTCCCGGATTTGGGGCCCAAGCTCCTTCAATTTAAATAAAACCAACCGGCGGATTTCATAAGTCATCCCTAATCTTTCCTGTAAATCCTGAATCAGTTTGCCGCAGATAAACATTCTTCCCGGATCGCCCAAGGAAAAACAGTGATTGTAAAGCAAAACTTCAGTTTGGTGCAGAAACCGGTCGCTTTTTTCTTTTTCCGGCGGAATCGGTTCGTCGGGAATATACGAATCCTTATAAAGTCGGGTGTGAATGATATGGGCTGCCCAGTCAAGTCTTTCCTGATTATCCACCTTTTTAATTTCTTCCCCGGCAAGACTAAAAGCCTGATCTTCCTGACCGGATAGAAATAGAGCGGTCCATTCATCAATCCGGCGCTCAAACTGGTCCTGCCAGCGCTTAAGAGCCGCTGATATTTCCGTTTTTTTGGGCAAATTTCTTTCCGGCGTCAAATCAGATCTTCCGGAATTTGGAGGCGGACTACTTTCAACAGAATTTTCCATAGCCATAGTTTTATTTTAGCCTAAAAATCCGGTTTTGAAAAGCTTTTGGAGGAAACCCGCAACTTATCCAAACCTTCGGACTACGCCGGAAGGAAAAAATATTTGACAAACTGTGAAATCGCGGTTCCTATAATCGATTTCTCAATCAAAAAATTCTGGGAAGGAAAATAATAAAACCAATAATAACAGCACTAATTGCCAAAACTAACACTGCTCCGGCAGCAAAGTTTCTAATCCAATAGGTTTCATAATAATCAAGGTTTAACCTAGATCTCATTAAATCACAAAATGCCTCTAGGCTGGAGTTAAAAACCTCGGCGCTAATTACCATACCAATAATTAGTACTAGCACCAACCACTCAATATTGCTAATTTTTAAGCACACAGCCAAAACAATTGCTAAACTAGCCATAACTAAATGGATTTTTAAATTTCTCTCTTTTTTAATCGCCCTAGTAATGCCCAAAAAAGCAAATTTAAAAGAAGCAATTAAATTATATTTTTTCTTCACTAACATTATTATTATAATAACCCAAATTTTATAAAAAAAGCAAATAAACCCTTTCCTTAAAACTTACCATCTTGGGTATTTAATTATCTTCTCTTGCGTCTTTTGGCTAAAACTTATAAAATTATGGTTATGGATTATAATCCCTCAGAAATAGAAGTTAAATGGCCCCGTAAGAATTTCTCGACTGCTCCACATAGGCCTATTCGTCACTGCGCGTCGGGAAATCAACGGGGCAAGCAAGAGGAATACAACCCAAATAAGATTGAAGCAAAATGGCAGGCGTTTTGGTCTAAGAACAAAACCTTTCAGGTTGATATTAAAAATGCTCCTAAACCTTATTTTAATCTTATGATGTTTCCTTATCCCTCAGCCGAAGGTCTTCATGTGGGCAATATGTATGCTTTTACTGGTTCAGATATTTGGGGCAGGTTTATGCAAATGAAAGGCTTTGCTGTTTTTGAACCCATTGGTTTAGACGGTTTTGGTATTCATTCAGAGAATTATGCGATTAAAGTAGGTAAGCACCCGGCCGAGCAAGCAAAAATTTCCCAAGCTAATTTTTATCGCCAGTTAAAATCAATCGGCAATATGTTTTCCTGGGACAATAAATTGGAAACTTATGATCCTGATTATTACAAATGGACGCAATGGATATTTATTAAGCTTTTTAAAGCAGGGCTAGCTTACCGGACCAAAGCCAAGGTCAATTGGTGCCCATCTTGTAAAACAGTGTTGGCTGACGAGCAAGTAATTGATGGTTTGTGTGAGCGCTGCAGTAACAAAGTAGAGGATCGGGATTTAGAGCAGTGGTTTTTTAGAATTACTGAATATGCTGACCGATTATTAGAAAATACTAAAAAAATTGACTGGACAGAAAAGGTTTTAATTGCCCAAAGAAACTGGATCGGCAAGTCTGAAGGAATAAATATTACCTATCCAATAGTTACAAAGCTAAGCGAAACTCCTCCTCCGAGGTGTCAGGATGACTCCTCAGATGGTGGAGTGAGCGGAGTAAGTAAATTAACTGTTACCTGTTTTACCACCAGGCCGGATACCAATTTTGGGGCTACTTTTGTGGTTATGTCTCCTGAACATCCAATCGTCGCTTCGCTCCTCAATTCCAAATTTTCGTTCCAAGGACGACCGGTCTTGGGTTGGCAAATTCCAAATTCCAAAAAAGAGGAAATTAAAAACTATGTCAAAAAAGCTCAAAAAATATCAAAGGAAGAAAGAATTGCTCAAGGCAGAGAAAAAACGGGTGTGTTTACGGGACTTTATTGTTTAAACCAATTAAATGGTTGCAAAATGCCTTTATGGATTTCTGACTTTGTCATTATGGATGTAGGAACAGGCGTAGTTGTTGGTGTACCCGCCAGTGATGTTAGGGATTTTGAGTTTGCCAATAAATACAACATCCCGATTATTAGGGTTATTGTAGGAAAAGATGGTTATAGGGGAGAAATAACTAAAAAAGAGCAGGTTTGTGAAGAAGGAACATTAATTAACTCAGAATTTTTAAATGGTCTGGAAAGACATGTAGCAGGGCAAAAAATGATGGACTATATTGAGAAAAAAGGTTGGGGAAAAAGAACAGTTCATTATCATCTGCGTGACTGGCTTATTTCCCGCCAGCGCTACTGGGGCCCGCCAATTCCTATGGTATATTGCAAGTCTTGCGCAGAAAAGGGAATAAGTTGGTTTAATAAAAATTCGAAGCACGAAATTCGAAGCACGAAACAAATTCTAAATTCTAAATTCCAAATTCTAAATTCTCAAATGCCTGGCTGGTTTCCTATACCAGAAGATCAATTGCCTATAGAATTACCCTATGTTAAAGATTGGCGTCCCAAGGGTACAGGCAGGGGACCACTGATGCAATTAAAAGATTGGGTAAAAATAACCTGCCCCAATTGCGGCGGTGAAGCCCAGCGCGAAACTGATGTCTCCGATACTTTTTTAGATTCCGCTTGGTACTTCCTAAGATATCCTTCCCATATAAAGGAGTCTCCTTTATATGAAGAAAGACAATGGGATCCACAAATTACTAAAGAATGGCTTCCGGTTGATATTTACATTGGTGGAGCAGAACATTCTGTGTTGCATCTTTTATATGCTCGTTTTCTTACGATGGTTTTTAAAGATTTAAAATTACTGGATTTTGAAGAGCCTTTTACTAAATTCCGCGCTCATGGTCTTATTATTAAAGATAGTGCCAAAATGAGCAAATCCAAAGGCAATATTGTTAACCCTGATAAGTACATTACTAAGTATGGTGCTGATAGTTTGCGATGTTATTTGATGTTTTTAGGACCATTCAGCGATGGTGGTGATTTTAGAGATACCGGTATGGTGGGAATGTATAAATTTCTCAACAGAGTTTATAGGTTAATGACAAAGTTCCTAAGAGGTAAAGACACCTCGGATGGTGGCGCCCGGCTGAAAGCCGAGACGACTCCTCCGAGGTGGAGGAATAAAGAAGAACTCTATTGGCAGCATAAAACCATCAAAAGAGTTACTGAAGGCATAGAAAGATTAAAATACAATACCAGTTTGGCAGCCATCATGGAATTTGTTAATTTTTTGCAAGACCCCACCTACGAGTCAGGCCGCTCCACTCGAGTTATTCAGTCGTGTTCCGCGCCTGATTCTTCGGCGGGCAAGCAAAAAGAAATAAGTCAAGAAGCTTTAAAAACCCTTATTTTACTGCTTGCTCCTTTTGCCCCCCATTTAACAGAGGAATTATGGCAATCATTTATCCCTGCCTCGCCCTGCCTTGCCGGCAGGCAGGCGGTAGGCAGGCATCATCCATCTACCCATTACTCATCTATTCATCACCAGCCTTGGCCAACTTACGATCCAAAATTTATTAAAGAAGAAACTATTATTATTGTAGTGCAAGTTAATGGCAAAGTCCGCGATCGGGTAGAGGTTGACTCTGTACTAGCAAACTTCAGTTCGCCTCAAGACAAAGAGAAAATATTAGCCTTAATCAAAAAATCCTTAAAACTCCAACCTTATCTCAAAAACCAACCCATCAAAAAAACTATTTTTGTTAAAGGAAAGTTAGTTAACTTAGTGGTAGGATAATTACCTTAGTAGTAAATAATATGGGAGAATATGGGATAATAATGAGTTCCTTTTCCTCTTCCAATTCACTTGATTTAAAATTGTCCAAAAATGAGACGGAAAGGGGAGAAAATATTAATGGTAAAGGTGGATTTGATTTTGGCACATTTTTTCAAAACAATAAACTTAGTGTCGGTTTAGGCTTAATGGGAGTTTTTCTTTTGGGAGTAGGCATTTTAGCCACAGTATTTTTATCTTCTAAAAAAGATTCAACCTCAATAGAAATTATTTCTGCTTCCGCCAACCCCAGTGCAACTAATATTTTTATTCATGTTTCCAGAGCAGTAGAAAAGCCAGGACTTTATCAACTTAATCCCGATGCCCGAGTTAATGATGCCTTAATTGCTGCCGGCGGTTTGTCAGTCCAGGCCGATAGGGATTGGTTTAACAAAACAGTGAATCTCGCTCAAAAGCTATCAGATGGCATCAAAATATACATACCGTTTGCAAATGCAAATGTTCCAGCCCAAGGCTGGTCGGCCTCGGGCCGAAAAACTGAAAACTCAAATCTAAATATGAACGGCACAGTGGCGGGAGAGCAAACATCGATTTTTGTTCAAGAAACTCAAGGAAAGATTAATATTAATACTGCCTTGCTTAGCCAATTAGAAACGCTTTCTGGCATTGGTCCTGCTTTTAGCCAAAGGATTATTGACTATCGAAATACCAACGGCCCTTTTGCCAAAATCGAAGATATTATGAAAGTCAGCGGCATTGGTGAGAAAACTTTTGCCAAATTCAAAGACAAAATCACGATATAAAAATGTGAGTTATAAAATTCTAACAAATGTTATTGCGAGTATCCCGAGCGAAGTCCCGCTCAGCGGGACGAAGTCAAGGGAGACGAAGCAATCTCTTAAAAAATTTAAGATTGCTTCGCTTATGCTCGCAATGACAATTCCTCCCATAGTATGAGCAATAAAGGCCGTTATATTTTGATCTTCTTTGCTACTTTTAGCCTAGTTTACCTTTTTCGGTTTAAGGCAAAAACAAAAACTAATTTAAAAGCAGGTGACCAAGTAAAAATAACCGCTACTTTATCCCAGGAACCAATTCTCCAGGACAATTATCAACTAATAAAAATCAACACTATTAATAATATTAGCATCAAAGCCAGCCGCTTTCCCGCATACCACTATGCTGACCGGCTTATTATTGTTGGCACTCTTAAAACTCAAGCGATAAACCTTTTTCTAAAACAGTTTTTACTGGTAGATCCGGCAATTACTTTAGTTAAATCTTATAGTAAAAAACTATCTATCAGAGAAGCCAGCCTGAAAAAATTATTTAACCTGCGCAATAAGTTAGAGGAGGCGATTGGGCAAGTTTTACCAGAACCCCACGCTGGTTTATTAATCGGTATTTTATTAGGGACTCAACAATCTTTGCCCCAAGATTTTTATCAAGCCTTAAAAACCACCGGCACTTTACATATTGTGGTCGCTTCAGGAATGAATATTTCTCTAACCGCCGGCATACTGCTTAATTTTTTAGTGAAGTTTTTAGGTAGAAAGCTAGCCTTATTTGTATCACTAGTTTGTATTTTGATATATTGTTTACTAGCGGGTATGAACCCGCCGATTGTTAGAGCCGGCATTATGGCCGCAATTTTATATTTAGCTCAATTTAGCGGCAGGCAATCTATTGGCCTTTTGACTTTAGTTTTTACCGGAGCAATGATGCTTTTTATTAATCCTTTGTTATTATTTGATGCCAGTTTTCAGTTATCGTTTAGCGCCACCAGTGGGTTAATGTTATTAACATCAGCATTGGAAAAAATATTTTATCAGTTACCCCAACTGCTTAAAGAAATTTTAAGCCAAACTTTGGCCTGCCAAATAGCGACTTTGCCCATTTTAGTCATTGCTTTTGGCCATTTTAATCCTTTATCAGTTATTCCCAATATCTTTGTTCTTTGGTTAGTGCCATATTTAATGATTTTTGGGATGGTGATCAGTTTAGCCGGCCTTATCTGTTTAGCCCTGGCCCAATTTTTTGGCTGGCTCATCTGGTTGCCCCTTACTTATTTTATAGTTATTATTAATTTTTTTGGCCAGTTTAAATTTATGGATCTTCAATTTACCAATTTGTCCTGGATTGCGGGAATAGGGTATTATTTAGTATTGATAGGTTTAATGACTATAAAAAAGAAAAAGCAATTAAATTAATTACTAATTACTAATGCCGGTTTTACCGAGCATCCTCGGCAAGCCGGGATAAAATTTAAAAATACCCAATTTCCAATTTCTAAATCATTTTAATATTTGACATTTTATTAGGAATTAGATATTAGAAATTTAAAATCGTGTCTAAAAATCAATTTTTTCTTTTCCTTGCTATTTTATTAGCTCTTCTTCCTTTTTCTTTCCTATTTACCTTGCCCAGTAACAAAACTTATTTAATTGCCTGCAATGTTGGCCAGGGCGATGCCATTTTAATTATTCAAAAAACCACCCAAATTCTGATCGACGGCGGTCCTAATAATAAAGTTTTAGACTGTTTGGCCAAAAATATGCCTTTTTATGATCGGGAAATCGAGCTGGTCATCAATACTCATCCGGAAAAAGATCATCTAACCGGTCTTATTGATGTGCTTGACCGCTATCAAGTAAAGCAATTAATCACTAATAATCTTACTAGCGACAGCGAAGTTTATAAGGCCTTTAGCCAAAAAGTGAAGCAAAAAAATATTCCCACTTTTTCACCGCAAAAAGGCGACATTATTAAAATTGCCAACTTGGAATTAATCTCACTTTGGCCAGACAAAAAGGTTTTAGGAGAAGCAACCGCCAAAACTCCGGTTAATGACACTGGTTTAGTTTTTCAGCTTAAAAGCGGTTCTTTTGATGTCCTTTTAACTGCTGACATTGACCAAGAAGTAGAGGATCAGTTAATTAAAGAAAACAATTTTCAAGATATTGAAGTGTTAAAAGTGGCTCATCACGGTAGTAAATATTCCTCAAGCGAGGAGTTTTTAGAGGCTATTCATCCCCAAATTGCCATTATCTCGGTTGGTAAAAATCAATGGGGTCATCCCACGCAGGAGGTTTTAGATAGACTACAAAGTATTGGCAGTCAAATTTTAAGAACAGATAAAGAAGAAATAAAAATTCCTCTTTAAACTAAAAAAATAACCTTTTTTACAGATTACCCTGCTTGCCGGTTTACCCGCCTTTGGTGGGCAGGCAGGCCCACCCCCGGGGTGGGGTAATCGATTTTTGCATCTTGCCAAACTTATAATATTTGCTATAATATTTATCTAGTTTCAGATTACAGAGTGCTTCTGGTTGATAGCTTTCTTTCGAAAGTTTTTCCCATGATAGGCCTTTAGATCAATGAAACTAATCTTAAAAAAAAGGAGGTGATATATTAATATGAATAACAAACTTTATGTGGGTAATTTACCCTTTACTGCTACAGGAGACAGCTTAAAAGCTTTATTTGCTACCTATGGTGAGATTGAAGAAGCGATCGTTATTTCTGATCGTTTTTCCGGTCGTTCCAAAGGTTTTGGTTTTGTCACTTTTAAAGACGAAGCCAGCGCCCAAAAAGCAATTGAAGAACTAAATGGCAAAGACGTTGAAGGTCGCAAGATCGTTGTCAATGTTGCCCGTCCCAGACCAGAGAGATAAGTTATTATTTGCTAAAGTTTTTTAACAATTACTATAAATTGAGAGAAATTTTAGCGTGCTTATTCTCTTGAATTTAGTTCAGCATAAGCATTTTCAATAATTAATCTATTCCAATCTGTTTGACAAATACCAATTTGCTCACTTCTTTGATCTAAAATATCAGCTAAAAACATATGTTCAGCTAATAAGTCTAATATTGGCACTGGATCTTTAAAAGAGTGGAGTAAATCATCAATTAATTTTACTGCTTTATATTGTGCAGCGGAAAAAAATTCTGGTGTATGATGAATTATTCTACCTGGTTTTATATCAGATACTATGCCTGAGGTACAAAAATCAGAAACAATTCTTGTTAATCTTGCTTCATAATACTGGTAAGCATCTTCCGGGTGTTGTTCAGTTGGAGGTACTCTAAAAGGCCTTAGTTGGTTTTCATCTGGGAAGAGAGGTCGATATTTATTTAATGGGCTGGTTCGAATAAGCCATCCAAGAAATTCCTTGTCATTTTCTGAAAAATTTTCATCAGGATAATTTTGAGATATAAGATAAGCTCCATGGCCTAACAATTGATTATTCCAGTCAAAAGCACTAAATTCTAGATATTGTGGAGATGAATTAATCATATCCAAAACTGGTGAATCTAATCCTTTAAATCTAGAGTCTAATATTCGAAGGATCTTTAATTTAGATGACGGACCGTTAAAGTAATCAAATATTTGTTCAGCTGATTCTATAGCAGATGTATAAAAATAAGGAAAATGGGATTCAGATAACCTAGTTTGTTGCATCGGAGGCAATTCTATTTTTTGTCCCATTAAGTTATATTCTATCATATTAATACATATTTTACCTAGGAAATGGAATACTCAATTGTGAGATAGATTGACACATGATACATTATAGATAACAATGTAAAGTATAAAAAGTAAAATGTATAAAACAATATTCTTTTTTGATTTATAGGGATATATTTTGATATAATCTGATCGATAAAATCCATACCCACATAAATACTTAAAAGGTAATTATGCTTAATGAGCGATTACATCAGGAGAATTCTTTGCTGGCAGGATGTTTAGAAGCTGAGTATCTAAGGGTTTTTAGACAAGAACCTTTGGAAAAATTAGGTGGAGCATTAGATTCTATGGGGGTGAGATATTCACTTTATCCAACATTAACAGGGTTACATCAATATTTATCACCTTGCTCAGTTAGGGTGCCAATAGCGATTACAGTTGAGCCGGACCAGAGTAGTCCTTCCTTATGGGAGTTTATTTGTGAGACTTCTGCTAAAACGCATCTACCGATAAAAATTGTAGGAGGCGGAACAAATCTATATGTTCCTGATAGCATAGGAGAATTAAACAGTATCTTTATAAGATTTTCTGGTAAAACGCCTCCGGAAGAACATTTAATTGGTGCTGGTTTATTACGTTTTTCTGCTGGTACCCGAACGGCTTGTGCGGTTAGAAGGGCTATGGATTTAGGATATGACATGTCAACTTTAGCTGGTATTCCAGGCACAATGGGAGGAGCAGTCTGTAACAATGCCGGAATATCAGATAAAGGAGTAAATACAGCTGATCTAGTAGAAAGAATAGAAACATTTAATTTTCTTACAGGTAAAAAGACTGCCTTTATACCAAAAGAGATCCCAGGATTTTTTGGCCAGAGGACGAGTTTATTTAGGAGGATTCCTGATAAATATGCTATTACGGAAGTGGTTGTTGGTCTTGATCACGTAGGTTTTAATGAAGCAAGAGAAAGAGTTTTGCGCCGTTTAGAAAAGAGAAAAGCTAAAGATATGGAAGCTAGACATACAGCTGGTTCATTTTATAGTAATAGAATTCCGGATGAAATAGCTCAGGCGATAGAGCCACAATTAAAATACATATTAAGAGATGAAGATTTTGAAAGAGTTGGTTCTAGGGTATTAGCGCGACATGTAATTTTAGCTGCTGCTCGTGATCTTAGTGTTAAGGGTGCTTATTGGACGCCTAATTTTGCTTTTTTAAAAGTAGGACAAGAAACAACAACTTATGATGTTTTTCAGTTAATAGATGAAACAGAGGAAAGAATTAGACAAATTTTTAAGTTAGAACATTTAGATTCTTGGTTACATCAAGAAGTAGAGTTTTTAAAACAGCAGGAGTGTTATACTGATTAGTTAGAGGTAAACCAAACCCCAGGTTATTTTGTTAGTTGACAGAAATTTTTAAAGTAGTAAAATGATGTTTTGTTGACAATTTAATTTAAATCCATTTAAGAAGAGTCGCGATCTTCGAGGAGTCCGAACAAATTCGGACCGGCAGCAGGCCGTCATCTTCCTGCAAACTAGTGTTGGTCCCGCTTAGCGGGACACAAAGCTAGTTACTAAGCTCTCGATCTGTGAAGATCGGAGAAAAAAGGGTGGTACCGTTCTTTTTGAAGAGCCCCTTTGATTTCTAAAGATTATTTGGAAGTCAAAGGGGCTTTTTTTATGATGTAATCGCGAAAAAATAAATGAAATGAATTTTTTTGCAGATACATCATAATCTGCCGCAGCATCCCGAGCGGAACACGGCCGAATAGGCAGAGTGGAGTATCGAGAGCGAAGGTGGATGATTATTGTCCTACAAGGAGTATCCTTGATATGAAGAAAAAGGAGGTAAAATGACTAAATCTATAACAAAATTATGGGGAACGGCTTTTAGCAAAACCCCTAAAAACGAAGCAGTTAATTTTGCTGCTGGCCGGGATGTGCAGTCATTACCAGCCGCTGATGAGTTACTTATTCCTTATGAAATTAAGGCCAGTTTGGCCTATGTTAATGGCTTAAAAGATCAAAAAATTATTGATCAAAAAACTTATAAACAATTAATCAGCGGTTTAAAAAAATTAGAAAAAGAATATCAATCAGGGAAATTTAAATTTGATCCCCAAAAAGAAGATGTCCATACCAATATTGAATCTTGGTTGATCCAAAAACTTGGGATAGATGTTGCTGGCAAAATCCATAGCGGTAGATCCAGAAACGAGCAGGGTATAGTTGATGTTGTTTTATATATTAAATCAATGAATGACATATTTAAAAAAGAAATTAACAAGCTGATTAAAGTTTTAGATGAGTCTGCTAAACAATATCAGGATATTTTAATTCCCGGCTATACTCATCATCAGCCAGCCACAATTACTACCTTTGGTGAAATTCTCGATTGTTACAGCCAGGCTTTTAGTAAGGATCTAAAGAAATTCAACCTGTGGAATGAAACAGAAGAAATTAATCCCTTAGGCGCTTCGGCTGGTTATGCTAGTAGCTACCCAATTAGTAAAAACAAGATCAACCAATATTTAAAACTAAAACAGGTATTTCAAAATAGCATTCAAGTCATTACTTTTAAAGGCGACGCCGAAACACAAATGGTATTTAATTTGGCGGTTTTTATGAACCACTTATCATCTTTGGCCCAAACTTTAATCATTTTTTCTACCAAAGAGTTTGGTTTTATTAGCATCAGTGATGAGTATAGCACTGGTTCATCAATTATGCCGCAAAAGAAAAACCCTGATCCTTTAGAAGTAATGAAGGCCAAAGCGAGTATGTGTCATGGTTATTTAATGAGTTTATTAAGTTTAACCAAAGCCGCTTTTATTGGTTATAACCGAGATTTGCAATGGACAAAATATTTAGTCATGGATGCAGTGAACGAGTGTTTAATGGCACCAAAAATTATGGCGGGAATTATAAAAACCCTTAAAGTAAATGCTCATAAAATGGCGAAGCAAACGATCGCTGGCTTTATTCTGGCTCAGTCAATTATGGAAAATTTAGCCATAGAATTTAAATTACCGATGAGGCTGGCCAAATTAATTTTAGAAGAAACAGTCAAGCAGTGTCAGACAAAAGGCATTAGTAGCTTAAATACGGTCAAAGAATTACACACTTTAAATAAAATAATTAAACAATTTAAACTTAATTTCCAAGTTAAGGAAAAACAGTTTAGTGACTGGATTGATCCTTATCAAATAGTAGAAAAACAAATTAAAAATTAAAAAGGTCGCCTGCGCTAAAAGCTACGGCGAACCAAAGGTCGCCTGCGCTAAAAGCTACGGCGAACCAAAGGAGAAAAAATGAATACTCAATCAAATTATATCAAATCATCATCTTATGAGGCCAAAGCTGGCAAAGTTAAAAAAGTTATTCTTTTATATTCCGGCGGTTTAGATACTAGTGTTATCCTTAAATGGATTCAAGATACTTATCAGACTAAAGTGATTACTTTGACTATGGATTTAGGTCAGCAGGGCGATGATTTAAAAGCAATTCAAAAAAAGGCCTTAAAATTTGGCGCTCTTAAAGCTTATGTTTTGGATGTCAAAGATGAGTTTGCCAATGAATATTTAGCGCCGTTAATCAAGGCTAATGGTAGTTATCAAGGTGATTATCATATTTCAACAGTTTCTAGGTATTTAATGGCCAAGTGGGCCGTAAAAATAGCCCAAAAAGAAAAAGCTGATGCCATTGCCCATGGTTGCACTGGCAAAGGCAATGATCAGGTAAGAATTGAAGCATCAGCTTTAACCTTAAATCCGGATATTAAAATCATTGCGCCGGTTAGGGAATGGTCAATGGGCAGGGATGAAGAAATGGTTTATGCTAAAAAACATGGTATTCCCGTGCCGGTTAAAAAAGATTTTCCTTATTCTGTTGATGATAATATGTGGGGAATGACTTGGGAGTCAGGCGAAATTGAAGATCCAGGCTTAATTCCGCCAGTTAAAAAATTTCTCACCACCTACACCTTGCCGGAAGACTCAGCGATCGAAGCCCAATACATCAAGGTCAAATTTGATAAAGGAATTCCGGTGGCTTTAAATGGTAAAAAAATGGCTTTAAGCCAGTTAATTATGGCTTTAAATAAAATTGGCGGCCAACACGGCGTGGGTGTTGTTCATCATATTGAAGATAGGGTAGTTGGGCTTAAAGTGAGGGGAGTTTATGAAATGCCTGGTGCTCATATTATTATTACCAGCCATAAAAATTTGGAAAAATATGTTTGTACCAGAACAGAAAATGAAATCAAAGCCACCTTAGATATTAAGTGGTCTTATTTAGTTTATGGTTGTCAATGGTATGATCCGGCAGTGAAGGCTTTAAATGTTTTTAATGATGAAATTAATAAAAAAGTCATCGGCGAGGTAACCATAAAATTATTTAAAGGCATGGCCGAGGTGGTAGCCTTAAAATCACCTTATGCTCTTTATGACCATAACTTAGCCACTTTTATGAAAGACCACACTTTCAATCAAAACGCCAGCCCTGGTTTTGTGGAGATTTTTAGTTTGCAGCAGAAACTAGCCCATCAGGTGGCCGAGAAGAACAAATAATTTATTAGACAAATGTAAACACCGGGTGTTGTATCACTCTGTTGTAAACACCCGGTGTTTACAACAAGGAATAAATGAAAATAAAACATTTTTTATCCATTACTGACTTATCCGCTTCCCAAATTTGGGATGTTCTTGTTTTGGCCAAAAAACTTAAAAAAGAGCTAAAGACTAAAGGTAAAAATCAGCCTTTATTAAAAAACAAAACCCTGGCAATGATTTTTGAAAAACAATCTTTGAGAACTAGGGTTTCTTTTGAAATCGGGATGACTCAATTAGGAGGTAATGGTATTTACTTGGTTCCGGCTGATATTGCGATGGGAACCAGGGAGCCTGTTAGCGATGTGGCAAAAGTTTTATCCAGCATGGCTGATCTTATTATGGCCAGAACTTTTAGTCATCAGGTAGTTAAAGAATTAGCCAAAAATTCTAGCGTGCCAGTGATTAATGGTTTATCTGATTTAGAGCATCCTTGCCAAATTATGGCTGATCTTTTAACTATTTGGGAAATCAAAGATAAGTTAAAAGGTTTAACCTTAGCTTTTGTGGGTGATGGCGAAAATAACGTTACTCACTCTCTTTGTTTAGCCGTAGGACTTTTAGGTTTTAATTTCCATTGTGCTTCACCTAAAGGGTATTCAATGAAAAAAGAAATTGTAGTCAAAGCCAAAAAATTAGGCCAGCAAAGTGGTGCTAAAATCATGGAAACAACTGATCCAGTCAAAGCAGTTAGCGGAGCAGATGTGGTTTATACTGATACCTGGATTAGTATGGGTGATGAGAGCGAAAAGGAAAAAAGGTTAGCCATATTTAAACCTTATCAAGTAACAACTCAACTGATGCAACTGGCTAAAAAATCAGCTATTTTTATGCACGATTTACCTGTTTATCGGGGGAATGAGGTAAGTGCAGAAGTGATTGATGGTGAACAGTCAGTAGTCTTTAAGGAAGCAGAGAATCGGTTGCACAGCCAAAAGGCAATTATGTGTTATCTAACT
>Ga0315288_10002492_pt1 | contig 23802 bp, 24 predicted proteins | sample YL17G11_20_MG_FD_203454 | JGI IMG/M metagenome (GOLD analysis project Ga0315288, IMG submission 203454) | Sediment microbial communities from Yellowstone Lake, YNP, Wyoming, USA - YL17G11_20 | ecosystem: Environmental > Aquatic > Freshwater > Lake > Sediment | place: USA: Wyoming | collected... | reverse complement strand
AGGAGCAGCCCGAATTTCGCGGCCGAATACTGGGCCATGAAGTTCGCTCCATAGCTCGTGTCGGCGGCGTTGAATTGGCCGCCGATATGTCCCCAGAAACGCGACGGGCCGCCTGAGACCGCGGGAACCCGGGTCAGGAACTGGATGCTTCCGCCGAGCGCGTCGCTTCCGTATTGGGCGCTGTTCGGGCCGCGCAGTATCTCGACGAACTGGAGGCTAGCCGGGTCGACGAGGTCCATGAACGTGGTGATGCCGCCGCGGACGGCGGACGTCGAATAACGCACCCCGTCGACGTACGTATTGACCTTGTTCCCGGTCAAACCCCGGACGTAGATACCGGCGATGCTCGGGCTCGTCCGGAGGAGCTGAACGCCCGGCTCCTCGAGCGCGACCTGGGCCACCACGGCTTTGCTCCGTTCGAGGATCTCGGCCGATTCGATGACGTTGACCGGCTGGGTCAGCGTCTCCAGGTCGCGTATGGCCCCGGCCGTCGAGGTCACGGTGACCTCGGCCTCGACCGGGGTGAGTTCGAGCGTCACTTCGAGCTGGGAGGCGACGCCGGATTTCACCGCGACGGGCTGCCGGCGGTCGTTGAATCCGGGCAGGGTGACGGCGATGACGTAGCGTCCGGCCGGGATTTTTTCGAAAAAGAACCGGCCGTCCGGACCGGAGATCGTTCCGGCGACGGCCGTCCGCTCGCCGCTGAGAAGCGAGATTCGGACGCGGGCCAGACCTTCACCCCCCGCGTCCCGGACGATCCCGGCGATCGAACCGGTTTCGACAGCGGCGAGCGCTGCGGCCGAACCACAGACGATCCATAAGAGGAGGGTGAATAAAAAAATCATAGATCTGCGTTTTGCGGTCATGAAATGATTCCCTCCAAATCGTGGTTATGAAGTCGGGGCTGAACCGAACAGCCCTTGAGGCTAGGATTCTTATGATATCCTATCGTTACGACGCCCATAGCTATTCCTTCTTATTATTTTGACGTAAAAGGGGACGATTTTCTTTCACTTTTTAGCGGGCTTGCCGCGGACGTCATCGACCTTCTTATCGTCCTCGCGGCCGCCGTCGTTTCCGACTGGAATATTATATGCGTTTCTGATATGAACGCATATATCATTGAGATCGAGGCCGCGAAGTTCTCTGATAGGGAATCATTTCCCCGGATGAAAATAGCCATGTTCATGAGATACAACGATCGAAGGAGGATAAAATGAAAAAGTTCCAAATAGGCGGTGCGATGCCCACCCGCGCCGTCACCCGGATCGTCGGCCCCGGCGAATATATCTATGAGATGTACATGGGACTGCCCGACGGAAAGGAATTCAAGAGCATGGAGGCCCACTATGTCAGGAAGAAATAGGCCGGATCGATCCGACGGCGCTGACGGCCGCTCGGTTTTTTAGCCGATGGGGAGAGGCGGCCGTGCCGTAGGGAGGGGATGCCGTGTATTACATCCTGTTTTATAAGACCTTCGACAACTATGTCGAGAGGCGCGCGCCCTATCGCGAAGCGCATCTCGCCTATGCGAGAGCCGCTCACGAGAGCGGCGAGCTGGTCATGGCCGGGGTCCTGGCCGAACCGGCGGACGGCGCCGTCCTTGTCTTTAAAGGGAAAGGACCCGCGGCCGCTGAGAAATTCGCTCAAAACGACCCATACGTGAAGAACGGGTTGATCGCGGAGTGGAGGGTGCGGCCCTGGACCGTGGTTATCGGAGGATGATCGCCTAGCCTCATGACCTTCCTTCCGATCGACTGGATCATCATTCTCGCCTACGGCCTTGTGATCTTCACCGTCGGCTTCTTCGTCGTCAAGAAACCGAAGACGAGCGAAGGATACTTTCTGGCCGGCCGCAAGCTCCGCTGGCCGTTCATCGGGGCGTCGCTCCTGGCCTCGAACATCTCCGCCGAGCACTTCGTCGGGCTGGCCGGCGGCGGGTATCTCGTCGGGATGGCCATCGGAGCCGCCTACGAGTGGAGCGCCATCTTCTGTCTCCTGCCGCTCATCCTCGTCTTCCTCTCGTTCTACCTGAAGAACAAGATCTACACCGTCCCGGAGTTCCTGGAGAGACGGTTCTCCCCGAGCGTGCGCTCGCTCTTGTCCTGGATCATGGTCATCTTCTCCATTCTGACCAAAATCTCCATCTCGCTATGGGCTTCAGCCCTCGTCTTTCAGACCCTGTTCCAATGGGATCCCCGGCTGGTGATCTGGATCGTGGCCACGATCACCGCTCTTTACACGATGAAGGGCGGGCTGACGACCGTCGTCTATACCGACGCGATTCAGACCGTCGTCCTGCTGTCGGCGGCGTGCGTTCTGACAATCCTTGGCCTGCACGAGGTGGGCGGCCTCGGGGCGCTCCACGCGCGGGTTCCGGCCGAGCTGTTCAAGGCGTTCCGGCCCATGACTGATCCCAACATCCCGTGGACAGGAGCTATTTTTGGTGTGATCTGTCTCGGCGGCGCGTTCTACTGGTCCATGGATCAGGTCCTCGTCCAAAGGGCTTTCGCCGCCAGGGACCTGAATGAAGGCCGCAAGGGAGCCATTTTCGCCGGCGCCCTGAAGCTCCTGATCCCTTTCGTCCTGGTCGTGCCGGGGATCATCTCCCGGGCGCTCTGGCCGGACCTGCCGAACGCCGACCAGGCCTATCCGAAACTGCTGGGGGCGGTCATGCCCCACGGCCTGCTCGGCCTGACCGTGGCCGGCATCTCGGCGGCCTTGATGGGCCACATGAGCGCGACGTTCAACTCGATCTCGACGATGTTCACCCGCGATTTTTACTTGAAATTGCGCCCGAACGCCGAACACAAACGGCAGATCCTCGTCGGACGGATCGCCGTGGCCGCGGTCGCCCTGATGGGAGCGCTCTGGGCGCCGATCATCGGCAAGTTCGGATCGCTGTGGGACTACCTTCAGCAGGTCTCGTTCGGCCTGGTCATCCCCTTCGCCGGGGTGTTCTTCATCGGCGTCGCCTGGAAGCGGATTACGACCAAAGGCGTCTGGGCCGGAACGCTGACCGGGTTCGGCATCGCCATCCTGCTGATGGCCGACCGGATGTGGGCCCACCTCTACGGGCACGCGCCGTTCCTTCCATTCATGCACACGAAATACCTGGAGCCCTGGCTCCACGGGGCGATCATCGAGTTCCTCATCAGCGCCGCGGTCATGATCGCGGTCAGCCTGCGGACCGTCCCGGAGCCGGCCGGGAAATTGGCCATGACGACGATCGCCTGGGGGGTGAAGAGCGCAGAAGAGAGGATCCCGTTCCGGCGGAGCTACAAGCCCTGGCTGGCGATCGTCCTGTTCGTGGCCGTTTCCCTTTATGTCATTTTCTCCATCGGGATCATTTAAAGCGAGCAGCTTTTTCCCGCGGTGATGGGGAAATTCCAATCCTCCTCATCTCCGCGTTGAAATGACGCGCTCTAAGCTCAAGTCGGCTCCTTGACAATTGCATTAAATAGCATTATAATTAATGCGCATCAATATTTCACGCTGAGGTCGGCTATGAGAAAGAAGAGCATCACGCTTCGTCTTCCAGAAGAGGAATATGCGGCGTTCACCTCGATCTGTGATGAAAAGGGCTACAGCAAAACCGGCAAAATCAGGGAGTTCATCAGAAATATGGTCAAAGCAGAAATCGATGAGGTTGAACTCAGCGCCGCCGAGTGGGAAAAAGTCAGGGAGGGGATTCGCGAGATCGAGCAAGGCCAATACGCGACATTCGAGGAGATGAAGAGTGACCTCTCCCGGAAAAAGCTGGCGAATAAGAAAAATCACCAACAAGGCGCGGCGGGCCATCGAGTCACTCGACCTTGAAACACACGAAAAAATCCTTGAAGAGCTCGAGAACCTGCAAAGAGACCCCTTCTCAGGGAACGTTAAGAAGATCAGGGGCAAGGAAGACATTTTTCGATTGAGGTCTGGCAGTTATAGAATATATTTCCGGATCGACTCTTCATCGAACTCTATCGAAGTATTGTTGTTCGATCAAAGGGGAGCGATAAAAAATTGAATTCTCGAAAGACTTTAGTTGGCCGGATCTCCCTTTCTTGGGTTGACGGACATTCCTTCCTTGCGATACATTCAACAGCGGTTTATATGACTACACTCGCCTAAAGGGAGAATCACGATGACGATGCGACGAACCGTATCCATTTTAATCGGCCTGGGAATCGCGGCGGCCGCCCTTTTCCTCGCCGGCGCACAAGGCCGATCGGCGAAGGTTCATGCGGCGGACGACGGCCTGGCCTTGACCCCGCCCATGGGCTGGTATCCGTGGAATGAGTTCGGCCAGGAACCGCAGAACGAAAAATTGATCATAGAGATCGTCGAGGCGCTGGTCTCGAGCGGCCTGAAAGACGCCGGCTACGCCTACGTCGGACCCGACGAGGGGATCTGTTTCTCCCGCGAAGCGAGCGGCAAGCTGACCACGAACCTCGTCCGCTATCCCGGCGGTCTGCGGGGGCTGGGCGACTATATCCATAAGAAGGGCCTGAAATACGCGCTCTATACGGATGCCGGAACGCTCACCTGCAGCAAGGCCATGCCGGGCACCAAGGACCATGAGCTCGAGGACATGGGCCAGTTCGCCGACTGGCGCGCCGACTATGTCAAGATCGACTGGTGCAACACCCAAGGCCAGGACATCGTCAAAACCTACACCAAGCTCCACGATGCCCAGCACGCGGCCGGGCGGCCGATCGTCCACAGCCTCTGCTCGTGGGGAGAGGGAGCTCCCTGGAATTGGGCCGCCGCCGTCGGGCATCTGTGGCGGACGACCGGGGATATCTGCGGGCCGGGCAAGGCGGATTGGGCCAGCGCGATGAAGATCGTCTTGGCCAACGAGAAATTGTATGAAGCGGCCGGGCCCGGCCATTGGAATGATCCCGACATGATGATCGCGGGGATGGACGGGCTGAACGAGGCCCAAAACCGCGGCTTCTTCAGCCTCTGGTGCATGATGGCCGCGCCGCTTATAGCGGGGAACGACCTGCGCAGGATGTCGAAGTCGACGATCGAGACCCTGACCAACTTGGAGGCGATCGCGGTCAACCAGGACCCCCTCGGGGTCCAGGGACGCGTGATCCGGAAAGAAGGCCAGGTCAGCCTTTGGGCGGGCAAGCCGCTTTTCGACGGCAGCCAGGCGGTGCTCGTCTTCAACGAGAGCCCGAAAATCGAAGTCGTCTCGCTCAAGCTGGCGGAGCTTGGGATCGATCCGAAGACGACGGTTTACGTGCGAGATCTTTGGCAGCATGTCACTTCAGGTCCGGGGACGAGCGAAGCAGGCGTGTTATCCGTCATGGTTTCTCCCAATGATGTCAATATGTTCCGGATATCCCGGTCCAAGGATTTCCCGATTCCGCCCATCATCGTCGCCGATTCTTATCTGATCTCGCTTCGCGCAGCTGGATCGGCCCCTCAGAAACTCTCCGGAGTGATCACGATCGCCAATAAAGGGAGCTCGGAATTGCCGCTCTGGAAAGTGGGGAAGGGACTGCCGGGCTGGTTGTCGGTGACTGTGACGAGGACGGGAAAAAGTCAGATGTTTACTAACACAGTCTCCACGGCGGGTTTGAAGAAGGGTCTTTATCACGCCGTTGTCCGGGCCGACAACATCGAACCGGTCTCCGGAAAACCGATGTCGTCGCTCTATTACGATGTCGACCTGGAGGTTCCGGCGGATGTCCGGAGCGTCTCCAAGTCGATAAGCGGGGACGGTTCTTTTTCTCCGGCCTTCGATGAAAATTAGAACCGTCCCTTTTTATCCTCATCCTTCAGCCGCTTGTCTGGGTGACGGCGGTATGCCATAATGGGCCGCTCATGGGCATAAAAAGCCGACCGCCGGGCGCTGAACGGGCGGCGTTGTCTTCTCCAAGACCGGGCGGCGAAGCGACGGCTTACGGACGAACGATCGATTCGATTTGTCCCATCTGCCGGGCGAATATTCGGGGACACATCCACGAAGATAAGATTGACGGCGCGATCGTCCTGCACAAAACATGCCCGGAACACGGGGATTTCCAGGATCGGATCCACTCCAGCCGGGAGGATTACGTCTGGCGGCAGGGATTCCTCAAGGACGGGACGGCCCCGGCGAAGTCACGAAGATGAGGATCACGGCAGCGGACCTCATGACGGACATCGACAGGCACACGAACTCGGTGGGCCGTCCCTGGTATCCCGTCTCAGCCGTCTCGGAGTTCGCCAAGATCATCGACTGGTTTGACGGCGTGGACACGGTCGAGTTCTCCTGTCATCCCGACTGCGGATTCGCCAAAAATCCCTGGTAAAGAAGGGCGCGACCACGACGCTGCTCACAAGGCTCATTCGTTCCCCCGGCTATCCGACAGTGGAAAGCCTTATGTTCGGGCCGAGCGTCATGATCGGGTGCATGCACTTCCAGGACGCTTACAACCTCGACACCGAACGTGTTCGCCGCTGCTTGGTCCACTACGGGGTCTACCATCCCGGCCTGGACAAGGTTCTCGAGATTCCCTTTTGCACGTATAACATGCTGCACAGGGAGAGAATCGAGAATGAACTGTCCGTCATCCGGCCCGGGGCCTGGTCCGCGGCGCCGGCCATATCGGCGCCCTGAGCGCTCGCGGACGGGCAATTCATGTAAATATCCCATCGATTATGCGGCATTTGTCGGAAAGACTCTAACGCCTGGGGATTATGTAGAGCTGTATTGAGGCCGACGTCGGGATGGCCTCCGCTCCCTTTGCGATGATCCGGAACGTGATCCCCGACGGATATTGACGAGTCCTGTAGAGACGATGAGTCGCTTTCCGGAAATCCGCCTCGCCGGCTTTCCGGATGTCGCAGAAGGTCTGGGGATTCCGGTCGAAGAGCGGAAACCACGAACTCTGGATGTGGACCATGATCCGATGTCCTTTGAGAAAGGCATGTTGGACGTCGGGCAATTCGAATTCGACCTTCGTCACGCTGTTCGGAACGAACGGCTCGGGCTTCTCGAAGCTGTTGCGGAATTTTCCGCGGATCACCTCCCCGCGGATAAGCCTTTGATAACCGCCCATCCGGATGTTCCCCGGGTTTGTCTTCGGGTCGGGCGAGTCGTCGGGGTAGACATCGATGACCTTGACGACCCAGTCGGCGTCCGTCCCCGTCGTCGAGACATAGAGCTCGGCCTTGATCGGGCCGGCGATCGTGACATCTTCCGCGAGCGCTTCGCCGGAATAAACCAGGACATCCGGCCGGGAAGCGGCGAACCGCTGGTCTTCGACGAAATAATCCCGGTTGTACCGGGCGGTCGTCTGCATCGTATAGGGCACGGGTTTGGCCGGGTCGCTGACGTACTCGTCGAAGCCGGCGTCCGGGCGTTCCGGCGCCGGGTCTAAGGAGACCCGGCCGTCGCTCGCGAAGAACAGTTTCTTCTCTTTCGCCTCCGCCGGCGGCCAGGTGTCATAAGACCGCCATTGGTCGGTGCCGGTTTCAAAAACGGAAGCTTCGGGAAGGTTCAGCGGCCCTTTTCCTTTCAGGTAGTAATTAAAGAACGGAAGCTCGATCTTTTCCTGAAAATAGGCTCTCGTTCCGCTGAAGGAAAACACGCCCCGGTCCTCGCTCCCTCCCGCCAGAAGATTCCATCCGCTGTGAAACCAGGGACCCATGACGATCGTATTCTGAAGGCCGGGATTCTGCTTTTCGATCGTCTTATAGGTCCGAAGCGTGCCGAGGAGATCCTCCGCGTCGAACCAGCCGCCGACCGTCAGGATCGCCGGCTTGATATCGCGGAGATACTGATAAATCGAACGCGCCTTCCAATAGGCGTCGTAGGTTTCATGGGCCATCATCTCATTCCAGGGCCCGTTTGCCTTATCGATGATTTTTTCGGTGAGATTCTTGAGGGGGCCTAATTGGAAATAGAACGAATATCCGTCCGGGGTAGGAAAGCGAAGCCTGGGGAGCGGATCGGGGGTCGGCTCTTTCCGGATTTGCCCCATGGAATAAAGGTAATTCGCGTAGTGAGCAAGGTATAGCGCCCCATTGTGGTGGCCGTCGTCCCCGAGAAAAAGATCGGCCATGGGCGCCTGGGGAGAGACGGCTAAGACGGCCGGATGGGAAGAGAGAGCGGCCATGGCCGCGGTAAACCCAGGGTAGGAGACGCCCCAGGCTCCGACTTTCCCATTATGATGAGGAATGTTTCTCAGCAGCCATTCGACCGTGTCGTAAGCGTCGCTGCTTTCGTCGACGTCGGCGGCGTTTTTTTTGTCTTTATTGTAGGGCCGGATAAATTCGAACGTCCCTTCGGACATGGACATGCCCCGGATGTCCTGATAGACAAGGATGTAGTTTTCCTTGGCAAAAAAGAGGCCGGGAAACATTTGGTTGCGGAAAGCCTCGCCGTAGGGCGAAATTCCATAGGGAGTCCGGAAGAAAATGATGGGATGGAGTTCGGACTGATCGATGGGGCTATAGACCTGGGTGAACAGTCGGACGCCGTCCCGCATGGGGATTTGATGCTCGGATTTCCGATAATGCCTCTCGAAATAGCCCTGGCGATCGCTGGGTGAGGCGGGATCGGCTTTGGCGTCATCCAGTCCTGCTTTTTTGACCCCGATCACGTCCATTTTTGCCTTTTCATTGACGACCCGATATCTGGTATAGCGGCCTTCCTCGTCTTTTAAGAATTCGAGCTGAAACGTTCCCTGTTTTTGGGAAACGGTCGCGAATTTCAGCTCTTGCCCTTCGACCGGATCCCATTTCGTCGATTCGGCATCTCCTTTTTCGACGGTCCGAAGCGTTCCCTCCTTGAAATAGACTTGGAGGACGATTGTTCCCGCACCAGGAACCGTCATTTCATAGAGGCCTTCGATGTCCGGGTACTTTTTGGCCAGGTCATCCGGCCTGACCTGTAGATATAAACGGCTTTGAAATAAGATCAGAACAATTAAAAGTCCGACGAATCCCCTGAAGAAAGGGCCAAATTTTCTGGGCATGGAGGTTCTCCTCGTTGGGACCTTCTTTATCGAAAGACGCGTAACCCCGACAAAAGGTTCCCTTTTTCCTCCATCCGGATCAGGGCCGTGCGCTGTGCTATAATCGGGTTGCCTTATGCGCAACGTCCTCCTCGTCCTCGTTTATATTGTCTTATTGCTCGTCGGCGTCCCCGTGCTTTTTGTCTGCGTGCTCTTCGGTCTTCGGGACGCGTTCCTCGCCTATGGGCGCTGGATGATGCGGGCCGGGCGGTTCATCCTCGGCGTGGACGTTGAGGCGGTTGGACTCGATAGGCTCGACCGGAGGACCCCCCTTATCTTCATGTCCAACCACTTGAGCTTTTTAGACGGGCCGCTCCTGGTGACCGTCCTCGACAGACCGGCGCGGGTGATCGTCAAACGGTTCGTCTTCCGCGTTCCCGTCTTGGGGCTGGGCATGCGGTTTTCCGGTTATGTGCCCCTGGACAAGGAAGGCGTCGGGGCGGGCCGAGTGAGCATCTCTCTGGCGGCTCGCTTCATCAGGGAAAAGCGATACTCGTTCCTTATCTTTCCCGAGGGAACGCGGAGCTTCGACGGGACAATCCAGCGTTTCCGGAGGGGAGGATTTTTCCTGGCCCTCGCCTGCGGGACGCCCATCGTTCCCGTGTCGATCAAAGGAAGCTATGAGCTGATGCCTCGCGGGCGGTGGTTCGTCCGGAAAGGGCGCGTTCGAATCACCTTCCATGAGCCCATCCCCGTGGCCGGCACCACGCAGGACACCATGGCCGAGCTTATGGATAGAGTCAAAGCGACGATCTCCTCGGCCTTATGAGCGGCAATAAGGAAGATGGATTTCAATCTCAAATCAGGAGGCTGGTTATGAAAAAAAGACTTTTCCCAAGGCTGCTTTTTGTCCTGTTATTGGCCGCGTGGGGGGCTTCGGCCGCCTTCGCCCAGGAGGCCAAGGGCCCGGTCCTTGATGCCGCTAAAAAACAGGCGATCGTGGACGAGATCTCCTCCCTGCTCAACAAGAACTACATTTTTGCCGAGACGGCCAAGAAAATCGAGGACCGCCTCCGCGACCGCCTTAAAAGCGGAGCGTACGAAAAATTCTCCGGGCCCCGGGATTATGCCGAAGCCGTGAATTGGGACCTCGCCGACGTCGGGCATGACCGGCATATGGGCTTCGCCCATGCGCCCGCCCAAGCGGCCGAAATCGCCCGTTTGCGGAGCCGAAACGAGGCCGAGGTCAAGGCGGCCCGCGAACGCGAGCTCGAGGCCTCTAAACGGAACAATTTCGGCTTCCGGAAGGTCGAGCGATTAACCGGCAATATCGGCTATCTGGATTTCCGCAATTTCGCCTCGGCCGGCGACGGCGGGGCGACGGCCGTGGCGGCCCTGAATTTCCTGGCCTATTGCGACGCCGTGATCATCGACCTGCGGCAGAACGGGGGAGGAGATCCCTCTCAGATCCAGTTGATGTCCGGCTATTTTTTTTCGGAGGCGACGCACCTCAACGATCTCTACTATCGGGCCGCGAACACGACCGAGAACTATTGGACGCTGCCCTTTGTTCCCGGCCCGCGGATGGCGGGAGCGGATCTCTATATCCTGACCAGCAGCCGAACCTTCTCCGGAGCCGAGGAATTTTCCTACAATATGAAGAATCTCAAGAGGGCGACCTTGATCGGAGAGACGACCGGCGGCGGGGCCCATCCCACGGACGCCATGATCGTCCAGACCGAATATGTTTTGAGGGTTCCCGTGGGCCGGGCCATCAATCCCTATTCCAAGACCAATTGGGAGGGGACCGGCGTCACCCCCGACGTCCAGGTCCCGGCCGCGGAGGCCTTCGACCGCGCTTATTCCATGGCCCTGGACAAGCTGCGGAACAAAACCTCAGATCCCCAGCGGAAACGCGAATACGAATGGATTCTCCTCGAGCTCGCGGCCAAAGCCAAGCCCGTCCATCTCGACGAGAACACCCTCAAACGATTCGCCGGTGAATACGGGGAGAGAAAGACGACTTTTGAAAACGGCGCCCTTTTCTATCAGCGCGGCGGTCCCAAACTCCGTATGGCGCCCCTGACCGAGACTCTTTTCGCCGTCGAGGGATTGGATTACTTCCGGGTTGAGTTCACCGTGAAGGATGGAAGCGTCATCGGCCTGGTCGGGGTTTATGACAATGGAGACCGGCTGCCCTGTCCAAAAACGAAATAGCCTCTCGTCGTTCCTCAGATTCCTAAAAAAGGGAGATGCAGAGGTTTTGTTAAAATTCTTAATGCCCTCACGTCAAATAACGTCAGAATCCTCAGATTTTCAAAATGTTCCTTGACGGAAAAAAGATTCCCGGCCGGGAAGAGTTTTTCCTCATCCATGGTATTATTTGATTCGACGAGCCATGAGTACCACCCTGTCACCTTTCATCCGGCTTTGATCAAGATGGGAAAGTATTCGCTGGTCGTTATCGGCGGCGGGCCGGCCGGCCTCTTCTGCGCTTTGAGGGCGGCGGGAAACGGGCGGAAAATTCTGATCGTCGAAAAAAAAACCCTGCCGGGCCGGAAGCTTCTCCTCTCCGGTTCGGGGCAGTGCAATATCACCCATGAAGGGGAAATCGGATCATTTCTTTCCCATTATGGAGACAACGGCCGGTTTCTCAAACCCGCCCTGATGAATTTCCAAAATCGGGATTTGATTTCGTTCTTCACCGAACGGGGACTGCCGCTTATGACGGAGCCCGGCGGAAAAGTGTTTCCCCGGTCCCGGAAGGCGTCCGGGATTTTGGATATTCTGGTCAAGGAATGCAAGGCCGCCCAGGTAGAGATTCGATGTGGGGACCCGGTCTTGGATGTCTCCGTCCGGGACGAAGGGTTTTCGATCCGGACAGGTCAAGGGACTTGTCGCGCCGATCAGTTGGTTATGGCGACCGGAGGCATCACCTATCCGGCCACGGGCTCGACGGGAGACGGGTATGTTTTCGCTCGAAGCCTGGGGCATAGCGTGACGGAAATGAGCCCGGCCCTCGCCGCGGTGACCATTCAGGACTACCAATTCTCGGACCTGGCCGGGATTTCTTTTGCGGATGTGATCATCTCTCTTACCCGCGCCGGCCAAAAGATAAGACAGCGCACCGGAGACCTGCTTTTCACCTATTCCGGCTTATCCGGGCCGGGGATTCTCGATATTTCCCGGTTTATCCGTCCGGGTGATACTCTCAGGATATCTTTCCTCCCGGGTATTGATTATCAGAAAGTGAAAGAGACCCTGCTGAACCGCATTTCCGCTGCCGGAAATGCGCGGGTCAGGACGGCCCTGACGGCTTATGATCTGCCGGAACGGTTCGTCAACAAGCTCCTGACTTTGGCCGGGATTGGACTTGATCTGACCGGGGCCCATCTTTCCAGGAAAAACCGCTCCGCTCTTATCGAGCTCCTGACCGGATGCCCGTTCGTAGTCGGCCGACTCGGGGGAATTCAGGAGGCGATGGTGACCCGCGGCGGAGTATCGCTGGCCGAGATCAATCCGAAGACAATGGAGTCCAGGCTCGTTCCCCGCCTCTTCTTCGTCGGCGAGGTCCTGGACATCGATGGGGATACCGGCGGATACAATCTGCAGGCCGCGTTCTCGACCGCGGCCCTGGCCGCCCAAAGGATCATGGAGCGTCCTTCGAAATCCGCCTGACGACAAAAACCCCTCCCGCGCCGTCTCGGCTTGTTGCGAAAGGGATTAGGGGCTTTGGCGGGTCGCGAGTGCAATCAATTTTTCGCTCCCCGTAATAAGAAGGAAATTTATGATAAACTTAAATTTAAGGAAGAAATAAACAGTTTATGAAGTCGTTTGAGACTACAATCTTCGAAATACGAAATCATTAATTTTCTCCACCGTTTCCATTCTTCCGGCCGAACGTCAACGACTGTTGACGTTTTCTCCACGCGGTTCCCCCTTTGAGCCGGCCATCCTCCTGTCTTTTCAGGGAGACCCGTTCCTATCTGTGAAGTTGGCCCGTTTTTTGAATCTAGGCTCCCGCCAAGGGAGCCGTCTACCGCCCGCGTCATCCGGAACGCACCGTCCTCTGCCGGGTGCTGTTGCATTATTTCGAGCGCTTCGTTGCGTAATACAAAATTTTTATCCTTTGAAGTTCTCTTTTTTTCTTTCCCGCTTTTTTCTCTTTTTCTTCTCGCCTTTTCTTTTTTTTCGCTGTCTCTTTTCTCTTTTTCTTTTGTCATGGATTTGCTTCTTTTTTTTGGCGATTCCTCTTTTTCCCCTTCATGCCAAACGACAATCAACGTCAACAGACAATCATTTTCCCATCCTGACCAAATTACCTTTTTTCTGCGATCTCAAGATTTATTCTCTTTTTCAGTTTCATTCCTGCAGCACCGAGAATAAGTCTGATAGCCTGAGCGTTTCTTCCCTGTTTTCCAATAACCTTGCCTATATCGGAGGTGGCTCCCATTGGTTAGACAGTTTAGGGACTTGGCGAAGGTGCATTCCGGACCCGCCGGCGGAATCATCGTAACACTGCCCAAGTCCAAACGCAATAAATATTTGGAGATTTGCGCGAACGGCATCTGGACTTGTTGAGACGTCATCTTAAACCATTCCCGCCGCCGTCGGCATCATTGAAGCCGACGTCCCGAAGTACACTTCGGACGGCGTCCGATAATCCAGGGCTTTGACGATCGCGCCCTTAGAATATCCCTGCGGCCGAAAAGCTTGAACTTGTTTGAACATCACTTTGTTGATCATTCCTGCTCCTGTAAAGTTTTTTTCAACCATACAGGAGTTCTCAAACCATGGGAATTCCATTTATCCTGCCTATGGGATTTCTGTTTACCGTGACCATGGGAATTCTGCTTACCATTGCCCTAGCAATTCAGCTTACCATTTCCACGAGCTTCTGGCCGTCGTTGTAGACTTCGACCATGATCTGATCGAAGGCCCAACCCAACCCCCGGCCAGAGCGGGGCGACCGAGTTTGAATGGCCGCCGCGAACGTCTGGTCGACCCGGCCGTAGTTCCCGCCGCCTTCGATCCTCGCATTTCTATCCTCCTCGCCCTCGTCGGTGGAGGACGAGCTTTAATAATAAATGACTCTGATTCAAATGGAAAGGTTGCCTATAGTCCCCCTCTATAATTAGGGGGACTTAAGGTGGGCGTCTTTGGAGAAAATGGACGATACAGGATTTGAACCTGTGACTTCTACCGTGTGTATGATCCACATGATTTTGAAAAACTCGCTCATATCTTATTTCTTTTATTATCTTTTTTTAGCGCGCCGCTGTTTTTCCTATGTTGTCCTATTTTAGCCCAAATTAGGATATTTTTGCCGCAAAATAGCCACAGTTTCAGCCGCAATTTTCAGGTGAACATAAATCCATGACAATTAGGCAAGAGGAGGGGGAGGAAATGGAGGCGGGTTTTAGGTCAATTCTTGGGTGGATATTTCAATGCGCCCGTATGAGCGATGAGCTTCCATTCGCCATTCTGTATCTTAGTGTATATTTTACAAACTCGGCCTTTCCAAATAAAGTCATTTCCTGTTTTCTTGTGCCGCCAATGTGTATCGATATCAACCACAGCGAACGCGGCATCGCCTTCTTTCGACACTTCGATTTTTACCGTGTCCCGCTTATTACGAATCAGATCATGGCTGTCAAATATGTCCTGCCAATTCTTTCGCCAACGAGCCCGGTCGAAATGCCCTAATTCAAAGACCCAATCGGCTGGATCATGAGCGTCCGCATGGGGCGGCCACGGCCAAACCATATCGTGATGGATGATTGAAAGGAATAGATCAGAATTCTTTTTATTCCATCCTTCTGTTTCATAATCGACCAAAGCTTGGATTTGTTTTTTTACGTCTTGCATATATGGATTGCTATCATGACGGAATAGATCACGTCAAGAGCCCGGACAAGTTTGTTGGCTTGATTTTCGGGGCGATTGGGCGTATCTTTGGGCAGTTCGGTGTCCCGTAGATTCGTGTATGCTTTAATCGATACAGCGAAAGGATCGATCCATGGACCAAGCCGATAAGCCGCGCAAGCAAGGACTGTTCATCACCATCGACGCCAACATCGGGGCGGGCAAGACCAACGCCTGCCACGCCATCGGCTCGGCCGCCACCGCCAACGGTTGGCCGGCCCGCGTGCTGGAGGAGCCGACCCACAGTCCCAAGTTCGCCCATTTCCTCAATCACTACTACGAGGACCTGCGCACCGGCGCCAACACCGGCGGCGGCTTCTCGATGCAGATGTTCATGCTCTGCCAGCGCTACGAGATGCACCGGCTGGCCGTGGAGCTGGCCTGGGGCCCGCAGGGCCAGGTGGTGATCCAGGACCGGCCGATCTACGGCGATACCGTGTTCGCCACCACCGCCATGGAGCGAGGCTTCATGACGCGCGAGGAGTTTGATCTGTACGTCGACGTGTTCCGCAACATGAGCCGCGACGTGATGCCGCCCGACATCTTCGTCTACCTCGACGTCTCGCCCGAGGAATGCCACAGCCGGATGAACAGCCGGGCCCGCGAGCAGGAGGCCGGCGTGCCGCTGGACTACCTGCAGCACCTCGACAAGAACTACAAGCTGCTGATCCAGGAAATGCGGCGGCGCGGCGTGCGGGTGATGGTGGTCGACTGGAAGGAGTTCGGTCCGCCGGTGGATGTGTGGAAGCAAATATTGCGAATGGCGATTTCGTCCGACTCCTGGTACGAGCAGCTGGCGTTCTCATTCGGTAAACACCCGCGGATGCCGGTGATGCCGAACAGCGGCGAAGCCAAGTGACCTGCGCCCGCTCAGAGGACCGCCTCTGAAGCGGTGTCGGCATAAAGGAAAGTCTCGATCTAGAGATCGTCAGGGCCAAAGAACCCGAAATGTCTTTTCCGCCGTCAGCGGAGCGTTAAAAAACAGCGGAAGCTCCGGGCGAAAAGCCCGCAGGGCGTCGAGAATCGCAAAATACGCGCCGATCCCGTACATCAGCGGCGGCTCACCCACGGTCTTAGCGCCCAGGATTCCGACCGGCGGCGGGGCATCTTCGAGGAAAGTGACGGTGACCTCGGGGGTTGCGCCGATGTCGGGGACCTTGTACGTACTCATGCTGTCGGTCAGGATCTTCCCCTCGGGTGAGTAGAGGAGCTCTTCGCTCGTCATCCAGCCGATCCCTTGCACGACGCCGCCTTCGATCTGCCCCCGGTCGACGGCCGGATCGAGGCTCTGGCCCACATCGTGCACGATCTTGACGGAATCGAGGCGGGGGATGCCGCGTAATCCGTCGACGGTGGCCTCGACCACGGCGGTCCCGACGGCATGATAAGCGAAGGGGCGGCCTTTCTCCTTCGACTTGTCGAAGTGGATGCCGGGCGTGGCGTAGCTTGCATACGCCGATAGGGGAATGCGCCTGGAGTAGGCCCAGGAAACGAGCTGCTCCCAGGAAAGCCCTATCGACTGATGGGAGCAGACCGTCGCTTCGTGCTCGATACTGATTTCATCCGCCGGGCAACCGCGCTCCGCCGCGATCGCCTGCCTCAAGCGCTCTTGGATCTGGAGACAGGCCAGCCGTGTCGCATGGCCGTTGAGGTCGGCGGCGCTGCTTGCCGCAGTGGGCGAGGTGTTGGCCACGCGCGTGGTGTTGGTGCTCTCCATTCGGATCCGATCGAGCCCGATGCCCAGCGTGCGGGCGGCGACATGGCGGATCTTGCGATGAACGCCCTGCCCCATCTCCACCGCCGCGGTCGAGATGCCCACGCTGCCGTCGGTGTACACGTGCACCAGGCTGGCCGCCTGATTGAGAACGGTGGTGGTGAACGAAATCCCGAAGCAGACCGGCATCACGGCCAAACCCTTCTTGGTCAGCGTGTGGTCGCGGTTGAAGGCCGTCACGCGGGCGCGGCAGGACGAAAGATCGTGGAGTTTGTCGAGCTCGTCCCAGCAGCGGAGCGGGCCGTCGGTCTCGAGGCGCATGCCGTAAGGCAGTTCGTCGTCGCGGCGGAGGAGGTTCCGGCGCTGGATCTCCACGGCCGGGATGCGAAGCGCCGCGGCGGCATGCGTGATGGCCGCCTCCATGACGAACATGGCCTGCGGCGCGCCGAAACCGCGGAACGCGGTAAACGGGGGGAGATGCGTCCGGCAACTGACGGCCGTGGCCCGGACATGAGGAATGAAATAGCTGTTCGTCGCGTGGAACATCGTCCGTTCCAAGATGGCGGGAGAAAGATCCGCGCTGGCCCCCGCGTTCTGGAAGAAGGTCACCTCATAGGCCAGGATCTTGCCGTGTTCGCTCAGTCCGATCTTGTAATCCGATGAATACGGGTGGCGCTTGCCGGTCCATCGGACGTCTTCCTGGCGGCTCAAGACCAGCTTGACGGGGCGGCCCAGCCGGAAGGCGGCGAGCGCGGCCAACGCGGCCCAAGCCGTGGCTTGATCCTCCTTGCCCCCGAAGGCGCCGCCGAGGCGCGGCACCTCGACCTCCACTTGGTGCATGGCCAGCCCCAGGACGCGGGCGACAATGCGCTGGACCACGGTCGGGGCTTGCGTCGCCGAATAGACCTTCAGGCCGCCGTCGTCTCGGGGAATGGCGAGAGATGTCTGCGTCTCCAGATAGATGTGTTCCTGACCGCCGGAATCGGCGCGGCCGCTGACCACAACGTGGCAACGAGACCACGCCTGGTTCACGTCGCCCATGGCAAAGGTTCGGGGCACGCCGATGATTTCGCCACGCGCGTAGGCTTGCCTCGGATCGAGCACGGGCGGAAGCGATTCGACCTCGAGTCTGATTAAGGGCCGGGCGCGGCGGGCGGCCGCCATGCTTTCGGCGACAATCAGAGCCAGGGGCTGACCCACGTAGTCGACCTCGTCCCCGGCCAGCAATGGCTCATCCTGGATGATGTTGCCGATTTGGTTTTGTCCCGGAATATCACGGGCCGTAAACACAGCCACCACACCGTCGTGTGTGGCTGCCGCCGCAGGATCAAGCTTCTTGACCTTGCCGTGAGCGACAGGCGAGGGAAAGGGGGCGGCATAGAGCGTCCCAGGGGGAACGGGGATGTCACCGACATACCGAGCCGCGCCGCGCACATGCAGGAGGGCGTCATCGTGCTTCATCCGAGGTCCTCCTCGCGGATGCGCCCGGGAAACATCGTCAGGAAGTGGGCCAACAGCAGACGCTGCAGCAGGGCCCGTTTGTAGTCCGCCGAGCCGCGGACGTCGCTGATCGGCGAAATCTCGCCGCCCGCGACGGCCGCTGCCGCGCGCGCGGTGGCCGCCGAAATCGGCTGACCCTGAAGAAACGCGACGGTATTTCGGAGATAGAGCGGCACCGGCGCAACACTCCCCGCCGCCGCGTGCGCTTCAACGATGCGGTCGTCCTGGACGCGAAGCTGGATCGCCGAGTTGACGCTGGCGATGTCCAGATGGTCGCGTCGGCCGACTTTTTCGAAATCGAAGCGGGTGGCGGCGTCGGGGACCGGGAAACGAAGCTCAACGATCATCTCATCCGCGGCCATGTCCACGACTTTGTAGCTCCGGAAGAAATCCCGCAGCCGAATTGTTCTCTGTTGCTTCCCGCGCGCGAGGACCACCATCGCATTCAGGGCCAGGAACATCACCGAAAGATCGCCTGCCGGCGAAGCATTGACGATGTTGCCCGCGACCGTCGCCCGATTTCGGATAGGCCGCGAGGCGATCCGGGCGAAGTGTCGGCTCATGTCGGGAAGCAACCGCCGGATGAGAGGAGACGTCTCGATCGCGGTCAGGGGTGTCGCCGCTCGGATACAGCAGAGATCATCCTCGAGACGAATTCCCTGGAGATCCTCCCGTCGGGAGAGAAAGGTCAGTTCGGCGCCGGAGAGCTCGTCCGCCCGGGTGACGAAGAGATCCGTGCCGCCAGCGACCAGGACAGGAGAACGAGTTTCGCGTTCTTCGCCTGGGACCTCCGCAGGTGCGGCCGCGACCAGGCCGTGAAGACGGGCGGGAGCGTCGAGGAAATAGCGGGGCAAGACCTGGCGCGTGACAAGCGCGGCGATTCGCGCCGACGCAGACAGCCCCTGAGCCGGTTCGAGGTCGCGGAATTGTTCGCACAGGCGGGCGATCGCCCGTCGGATGGACACGTATCCGGTACAGCGGCAAATGTTGCCGCCCAGCGCGGCGATCCCATGGTCCGCGGTAAGAGGAACGCCGCTGAGGAGAAAACCGGTGAGGGCGATCACGAGTCCGGGCGTGCAGAATCCGCATTGAATCGCGCCTTCGTCGAGCAGAGCCCGTTGAACCGGGCCGAGGTCCGGCTGGGTGAGGCCTTCGATGGTCACGACGTGGCGCCCCGCCGCATCGCCCAACGGGAGCAGGCAGGAGTTTACCGTCTGATAGCGTATGCCCTCCGGCTGCGGGATGCCGAGCAGGACCAGGCACGCGCCGCAGTCTCCTTCGCGGCAGCCGTCCTTGGTCCCCGTGAGCCCGAGGTCCTCCCGCAGGACGTCCAAGAGCACGGCCCCGCGACTCCGGGAAACCGCTTGTTCCCGATCATTGAGGAAAAATGAAGTAACCAACGCAGATAAGCATAAATTTCGGGCCGGATGATGTCAAGGAGGGACGCGCGCGTGATCTCTGTGACCTCAGCGTTCCCAAGAGACCCGGTAGCGGGCGAGGCAGGGATTTCCGTCCTCGGATTCCTCGATCCCGTACAGCCTCTGGTTCTTCCAGAGCAGGGGAAAGACCGGGAGGCGGATTTCCGAGATGAAGCGTCCCTCGCCATCGAAAACATCGAAGGGGAGGCCTCCTCCGCCCGCCGACTTGCGAGCCGCCAGGACGATCAGCCGGCCGTCCTCATCGATTGTAAAACCAAAAAACGGAGGGGAATATTTCGGTTGGACGATCTTGATGCTCTTTTTGAGTTCGGGAATATTGACCGCCGCCCCCTTCCCCGTTTCTCCGGGGACTTTCATCGGCTGATAAGCCTTGAGGATCTTGCGGACGAGCTTCCCGTCGGGCGCAAAGATCCTTATTTCATAGGCCGTGCCGCCGCCTAAATACAAACGGTCCCGCGGGTCGATTTTGCCATAAATCACATTTTCGGAAATATTGAGGCCCGAGACCAACGGATTGCCGATTTCGACGGAGTCGTAGGTCGAGAGGAGCGCCAACTCGGGGGAATACTTGTTGATCCGCCTGAAAAAAGCCGATCCGGAAATGTCGAAAGCAAGGCCGATGAGGCTGCCCTGAGAGTCCATGTCGGCGATGATCCGAGGAGCCGCCGTGAGAGCGGAGACGTGGCGGAGGAAAGTTCCTTCGCGGTTGAACACCGCGATCCGCCGACTCACAAGGTCGTCGACGAAAATCTCTTCTTTTGGAGAAAGAAACATCCCGGTGGGCCTGAGGAACTCTCCCGGCCCCTGGCCTTTTCGGCCGAATCCCCGCAGAAACCGGCCCTCGCGGTCGAAGACCTTGATCCGGATATCTTTGGAGTCGAGGACATAGATGGTTTCGTCCTTATCGACGGCGATCGCGGCGATTTCCAAAAATATTTCCTCCGGCCCGGAGCCCGCGCCGAGAATCAGGTCGCGTTCGAGCCGGATTTTGGTCGGGATGCCGGGGGGAGGCGCCGGCTTCATGCCGTTCGAGACGATCTGAATCCCGTCGACCGTTCGGATGTCGGTCTGAGCGAAGGCGTGGTTCCGAAAAAAAAGTCCGGAGGCCGCGAAGATAATCGCGCAGGTCAAAATCTGTTTATTTCCCATATCCGGCTCCCATACGAATCGCCTGGCACCTGTCGAACTGCCGTCCTGACACCGCTATTAAGTTTAAATTCCGGGCCGGATGATGTCAAGGATGCGATCCTCTTTGCCACGAATCGGGAGCAAGCGCCCATGGTCTTGACATCGTATGTATTTCAATATATATTAAAATATATATTTTAGTTATAAGTGAGTCAATCCATGGACAAGATCATCGGGGTCACGGACCTTCAGCGGCGATTTCGCAAAACGTTCGACGAGGTCGCCGAAGAGCATGTCCCGTATGTACTCACCCGCGGCAGCCGACCCGAAGCCGTTCTTATCCCTTATGAGCAATACCTCAGATTCCTCCGCGCGGATGAAGAGGGCATCCTCAGACGATTCGACGATATCCTAGCCCGCATGTCGACCGCCAACGACCACTTTGCCGAGGAGGAGATCGCCAAGGACGTGGCTGACGCCGTTCAGGACGTTCGGAAGCGTCAGAAGTGAAAGTCCGCGCGGTCGTCGATACGAACGTCATCGTTTCCGCCCTGATCCGGCCGAAAGGCAGGGCGGCGGTCCTTTGGCGGCGCCTTTCCGAGGAGGCGTTCACGGCCGTCTTTTCCCCCGAACTCATTGATGAGATCGCCGCCGTTCTCGGCCATCCCAAGATCAGAGTAAAATATCGAACGAGCCCCAAGGACCTCGAGGACATCGCCGCCCTCTTCGCTCTCCGCGGCGATCTCGTGACGCGCCAGGAGGGGATCCGTATCTGCCGGGATCCCGATGATGATTTCCTGCTCGAAACCGCGGTTTCGGGGAATGTCGGTTACTTGGTTACGGGCGATAAGGATATTCTTGAGTTGAAAAAGTTCCGCCAAACCAAGATCGTTAAACTGTCGGCTTTCCTGGCCATACTTGAAAAAGCCAAAAGATGATTCTTGGCCGCGTGAACTGCAGGTGGACGCCAGCCCGGCCGCTTAGAAGTCGGCTTCGCGGCTGAAGTCGGAGTTCAGATCAATACTTTCCGATCCAGGCGGCAATGTCCGTCACGACTTCCTCGGTGATGCTGCCGTGCTTCTGGGTGTATTCGAGCGGCGTCAGGACACCCTCGCCCGCGTAGAAAAGGTGGTTGAGCTTGGGATAGAGACGAAACTCGACATCCTTCCGGGTCCCCAGGGCGGCCTTCCAATTGTCGAGGTCAACCGTCTGCACTTGATAATCCCGGCCGCCCTGGAGGAACAGCATGGGCTTCTTGACCGATTTGGCCAGCTCGGGGGGATTATAGCCGCGGAGGTCGAGCCAATAAGATGGCATGGCGCCCACGATCTTCGTCGTCGAGCCCTTGTCGGCGCTGGTGAGGGCCTTGATCCTGGCGACCCCGGCCTTGATGTCCTCGAGCTTCTTCTTGTTCTCGTCCGAGAGCGGCGTTCCGGCGAGACTGTAGAGATACTCCATCTGGCGGACGATCGTGTCATCGAGCGGCCGGGTCAAGCCGGCCATGCCGATGAAGCCGGCGATCCTCAAAGGCTCGGCTGCGAGGGCGATCCGCGGCAGGAGGAATCCTCCCAGGCTGTGGCCGAGGATGAAGATCCTCTTGCCGTCGATCCTCTTCGTCTTTTTGAGCAGGACCGCGGCGGCCCGGGCATCGCGGCCACTATATCGGATGACGGCCCGGCCTGGCAAGCGGGCCATGATCACCTTCTTGATATTGTCTGAAATCGGAAGTATCGTTGATGTCGAGGCATGGGCACATGAAGATCTGCGTCTATTGCGCTTCGAGCGCCACGGTGGATAAGTCGTATTTCAACGCCACGGAACGACTGGCAAGAGAGTTCCTCAAAGAGAACATCGAAGTTGTCTTCGGCGGCGGAGCGGTCGGACTCATGGGAAAGCTCGCCGACATGATCATCGCCGGCGGTGGAAGAATTAAAGGCATCATGCCCAAATTCATGAACGAAGTGGAATGGGCTCATAAGGGAGTCTCGGACCTCGAGCTTACAGATACGCTGCACGAACGAAAAGCGAAGTTCCTGGAAGGCATTGACGGAGTCGTGGCCTTGCCCGGGGGAACCGGGACACTTGAGGAATTGCTGGAAGCCATAACGCTGAAGAGACTGGGTCAGTTTACAAAACCCATCATCATCCTCAACACGAACGGGTATTACGAGCCGCTTAGACAGATGCTTGAAAAGTGCGTCATCGAGAATTTCATGCATCCGCGACACCTTGAGATGTGGACGTTCGTCGACGAGCCTGAAGGCGTGATTCCTGCTCTTCGGGCTTCGGCCTCCTGGGACAAGGACGCGATCGATTTCGCCGTGAATCGCGGTTAGGCGCCCGTTTCTCATATCGAGGACATTATGAACACACGAGAAGCGTACTTGCATTGGTCAGCCACTTACGATACGGATCGCAACTTGACCCGCGATCTCGATCAGGCAGTCACCAGAGCCAGCCTGACCAATCTGCGCTGCAAATCCATCCTTGAGATCGGTTGCGGCACCGGCAAGAACACGCCCTTGCTGGCCCAAATCGGCGAGAAAGTGCGCGCCCTCGACTTTTCAGAAGGCATGATTGATCAGGCTAAAGCGAAACTGCGATTCGACCACGTTAATTTCGCGGTAGCCGACATCACGCAACCATGGCCTTGTCAAGAGCGGTCCGCCGATCTCATCGTCTGTAATCTGGTGTTGGAACACATCCGAGACCTGTCCTTCATTTTCTCAGAAGCTTCCCGTGTTTTGGTCGACGCCGGGCGTTTTTTTATTTGCGAGCTTCACCCTTTCCGGCAATATCAAGGGACGCAAGCTAGATTCCAGCGGGGGGCGGAAACGGTTGAAATTCCAGCGTTTGTCCATCATCTCTCCGAGTTCACTGATGCGGCGGCCCGGCATGGGCTATCGCTCCAAAGTTACAAGGAGTGGTGGCATGAAGAAGACACGCAGGATAAATCGCCGAGATTAGTCTCATTCATGTTCGAGAAACGAATCCATGGCGCAAGTTCGCCCTAACTGGGGAGATTGTTGCTTGGCTTTGGCATCTTATTGATATCTTTAAAAATATCAAAAATTTATCGCGAACTGCTATACCCCGTGGCTTGCCACGGGGGAACCTTTGGCTGGGTTTCCAAAGGGGCGCAGCATCCCTTTGG
>Ga0315288_10002491_pt1 | contig 23812 bp, 19 predicted proteins | sample YL17G11_20_MG_FD_203454 | JGI IMG/M metagenome (GOLD analysis project Ga0315288, IMG submission 203454) | Sediment microbial communities from Yellowstone Lake, YNP, Wyoming, USA - YL17G11_20 | ecosystem: Environmental > Aquatic > Freshwater > Lake > Sediment | place: USA: Wyoming | collected... | reverse complement strand
GAATCTGCTGTGCGAGCCTCACGCCGCGCGCTGTAGAGTTTCTTGCATTATGGGTGCTCCTAACCATAATGCAAGAAACTCTATAGCAGGTCCTGGCTGGGTGGTCACCACCCTCGTCGACTGCTGTGGCAGCACCGTGATATAATGCCGGCAGGCGCGGCGTCGGAGGTGGAGCCCGTGTACGTCGTTCTCGCGATGGTGCTTCTCGCAGCCGTGATGTGGATCGTGCTGGCCCTTGCCTGGGCCTCGTCGGTGGCCAGCCACAGCCCGGAGCTGCGCGACTCGGCACAGCAGGTCCGCTACGGTTGGCGATGCCCGCGGTGCAGCAAGACCCACACCCCCACCTGCAAGGTCAACAAGTGCGGCGGCCCGCTTGTCTGGGTGCAGAGAGGCACGACGATCAAGTGCGCCAGGTGCCACCGGCGCCTCATCGCCCATCCGTTCCTGTTCAGGATGACGCCCCGGCCGCGCCCCATGTGGTGCGGTGGGTGCCGGAAGATAAGCGTCATCAGGGAATGGAAGATCGGCTGAGTGAAAGGCAAAAGGGGGAAAGGCGAAACGAAACGCCTTTGGATGAGACGAAGGCAGAAGACAGGGCTTCTTAGACGATCTTCTTCTCGAGGGTGATCCAACTGTACCGAGGCTGGAATCCAAGCGCCCGATGGTAGAGGTTCCATGCCGGCTCGTTCCCCCGCCAGACGTGAAGGTGAACCCCCTCGGCGCCGTCCTTCCTGGCCGCCTCCATCGCCTCGATCATAATGAGCTTCCCGAGGCCCTTGCCGCGCCAATTGGGGCTCACCTGAACACTGGTGATCCCATAGAGTCGCCGTCGATAGTCCCTGATGTACTCCGGCCATTGCCCATAGGCGGTTGCCGCGACGATCTCGGGGCCGCGGACCAACTCGACCGAGATGCGTCGGGGGAAGAACCGCAGCTCGATGGGTCTGCTCGATAGCCCCATGCCCCATTCGCGCGCCAGCGCGCGCAATCGGATCGCCGCATCGGCGAGGTGGCGCAATGGCTCGGGGCCAGAGAGATCGAGCTCGGGTGTGCCGTACTCGGCGACCTGCTCGAACCCCCTCTCTCGGGCAACGGCGATGGTGGACTCGCGGGTGGCGCCCAGCCCCGGTATCTCGTAGGCGCCGGCGATTCCGTTGTAGAACGGCTGCACGCCATAGACCCAGCTCGGGCCAAGCAGAATGCGCCGGGCGCCGTCGGCGACGAGCCGGGCCTCGGCGGCGCCCATTAGGTCGGCGGCGAGCGCCCGCTCAGACTCCGGTGCAACGAGCGCATGGATGTGGCCCTCCTCCGCGTCGCGCGGTCCCCTCCCCCACTCGTCCCAGAGATCCAGGCGCGGGCCGAAGTGCACGAATCCCACGATGGCCCCGCCACTGCGCGCCACGACGACGCCGCGGCCGTCGAACGCAGGCTGGCCCAGCACACGCCATCGAAGGTCCGCTTCAGTGACGCGGACGAAGTTGGGCCCCCCGGCGAAGCAGGCATTCCAGGCTTCGACCAGGCCCGGGACATCATCGGCGCGATACTGGCGCAAATCGCTCATAGCGGCCAAGGCGGTTCTGTGCTGACGCGTCTCGCTCCTGCGCGGTCGCGGATTACTGATTTTCAGGCAAGCAGGAGGTTGGCAGACCGGCTTGGAAGTGGGAAGGAGAGTTGCAGACCTGCGATCAAGTCCGTGCTGAGGGATCCCGCCGAGTGGCAACTGCAGAGGGGCTCTCGCGCGTTGCGAGAGCGGGGGCGCTGTACCAAGTCGGTTGCTGCACAGATGAGGACGCAGCAGTCGCTCTGGCAGAAGAGCTGGGGCGCCATGCCGCGTCCGATCCCTACCTCCAACGCTTTCTGCTTGATGTGTCTGAGGGGAAGACCTCGATCCCGCCACGATGCGCGGCGCCTGCGTTCCTCAGCTGGGCGCGCCTCGACCCAGGCGCCGTCACCCGCATCCTCGAGTCCGACACACCTGCCAGCGTCATCGCCGGCCTGGCGCTGGGCCGCGCCTACCGCGAGTTCCGGGAGGCGCTTTCCACGGCCTCGCGCAGTCCGCGAATGGGCGTTCGGCTGGCGGCCGCCGCGGGACTGGCGGAGGCGGCCGCTCGGGGGTCATTCGAGGCGACGGAAACGTTAGCTGCCATGCTGGGCGACGCGGATGGCCAGGTGCGTTGGTCAGTCGCGGCCCGCCTGGGCGCAGCCCGCGGCGACCGGTGTGTCCGCTGCGCGGCGGCCGCGCTCGAGGGCACCATTGCAGGCTCGGACGAGCGAGCTGTGACCGGCGCGATCTTCGGGCTGGCCCGTCTGTGGCCGGTCAGGCAGCGAAAATCGGTCACGCTGCTGAACGCCGCGCTGACCCGCGGCAATGCCGCCAAACGCGCGGTGGCGCTGGCGATCCGCCAGCTTCCCTTCTCGGCGGGCGGGAGACTGGCCTCGGCGGTGTTGGCCGATACCGACCCAGAGGTCAGGGCGCTGGGCGCGGCGGCGTACGCCGCTTGGGCGGGTAGGGAACCGTCGGCGCGACAGCTCCTGACGCGCCTGGCCACCGACCCACACTCGCTTCTGCGTGCGGCCGCGGCAGAGGGGCTGGCTGCGCTCCCCGAGCAGGCCGAGTTCGTCGAGCAGCTCGCAGCGGACGCGTTGCCCACGGTTCGAGCCGCGGTCGCGCAGGGCCTGCTGAAGGCTGGCTGCCACAGCTCGCAAACGCTCCTCACATCGCTTGCGCGCGATCCATCCCCCCTCGTCAGAGCTGCGGCAGCGGCGGGGCTGCTGCCAGAAGTCGAAGGGAACCGAGAGCTGCTGGTCGGTATGACCACCGATCGCGACACGGCGTTCGCGCGGGCAGCGGTGCGGGCGCTCGGCAGCCATGTGACGAGCATACGTGACCTGTTGTGGGATTACCTGGTGGCGCTCTGCCGCCAGCGCTCGGTGAGCGACGCGGCGGCCGAAGCTGCCGCCTCCGTGCTCGATGCGAACAGCGCCGCCGGCCCAGCGATCCTGTGGCGCTGGGCGCTCGGGCCTGAGACTCGAGCCGTCTTCGGGCGCATCGCGCGGACGGCGCGGAGCTGGCAAGTCGCCGAGGTCGCTCGGACCTTGGAGCGCGCCGTTGGCGACATGGATGAGTCGGCCGGACTGGATGCGGCGGCAGTTGACCATGCGATGATCGTGTTCTCTGCTGCGGGAGAGCGGGACATAGCTGAGTTGCTCTCCTGGCTGCCAGTCTGCGTCGGATGCGCCGATGTCAATGGGATCGGCGAGGCGGCGTCGACGCCTCCCCGGTCGACATCTCAGGTGGCATCTCTGCTTGCGACCGCCGGCCAGGCGATCGGGCGCTTCTCCCGGACCTGTGCAGGAGCAGAGGGGAGGGAACTGCTGCTCGCGCGGGCCAATGCAATCCTGGAAGCGATCCTGGAGCGGCCGCCGGATGATCTGGAATCGCTGCTGATCCAGCGCGCGGCGCGAGCGTGGCGGGAGGTGCTGAACGATGGCAGGAGCAAGCTCCTGCCCAACGGACCGCTCCTACGGGCGACACTTGCCTCGCGAACCGTTGTGTGCGGGCCGAGAGCATCGGTAGCGGTCCTGCTGGAGAACACTGGCCCGCATCCGGTCACCGATATCGAGCTCGCCTGCGGCGATGGCAGCGAAGGTCTGCGGATATCGGCCCTCGACCCGGGCGAGTTCCGCGAGGTCGAGGCGCCTTGTCATGCCCCCGAGAGCGGCGTAGTGACGGTCAAAGGCCGGGTAACGTACCGCGCCCTGGGCTCGCCGTGCGAGTGCAGTTTCGGCGGCGCGGTGAGGGCTCTCCGGCCTGATCGCCTGGGCCCAGTCGCCAACCCCTATGTGGCGGGCAAGCCGCTGGGCGAAAACAGCCCGATGTTCTTCGGGCGAACGGAGGAGATCGAGACCATCGAGCGCGCTGTCGCCGGCGACGACGGAGCGGTCGTGGTCGTCGTCGGGCAGCGGCGCACCGGCAAGACGAGCCTGCTGAAGCAGTTGGTGGCGAGGCTATCCGGGGGAACGGCCGGCGGGCATGCCCCTGGACTACGCTCGGGGACATACCGGCCCTACAAGGCGGCTTTCATCGACATGCAGGGCCTCCTTGCCGCTGACACCGACGGATTCCTGCGGGAGCTGGCGCGCCCACTGATGCCGTACGCCGCGGCGACCGCCTCGGCGGGGGATAGCTTGGCGGCAGGAGGCCCCTCGACTTCGCTCGGGACAAGCAAGCTCCTGCCCTACGGTGATGGCGACGGTTATGTGCAGACTGGCGTGGAGATGGTGCGGGAAGTGATCGCCAACTCCGGTCAGAGGATCGTGCTGCTGCTGGACGAATTCGATGATATAGACCGCAAGGTTCGCAGCGGCCGCCTGGAGGCGGCCGTGCTCGATCAGCTCAGGCATCTCGTCCAACACAACCGCAACGTCAGCCTCGTGCTGTCGGGAACCCACCGCCTGGAGGAGCTGGGGGGGGAGCTCTGGTCATTCCTCCTCAATCTTGCGACCTATCGAAGGGTTGGTTGCCTCGGCCGGGAAGACGCAGAACAGGTGCTGCGGGAGCCGCTTGCGCGGCTCGGCATTGTCTGCGAGGACGCGGCGGTGGCGCGCGCGGTCAGGCTGACCGGCGGGCACCCGTACTTCCTCCAGTTACTCGGCTACAGGATTGTTGAGAACTGCGTCGCGGCGGCCGACGCGGGAGTCTGGACCAACTCGGTCGACGCGGCGGCCGACGAGGTCGTGGAGCAAGGAGACATCCATCTGCGCTACCTCTGGGAGAGCGCCGGCGAGCTGGGGCGCCCGGTGGTGAAGCTGCTGGCAGAGCGAGACACGTCGCTGGCCGGTGCGGAGCTGCAGGAAGGGTTGGATGTCAGCCCGGAGCGGCTCGCGGAGACGCTCGATGACCTGCTTGCTTCGGAGGTTGTACTCTGCAGAGCACAGCGCTACTCGCTGCGGATGGAGCTTCTCGGACGCTGGCTCCGCTCGGCGGGCCCGAGCGCGGACCGAAAGGTAGTGTGATGAGGAACCCGTTCTTCAACCGGGGGCCGATCTGGCAGCCGCAATTCTTCTTCTCGCGCCCGCGTGAAACACGCGAGGTGCTCCGTCTCATCGCCGGCTCTCAGAACTGCTCTCTCGTGGGGCCGATCAAGTCGGGCAAGACGTCGCTGCTGCTCCACCTGGCGCGGCCGGGCACGCTGGCAGGTCACGGGCTGGCGCCGGCGCAGTATTCGGCCATCTACCTGAGCTTCGAGGGACTGGGGCGCATCTCGCAGGAGCAGTTCTTCCATCTCATGGTCCGCGAGACCGGGAGGCAGACCTCCGGCAAGATAGCCATGGTATGGCCGCGGTTCGAGGCGCGGGACGAGATCAGCTTCCTCGAGCTCCGGGATGCGCTCGACCAGCTCGAGAGCGCCGGCGAGCGGCTCGTCTTTCTGCTCGACGAAGTGGAGATGGCAGCGCGGAACCCGGCCTTCGATCTCGACTTCTTCTCCGCCCTGCGGAACATCGCGGCGCGGCCGGGGGTATGCTTCGTCACCGCCACCGACTGCCGGCTGCACGAGATCGCGGTCGCCGGACGCGAGATCGGGTCGCCCTTCGCCGACCTGTTTTCGCTCGTGCGGCTGCGTCCGCTGGAGTCGAATGACGCGTGGAAATGGGTCCACGCCCTGGCAGCCGCGTCGGGGGTCGACCTGGAGCCGGAGCGCGACTTCATCACGGAGCTGGGCGGAGGGTTCCCGTACCATTTGCAGGTGGTTGCACACGAGGCATTCGACTGTAAGCGGGGACCGTATCCGTTGACCGAGGATGAGCGTCTCTACGTCGCCTCTCGCACCTACGAGCAGGTTGAGCCGATCCTGATCATTATGTGGGAGCGGCTGAGCGCCGAGCAACGGGATACCGCGGTGGCCGCGGTGGGTGGTCAGGCCGCTACGGATGGCGAAATCGACGGGTTCACCTCCTTGCTGGACGGCCGTGCGGTCGTCGTCGATGGGCTCGTCGAGCGGTTCCTGTGGGAGCGGCTTCGAGACCGCGGGGCGCTCACCGCCGCCGAGGGTGCCGTGGCGCACGCTGCAGCGATCGACTCGGCCAGCCCCGACCGGGCTATGATGTACGGGGTGGTCCGTGTGTTGATGCGGGCGGTCGAAGCCCGCGACCGCTATGCGCGAGGCCATGCAGACCTGGTGGCACGGCTGTCGGCAGCGGTGGCGCGGGAGATGGGGTGCGCCGAGGAGACGGTCGAGGGGGTTCGGATCGCATCACGCGTCCACGATATCGGCCGTGTAAGTATCAGCGATATGATATTATTGAAGCCGGGGCCGCTGACCGAGCTCGAAATGGAGATCATGCGCACCCATCCGGTGGTGGGCGCGCAGATCCTCGACGCGCTCGAATTCCCGTGGGCGGTCAAGCCGGCCGTTCGCTATCACCACGAGCGGCTGGACGGGAGTGGCTACCCCGAAGGGCTGGTGGGAGAGGAGATCCCCCTCGCCGCCCGCATCGTCGCGGTGGCCGACGTGATGGCCGCCATGGTGGCCGATCGGCCCTACCGGGGCGCCGCGAGCGAAGAAGAGGCACTGGCCGAGCTGACGGCCGGCGCCGGGGTCAAGTATGACAGCGGGGCCGTCGCCGCGCTGGCGAGGGTGGCAGAGAGAGGTCTGTCGTGAGTCAGATCGAGACCAAGCCGGACGTGCTGGAGCGGGAGCCCGAGGAATGGGAGACGCCGGGGGCGGGCTGGGGGCAGGAGCAAGCTCCTGCCCAGCAGCAAGCTCCTGCCCAACAGGCGGAGGAGGAGCTACCTTTCTCCTTCGAGGAAGCCCCGCGCCCAAAGGCAGACCTGTCGCAGGCGCGCCTGCTGGCCACTGAGCCGCGACCTGCGGGGTTTGGCGAGGTGCTGGTCACGGATGCCTGGGCGCGCCCCGCGCCCAAGGAGCCAAAGGCACCCGAGAAGCAGCCGGATATCTGGCAGGGGCAGGCCCCCGCGGAGATTCCGGATCGCCAAAAGCAGTGGGAAACGCGGCAGGAGTTGCGCGAGCTGGGGCTGCTGCGCGAGCGGCCGATGACCTCGCTCGATGCACGGTTCGAGACGTACTGGAAGCAAGTAGAAGACGCGACAGGGGCCGCACCGATTGCCATCATCGATCCATACACCCACCTCGCCGCCGAGTTCGGCGACGTGGACCTGGAGACTCTTCGCGAGCATCGACTGGCCAGCCGCGAGTATGGCCGGGATGGCGATGCTCTGCTTGCGCTGGGGCGGGCATACTGGGCCATCGGAAGACACAAGGGCGCGCGCGGCGTGCTGGCGACCGCGGCGAAGACGGAGCCACTGCACCCCGCCATCTGGTACAACCTTGGGGTGGTTCAACTCCTGAGCCGCGCGAACAAGAGCGCCCGCGAGGCGCTTGAGCAAGCAGTCGACCAGGCGCCGGGGGACTTCCGCTCCGAGCTGGCGCTCGCTCTCGCGTGCTACCACCAACGCGACTACGCCGCGGCTGAAGAGCAGTTCCGCCGGCTCGCTGGGTCCTCGGGCCTGCGCGCGACGGCGCGGTCGATGCTTGCATGCAGCAGGCGCATGCAGGGGAATTGGGATGACGCGAGAGTCGAGTTGGGGTTCCTGAAGGATGCGAAACCAGGCGACTGGGGAGCGATGAGCCAGCAGTGCCTGGACTGCGTCGAGCGCGGAGAGCAGAAGCTGATCGGGCCTCTCCGTGCGCGCCGGCGCGGCGGGCAGATGTGGAGAGCATTGGCCGCGAGCATGGCGGGCGGCGTCTGGATCGCCTATGGCCTGACGCAGGACCTGTTCAAGCACCAGGCGCAATGGGCGGCCATTCCGCTGTTCGTGCTCGCCCTGCTTGTGATCAGGTCGCTGCGGCGCATCTCGGGCCGCGAGTTGCCGGGTGAGTTCGGCAATGCCGAGCAGGGGCTGATCTGCTGGCAGGCCACCTCCTGGATGCGGCCGCGGCAGTCGGAGTTCTGATGAGGCAGACCTCACCCCCTTCCCCTCTCCAAGCTTGGAGAGGGGGGAAACCGAAGGTGGGGGTGAGGACCGTGTTGCGGAAGCCAGCGCTACGAAGTAACACTCCATCGACGAGGGAACTCGGCACGCGTCCGCAGAAGACATCGGAAGCCGTTCAGGTGGGAGTTGGGATGAAGCTTCGCCCTGGAAGTCGTTCCGAGAGTCATGTGAATGTGACTGTTGAGCTATTGCGAACCTCCTGTCGGAGTTTCGGAATAGCATATGGGATACTGGCACTGGTCGCCCTCACGGCGGTCGCGGCATGCGCCGCCGGCGCTGGCGCCGAGCGCTCTCCCGCGCCCGTCGTCACGATCCGCCTCCAGGGGGCGATCGACGTCCCCAGCGCCGAGTATCTACAACGTGCCTTGCGCGAGGCGAAGGCGCAGAAGGCGCAGTGTCTGCTCATCCTCCTCAACACCCCCGGCGGCCTCGGCCAGCCGATGAAAGACATGACCGAGGCGCTCCTCAATTCGCCGGTGCCGAGCATCGTCTACGTCTATCCGGCGGGGGCCTTCGCCATCTCCGCGGGCACCTTTATCACTCTGTCCGCCGACATCGCGGCGATGCACCCCACGACGACGATTGGCGCCGCTCACCCGGTGGAGCTGTTCTCGACCCCTAAGCCGCCCGAGCCCGAAAAAGCGCCTGGCGAAGGCAAGGGTGAGGCCGCGAAGGCGAAGAAGCCGCCACCTTCATCCGATGTGATGATGGAGAAGATGGTCAACACCTTCGCGCTGCAGTTGCGCGTCATCGCCAAGCAGCGCGGAAGGAATGCCGACTGGGCGGAGAAGGCGGTGCGCGAGAGCATCACCGCCTCGGCCGAGGAGGCCGTCAAGCTCGGCGTCGTAAACCTGCTTGCCAACGATGTCGACGATCTCATGGCGAAGGTCGATGGGTGGAAGGTCTCGCTGCCCGGTGGCAAGACCGCGGTTCTCCATACCAAAGGCGCTCCTGTCGTCGAAGTGACGGCGACCATCAAGGAGAGCTTCCTGCACGTCCTCGCCGATCCCAACATCCTGCTGGTGCTGCTGGTCCTGGCCGGGCTCGGGATCATGTTCGAGCTGCAGAATCCCGGGGCGATCCTGCCGGGGGTCATCGGGGGGCTGTGTCTGCTGCTCTCGCTGTACGCGATGGCGGCATTGCCGGTGAACTACGCCGGGGTTGGCCTGATCGTCTTCGCGATGTTGTTGTTCCTGGCGGAGGTGAAGGTTCCGTCGCATGGCGTGCTGACAGTCGGAGGGGTTATCTCGTTCGTTATCGGAGCGATGATGCTTATGGATACGACGCTGGCGCCTGCGCTCAGAGTGTCGTGGCAGGTGATCGTCGTGATGGCCCTGCTGCTGGTGCTGTTCTTCCTTTTCGTGATCGGGGCCGCGTTCCGAGCGCACCTGCGCAAGGTCCAGACGGGCGAGGAGGGAATGCTTCACGCGCGGGGACATGCGCTGAGTCGGCTCGGCCCCCGCGGCACCGTGCTTGTCGAAGGCGAGCGCTGGCGCGCGCGGGCGGCCGAGGGGGAGATCGGTGAGGGTGAGGAAATCGAGGTAGTGGCTCACGACGGGTTCACATTGGTCGTGCGGAAGCGCCAGTCGGGCGGCGCTCAGTAGGCGAAGCGGCCGCCGAGGGCGGTCGCCTGAGAAAGGAGTCGGGAATGCAGAGTGGAGGATATGGTCTGCCGATTGGGATAGCCGTGGTCGTGTTCGCGGTGATCGTGCTTGCGAGCGCGATCCGCATACTACGGGAGTACGACCGAGCTGTCGTCTTCCGGCTGGGAAGGCTGATCCCGGTGAAGGGCCCCGGGCTGATCTTCCTGATACCGGTGGTCGACCGCATGGAGCGGATCAGCACCCGGATCGAGGCGATCGACGTCCAGCGACAGGAAGTGATGACGCGGGACAACGTCCCGGCGACGGTGGACGCGGTTGTCTACTACCGCGTGTTCAACCCGGCCGACGCGGTGGTGAAGGTGATGAACTTCCGCAAGGCCACGTACTTGCTGGCGCAGACGACCCTGCGGAGCGTGCTTGGTCAGTCGGAGTTGGACGAGCTTCTCTCTGAGCGCGATAAGATCAACCAGCGGCTTCAGGAGATCATCGACGAGCACACCGAGCCGTGGGGCATCAAGGTTTCGATGGTCGAGGTTCGTGACGTCATCCTGCCGGACACGATGAAGCGGGCGATGGCGCGGCAGGCAGAGATCGAGCGGGAGCGGCGCGCGAAGGTCATCAACGCGGAAGGCGAGTTCCAGGCCGCTCGACGGCTGAAGGACGCTGCCGACATCATCGCGCAGCAGCCGATCGCGCTCCAGCTGCGGTTCCTTCAGACGCTCTCGGAGGTGGCCTCGGAGAACAACTCGACCACGATCTTCCCGGTGCCCATCGACCTCTTCACGCCGTACATAAAGACTCTCATGCAGGCAACGAAGTCGACGGAGGCGCCTCGGGGTTGAGGCGGTCAAGCGGTCGTGCGGCCCTGGGCAGGAGCTTGCTCCTGCCCAACATGGGAAGGCGACGGAGAAGCCGTAGCCCGGCTAGCCGCGACACAGGGAGGCGAGGTACCGCTCGGCGAGAACGACAGCGACATAGTCGTCGTAAGGACGCGGAGGCGTCTGAAGCCCGACAGGCAGCAGGCGCCTCCAGCCGCGTGGGGGGTTCTCCTGGAAGTACCGGCGCCGGCCCTGCAGCGTGGAGTGGTGCTCGTCGACCAGCACGGGGCTCACCCGAGACCGGGCGCTGATGGCGGCATTCACCTCACCGGCTCCGGTGCGATTGCCGATCACCACGGTGGCGCCGCTGTGAGCCCCAAGCAACCGCTCGGCGGCGACGGCCACCTCTGCAGTCGGCACGACCTGTCGCGACAGCACGCTGCCATCTGCGCGCAGAACTGCGATGCCACACTTGTCACGGCCGGGATCTACTGCGATCACGACTTCGGGGATGGGATCGGGTCTGCCCAATTCAGCGCCTAGCCCGAAGCAGGTGTCACGACGAGGTCGACTTCGAGAGGTCCGATCGTCCAGGTGTCGGCTGAGGCGACGGCGGAGACGCGAGCCGTGCCGCCGATCTCCCGCAGCCGCTCGACCGCGGCAAAGAGCTTCTCGATGCTGATGTTCCCCACCGTTTCCTGGGTTGTGCCGATCGCCTCCGAGGCAGCCGTGGCGGGCCGGGGCATGATGTTGTTGGACCGGGCCTTCGCATTCACCTGTTGGCGGAGCAGTGCCAGCAGCGCGCCCATGAGCTCCGGCTCCGACTGCCGGCCGTCCATCAGCGCCTGGGCGAGCGCCTCGCCGCCGCGGAAGACGAGCCGGTTACGGAACAGCTCGAAGTCGAGTCTCACCGGCTCGCCGGGATGGGTGTTGAACACCGAGAAGGCCCGCACGATCACGCCCGCCGCGTTGTCGTGCACCTGATCGGCCACCGCGTCGAGCACCTGGTCCTCGCCAAACCAGGCCACCGTCTGGCTGTTGGGATCGCGAAGAAGCGGCTTCCGGATGATCAGGGCCTCCTTCTCGCCTGGCAGCGGCCGCGCTCCCGCTCGTCGCGCCCCTGCATCGAGCCGGACAACGAAGGCGTCGAGGTCCTGGCGGATGGCCTTCACCGGACGGGCGCCGTCGATCAACTGCCAGTCGAGAGGCTGTCCGGCCCCGAACAGCACCGGAGTTGCCCGCTCCATCGTGATCCCGCCGGCGAGCTGGGCCCTCAGGTCCTCGATGTCACGTTGGAGCCCATCTCTCTGCCGAAGGAGCTCGTCATTCGCGCGGCCCATCGCGAGACTCGCGGCGGTGATCCGCTTGGCGGCCCCCTCCGTCCGCTTCACTGCCGCCTCCGTCCGCTTCAGCGCAACGTCGGCGGTCGCGAGCTCTTTCTTGGTGGTCTGCAGGTCTGCGGTTGCGCTACGCAGCTCCTCCTGTGCCGCGCTGAGCTGCTTCTGGCGCTGCTGAAGCTCGGCCTGGGTTTGCTCGCGTCTTCGCTCGAGCGCGGCCATCCTGTCAGTGAGCTGGCTGAGCTGCCGGTTCAGCTCGCCCTGGCGCTTCCGCATCTCGCCGACCCTGAGGAACCCGTCCTTGACGTTCTGTGACAACGCCATCGCGACGGCGAGGGTCATGATGGTGATGAGCATGCCGGCGATAACGGAGATGACGATGGCGGTGTAGCGCGGACGCAGGCCGAAGAGGCTCAGCCGTCTGCGCCCCATGCGCCGGCCGACGATATCGCCGACGTAGGCGACGAGGCCGCTGATGAGCACCAGCGCCACCATCAGCAGGATTCCGGAGAGACGGGCCAAGCGAAAGCCTCCCTTAGCGTCGCCGAGGGCGGCGCAGAGCAATCGAGAACAGGGAGTAGAGCAACACAGGACGGCTCCGGCTCGATTGCGGTCTACTGTCCATTGCTCTATTCTCCACGTCTGGCTTATGCCCCCTTCAGCCAGCAGCAGCGATCAACCAACCGCTCTGACCCTCAACCGACGGTCGAGTCGCGGGCGGGGACACTGCCGCGGCCGGAGACCGCGCGTGCGGCGCGAAAGCGCGCTCCGAGAAGCTGGGCGAGGGGCCGAAGCGGCGGCCAGCGCTGCATGATCGCCTGGGACGTGTTCATGTAGTAGTGGAGCCGCTGGATGTTATGCTCGCCGCCGAACTTGCCGAGGAAGTTGGCGGCCGCCCCTGCGTAGACGAGGCACTTGAGCAGGGCCGCATAGGCCGCCCCGCGCTCGAACTGGTCGCGCCCGGGCAGGGGAATGCCCGACTCCGAGGCTGTTGCCGCGTACTGGTCGAGCATCGCCTCCCAGCCGGCCGATCCCGGGTCACTCTCCGGCTGGGCGAGCAGCGTGGCGACATCGAACTCGAGCGGGCCGATCGTCGCCTGCTCGAAGTCGAAGGCGAACAGACCTGACTCTGTGACGAGCAGATGCTGGGGCGTGAACTCGAAGTGGACGAACTCCCGGCGCCGCTCGGACAACAAGTCGACCAGGGGTCGCGCCTGCTCCGCGAGCCGGCTCCAGTCGGTTTCTCGGATCGGCTCGTCGGCCAGCTCGCCGATACGGCTCACCGCGATGCGCAACGCGTTGAGGTAGTACTCGGGCCCGAGGACGTCTTTCTCGACCTTGCGTATCTCCGTCGCCAGCTCGCGCAGATGAGTGTGTGCGATCCCGTGGAGGGCGGCCAGCGCGCTCACTGCGGATCGAAGCCACTGGCGCTTCATCGCCGGCTCCGATGCCTCAAGCCGCTCCGCCAGTGTCTCGTCACCCATATCCTGGAGAAGCAACAGCGCGCGATCATCCCAGAGCTCGCCCGCGTAGACCTTCGGCACCGCCGCGCCATGCCGGTGCAGCAACCTGAGCACGCCCTCCTCTCGCCGGTAGCAGGCGGCGAAGAAGCTGATGCGATCATCCGCGTAGAGCTTCGCGATCACGCTCTGGGGGCCGCTGCCCGACCAGCGAAGGCCGAGACGGTAGACCGCGTTCCTCGAGGCCTTGGGATGCACCGCCAGTTGGGTGATCTCTGGCACACCCTCGCCGGCGCGCGCCAGCACCCTGAGGAGGTCCGCCTGGGAAAGCCCCAGCTCGGCCGCCGCCCGTTGCGCCGCGTCGACGGCCTCGACCTCAGGCTGCGCGGCGGGAGGAGAAGCTGCCCGCGCCAGCTCCGCCAGTGCTTCGTCCAGCTCGCGGATGCGGTCCAGCACCGCTTCCCGACTGCGCCGCAGCAGCTCCCGCCGGGCGCGCGCAGCCTGGGGGTCGGCGGCGCGGCCGCGCAGCTTGTCGCTCTCGTAAAGCAGCAGGGACAGCAGCTCCTGGTTCAGTCCGCGGGCGGCCACAAGATGGGCCTCCAGCCGCTCGGCATCGTGCGGCGTCCGGCTCCCCTGGCTCGACATCCTGACAGCCTGCCGATGCGACTTGCCTGCAACATCGGCAAGCCGTAGCTTGGAGCTCCGCACGACCTCGCGCAGGTTCGGCATCTCGGCCAGACGAGAACTGGGCAACTGCTCCCAGAGCTTGATCGCCTCCAGCAGCCTGTCTCGACCGTAGTAGATGCGGGCCATTCGAAGGATGACGCTTGGCCGAAGCAGCAGGTTCCGAGTGGGCACCTGCTCCCACTCGGCCAGCGCCTCGTCGAGAAGCCGTTGATCTGCGTAGATCCTGCCGAGGATGACGTGGGCCTCGACTTCCGAGACCGGCCGCCAGAGAATGCTCTCCGCGGTCGCCCCGACCAGCATGCTCTCGGTGATCGTGGTCTGCGAGACGAGCCGGTGGAGATGCCAGCCGAGCACATCCGCCGGCAGCCCGCGGTAAAGCGCGACCATCGCGGGCTGGTCGGGCTGTTCGAGCAGCGCGATGAAGTAGTTGCCGCTCAGCACCTTCTGTAGTGCCGCCGCCAGCAGGAAGGCCGGGATCACGGCGAGGCCGATCAGCCAGACGATGCCTGAGTTGAGCGACAGCAGCGCCCACACAGCCATCACCGCGCCGAAGCCCCAGTAGAGCCCGAGGATGCGCATGTCCGGCCAGGCGAGCCACTGGAAGTGATGGTGAAGCGGTGTGCAGAGGAACGGCCTGGCAGTCTCGGTGCGGTGATGGCGGAGGGGCTTGATCACCCGCCACAGCCCGCGCACGGTTCCCATCTGCACGATGACCGAGGCCGCGTTCACCACGAACGGCGCGGCGAGCAGGATCAACCAGAACTCGGCCTGCGCGAACAGGGCGGCCGCGCCCAGCGCCGCCCCGAGGCCGAGCGCGCCGGTGTCGCCCATGAGCAACTTCGCGGGAGGGTAGTTGAAAACCAGGAACCCCAGCGTCGCGCCGCAGAGCGGCCACGCAATCGGCCCGACCGCGCGCGCCGGGTCGAGGTAGCCGATCGCCGCCAGCCCCGCCAGCGCGATGACGAGGCCGCCGCCAGCAAGGCCGTCCATTCCGTCCGACAGGTTCACCGCATTCGCCGTCGAGAGGACCACGAGCGCAGCGACGAGGGCATAGATCGGGCCGATCGTCACTGGCTCCGCGAGAAACGGCACGCGCAGCTCGGTGCGTCCGCCCACCGCCCAGAGAAGAACGCCGAAGACGAGCGCGGCTGCGAGCTGGAGCAGGAACTTCGGGCGCTCCCTGATGCCCCGCCCGCCGGCCTTGCGCAGGTCGTCGAAGAGGCCGATGGCCGCATAGGCCCAGGCTACGGGCAGCACCCAGAGTGTCTCACGTCTCGGTGAGCTTCCCCACAGCAGTGGCACGAGAACGAGCGAGATCGTGGCCGCGATCATCATCGCCAGTCCGCCGCCGAGCGGCCGGCGCGGCTTGGGGAAGAGGCGGTGGATCTTCTCCTTGCCCGGCTTTCGCTCGCGCGACCGGAGCCAGAACAGGCTGCGGCGGAACACGCGCGAGAGCGCGAGGCCAAGGACGAACGAAACCACGAACTCGGTCAGCGATTGAACCATCACCTGGTTCCGGAAGAAGGTATCAGGAATACCTGAATATCAGGCGGTATATCCCCACCCCGATCTCATCGCGGTCGTGGAGCAGCTCCTCACCGATGACGGGCTCCCTGTTCAGCAGCGTTCCATTGGTGCTGTTGAGGTCTTGCAGGAAGAAGTGGCTCCCCTCTCTCCGTATCTTCGCGTGGTGGCGTGACACGGTGCTACTAGGCAGAGCGATCTCGCACTCGGGATTGCGGCCGATCACGGCGACGTCGCCGCGCAGCTCGGTCGCCTTGGCGATGTGCTCGCCGGATGGGTCGAGCAGCCAGAGGCTGGCGCGGCGTGACACGGCCTCCTCCGGCCGCTCGTCGAGCAGCCGGATGATCAGCGTGTCGTCGTCCTCCGGGCCGGCCTCGGCCGCGCCCAGGGGACAACCGCAGTGCTTGCAGAAGGCGCTCTCTTCGTCATTGACACGGTCACATCGTGGACAGCGTGGCACGGTCAGGGGCTCCCCAGGGTTCGATGTGGGCGCACAGCAGTGCGCCCCTGCGCTTTACACGGCCATTCTAGGGAGCGGTACGGGCGTTGTCAACAGAAGGGGGCCGACGCCACTCTGGGAGGGGAATGATGGCGGCGGCACTACGCCTCAATCAGCCCCTGCCTAATCAGTATCTCCTTGCACCCTTCGGTGATTCTGGGAGAGACAGCGGCGCCCTGCCTAATCCTGCTGAGCACCTCCGGTCTTGCTGGCTCCTGTAGGAATGCCTGGCCGTGGCCAACGAAGCCGTCGAGGCCGGAGTTCGAGATATCCAACGCCTCTTCGTAGTCCACTACGGTCTCATGCGTGATGAAAGGATGATCCCCCGGCTGCAGTACACAGGTTCCATTCCTGCCCCGTCTGTTGGTGGTAAGACGCACAATGACAACTGGGTCGGCAACATCAATCATTGGGTCCGAGATGACGACCCATAGGTGCTGCTCAAGTGTCCTATCGGCAAACCTGAAGGTGTCGCCAGCGTGCATCTAGGCCGCCGAAGAGAGAAGTCTGCGCAGAACAGTCGTCCGCTCGGCTTCTCTGAGGATTTCCTCCTGCTCCCCGGCTCGTCCGATGGCCTCCAGGATGTGTTCTAGGGGGATTGTCACCGACGTGCCGCGCTGGCAGTTGTCCAGCCACTCCTGGAAGGTATGCGTCTGCTCAACAATCGCCCAGTCGTCGGTATTGCGATACTCCTCCGCCGTCTTGACCAGCCTGTCGATCTCGTATCGAGACAGGGAGCGGACCCCAGGGTTGCCCTGGAGTTCCACCGCGTACCCATCCTTACGGATAAACTCCGCCCAGACTGCTTCGTCCAGATGCTGGCCTTTGACAAGGTTGAGGACCTCGCTCAACACAGGGCCGTAGTCCATCGCGACGGCCCTCGTTCCCACGATGGGGCGCCCGGTCTCCCTCAGGCTTTCGCGGTCGGCGATGTAGAGGAGTTTCAGCAGCCGCAGGTAACTCATGCGACCGCACCGCTCCGTTCGCAGTACCACGGCAGCCGCCTCAACTATCTTTCTTGTCCCGAAGTGGAAATACATAGTTTTCGCCTCGTTCGCGTGTGGCCCCAAGAGAGCTGACCTGCTAGATTCTACCACAAGCCAGCCGGACCCTATGCTTGGCAGGAAGTTTTTCTCGTTCGGCACGGCCCCGCCGGTCGGCCCCTCAAGTTGACCCACTACCCGACCGAGGAGGCAGCGCGATCCGGCCGCCGGCGTCGAGAAGCTCCTCACCCAGGGGCGCGGAGAGCTTGCGGAGTCGGCTCAGGCACTTTGCGCGCTCCTTCTCATCCGCCAGGCGCGGCTGGAACCCGTCGATCACGCACGGGATGGCCTCGACGCGGGCGCGGCCGTCGCGCTGCGGGGTGTAGCGCAGCATCATGGTCGTCCGACACTCACCGCGGCTGGGGAAGAGGAAGTTGCCCATGCTATAGGCGATGAGCGAGTGGCCTCTTCGCTCGAATCCCTGGAGCACGTGGGGATGGCCGCCGATGATGAGATCGGCCCCGGCATCGGCCGCCAGATAGGCGAGCTGGCGCTGGCTCGCGGAGGGCGAGGAGCTTCGCTCATCGCCCCAGTGGAAGAGCGCGACGACAACGTCGGCCTGGCGCCCAGCGGCGGAGATGCATTCCCTGATGGCGTCGGGGTGGGCCGGATTTGTGCCGGCGCGATTCCGCCCGGCGTAGAAGCTCGTAGGCTGCATGTTCGAGAAGCCAAGGAGCGCGATCCTGACCGGCGGGTCACCTGCTTCGAGGATGACTGGCTGCCGGGCGCTCGCAGCATCCTCCCCTGCTCCGACGACCGCGATGCCAGCGTCTGTGACAGCCCCAATCGTGTCGGACAGCGCTGCCTGGCCGTAGTCGACCGCGTGGTTGTTCGCCAGCGTCACGACGTCGAATCCGGCTTCGCTCAACGCCGCGACCGTCTTTGGGTTGACGCGGAACGTGAACTTCTTGTCTGCCGCGGTCCCCCGCATCGAGAGCGAGCACTCGAGGTTGCCGACCGCGAGGTCGGCCTCGGCCAGCACCGCGCTCACATCCGCAAACGGAGCCGACGGGCCCTTTTCCGCGATGAGGCGCTCGGCGCGACCGGCCAGGAGGATATCGCCGGCAAAGACGATAGTGGGCGACCGCTCGCGCGAAGGGGTGGGGCGAGGGGCGGGCGGACCTGCGCAGTCCGCGAGCAGCGGCAGGAGGAGGACGGCGGTGAGCCAGGCGGTGGAGAGGGCGCGTGAGCGCGCCCGGAGCGGCCCCAAGTTGGGAATCTGCGCCACTGACGGTGACATCAGCGCGCCAGGGAATGGGTGGTGCTGGCGACGAACCGCTCGACCGCGTCGGCGATGGCGCTGGGTTCGAGCCCGATCTCCGCGAGCAATTGCTCGCGGCGGCCGTGCTCGATAAAGCGGTCGGGCAGCCCGAGCGACAGCACTGGCACGGTGATGCCGCCGCGCTGGAGCATCTCCTCGACCGCGCTCCCGAACCCCCCGGCCACCGCGTTCTCCTCAACCGTGACCACCCGCCCGCAGCGGCGCGCAAGCTCAGAGATCAGCTCTTCGTCTAATGGCTTGACGAAGCGAGCATTGGCCACCGCGGCCTCGATGCCGCGTGCTGAGAGCAGGCCCGCCGCGGCGAGCGCAGGCTCGACCATCGTCCCAACCGCGATGATCGCCACTACCTCCCCAGCACGCAGGGACTCGGCCTTTCCCACATCGAGGGCCTCTACCTCGCCCTCCGGCGGGTTCGCCCCTTCGCCCCTCGGATAGCGGATGGCGGCCGGCGCCCCGAGCTCCAGCGCAGTCCGGAGCATCGCCGCCAGTTCCCGCAGGTCCTTGGGCGCCATCACCACCAACCCGGGGACGTGGCGAAGGTAGCACAGATCGAACGCGCCGTGATGGGTGGGCCCGTCCTCCCCTACCAGGCCCGCCCGGTCAAGCGCCAGCGTGACCGGCAGCCGGGGCAGCGCCACGTCGTGCACGATCTGGTCATAGCCTCGCTGGAGGAAGGTCGAGTAGATCGCCACAACCGGCCGCATCCCATCCGCCGCCAGACCCGCGGCAAACGTGACGGCGGTCTGCTCGGCCATGCCGACATCGAAGAATCGTGTCGGAAACCTGTCGGCGAACTCGGTGAGACCGGTGCCCTCTTTCATCGCGGCAGTGATGGCGACGATGCGCGGATCGCGTTCGGCAGCCTCGGCCAGCGACTTGCCGAAGACGCGGGTGAAGGAGAGACCGCTCGACGAGCTCCGCGGCTCGCCGGTCTCGATGTCGAAGGCGCCGGTCCGGTGCCACTTCGCCGCGTCATTCTCGGCCGGGACGTAGCCGCGACCCTTCTGGGTGATGCAGTGGATGAGCACCGGCCGGGCGAGGCCGCGCGCATGCTCGAGGGTGTCGAGAATCACCGGGAGGTCGTGCCCATCGATGGGGCCCAGGTAGGTGAAGCCGAGCTCCTCGAACAGCATCCCGGGAATGAGCAGATGCTTGATGCCGTCCTTGAAGCGCTCGACCGCGTGAATCAGGCTCTCGCCCAGCGGCACCCTGGAGACGATCGACTCGAAGTCGGACTTCGCCCGAACATAGTGGGGATCGAGCCGCACCCTGCTCAGATACCCGGCAAGCGCTCCGACGTTTCGCCCGATCGACATCTGGTTGTCATTGAGGATGACGATGAGCGGGGTCTTCAGGTGGCCCGCCAGGTTCAATGCCTCGAAGGCCATGCCACCGGTCATGGCGCCGTCCCCGACGACGGCGGCGACAGAGTGGTCTGCGGCGTCGAGGTCGCGAGCCTTCGCCATGCCGAGTGCGGCGGCGATCGCCGTGCTTCCGTGCCCGGTATCGAACGTGTCGTACTCGCTCTCGGTGCGGCGGGGGAAGCCCGAGATGCCGCCGGCCTGCCGCAGCGTGTCGAACCGATCCTTGCGCCCGGTCAGCAGCTTGTGCGCGTAGGTCTGGTGCCCAACATCCCAGATGATCTTGTCTCTCGGGGTGTTGAAGACATAATGTACAGCGATGGCGATCTCGACCGCGCCGAGGCTGGCAGCGAGATGCCCTCCCGTGTGGGAGACCGTGCCGATGAGGCGCGCCCTGATCTCCTCCGCGAGGCCGGGGAGCTGATCGCGAGACAGCGCGCGCAAGTCGGCAGGGGAGTTGACCCGGTCAAGCACACCCACTACTGCGCTACTCCTCTCCTTCTTCCCCGCCGGCGTCTGTCCCCAGTGGCTCCACGCTCACTGTCCCCATGCGCTCCACGAGTTGCTCGATCTTGCCTTCCGCCTGAGTGAGCTGCTCCTCACAGAACTGCGAGAGCTTCAGCCCCTCCTCGGCGAGTGCGATGGCATCCTCCAGCGCGAGGTCGCCCGCCTCCAGCTTCGCGGCGATCTCCTCGAGCCGCTCCAGCGCCTTCTCGAAGGTCTGCTCTGATTCGGCAGCCCGCTTCTTTTGCCCCTTCGGCATCTCACTCAATCCTGATCACCTCTCCACCAGCAGTCGCCATGATACCAGACCAGCGCCGCGCCGGTGTGCCCATGCACTGCGGTCAGCGATGGGAGCCCGACTTGGAGCCACTCGCGGTACCGGGCTTCCTCGGCGGTGGGAAAGGAGTGCGCCCCGCCTTCCCGGCCCCGGCAATGCCCTCCGGCGGCAGCGTATGAGTCGGAGAGAGCCCGACGCCTCTCATGACGCGCGCGACGCTCTCCGCCTCGCGATCCAGCGCGCCTTCGATGGACGCCGGCGGGTTCTCATCGATGCTCTTCACAAAGCCCTGCAGCGGGCCGACCAGCTCCCCCCGTCCGATGTAGAGCACGCCGGTCTCTCCCTTCCACGCTTCCACCTGCGGACGTCCCTTCTCGGCCCGGCTTTGCTCCTCAGGCGAGAACTCGCGGGGCAAGTAGGGCATCGTCTGACCTGCGGCGGATTCGAAGGTAACGGTCGCGTGATGCATCGTCGGATCCCAGGTGGTCGTCACCTCGAACTGCGACGTCTTGCCGGGAGGGATGGGCTGATCGGCGACGGGCGCCCGTGCCGAGGTCAGGAAGGTCCTGTCCGTCTTGTCCCATCGGACGACGGCAGTCACCCCCTTGAGCGAGTCGGTCGAGAGATTCTTCACGCTGCCCCGCACGACCGCGTGCCCATCCGCGTCCTGGCCCCACGACCAGTCGCTGTCCTTCATCTGCAACGGATAGGGCTCGTAGAGGTGCACGAGGCTCCCGTACGCGTCCTCCATGATGTCGATCCCGGTGTTGACGGTGACGAACATGTTCGGGTGCGCGTTGCCCACCTGCTTGCCGAGGGCCAGCACCTGCCTGTAAACGGCCTCCGCGCCTTCCAGGTCGCCAGCGTCCTCCTTCTGCGTGCCGTACCTCACCATCATGCGCGCTGCGTTCGTGCAGCGCGCCAGGAGATCCAGCCACTGCCACATCTGCGCGTGCTGCCACATCTTGACGGACACACTCTTGCTCGGGTCGAGATTCTCGGGGATGGGCAGCCGGTAGAACGTCATGCCCGCGCGCTTCAGCGCGGCATCAAGCTTGGCGAGCGCCACCTCTTGCTTCCCTGTCTCGAATGCCACACTGGCGGCCTGCACGAGTGCCAGGGAGTTTCCGAGGTCCGGGCGGGCGGCGTCATCAAAGAAGCGCAGCGCCGCGCTGATGTCCTTCGCGTCGGCGATGGTCGCAGGCGCCTCACCGCCCACGCCGGTCTCCGGCTTCATGAAGGCAGTCGCTGCCTCAGCCTGCGCCCGAAACAGGGAGAGCAGAGGGTTCTTGCGGTCTCGTTTCGCAGCCTCAGCAAGCGCTTCTCTTGCCTTGTCGTACTTGCCGGCGGACAGGTAGATATAGCCAAGCGAGATCCGGTAGGAGATGTTCGCCGGGTCGGCTGAGACGGCCGCTTCGAGGTGCGGGACCGCCGCCATGACGGCGTCCTGGTGGGCCTGCAGCGCGCTCTTGCCCTGGTAGCCGAGGACAGGAGCAGCCACCTGCCGCCAGCCGGCATTGAACTCACTGGCGCCGGCCGCCGCTGTCCGGCCGGGCTGCGCGGCGCGAGCGGCTCCCGCGCAGGCGAGTAACAAGACGACCAGCAGATATCTACGCATTCTCTTCCCTCCGAGGCGGGCCCGCCCGCCGGCCGTCTGGCGGAAACGTTTCCCGCACCGTTACGCCTGCGGATCCTTCAGCAAAAAGCACTTCCGCCAGTGTACCCACCGTTACCTGTCTCACCGAGCGCACGACTGTGCCATCGGGCAGGCGGGTGAGCGAATACCCACGCGCCAGCACGGCCTGCGGCCGGAGCGCCGTCAGCCGGTCGCGGGCCCGCAGCAGGCGATCTGACAGCGAACGCCTGAGGTCCCCGAGGGCGCGCTTCGCTGTATCCATCGCCTCGTCCAGCCTCTGTCTGTGGTCGGCGAAGACAAGCCGAGGCCGGCACAGCACCGGGCGGGCGCGCAGCAGCGCCAGCTCGCGGCGATAGCGCAAGACCCGATGCCGCAGCCTGTCGGCCACCCCCCGCCGGAAGGTCTGAACCCGGTGCAGCAGCGCATGGCGGTCCGGCGTCGCGGCCACCGCCGCGGCCGTCGGCGTGGGCGCTCTGCGGTCGGAGACGAAGTCCGCGATGGTGAAGTCAGTCTCGTGCCCGATGCCGGTGATAATGGGGACGGGTGCGGCCGCGATGGCGCGGGCAACGGCCTCGTCGTTGAAGCCGGCAAGCTCCTCCAGGGACCCGCCGCCGCGGACGAGCAGGGCGACGTCGATCCGCTCCAGCAGGCCGAGCTTCTTCAGCGACTGCGTGATGGCGGGCGCTGCGGCCGGGCCGCTCACAGCAGTCGGCACCAGTATCACGTCGGCGGCGGGCCAGCGCGCCCTCAGCGTCGTCAGGACATCGTGGACCGCCGCGCCGACCGGCGAGGTGATGACCGCGATCCTCCGCGGGAACGGTGGAATGGGGCGCTTCCGGCTTTCCTCGAACAGACCCTCCTCGGCGAGCTTGCGCCGAAGCCGCTCGAAGGCGAGGTGCAGGTCGCCGATCCCCGCGCTGTGAAGCTCGCGGACGATGAGCTGGTATTGGCCCCGCGCCTCGTAGATCGTGATCGTGCCGTGGGCGATCACGTCCGCGCCGCTCTCCGGCGAAAAGGCGAGCGAGGCGGCCTCCTCGCGGAACATCACGCAGCGAAGCTGCGCGAACTCGTCCTTCAGCGTGAAGTAGACGTGGCCGGAGCTGTGTCGGACGAAGTCCGCAATCTCGCCCCGGACGGCGACGTCCTGCAGCGTCGCGTCCTGCGCCAGCAGTGCCTTCAGGTATCTGGTGATCTGGCGGACGCCGAAGATGTAGTCCCGGCTCACGACTCGGCTCGCTCCTGCTCGATGTTCTTCACCACATTGCCGAGGACACCGTTCACGAACCGCCCGGACTCGGCGGTGCTGTACTTCTTCGCCAACTCCACCGCTTCATCCACCACCACGCTGGGCGGGATATCGGGCCGGTAGAGCAGTTCGTACAGCGCCAGCCGCAGGATGTTGCGATCGACGCTCGCCATGCGGTCGAGCGACCAGCCGCGAGCATTCCTCTCGATCACCCGATCGATGTGCTCGGCGTGACCGTTCGCACCGGTGAGTAGATCGCGCCCGAACTCGATCGTGTCCTGCTGGTAGCGCTCGGCATCGCACACCGCCTCGAGCGCATCCTCGGGCGTGGCGCTCCCGACGTCCACCTGGAACAGCGCGCGCAGAGCAAGCTCCCGGCTCGCACGGCGGCCCCCGATCTTGTGGCCCACTTAGGTCAGCCCCATGCGGCGCAGCAGGAAGTTCGTAGCGATCTCCCCCCGCCGGAAGTAGGCGTTCGCCATCACGTCCAGGTGGAACGGAATGGTGGTCTTCACACCAT
>Ga0315288_10002490_pt1 | contig 23817 bp, 23 predicted proteins | sample YL17G11_20_MG_FD_203454 | JGI IMG/M metagenome (GOLD analysis project Ga0315288, IMG submission 203454) | Sediment microbial communities from Yellowstone Lake, YNP, Wyoming, USA - YL17G11_20 | ecosystem: Environmental > Aquatic > Freshwater > Lake > Sediment | place: USA: Wyoming | collected... | reverse complement strand
ACTGTTTAAAGGGGAGGGGGTAGGTCTCCACGAGCACCAGAAACCAAGGGTAATACTACGAGTATTTGCTCTGCGTTTGTAATAGTGCAGCCGCTTTATGCACTTGCCACGCCTGCTCAGCCATCTAAACTGTTGTTTTTATTGCGTAACTGAGTGGTACCAGCTTATAATGTACTCAGGCAGCTTCAATCCTCTCTGAGCCAACCTCTCAGCCAACATAACAGGCAAAGGACTCAGAACATACGCCGCCCTCGTGTAAAACCGCCTCGGCGCACCAGGCCTAACCTCTTCCTCAAGGATTATTTGAAGGTCCGATTTCTTGGCTAGAGTTGAGTTCTTGCGTCCTGTAATAGCCAGCACGGTTCCGTTGAACTGCTTGAGCACGTCGCACCAGATGATGACAGGTTTAGTTTCGCCTGTATAGGATAGTAGGATTTCTAGGTCGCCTGCTCTCGGGTGGGGCGTGTTAACTCCTCTTGTCATGAAGACGTTGTCGCCGAGGAAGGTTTTGATGTGGAAGAGTCTCACACCAGTCATTTTAGCGATTTCGTTTGCTGTACCTTTGCCGCCCAGGAACACGTTGGTTCTTTTCTCCATCAGGTCAACGAGTTGATTGTAGGTTTCGGATTTCACGTTAGCGTCCATTAGGACGCCTATTTTCTCGAATTCTTCATCGCAAAGGCGGAAAACGTCTTCTACTTCCAAGTTCCTGAAAATGGCTTCAATCATCATGCATAAAAGTTGAAGTGTTCCCAACTCGAATATGTCGCCCATCATGCCTGTTTCGCTGTAATCAAGCGAGGGCTTCGATTTTCCGCGACCCTTAATCTGGACGACGGTTCCATGCTTTCGCGTTATATCAGCCAGCGGCGACTCCAAACTGGAAGTCAAGAGCCCCATGGAGAACTTGCTCGTTTTCTTCTCCTCAATATACGTTGACAGGTCCTGAGCCATAACCAGAGGATCATCCGAGTAGCCGCTGCCAGAATTCATCAACAACAGCGTTTTCTTGTACCGCCTCTCAAGATCAGCCGCGGCATCATACATGTTCTTGCCTGGAAAACCTGGATCGTCAGGAGTTAAAACTACCTTGTTTCTCCAGCCCACTTGGCTTAGGGCTATTTGGCTCATGGCAGCGTTAAGTGAGTGCAGTGATCGGCCTGACCCGCCGCAGACTACGCAGTCGGCTGCTTTCAGGTCTTCGTACAGGGGTTGAAGACTGTTTTTTTTTATGCTGAGAACATTGTCTCTGATTTTGTTAGCGAAGCCTATGGTGCTGATTTTGCTTTTGATGTCAACGGCACCTCAATTCACAATGTTGATTCTGACTGTGTATATTATTCTTGTGCTTAAAAATGTGAAAGATGCTCTAACTTGTGCGTTAAATAGCCTTCGTTTTGGCGTTGCTTACTCAGATTAGTTCGGCGCTTTCAGCAGAGAATTACGAAAAACGGCTCATTTCAGCAAACAGTATTTGCTACGCCTTAACGCCTGTTCTCACGGCAGTGTGTATCCGCCGTCTGAAACGATGCACTGGCCCGTGATGAAGTTAGACTCGTCGCTGACCAAGAAGACCACGAGATTCGCGATGTCTATTGGGCGTCCCATTCGACCGGCTGGAATGACTTTGATGATTTGCTTATACATCTCCGTGTTCGTCGTCATGTCCCCAACGTCAATCGGACCTGGCGCCACTGCGTTTACGTTGATTCCGTACTGCGCTACTTCAAGCGCCAGAGACTTGGTGAAGCCCGCTATGGCTGCTTTGCTGGCGGAGTAATGCGTTAGGTTTTGGAAACCAACCACGGCGCCAGCTATCGAGGCGATGTTCACTATTTTTCCATATCTCTGCTTCACCATTTTTGGAATAACCGCCTTAGTACAATGGAAAACGCCGTTCAAGTTTACGCGCAGTACCTTGTTCCAATCGTCGGCTGTCATGTCTAAAAACGCTTTTTGCGGGTAAATGCCCGCATTGTTGACGAGAATATCTATTCTCTCATATTTCCCAATTACTTTCTCTTCGACGTCTTGCGCTTGCTCAAGCTCTGTGACATCGCATTTGATGGGTAACGCTTTAGAGCCGAGAGCTTCGATTTGTTTTCCAACTTCGAAAATTGCGTCAGTGACATCGGTGACGACGACTTCTGCGCCGTTTCTTGCAAGGGATAACGCGATTTCTCTGCCTATACCATGACCAGCGCCTGTGACAATTGCAACCTTACCTTTCAAATTAGCCAACAGAACTCAACTCCTGAAAAATACAATTAAGATTAAAGTTTTTCCTGTATTTGAACCTTGCCGAGTTGCCATAGCCTGGCGCTATTGCTTGTAAGGTTTACAGGCGTGGCAGTTTTGACTGGTGCGCGTTTTGAGCTAGGTGTCACTTGTAAGTTTGAAAGCTACAGTTAAAAGAGAGACGGGGAAATATCACATGTTGTTGAACATCAGATGTCCATGTCGGGGATTTTGGTTTGAGCAAATAAGCTGAAAATCTCTAGCGATAGGGTTCATTTCTGGTTCTTGTCGGCTGTGCGGAGAGTCCTTCGCTTTGCTCCTGATAGACTAAAAACTTATCTTCTAACCCCACCAAAGTAGTATAGTGAGAGTCGATTCGGAAATGGATGTGTTCGAAGCTATCCAAAAGCGCAAATCCACCCGCAGGTATCAGCCAACGCCTGTTTCTAAGGAGATGCTGGAGAAGCTCTTGGAAGCTGCAAGGCTTTCCCCTTCAGCGAAGAACATTCAACCATGGCACTTCATAGTTGTCACAGACAGCGAGAAAAGAAAAGCGCTTTCCAAAGGTTTCTTCGCTAAGTTCCTGAGCGAGGTGCCAGTAATCATTGCGGCGTGCGGGGATGAGAAAGCGTCGCCTGACTGGTACGTTGTGGACGTGGCGTTGGCGGGTGAGAATATGGTGCTTGCCGCTACGGCGGAGGGCTTAGGCACATGCTGGGTGGGTAGCTTCGACGAGAAAAACGTGAAGGAACTGCTAAAGATTCCGGAGAACTTTAGAGTTGTGGCTCTTTTAGCTGTTGGTTATGCTTGTGAAACAGTGAGTGTTACCCGCAAAATCATAAACTTGGTGCGAAGGCGGAAAACGCTCGTTGAAATTGCCAGCTGGGAAGAGTACGGGCGAAGCCTCGAAAGCAAATGAGGGGGGTAACCAATGCGGCTTCTTCTTGACGAGATGTATGCGGGCTTGAAAGAGTATTTTGAAACGTTAGGCTATGAAGTGCAGACAGCACAAGAGGCAGGGTTGAAATCGGCTAAGGACAGGGATGTGGTGGAGTACGCTGGAAAGCATGGTTATGTGCTGGTGACTCAAGACCAGAAGCCTGCTGAGTTGGCAGAGTTGACGGGTGTCAGGTGTGTTTTGATTTCTAACGCGATGATTGCTAAGGTTGCGGATGCGAAAATCAGGGAAAAGTATGCTCAAGTTTAATTGGGCGGTAGTTGTTTTTGCTTGTTGATTTTCTACGTTATTTTTTGCATAAATTATAATATGGGGACGTCAGAATGTTGGGAGAGGGATTAACTCTTGCAGGACGAAGCCGAGCTGAACAACAACACGACTTTCCAGATTTACCTGTACCTAGTTAAAGTTGATGAGCCTACTGGACCAAGGGACATTATGCGCGGCATTAATCAGAGCAGCCCCAGCGTGGTGCACAGGCACTTGCAGAAACTTGCCGATTCAGGATTAGTTGACAAAGACGCTTACGGACGTTACACCGTAAAGAAGAAGATTCGCTTCAAGGGATACATGTGGTTTAGGAAGAGGTTGGTTCCACGGTCTATTCTGTTTTCGCTGGGTTTTGCAGGTCTTTTTGTCTTCCTGCTTCTGGTATGGGCTCTTCATTTGTCAGCTGGGTCACCTATAGAAGAGTCATTTGTTGTCCTGAGTGTAGTTACAGCAGTTGCAGCAGTGTTCTTGCTGGTTGAAGGGTTGAGACCGAGGAAGAAAATGCCCCAGTAGTTGTGTTGTTTCCTAAATCAGGGTTTTCTGTTTTTCCCCTTTAACAAACGAAGATACTCTGACGCCTATGAGGCGCACTTTTCTGCCTGAACGTAAGTAGGGTTGGAGGAGTTCTTTTGCGGTTTTTTTGAGGTCTTGCGGTCGGTTGGTCATAAAGGGCAGGGTTTTGCTGGCGGTGTGGGTTTCAAAGTTTTCGTAGCGGACTTTGATGGTGACTGTTTTGAAGAAGAGGCTCTGGCTGGCGGTTTCTTTGGCAACTTCCACGGATAACGCCTCTAGCGTTTCTCGCACAGCTTCCGCGTCTGCAGTGTCTTCTTCGAAGGTAGTTTCGTGGCTTATGGATTTAACTTCTGTCCGTGGTTCCACTTCGCTTCTGTCGACACCATGCGCCATGAGGTACATTTGTGTGCCCATCACGCCGAACGCTTCCGTTAACACGGTGGGGTCGTAGCGTGCGAGGTCGCCGATGGTGTTGATGCCCATGGCTTTCAGTTTTTCTTCGGTTTTGCGTCCTACCCACAGGAGCTTGCGCACAGGCAGCGGCTCGAGGAATCTCTCAACTTCGCCGTCTTTGATGATGGTTAAGCCGTCGGGTTTCTGGAAGTCGCTTGCTATTTTCGCGGATAGCTTGTTTGGTCCTACGCCGATTGAGCAGGTTAAGTGTTCTTTTTCGAGAATTTCTTGTTTTATCGTTTTGGCGAGTGCTTCGGCTTCAGAGTAGTCCTTGGCTTTTGAAGAGACGTCGAGGAAGGCTTCGTCTATGCCCCACTGTTCAAACTTATCCGCGTACTTCCGAGCAATCTCCATTATTTCGTTGGACACTTGGATGTAGAGCGGGAAATTCGGCGGCAAATAAACGGCGTCAGGACACAACTTCCAAGCGCGACTAATGGGCATTCCTGACCGAACGCCCGCTTTTCTGGCGTCATAATTGCTTGTGCTGACGACTCCTCTGCCTTTTCCCTGCTTCGGGTCTGCGCCGACGACGACAGGTTTACCTTGGTATTCTGGATGCTCGCGGGTTTCCACTGCCGTGTAGAAGTGGTCCATGTCCAAGTGAAAAATTACTCGTTTTTTCTCGCTCATGCAACGGTCGCTAATGCTTTGGATGGTTTGGTGATTTGAATTTATCGAAAACCCTTGTGGAACTGAAATCGCTATTTTCACTTCATAACCCTTTAAGGCTACAAGTTCCCAAAAAGACAACTTAAACGCGTGAGTTGATTTCGACATGCCACAGGTTTCAAAGGAAACAGCCAGCCAAATTGCAGTTGTGTATCTGAGAAGACAGAAGAACTCTGATAAAATCGATGTTGCTGCGGTTGAAGCAGACAGCGGCGGCTGGATTGTGAGGGGAACATGCCCGATTGATTTGCAGGGGCACCAGTGGGCAGAAAAATTCGAAGTGACCGTAGACCAGAAAGGAAAAATCAAATCAGCAGACTACGCACTACTATAAACTATTGAACCCATTCTCTTTTAAAAATCAAGCTAAAGTCCACTTTGAAATCCACTCCATAAATGGGAAGGCTGAGGTGAACGTCTGCGTCACTTGCGGGTTCTATTGTGGCTTCAGGCTATTTATAAGGGAGAGGGTAGGTCTCTGCAGAGCAGTAGAGAGCCAGCCAGCATATTTGGAGCCTAATAGTAATAGTATGCAGAAACCTATAGGGGGTAGGTCCGTATTGCGTATTTTTGCAGCCAAAAGCATGCAGAAAAAGAGACTGCTCAGAAAAACAAAACCCAACGGCTCACCAGTTTACTCATAAAAAACGTAACACAACAGCAATCACCCATATCACTAGACATCATTCAAGCATTCCTGAGCAACAAAAACTATTAGAGACAAAGCCACCTGTGGTTGAATCTATATATAATGGGGTATAGTCTTTTCCGAGAACAACAGTTCAGCATCATGCAGGAGAAAAACCAGAACATGCACCTTGAAGAGATGAAGAAAGAAATCGAAAACCTTGTCCTCGCCAAAGGTTTCTATAATAAGCCTGAGGATATTCCGAAGAAGCTTCTTTTCGCGTTTATTGAGCTTGGCGAAGCCAGTGACTCTTGGAAGAAAGGCGAAAGCCAAGAGAAGATTGCTGAAGAACTCATTGACGCTATATTTTATGTTCTGGATGCAAGCCGACTTGCTTGTCCCAGCGTGAACATGGATGAGATGTTCCGGTGGAAACTGGCTAAGAACCTTGGTAGACCTTACCAGTATGGCGAAGGGCACAGAAGCAAATAGCGCGTTTCTTGAGCATTCTTTTTTCGCGAGGTTCCGCTGAGGGTTTTTATCCCGCGCACGTACAGCTATTTTTGTTGGGACCTGAACAGTGAACTTCAACTACCCCGCAGACATAGGCTTCGCATGCAACAACTGCGGAATCTGCTGCGGCGACACACCCACGAAAACACGCCACGTGCTTCTACTCAGCTCAGACGCTGAACGCATATCAGCGTACACGAAGAAAGCCGTCAGCGAGTTCACACAGAAAACAGAGGGAAAAGCATCATACATCTACGAGATGCAGAAAAACCCTGAAAACGGCAAATGCCTCTTCCACCAAAACAACCAATGCACCATATACATGCAAAGACCCTTAATCTGCAAATTCTACCCCTTCGAACTAAGCGCAGATAAAAACGGAAAATACGCGTTTAAAGTTACTAGTGAGTGCCTAGGCGTTTTAAGCCTAGACACCCTGAAGGGAGGGGAAATTTTGGGTGAACTTTTCTTTAGGCGTTTGCTTCACTTGGCACGTGCCACTTTAGGTTCTGCAGCCGAGTTTTCTAACAGTTCCCATTGAGGGTTTGGCTGCGGACTTGCCGATGGCGCTTGTGCATGTCTTGGGCATTCGGCTGATGAGCGGTCGCTTCTGCGAGTACTTGTAGCCGCATTGGCATTGGAAGCCTGTGATTTCGCCGTGCTTCTGCGTCAAGGGCTGCCACTTGTGGCTGGTGCAACGGGCATTTTTCTTATGAAGCTGCCAGATTATTCTCGCGTCTTTGAGGGTTATGGGTGCGTTGCGCTTGGCTGTTGCCGCGTATACGATTGTACACACTGCAACGCAGGCCGCGGTGATTGGGGGAATCAGGGTGGTTATCATGTTTTTTCACGTCTCGTGTAGCTGTGTGGTACACACCTACAATATGTCTTTTCTGAGACACATCATTGTCAACAGTATATTACATCGCACGATATAACCATTATGCACACCTGTACAACACCAAACCTGCACGAAACGGAGAACTGCTGTGCGATTTTTTGACTATACCCCCTTATATATAGATTCAATCGCAGATTGAACTTCTTGTTCAGCTAAGAAGGTTTGCTGGGGCTTTGGCGGACGGAAACTTTAGGAGAGAGGTAGGAGAGAGAAATGTCTGAAAACCCTTTCGCTACCACTTTAGTAGTTTTAACCGCCAGAGCCCACTCAGCCCCGATTTACTCTCAAATTCTAAACTGTTTTTCTTTCACAAAAAAAGAAAGAAGGAAAATTGGTTTTACTTGCGTTTGCGAAGGACTAATGCGGCTACTGCTACTACTACGATGATGACGACTGCTGCTGCGGCAATGATGTACATGTCAGTGCTTGGACCTGTTTCGGGGGTTGGAGCTGGCGAAGGCGAAGCAGTTGCGGTTGGAGTCAGTGTTGGTGTGGCTGTCGGTGTGGGTGTTGCTGTTGGTTCTGGTGTTGCTGGTGCTGGACTTACCTGAACTACTTCCTGTGCGCTAGACCAGTGGTATGCGTCGGTTCCTTCAAAGCGTGCTACTACTTTGTATGCGCCTTCGCTTGGAGGATTCCAGGTGTACATGTATGTTCCGTCGGAGGCAGTGTTTACTGTGGCGAAGTCGGTCCAAGCGCCGTCTTTAACGTAGCTTAAGACAACTGGCACCCCACTTACTAGGGGAGATTGTAGTTCCGGATGCTTCTGGCTGAAAGGAGACATATCCTCCACCGAGCCATCGATAACCGTGCTTTGCCCGAGGGTTATCGACTGTGAGGTAACAGCAGCCGTCGTAGTTGTAGGTCCTGCGCCCCAACACCAAAGATAATCAAATGCTCCATTCGAGTACAGATTTCCGTCAGCAATAGCTACATCAGTACAAGCCGTTGGCGTTAGATACTTCCATATTAAATCGCCAGTCGTTACATTCACAGCGTATGTGTATCCCCCGTAAGTGCCTGTTGCTGGAAAACCTGTGAATATCTTGTCAGCAGTGACGAAGTAGACTGCACCGTCAGCAATTGCAGGGTTGTAGTAGTCTATTGGTCCAGCAGCTTGAAATGTCCATAACCTCTCGCCAGTCGTCGCGTTTAGGCAGTATAATTTGGATTCACTGCCACCAACGAAGTAAACTCTGCCATAGGCAACTGATGCCGTATTCACATAGTCCACATTAGTAGCGAATTCCCATAAGAATTTGCCAGTATATGCGTCCAAACAGACAAGTTTGGTGGTCACCACAGTGCTACTATACGTTGCTAAGTAGACTTTGCCATCTGCGATTGTAGCAGCATCATAAAATGTGTCCTTAAGGTCGGTTGATGTGTAATTCCATATTAAGTTGCCATTCTTTGCATCTACACAGGAAACCCAAAGCGAATAAGAATTGACCCCTGTAATCATTCCATCGTAATAACTCAGTCTGCCACTTACATTTCCAGATGTCCACATTTTCGTCATGCTAAATCCCCCTGGATATTTCAATTGGTAGCAAATGACCTGACGAGGATTGCTCTGAGTAAGGTATACCGCATCTCCTCCCGAAAATACCGTTCCCATAGGGGCAAGTACTCCCATACTGGCATTTTCAGGAGAGGTCCACGCTAAAGCTCCTGACTTCGTACCGATAGCAATTGTTTTTGGAGAGGAGCCTGCGAAAAGGAGAGTATTCGAAAGAGCAAACCACCTATCGCTCACGGGCGTCGCAGTGTACTTCCAAAGCACTTCTCCTGTATAAGCATCAAAAGCGAATAGAGCTTTTTGGTCGCTACTACAGGCATAAGCTACACCGTCCTGAATTACAACATAAGTCCATAGGTGGAATGGTATATCAGCACGCCATAATGTGTGGTTTGTTGCTATCCTAGGACCAGCAGAGAAGCCTGTGTGGGCGACGTCGTTAGCAGGCGCTCCGAGCCAAGGATAGTTTGTTACACCTGTTATAGGACGCCAGGCTCCGTCAGGCGTTTGAGTTATCAGGTTTATCCAGTTTTCTGGTGTGGGCGTCGTCGCTTGAGCTTTAGCGGATGGTGTGATTGCCATGAATGCAGAAAAAGCTAACATCAGAATCAAAGCAATAGAAGCTAACATTTTGTTTCCTCGAATTTTAGCTTTGTTTTCAACGAAATTTTGCATTTTTTCTTTTTTCTCCTGTATTTTTATGGAAGCAACATTGCAACTGTAACTACTTAACATCTTGTCGGTCTTGTAGCGACCGACGAAAAGCAGTTGGAAGCGTGATTCCTGACATCAGATGCCCAGATAAACCCGCTCTAAGACAGAGAAAGCATAGAATGGATAGTTAAGTGAGTGCAGGGTAATGGAAATGCCGATGAGGACCTATTATTGAACGCGATAAAGAATCTTTGTTGTCTACGCGGGGTCTTCCAGTTGCATCCACAGGCAGTCAAAGTACGCTCGGCTCAAAGCTACCAAGTTACGGCAGTTTGACCACAGATGAGGACCGCCAGTAAAATCCGCTGTAACGTTAACGGCAATGGACACTTCTGTGTTATCGAAAATTGTCACTATAGCCGGCGGCGTATTGGAGATGGCTTTTATTTTGAAGATTGATTTTTTAGTTAACGCTGGGATCACCCATTTTGGGAATGTTTCACTTTCAGGTTTTTCCGTTATCACCCTAAGCGTTATCCCTTTCTGCAGAGCTTTCTTTAGTGAATCATCGAAAAGGGTAAATCCTTGCCTGAATGTTTTCCAGATGGTGACGATGTCCATGGTTTCGTGAACGTTTTCAAGCGCATGTCTGAACTTTCTGCCGCGGTCGCTTTCAGAAATAATACTGAAATATGACTCTTCCACTGGTGGGGTGGCTTGCAAGTCGATTCGACAAAATTTTTCAGCTAATATTTTTGTTTTACCACGAATTTCACTCAATTCCTTAGTTTTGCGTTGAACTAGAATTATGAGAGCTTCCTCTATTGGAATAGCACTGAACAGTGTTGGTGTATTTACTTTTATTTCCACTAAACCCATTTCTTGAAGACCGGCAATTATTCGGTAGATCTCTTGTCTATGAATAATTGACGCTTTGGAAATCGCTTCAGCCTTAGACAAGCCTAGTCGGAGAAGAACGAGGTAAACCCTTGCCTGCCTTCCGGTGAGCCCCAAACAGTTCAAAGTTTTCAGATCTTCATCCTCAATTAGCAACATGTCTGACCTTCTTTGATTATAGGGCTTGAGAGGACTTTAGTCTTATTAAATTTAGTCGGTCGTTATGCGACCGACAAGTGCTTAAAAGCTCTTCAATCCGTTTCTGCGGCTCGCAGTTTGAGGTACGCCAGGATTGTATTTCTTTAGCCCTAATTCCTGAAGTTGCCTAGCGGCTTGTATCCTCGGTATTCCAGTTTTACTGTCTATTAGACTATGCACGGTCAGTTTTTTCGCATAGTTTCCTCCTTATCTGCATCCTTATTTGTGTCCTATATTTAAATTTACCATTATGCTATTTTACCACTTAGTATTATCTACCAATAACACAGTATTCTACGACGGGTTTCATCATTGGAAAAGGTCATAGGAAGCAGTAAGGTCCAACCTAACAATCGGATAACAATTATTCGCCAAGTCCAGAAAAAGCTAAACGTGAAAATGGGCGACGTGATAATTTATATCGAAGACGAGAAGGGAAACATAATCATCAAAAAAGGACAACTAAAACCAGTTTAATGAAGCATTAAAACTGCCTGAGCACGTCAGCCTTCTCCAAAATGTAACCGCAATAATGACACTTCAACAACAGAGGCTCTTCGTTTTCCACGTAAAACTTCGGCGCCACAGGCTCATGCGCATTGCTTACACACATGGGATTAACACACTTAATGATGTCTTCGATAATCTCTGGCAGCTTAACCTCCAACTTCTCCACCACCACGTAATCCCGAATAATATTAATCGTAGCTCTAGGCGCAAACAACGCGATACGATTAACTTCCTGGCGATTCAATGCTCGACCCTCAATCTTCACAAGGTCCTTAACCCGCATGCGCTTGCTCGGCACGTTAACGGCGATGGTCATCACCTGCTTCTCATGACCCGTAATCCCCAAAATCTTCACAACATCCAAAGCGTAACCACCACTAATGTGGTCAATAACTGTACCATCCTTAATTTTTGAAACCCGCACTTCCCTATCATCACTCACGCTATAACTCCCCTTCACAAGAGACTTTTCCGCATTGGTCATAAATAATTCTTGCTATAACCTCGAGTGCTTGCCGTTTGTCGGGTTCGGAGATTTCTGGTTTGTTGTGCTCTCTGCAGCTTAACTTTTCCCTTTTTATGTAGGTTCAACTTTTGAGCAGAACCGCTTTACAAAACCCTCATCATGGGAGATTACTCTTGTTTTTTGCGGTGTTTCCTGAGTTTGGTCTCTGCAATGAGGCTTTCTTTAAGTTCAAATATGCTGCCGCGCAGGTTCTGGTCTCTGATGTGCCTCTGAAAAAACTGCTTTTTGTGATTCTGTGCCAGATTTTCAGGGTCATTCTCCATCCTTGTTTTCCTTGTTTCCGCTTTTGCGGGAAACGGGGTAAGACAGGAAAAATGCAGTGGGCACAAAAACGGTCTCGCCGTCTTTTGTTTCTAAAACAACTTTTCGCACCCCAATCTTCACAACTTTCCCTTCAAAAAAGGCGACCTTAATCTCGTCTCCAACGCTGAACGTTTTATCGAGCACTACCACTATGCCAGTCACAACGCTAGACAAAACAGCCCCCAAGCCTATTCCGATGGCTATGCCGAAAATGCCCAGTCCCACAAGTGTGCCTATAATGTCGAAAGCCAAGTAGAAGATGATTAAGACGGCTCCCAACAGGTAGATGATGTATCTCACGAGTCTGCTGAACCTTCGCTTAATCTCATCAGGATAACGTGCCTTTTCAAGAATCTTTGCTGTAACCCATGAGACAACGTATGCAGCCAGCACTGTTCCTGCTACTGCAAAGGCTACTTCTATCCATCGGACAAAATCAGCGCCTATAACCTGAGACATTAAACTTCCCTTTCACAAACACGTACAATAGAATTGCTCATCAGAACTTATTAACTGGTTTGGTTTGGAATCCAACCCAAGGGTTAAACCGTGTTAGGTTCAATGATAATTTTAAGCGATTCACCTGCAGTCGCCACCAGCCTGAAACCCTCCGCAGCCTGCTGAATGCTCAACCGATGAGTAATCATATCTTTCACATTCAGTTTCTTCTGAAACAGAACTGCTAAAGACTCTTCCAAATCCCTTGGTGCAGCGCCGTAACTTGTTTTCAATGTTACCTCGTTTTTCCAGAAGTCAGTTATAGGCACGGGAATTCGCACTGTAGGATCAGGCACAGCGAAGAACAGGATGGTTCCGCCTTTGTCCACGCACTCTAACGCGGCTGTAGCTGCTGGCGTTGCCCCCGTGCATACTATTACTTGGTCGGCTAAGCGTCCACCGTTTACATCTTTCAGTTTTTGCGGGAGATTGTTTTTCGCGTCTATAGTGTGATGTGCCCCGAATTTCTCAGCCAGCTTTAACCTGTACGGGTTCACGTCAGCAACTATTATGTTTTGGATGCCCTTCGCCCTTGCCAGTTGCGCATGTAATATCCCAGCTAATCCGCCACCGATAATCAGCACGGTATCCTCTTTCTGGACTGCTGCAAGTCTTTGCCCTCGGACCACGCAGGCTAAGGGCTCGATGAAAGTGCCCTCTTCAAAGGACATCGTGTCTGGGAGCTTGTAGACGCCTTGTTCAACGTTGATTTTGGGCACGCGAATGTACTGAGCGAAACCGCCAGGAAAATAATTCGTGGTATGCAACGTCGCGCATGCCGTGTGATGACCTTTTAGGCAGTAGCGGCACTTGTTGCAGGGAACGTGATGCGAGACGAATACGCGGTCGCCGACCTTGTATTTTGTTACTTTTTTTCCTGTTTTCGCTATGACGCCTGTTGCTTCGTGTCCTAAAACTTTTGGTGCTTTGGGAACGCGGTACCATTCGGTTACGTCGCTTCCGCATATTCCTGATGCCATGACTTTCAACAGGAACTCGTCCTCGCCGATTTCCGGCGTAGGCATCTCTTGGATTCTAACGTCCTTGTTGTTGTAGTACATGGCGACGAGCACTGGAAGTTCACCAAGAAAAATTGGGCGTTTAGACCTTTCCAGCTATTACTTGCTCGTAAAGGTCTTGAGCTTCTTTCGGCGTGTGATTGTCGTGGATGATGGCTCTGATTGCGCGGATGGCGGCAACGGGGTGTTCTGTTTGCCAAATGTTTCGCCCAAGGTTTACGCCTATAGCGCCTTTCTGCATACCGTCGTAGACGAAGTCGAACACTTCACGTTGGGTTTCTACTTTGGGTCCGCCAGCGATTACCACTGGCACGGGGCAGCCTTCCACGACTTTCTCGAACTTCTCTTTGCAGTAGTAAGTCTTCACCACTCGCGCGCCTATTTCAGCGGCGACTCTGCAGCACAACGCTAAGTATCGTGCTTCGCGTTTCTCAAGTTCTTTGCCTACGGCTGTAACTGCCATGACGGGTACGCCATAATCTTCACATTCATCAACGAGTTTCGCGAGGTTGGACAAGCTCTGGCGCTCGTACTTGGTTCCCACGAACACCGACATTGAAACTGCCATCGCGTTTAATCTCAAGATTTCGCGGATTGAGGTGACTAGGTTTTCGTTAGCTAAGTCTTCACCCACTACAGTTGCTGCTCCCGAGACTCGCAGTATGATGGGTTTCGGGATAGCTGGGTCTACACAGTTCCTCAGCACACCACGCGTTAACATTATCGCGTCTGCATATTGGAATAGTGGTTTTATGGTTTCTCCGGGTTTCTCCAACATGTGAGTTGGCCCTTGGAAGTACCCGTGATCTACGGGCAAGAAAAGTGCTTTACCGTCTTTCTGGATTAGCTGGGATAACCTGTTTTTCATTCCCCATTCCATGTATTATCGCTCCTTGGAACTTGTTGGTTTAACAATTAAATAACCTGTACTCTTATTGATAAAAGTTATAGCATTACTCATTATGTCACCGCTTCAGAAATACACCGTCACTGATAAAAACGTGATGCCGTGGGCTGAGGAACATAGCACCGTCCTAAACTACCTATCCAAAATCAACTCTTACAGGGAACGGGCAGCAACCGACCTTTTCCTTTAAGGGTCGAACGATTAGACTTAGAAGACTTGGACTAATTTAAGAACCTAAATGAGCGGAGTAAGCATAAGAGTATTTTGGCTCGAAACGGGAAATCATAGCAGATATTTTGAGTTGCCGTTTCTCATCTGGCGCGCGTCACGGCGTCCTCCTCTTTGGCGTCGTCCCCTGTGTCTCTAACGGTTATTCTTTCGTCCATACTTGCTCATTCTTTTTTGAGACGTGATTGCGTAGAAAGTCTTATCTTCAAAGCAGTGACATCACAATGCATGGCGTATCCAAGAGAAAGAGTGGCTGGAGTGCTCTTTTTTGTCGCAGTCACCCAGTTCATCATAGGTCTTGCTATTGCAGAGGCGTTGTATCCTGGCTACAGCGTGTCCGACAACTATGTAAGCGATCTTGGAATCGGGCCGTCCTCTATAATTTTCAATTCATCTGTCTTCATTCTAGGGCTGTTATTAGTCATCGGAACATATTTTCTAAGGCACATCTCTGACCTTAAGACCGTAAACATGCTGCTCTTTCTAATGGCTATAGGAGCCATGGGAGTCGGTGTCTTCACGAAATATTTTACCGTCGCTCACGGTGCGTTGGCTTCGATGGCTTTCTTGTTCAGTGGGCTGTCAGCCATAGCATCTGCTAAAGTGCTGAAAAAACCCTTATCACTGATAAGCATAGTATTAGGAGCGATGACTATTGGAGCATTAGTCCTCTATTCAAGCGGTCTCATCACAAGCGGTTCACTCACTAGCAACATTGCATACGACAGCAATTTCTACTTGGGTTTAGGTCCTGGCGGAATGGAACATATGATCGTCTACCCAGCACTCATGTGGCTTGCTGGGTTTAGCGGACACCTGGCTACGCAGCGAGAAAAATAAACATCCAGTATGTTCGAATTAAAATTATGTTAACTGGGGAGTGTAGTTTTTTGTTTAAGGGTTTTCAGAATACGTACGCTATGCAGACTGGCGCATAAGCGCGCGAGAAACGTTCGAAGGCAATTGGAAGATAACTTGATAAGTTCACTTCAAGTTTTTGTTGAAGAACGATATCAAATCTTTTGCGACTTCATCATTGTTTGGAATTCCTGAAATCAGAGTTAGGTGAGTTCTTCCAGGATAGATTTTTAGTTCGGCTGGAACGCCCTTAGCAACAAGTGCCTCGTAGAAAAGAATGGATTGTGCTGGCGGCGAGGTTACATCCTGATCCCCACGCAGCAGTAGGAAAGATGCGTTATCGCTGCTGTCAATCTGGTCTATTGGAATCCCAAGGCTTTGCGGGTTTGCAGTCTTCAACCACGCACCTATTGTATTCTCATGGTTAGGTGAGGTGATGTCAATGCCTTCAAGAGTAAAGGCGCCAGCCATAGGCGCAATTGTGTAAACTCTTGGAAGCGTGCTTCCACCAACTATATAGTTTTTATCTTGAGTTAACGCATAAAGTGAAATGAGGTGCCCGCCAGCGGAGTGTCCACTCATGCCGATACGTGTGACATCAATTTTGCATTGTTGAGAGTTTTGGTTTACCCATTGTAGGACCATTTGAATGTCCTGCATTGGAGCGGGATAGGAGAAAGTAGGGAGCAATCGGTAGTTCATGTTGATTACAACAAAACCTTGCTGGGCAATGAAAACTGCAATTGGCGAAACGTCGTCTTTGTCTCCTGCTATCCATGCGCCACCATGGACGAAAATGATCAATGGCATCTTTGTGGCCGCGTTTTTTGGAACGTAAATGTCAAATTTCTGTGCGGGGTCAGTTCCATAAGTCAAATCACTGTAGGCTATAAGTGCCAGTGGGGTGGGAGACTGGGTGGGTTGAGATGTAGGATTGGATGAGATTTGTGGAGTTTGTGTTTGGATGGGTGAGTTTGTGGGGGCAGATGAAGGTGAGGGTTGAGGAGTTTGGGTGGGCGTTGATGTTGTTTGCGGTAAGGTAGTTGAAGGAGTTGTTGTAGTTGTGACGGTTTGGGTTGGAGTTGGTGTTTGGATTGGCAATGGTCCTGTTACTTCTTCTCTACTCAGGCGAAATGCTCCGAAACTACCTAAAGCTACGATAACTGATACTAGCAAAAGAATAACAACTGCAACGGTAACATGAATTCTCTTCAACATTTTTCTCGTGACTCCCCAGTATTTTCTGCCACGGTATCGCGCCCAGAATACTTGATGTGTGCCAATCTAAGTTAATCATGCATATTGGAAAAGCATTATGAATCTAAAATCCTGTTTCAACAACAAGATATTTCGCGTGCTTATGCGCCAGTCTGCATAGCGTACGTATTCTGAAAACCCTTAAACAAAAAACTACACTCCCCAGTTAACATAATTTTAATCCAATCAACCAACGACGACTACGACCACGACGACTACGGGAAAGTGGTAACATAAGGTTTGGTTGGTATATGGAAAAATAAAGAATAGCCACTTAATAGAACGAGGAGTAAAAAACACAACAAAACTTACTCCCCGTTAATTATCAACTAATACTTTGAGGGGTAAAAAAGAATAGAAAAATTACCCCTCACAAAAAATAAGGTCGAAAACGATTATACGCCTCAGCTCTAACTATTACAGATACGAAAAGCGCAATCGAAGCGTTAAGAAAAATATTGAATTCATAAAGACGAGTGCCCTGTTTTTTGTTTATTGTTGATCTGCTGACCTGAATAGATTCCAAAAGATTAGCCAACTATCGACAAAATCAGCTGCAATTGATGTACATGTAAAAAACATTGCCTTCAATAATGAACAGCCATGCGCGCTAAGAGTCTTAAAACTTATAAGACGTACCTTGACTATTGTTATTTAGCCGAAGTGATGAGAATGCCCAATCAGGATCAAGATAAGAAAACCCTGACGAAAGACCGCCTTATAGGCATGCAGGTAATAGACAGCCAAGGCAACAATGCAGGAACGGTTCAAGACATAGCCTTCACAATTGGAAAAGTGGGGCAGAGTCTAATTGTACATACCAAAAATGGCGAAGTCAAAGAATTCGATTGGGAAGATATTCAAGCGGCAGGAGACTTTGTTCTACTGAAGCCTCCAAAAGTTCAAACGCAATCTAACAGCGCCCAGTTTGTGACGCAACAACCCCAACAAAGCTCGGCACCAGTTTGTCCGACATGTGGGAACCCCTTGACATACATTTCTCAGTATCAGCGATGGTATTGCTACAAGGACAAGAAATACGTCTAAGTGAAGAAAAAATGCAAATTGTATGATCCTTCATTTTCTTTGTTTAAATGCCTTTAAGTGTCTGAAAAGAAAATTGTTCTGGCTGTCGCCATGTTTTGCTTGATAGAAAATCATAATAATATCTTATGCTCAAAAGAGATCTACTGCAGTTTTGGGATGAAAAAAAATGGGCACAGAAGGTAATATGCAGATTGACGTGAATCATTGGCTCTACCGGTTCATTGCATTGATCATTGACAGCATAATAATCGCTATTCCAGTATACATCATATGGAACTTCGTATTCTTTTCGCTTCTCTTCAGCGGTGCGTGGTGGCTACTCGGATTTGGATCTTGGCTATTGCTTCCGTTCTTTCTTGGCATAATTGAAGTATTCTACTTCGTTATCCTGGACGTTTCGTGGGGCGCTACAATAGGCAAGAGAATCTTAGGATTACAAGTGCAGATGGAAAACGGAGGCAAAGTTGATTTTGACAAAGCATTCATTCGCAACATCAGCAAGATCTATTGGCTTTTGCTTTTGCTAGACCTGCTAATAGGCGTCGCCACTTCAGGACGTGACCGGCGTCAGAAATACTCTGACCGTATGGCAGGAACCACAGTTGTCTCACTTAAACAGCCATTCGCATCGGCTTCACCGCCTCCGCCGCCACCTCCACCACCGCCATAAATACTCCTTCGCCAGTCTAAAGAATAGTTCCAATCTCCCTTTTTTGTATCTTATAATTCGGTTTCGAGTTGTTGTTGTGCTGAAGTTGTTTGCAACCAACACATGTTTGTAATTGATTAATTGATTCATTAATACATAATACCCGATGGCTTTTCCGTTTTTTCTGAATATCTAAATGGAAGCCATGATCCGATGTGCTTCCCCGATGCTCGACGTTTGCAGCTAAATCAGAAGCATCAGAGACTCTGCAAACCAATTGTGGCGGACGCGGATCCTATCGCGCGCGCAAGTGTTTATGCACCAATCTGCATACGCCCATATTCTGAACACGATTAAACAAAAAACTACACTCCCCAGTTAACATAATTAATATATAAGTTAGCTTGAAATTAAAAAATAATCAGAGAACCGTTTTGGCTAATATAGACAACGAGCTTGTTGAATGGATGAATCAGCGTGTTCAGAGAGGAGAATTTTTGGATAGCGCGCTGGTTTAGTGAGTCGCATGAAATCTACTACCGCAAAATTTAAGCAAAGAAACAGTCGATACGCTAGTTGAAGTGAGAGGAGAAGCCGCTGGCAGAGGCATAAGCTGACCAAAGGTTGTCACGCTCACGCAAGTCGCACGCAAACCATAACACCCAACAGTTGTCGGTTGCGAGCAACATATCGCTGTTTCTCTCTCAGGTAATTAGCATAGTCAAATCGAAATTCAGCCGCCAAAAGCGGCTCAACATCACTTCCAAAACGAAGGGGTCTACAGATAGGAGGGAGGTGAAAAAAGAATGAAGAAAGCATCAATTATAATCTCGGTCTTAACTATGTTGATGCTGGTAGTAGTGGTTGCGCCAGCAGTTTCAGCTCAGCCAACAATACATATTACGCCTAAAAGAGGACTGTTTGTAGGCACTGGCTATGTTGCTGATGCAGATAGCTACTTCCAAGTTGCAGGCGGTGTGCGAGAGGGTTATTGGCACGGCTCAGGACGCTGGGTGGACAAAGACTGGCCAGGCGGTACCTTGGTTGCCGTATTCACCGTGGAATATGGAGACTTAATGGAAAGTACAGATCCCGGCACCATCAAGTACATATGGTTCCTATATGGACAAGCCCGCGTCTATGTGAATGGGCAATACATGGGTACTTACTACAGCGCAATGCAGTTGGCGGACAGCGCATATGTGAATTCTCCCGCTTTGCCAGAGGGGCAAGAATGGGTAGTTTTCGCGCTCTTTGAAAGCCGTGAGTATTGGCCCGGAGGACCTTTCTATTACAATACGCAACTAACGCCCTGGGTGACAAGCGGTAGACTATTGACTTGGTTTACTGTCTGATGAACAGAACAATCTGCGAAAGCATCGGCACTAAACGGAAAGGCAGTAACCGGACTCTCTTTTCTTAACTGCAAGAGATTGCTAATGAATCGTATCTTTTCTAAATATTTTTTGTGTGCGCGCGTTGAGCGAGTATGAGTGAGCACGAGTGTAACAGTGTACGTGCTTGAGTAAACGTAGATGAGTATACGTTTGGGTTTGGGATTAAATTTTAATCCTGCTTCTTGCCGCATCGTCTACAGTACTGCACATCCGAATCTAGCATGCCTCCGCATGTAGGGCAGTAACCTACATCTACCATCGGTTTTTGTTCTTCCATAATTTCCATTTCTGCCTTGGCTCGTTGAGATGTTACATTGCCTATTACTAGCAGAACAATTCCAGCAACCGCTAAAAGAACAGCATAATCTCGATAAGGAAAAAATTCCAAACCAATCCCCATTTGTTCATAAGACACATATACGACGAGACCCCCAACAAGTGAAAAAAAACCTAAAACCAAAATAAATGAGCTAATCCTTTTCCAATCTGGAAATCGCATGTCTTATCATTATCCCGATTTAAGCTTTTAAGTCGCACGTCTTGTGAACTTGTGCAATAAGGCTTTTAATTGTTGAAGGCGAAGTCTCAGCGAGGTTCGCGTTGTGGTTGAACAAGTCGCTACCATTGAAAGCGGAGACACGACTAAAATTTAGTCCTCATTTTAAAACTCACTACGTGAAAATGTGTGTGGGATTAAATTTTAATCCAACCAAGATTTGCTTCACCGCATCTCAGCGGGCGGTTAGATTTTGTGTACAAGCTTTTCTGATGCATACTTACCTATTTTCTCTCTTTCTTGTATTGAGCTATTGCTGTTTCGACCAATTGGCTTTTATCGACAAATTCTCCTCTCTGAACACGCTGATTCATCCATTCAACAAGCTCGTTGTCTATATTAGCCAAAACGGTTCTCTGATTATTTTTTAATTTCAAGCTAACTTGGATAATATAACCTTTCTCAATGAGCCAGTGGTGAAACTGCCAAGTAGTGTACCTGCAGGCGCTGCGGCAAGTTTGCCTTATCAGCTCGTACGCTTCTGGCTTGTCCTTCAAGGTGTTCAACGTCGTCTGCACGGGACATTTTACGTCGTTGCAGAATTCTCTGGCCTTGTACTCTGCGTAACCTTCCAATGACATTTTTCATCGTTTGCTATTGCCTTCTGCAAAGTTAATAAGATTATTCATGAAGCGCACACAAAAAAACCAATATAAAACACTGAAACATTCCAGGTGCAACAGCGCAAACCGAAGCTGAATAGAATGAGATTGGTGGCTATGCACAGTCCTTGCTGAGAGGTTTGATACTTTGTATTAAAAGCCGTTACCTTTCGCTGTGAGACGCAGCGCTGCAGTTATCTATGCATGTACCTTTTTGTATTAGGCTTATGTATTATGGTTATGGCTAAGTTGTATTTTCTTGGCGGAGAAAACGTCGTCAAACGGGACGCGAAAGAAATCAACGAAAGAGCTTTTCAGGATGCAGGCGGAACGCCAAACGTTGTGGTTTTCCCGTGGGCGCGGACTTCGTTTGACAGGGATTACAGGTGCAGGAAAAGGCTGTTTGATTATTTCAGAAGTCTTGGCGCAAGCGCTGTTGATTTCGCAGAGTACTCCGACACACCTATAGAAATAGCAAGAAAAGTCGAGTGTTCTGACCTGGTATACTTTACGGGCGGGCAAGCAAGCATATTGGTTGAACGGTTAAGAAACAGGAACGTTGACTACTTGCTGCGCGAGTACGACGGGGTTATCGTCGGAAGAAGTGCTGGTGCTTTAGCGCTTTGCAGACGCTGCATAATTACCGATAGAAACAAGCGTGCAACTAGGATGGTTGAGGGGCTGGGGCAGGTGGACTTCTGCGTTAAAGTTCATTACAAACCATCCAAAGACGTGGTGCTGAAAAAGCTCTCGAAGGAAGAAAAAATCTACGCTGTTCCCGAACGTGCTGCGCTTGTCTATAATAGCGGTGCCTTATCGTTCATGGGTGACCTGTACTTGTTCGAGAATGGAGAGAAGCAAGCGCTGAGTTGAATTAACAATAACGTGCATCTGAAACAGGACTTTAAGGTTGTAGCTCCGTAATCACCCGTGCTTGTTATTTGCTTTCAGTCCTTACATTTCTGTGCGACGCAACAACTCACTTGCTTTTTTTCGGGGCAGATGCCGGCAGCTTTATTGTGAATGTGGTTCCCTCGCCTTCTTTGCTTTCAAAAGTTATGGTGCCATTCAACGCTTCAACCAAGCGCTTTACTACCGCTAAGCCAAAGCCCTGACCCTTGGATTTTGTGGTGAACAAAGGCGTGAACAATTTGCTTTTTACCTCTTCCGGTATGCCCACTCCTGTGTCCTGAACTGTTATGACTACGTTGGTTGCCTCTCGGCGAGCATTTATGGTTAGGTTTCCTCCGGATGCCATAGCTTGAACTGCATTTGTCATTAAGTTGCCAAGAATGCGCTTTAGAAATGTTGGGTCAGCCTTTATCTTCTTTGCGCCGTTCGCAACGTGGGTGGAGGCTTTGATGCATTTGGGAATGTCATATTTCAAAAGCAAGTCTTCAATTATGTCTTCCAAACCAGCTTCTTGAAGAACTGGCTTAAGCGGTTTCGCGTAGTCTTGAAGGTCAAGGACAATCTTGTTCACGTAGTCCACGGATTTCTCGATTGCTTCACAACTCTCTTTTAGCCGTTCCTTAGCTTCGCTCTCAGGCAAAGAATCCAATTCCGCTTTAACCAAGTAAATGTCTCCAAATATGGACTGCAGGGGATTGCGAATATCATGACCAACCATGCCAGCCGTCTGACCAATAACAGCGAGCCGCTCAGCATCTCTAAGCTGCTTAGTTTTTTCTTCAACCAGATTCTCCAAATGTTTGCTGTATTGTTCGAGCCTCTCTTCCATGTACCTGCGCTCGGTAGTTTCAACAAGGGAGAAAATTAGACCTTCGACTTTTCCAGAACTATTCTTAATCGGCTCGAGAGTCCAGTCCCAGTATGTAACTCCCCTCTCGGGCTGGTCTGGGAAGACGAATGGCTTGTCATGGAACTCTACTGGCACGCCCGTCTCTCGCACATGAGCAAAAATAGCCTCATTCACCTGGTGAGGATAGAGTGCAAAATGGTTTTTCCCGATCATTTCCTCAGGCTTATACCCGCATGTTTTCGCGTAAGCTTCATTCACGCGCACGAAGTTGAAATCTCGGTCCAGATATACTAGGTGAGATTTCTTGGTGCCGTTCATCACGGCCTGAAGGAGGTCCCTTTCTTTTTCAAGTGCAGCCCTTGCCTCTTCAGCTAATGCTTCAGCTCTCTTTCTTTCGGTGATATCTAATACGCCACTAACGATGCGCGTTGCTAGTCCCTGCTCGTTTTTCACTATCTTTGCCGTGTCACGGACAACTCTGTAGTCGCCTCGTTTGTGGCGGACACGATATTCGAATACTGCATCGGTAGCTGTATCAATAGCCCTCTTTAACTGCGCCTCAACTTTTGCGCGGTCCTCAGGGTGTATATGGTCGAACCACCAATCATTCGTAAGCTCTATTTCGTTAGCATCGTATCCGAGAAGTTCCTTCAACCCAAAGGAGATTGTGGTCTTGCCGCTTTCAACTTCAAACTCATGCACCATTGTCGCTGCAGCTTGGGCAATCAGTTTGAACCGTTCTTCACTTTGCTTAATCGCCTGCTCATTTCGTTTGCGCCTTGTGATGTCATGCAAAAAGCCGAAAAACCTGCCGCCAGCTATGTTTGCGTAGTTGGCGCTAGCTTGCAGTTCTGTTATTCGCCCGTCCTTGCGTCTGTAGCGAGTTTCAAAGTAATCAGAACCTTTCAGCTTTATTTTTCGCAGATGCTCAGCGGTGTCTTCTCGGCTTTCCTTTGCTTCAACGTCGCTAATGCTCATCTTCAGAATCTCTTCCCGACTGTAACCTAGAAGATTACGGAAGGCTTCATTCACATCCAAAAAGCGACTTTCAACGTCCGTCAGCCAGAAAGCATCAAAAGATGTTTCAAGGAGAGTTCCGTATAGTCCTTCAGTTTTCTTGCGTTCTGTGACGTCTTCAAAGATGCCGATTGCCGCCGTTACATTGCCCGCTTCATCAGTTAAGGGAACAGCACTCACATTAGCGTATAGGCAAGACCCATCCGGCTTGTCAACAATTACCATTTCACTCTGGACTCTTTCGCCATTCAGCAACGCTCGGCT
>Ga0315288_10002488_pt1 | contig 23820 bp, 23 predicted proteins | sample YL17G11_20_MG_FD_203454 | JGI IMG/M metagenome (GOLD analysis project Ga0315288, IMG submission 203454) | Sediment microbial communities from Yellowstone Lake, YNP, Wyoming, USA - YL17G11_20 | ecosystem: Environmental > Aquatic > Freshwater > Lake > Sediment | place: USA: Wyoming | collected... | reverse complement strand
ACGAAGCTCCTTTGGCGGAAATCATCGTTGATTTTTACGATAAATTAAAATCTGTCTCTCAGGGATATGCGTCGCAAAATTATGAGTTTTTAGAATATCGCCAGTCCGATTTAGTCAAAATGAATGTTTTAATCGCCGGCGACGAAGTTCCCGAATTTTCTCGCATTGTTCCCCGCGAGCGCATCCAGAGCGAAGGCAAAAAATTAGTGACGCGTCTTAAAGAACTTATTCCAAGACAAATGTTTGAGGTTTCTTTGCAAGCGGCGATTGGCGGGTCCTCGACTTCCCTCGACAAAGCTCGGGATAAATCGCTCGGATCAGGTAAAATTATTGCCCGCGAAAATATTTCGGCGATGAAAAAAGACGTGACCGCCAAACTTTACGGCGGCGATGTGACAAGAAAAAATAAGCTTCTCAAGAAACAGGCCAAAGGGAAGAAGAAGATGAAGCGTTTAGGTAGAGTAGAGATTCCAGACAACGTATTTATAGACGTTTTAAAAAATTAGACAATGCTCGTCCCGCATATGACCCCTGTAGTATTCGCTTCGCTCAACTACGGGGCAAGCGCACTGATGGCAGCCTGCCCCGTGGCGAACGAAGTGAGCTTTACGGGGTAAGGAGTTGTGCTGGGATTTTTATCGATATTTTGAGATCTTAAATATTTTAAATTGTCTTAAATTCGATTAAAATATAATCAAGATGAAAACAATGAGGTTTCATAAATGAAAATTACAAGTTCGGCGTTTGAAAACAACCAGCTTATTCCCTCAAAATATACCTGCGATGGGGAAAATATTAACCCGCCTTTATTAATATCTGATGTCCCCACCGAAGCTCAAAGTCTGGTCTTAATTATGGATGATCCTGACGCACCCATGGGAACTTGGGTCCACTGGACACTTTTTAACATTGACTCAAAGACGATTGAAATTGCAGAAGACAGTGTCCCTTCAGGCGCCATTCAAGGGAGGACTAATAGCGCCAATAATTACGGCGGTCCGTGTCCGCCATCCGGCACGCATCGTTACTTTTTTAAGCTCTATGCTTTGGATACGGAACTCGACTTGACAGCTGAGGCAGACAAGGCGCAAATAGAACAAGTGATGCAAAACCATATAATCGATCAAGCTGAACTCATCGGCCGATACAGCCGCAATTAATTACTATTGAAGGCAATGGCGCCGGAAATAATTCCCGAAGCGGCCACAAACCAATATTCTTTTTGAATAAGTTTAGAGTTCATCTATTAGATTATATAATAAATAATAAAAAAGAGGGCCTGGTGGGGATCGAACCCACGACGCTCACCTTAAAAGGGTGACGCTCTACCACTGAGCTACAGGCCCGTATAAAAATATTTTACCATAAATACTCCTTTTCTTCAAGCGATGGCCTCTTTTTGTATTTTTCACATATGTTATACTTATTTTGAGGAGAAGAAATAACAGCGCAGTAGCACTGATATATCAATAGGAGTTGCTATGGCTAAAATCAAAAATATCCATGCCCGGGAAATTTTGGACTCAAGGGGATACCCAACTGTTGAGGTTGGCTTAATTCTGGACGACGGATCCTGTGGCCGAGCAGCGGTGCCCTCAGGGGCATCTACTGGCAGCTATGAAGCGCATGAACTCCGCGATGGCGATGATCGTTACGAAGGCAAGGGCGTAACGAAAGCGGTCAGTAATGTTAATGAAAAAATTGCTAAAGCTCTAATCGGCCAAGAGTTAGATCAAGAAAGTTTAGACAAAAAAATGATTGAGCTTGATGGCACCGAAAATAAAGAAAATCTCGGCGCCAATGCTATCCTAGGCGTGTCTTTAGCGTTTGCTCGAGCCCAAGCCCTAAGTGAGAAAAAACCACTTTATAAATATTTTGCCAGGTTAGTCAAAAACGATCGATTGTTGATGCCGGTGCCGATGATGAATATTTTAAACGGCGGTAAACACGCTAAAAGTTCCACCGACTTACAGGAATTTATGATTATCCCTGCCGGTGCCCCAACCTTCAAAGAGGCCTTGCATTACGGCGCGGAAGTTTTCCATAGGCTTGGGGAACTTTTAGTCAACAAGGGTTTGGCGGCCACCGTCGGCGACGAGGGAGGTTACGCCCCGGCGATGCCGTCTAACGAAAGTGCGATAAATTTAATTATTGAGGCCATTGATGCCGCCGGTTATAAGCCAGGAGAGGATATTTCCCTCGGCATCGACGCTGCCGCCAGTGAAATTTTTTCCGGCAATATCTATCATTTTAAAATGGAGAAAACACAACTAACCACCAGCGGTTTGGTTGATTTATATGCTGATTGGGTAGAAAAATATCCGATTGTTTCAATTGAAGATGGTTTAGCCGAGGATGATTGGCAAGGATACCGGATGTTGACCGAACGGCTTGGCGATAAAATTCAAATTGTCGGCGATGATCTATTTGTGACCAATATCAAGCGGTTAAAAATGGGCATCGATCAGAAAGTGGCCAATGCGATTCTGATTAAGCTAAATCAGATTGGAACAGTGACGGAAACGATTGAGACGATAAAAATGGCTAATGATTCGGATTATAAATCAATTATCTCTCACCGTTCGGGGGAGACCGAGGATACGACGATCGCCGATTTTGTTGTCGGTTTGGGCACAGGCCAAATTAAAACCGGTTCTCTCTCTCGCGGAGAAAGAATTTGTAAATATAATCAACTTTTAAGGATAGAAGAAGAGCTCGGCGATAAAGCGATTTTTCCCGGGAGGAAAGTTTTTCGGTTCTGATTATACTGAATAAAAAGTTTAAGAGATTTTTACTATTAGAAATTAATAATCTCTAATATTAATTTCTAATTTGGATATTCGTTGCGGCAATCGAACCGTCGGCATTGACCTGACCGTTGACCATTACTTTCGTGCCAGAAGTTAAATCTGAAGAACTGCCTTCGGCTTGTTTACTGACAGTGGTAGAGTCGGTGAAATAAACAATTTTTGTTGAACCATCCTGAGTTTTAACAGTAACACTTTTATCATCTTTGGAGATTATTTCACCGTCAGTCATACTGCCACCTTTGACATTGGGAGCGCCCGAGCGTTGTCCAGGACCTGGTCTGCCTTGAGCGCCTGCCATTTTGCCAAATTGCGATTTATTCCGGTATTGTTGAAATCGCATTCCGCCGTAAAAAGCGCCTCCGGCCACAATAACAAAAGCGATTATTATCGGGATTAGTTTTTTTCCGATACGCTTTTTTTCTTTTTCCATTTTTCTCCTTTACCCCGAGCGACTCCAAGAGTCGAGGGATTACTAATTTATTTTTTTATTCATTCATATCTCAAAGCATCAATTGGATTCAAGCTCGCCGCTCTTTTGGCTGGATAATAACCGAATAAAATACCTACTGCCGCTGAGACTCCAAAAGCAAGTATTATTGAAGATAAAGTTACCTGCCCTTGAATGCTGATAAAGCGGCTGACAATTAATGAGGTTATCCAACCGAAGAAAATTCCGATTCCTCCACCCAAGAATGTTAAAGTAATCGCTTCAAAAAGAAATTGTCGTCTAATATCGCTACTCTTAGCGCCAATCGCTTTTCGTAAACCGATTTCGCGTGTTCGCTCGGTCACAGTCGTGAGCATCATATTCATAATTCCAATTCCACCGACTAACAAAGAAATGCCGGCGATTCCAGCTAGCAATGTCGTTAAAGTGCTCGTTACACTCGAAGCGGCTGAGGCGATATCAGATTGGTTCATAACGGAAAAATCCGCTGAAGTCGAATTGCTAATATTATGTCTTTGTAAAAGTAGTGTTGTTATTTGTTCTTGCACACTTGTCATTGATTCCTGGTTTTGCGCGGCAATATAGATGCTTGAAATTCGATTCCCGCCTGAAAGATTTCGTTGAGCAGTAGTAATTGGGACATAAATCGCATCATCAGCATTGGCCATACCTGAGCCACCTTTGCTGGTCATTATACCAATAACTTTAAAATTAATTTTATTGATTCGAATTGTTTTACCAACTGCCTCGGCATTTTCGCCAAATAAATCATCGCGAGTGGTTGGTCCTAAAACTGCCACCTTGGCTCCAGAGGTTACTTGCCCAGTTGAAATAAAATTGCCGTTTGAGAGAGTAATATTTCGAACAATCGAATAATCCGGCGTTGTTCCGGTAACTTGGACATTGGTATTATTTGAGCCGGCGGTAACTTGAAAACTTCTTGATGTCGCCGGCGCCACGCCGGAGGTATCACTAACAGAGGTTTTAATCGCCTCAGCGTCTGCCATTGTTAAAGTTTGCGCGCTTCCTCGGCCGGAATTAACACCGGAACTGCGTTGCATTCCCGGCATTACCATAATTAAATTTGAGCCGATAGATTCAATGCTAGATTGGATATTGTTTTTAGCGCCCTGGCCAAGAGATACTAAGGCAATCACCGAAGCTATGCCAATAACAATACCTAAAATTGTTAATCCGGAACGGGCTTTATTGTAGGAAATGGACCAAAAAATTTCTTTCAATAAATCTGAAAATTTCATTTATTTTATATCGCTTTCAATTTGACCGTCTCGAATTGAAATTATTCTTTTTGCATTTTTAGCAATATCATGTTCATGGGTGATCAAAACAATAGTATGCCCCTGTGCGTGAAGTTGTTTAAAAGTATCCATTACCAGCTGACTTGTTTTAGTGTCCAAATTACCAGTTGGTTCATCGGCTAAAATCAAAGAAGGATTATTAACCAAGGCCCTGGCAATCGCTACTCTTTGCATTTGGCCACCGGAAAGCTGGTTTGATCGTTTGGAAAAATGGCTTTCATCTAACCCAACGTCAATCAAAGCTTTGCGCGCCAACTCTTGTCGTTTTTGCTCAGTTATACCCGAATAAATTAATGGCAGATAGACATTTCTTTCGACATTAGCTCGCGGCAGAAGATTAAATGCTTGGAAAACAAAACCAATTTTTTGCCGCCTTAAGTTGGCTAGCTCATCGTCGTTGAATTTGGAAACATCATGACCGTCAAAAAAATATTTACCAGCGGTAGGCACATCCAAAGCGCCTAAGATATGCATCAACGTTGATTTGCCGGAGCCAGAAGGGCCAATAATGGCGACAAATTCACCGTCTTCGATTTTCAAAGAAACATTATTTAGTACAGTGGTAGAGATATCGCCAGTTTGGTATGTTTTTGTAATACCTTGACATTCGATCATTCTTTATCGGCCCGGGCCGCCTCCATCTAAACCGGGGATGCCAACGTTTGTATTGGATTTATTTGAACTTGACGAACTTGTATTTGTGTCGTTACTTACAGTTTGAGTTACAACCGTATCGCCCTCACTTAGACCACTGGTAATTTCGGTATCAGTATCATTAGAAATGCCGATAGTGACATTAACAGACTCTGGTGTTCCATTTTTCATAATTTGGACATAGCTATTTCCGCTCGAATCTGTTTTGATCGCTGGACTTGAAACATATAAAACATCTTGTTTAACTTCGGTTGTAATATCAGCCGAAACAGTCATTTCTGGTCTAAGGCGTGTATCAATACTGTCAATGCTCAAAGTGACATCATAAGTAATCACGTTTTGAGTATTGGTTCCTTTTTGAGCGATTTCAGTGACTTTGCCAGTTAAAGATAAGTCCGAAATTGCGTCCACTGTTAAAGTTGCCTTTTGATCTTTTGCGACTTTGGGAATATCAGTTTCATTAATAGCAACATTTGCTTTTAAGGAGTTAAAATCTTCAATTAAAATTGATCCGTTTGAACTTGATACAGAAGAGCTGGTTGAAGATGTTGAAGAACTGCTAGAACTTGATGAGGAACTTTGTTGATTAGAAGAACCAGAGCTAGCACTTACCGTATCGTCATTTTTAATATTAACTTCGGTAATGGTGCCGGCAATCGCTGCAGTCACATATCTTTTTGATGAATCTTCTTTTTGAGAGTTGTATTCAGCCAGGGCAGAATCGGCGCTACTTTCTGTCGCTGAAAGGGCAGCCTCGCTAGCAGAAACTTGTTGCTGGGCAATAGCTAAATTAGAGTCAATATTATTTACTTCTTGATTATAAGTAGCGCGGGCAGTTTCAAGGGCTTGTTTAGCAGAATCATAAGAAGCTTCGGCAACATCAATTTTTTGGGCAGAAACTGCTAGCTCACTCAAAGTCACACTCGTTGGATCCGCTTGGTATTTTGCATAAAGAACGTTATAATCATTTTCGGCTTGTAAAAGATTACCGTAAGCGTTTTCGACTTGTTGATTAGCTTGTTCTAAAGACGAGGCGGCTTTTAGGACAGCTGAATTCCCACTTAAGTTCGCCAAAGATTGCTGGTCTTGGAGTAATTTTGTCCGAGCGCTTTCAACCGATTGCAAGGCCTGTTTATAACTTGAATAGGCTTTGGCTACACTTGTATCATTGTCGCTACTATTTATATAAAATAGAAATTGTCCTTTGGTAACTTTATCGCCAACGCTAACTGACAGGCGGCTAACTGTTCCGCTGACGCTTGGGCTGATTGTGGCGCTATTTGAGACAATTAAGTTGCCACTACCGGAAACATAGCTAGATATCATTCCCTTGGCGACCGTTGCGGTTTGATAGGTGGTCTTTGCTCCTGCATGAGCGCGATGATAAAAATAATAGCTGGAGCCAATAACTAAAATTAATCCAATAATAAAATAAACTTTGTGCGACAAAGCAAAGGTTAAAACTTTACCCAGTACTTTTAAAATTTTTTCCAACTTTACCTTTCCGCCCTCCGATATCAGAATTTTAATATTATTGTCGATAAAGAATCTCAGCGTTTATTATATTAATAAAATAAGCTGAGATTTTGCTTAAGATTTTACCAGCGGTAATCTGACGGTGAAAGTAGAACCATGCCCGGGTTTACTTTCCGCAATAATAGTACCTTTATGCGATTCAACAATTTTTTTAGCAATTGAAAGCCCGAGTCCGTAGCCTTCCACTTTTTCTTTGGATCTTGAAATGTCCGCCCGATAAAAACGATCAAAAATATGGGGCAAATCAGTCGCCTTGATACCAATGCCTTCGTCTTTGATTTTTACCTCAACGTGGCTGCCGTGTGTTTTTACATTGACCCAAACTTTTGAATTTTTAGGGCTATATTTAATTGCATTATCAAAAAGAATTTTGAAAAGCTCGGTAATATTTGAAGCTTCGCCTTTGATAAAAACTTGTTTCAAATTAAAAATAAATTTAATTTCTCGCTGTTTTACGATTGGCAATATTTTTTGATAAGCTTCTTTAATTGAATCGCTTAAAGATATTTTACTTAGCGAATTTTTTTTATTATTCTCATAATTTGCTAATTTTAGAAGACTGTTTGATAGAACTTCAAGTTTTCCAATTTCTTCTAAATTACTTTTTAATAATTGTTTAACATCAGCAAGTTTCGCATTTTTATCCCGCATCGTCACTTCGATTTCTGTTTTCATTGCTGTCAATGGCGTTCTCAGCTCGTGAGAAGCATCAGCGGTAAAACGGTTTTGTAGGTCCATCATTTCTTCTATCGGCCTTAAAGTTCTTCGGGCCAAATAATAGCTTGTGGTTCCGGCGAGAATAAGAATTATAAGATTAAAATAAATTAAATTTATCTTAAGACGTTTGTTCGTTTCGGTTAGCTGTTCTTGCCTAATTTTTTCCAGATCTTGAAAAGGTTGCGGGATTCTATCATTGGGGATTTCTTCGAGAACTCGACCCTGGCGGGAAAGACCCCGGCCGATTTCTAGTGATGAGATGCGATATAAAAACATGCTAAAGCCAACAGAGATAAGCATCACAATTACAAGATACGAGATTGTTAATTTAATCGAAGCAGATTTGAAGCTCATTTTGCTTCTCCAATTTTATAGCCAAATCCCCTAATAGTGTGAATTAAGGGTTTATCGGCGAATGGTCTATCTATTTTATTTCTCAGATAACCAATAAATACCTCAACCGTATTGGGCAAAATATCAGCGTCGTAATCCCAAACATGGGTGATGATATTATCTTTAGTTAGAATGCGATTGGGATTTCTCATTAAATATTCCAACAAAGCAAATTCTTTATTGGAAAGCTCTATTATTTTATTGCCACGTTTAGCTTCAAAGGTTTTCAAATTTAATGTTAAATCGGCAATTTTTAAGACCTCGTCAATTCTATTTTTGGGACGTCTTAATAGTGTGCGAACTCGAGCAAGTAACTCCTCAAAAGCGAAAGGTTTTATTAAATAATCGTCTGCGCCTGAATCTAGCCCCTCAACCCGATCTTCGACCTTGTCTTTAGCTGTCAAAATTAATATCGGCAAATGTTTGCCTTGGTCTCTCAAAGCTTTACAAATATTTAAACCGTCTGTTTCTGGGAGCATGCGATCGAGAATTATTAAATCATATTCAATTGTCGATGCTTGCCCCAGACCCTCTCTGCCATCGAAAGCCACATCGCAAGCAAAGGATTCTTGTTCTAGTCCTTTTTTGATGGCATTGGCAATTTTGTGGTCGTCTTCGACAATTAGTATTCTCATTGCTTTGGAGTTATCCAATCTATAGAGTAATAGTATAGCACATTTCTGAAAAATTGCTGAGAGTTGTTTGAAATTGTAATTGTATTCCTTTTTTTCTTCTGATATATTAAATTGCCATGAATTTATTAAGACATTATTTCATTGTAATCAAGTTCGCCCTTGCTGGCAATAAAGGATATTATGCATCCCGGGAATATTTAGGCCGTTGTCTGATCGAAGAGCTCGATTGCTATATCGATTTGAAAGGGAAAAAAGTACTGGATATTGGCGGCGAATTCGGTGATTTCTGCAAAGTTTTAGCCGAAAAAAGAGGCTGTGAAGCGATTAATTTGGAGCCCCATCCGCCAGCCGGCGGAGAGTTTCACTGGAGGACTGTGATAGGCAGCGCTGATAGACTGCCATTTAAAAATGGGGAATTTGATGTTGTTCTCCTCCGCGGAGTGCTTCAGCACATCCCGACTGAGAAAAAATTAAAATCTTTGCAAGAAATGCACCGGGTTTTAAAAGATGGGGGAATTGCTTATATTATGATCCCGCCATGGTGGTCTCCCCTATCCGGTCAAAATTTAAAACCCTTTCAATATTTGGGATTTCCGCTGGCCAAACATTTTTCTAATACGATAATGGGTCGCAAAATAAGAGCTAATAATTTGACCGAATTGGGCCTTTGGCCAATGACATTTAAATCAACATTGAAATATATCGATGAAGCAGGGTTTATGGTATTAAAAACAACCGACATCTTAGGCCGCCTTCATTTTCTAACAAAAATTCCCATCGCCAGAGAGATTCTTATCAGTTCCGCCGGTTTTATTCTAAAGAAATAATCGATATTAATTTTTGATATAATAAAATAGCGGGAAGTTGGCTTAACGGTTTTAACTTCCCGCTATTTTAGTTTAGCGGCAGAAAACTCCTCTCATTGGTGTTTGACATTTCGGACATTTAGTCTGAAGACAAGGGATTCCGCGCTGATGAGGCACTTTTTCACCGCATTTGGGACAAACACAATCAGCCGAGCCGCCTAATCCTTGACCGCGTCCAACTAATCTTTGACCGCGACCGCGGCCAGTTCTCGGACCCTGTCCCAATGGTCCTGTACCATCTAAATTTGGCATTGTATATTCACCTCCCTTCATTCTTATTGCTTTTCCATATATTAAACTTTCGGCGATTTTTTTATGAGCGGCATGCAGGATTCTTAAAAAAGTAATTCTTGAAATTTTCATTTTTTTCGCCGCTTCTTCCTGATCAAGGTCTTCTAATTCAGCCAGTCTTATCGCCTCCAATTCATCCATTGTTAAAGTAACCTCCGGTAGATTTCTCAACGGAATACCAGCGGGTTTAAAGTAAGTAATCTCTGGGAAAAATCGAATGGTTCTTTTAATTTTTGGTCTTCCGCGCATTTTTATCTCCTTCTATAATATAGAACATATGTTCATAATTGTCAAGACTTAGATAATAGTTTAAGATTAATCGCTGTTATAACTGTAGGGACCTCCCGCCAGTCTTTCCATCTTATAGAACAAATAGACCTAAATTTTTTAAATATTCTATTTTCGTGTTAAGATACAATTATATTAAGATATTGAGCGATGAAGTTCGCGCGGATAACCCTCATTGGGATGATGACTTCTACTGTTTTGCAGCGGAAGTTTTTTGTTAAATTGTTATCAAAATATTAATTTAGGAGGTTTCATGACCCAAATAAAAGACATAATGGCAAGAGAAATTCTGGATTCCAGGGGCAATCCAACCGTTGAGGTAGATTTAACACTCGAAGACGGTTCATTCGGCAGAGCTGCGGTTCCTTCTGGCGCCTCCACCGGCAGCCATGAAGCGGTTGAACTTCGAGACGGTGGTGATCGATATGAGGGAAATGGCGTTTTGAAAGCGGTTGAAAACGTCCATGCAATTTTGAGAGAAAATTTAGTTGGCAAAGAATTCGATCAAACTTCTCTTGATGAAGCAATGATCGCACTAGATGGTACAGAAAATAAAGCTCGCCTTGGGGCAAATGCTATTTTAGGCATTTCACTTGCCTTTGCTCACGCGATGGCTAAAAGTAATAATGTGAAATTGTATGAATATTTCGCGCAAATTTGTAATACGGGCAACCCGATTCAGCTGCCTATGCCAATGATGAATATTTTAAACGGCGGGAAACACGCCAAAAACTCAACCGATCTTCAAGAATTTATGATTATGCCGCTTGGAGCACCAAATTTTCGTGAAGCATTGCGTTACGCTGCCGAAACATTCCATGCCTTAAAGAAGATATTAGCTGAAAAAGGTTTGAACACCTCTGTCGGTGATGAAGGCGGATTCGCTCCATCTTTAAGTTCGAACGAAGAAGCTTTGCAAGTTGTCGTTGAAGCGATTTCCAAAGCCGGATATACTCCAGGTCAAGATATCTTTATCGCTATTGATCCTGCTGCTTCCGAGATTTACGAAGACGGCAAATATAACCTCAAAACCGAAGGTAAATCGTTAACAAGCGCCGAGATGGTTGATTATTATGGTTCTCTTATTGAAAAGTATCCAATTGTCTCGATTGAGGACGGCTTTGCCGAAGATGATTGGGAAGGATTTAAGCTCCAGACTGAAAAAATGGGGAATAAGATTCAAATTGTCGGCGACGATCTTTTTGTAACCAATATTAAAAGACTAAAAAGAGGTATTGATGAAGGGATTACTAACTCAATCCTCATTAAATTAAACCAGATCGGTACTGTCACAGAGACTATCGCGACCATTAAAATGGCTAAAGATGCCGGCTTTACTTCTGTCGTTTCACACCGATCAGGTGAAACCGAAGACACAACTATCGCCGATTTCGTTGTTGGCCTCGGTACTGGTCAAATCAAAACTGGTTCGCTTTGCCGATCAGAGCGAATTTGCAAGTATAATCAGCTTCTTAGAATTGAGGAAGAACTTGGAAATAAATCCCTATTTCCAGGCAAATCAATCCTTAAATAAAACCAAGGAGTAGATGATGCATGACAAGGATAAACTTTCAAAGAATGTCATCGTATTGGGACTAGTCAGCTTTTTTAATGACTTTGCTTCGGAGATGGTTTATCCAATTGTGCCGATATTCCTCACCTCGGTTTTGGGGGCTCCTGTTGCCTTGGTCGGACTAATTGAGGGAATTGCCGAATCGACTGCGAGTCTGCTGAAAGTATTTTCCGGCTGGTTATCAGATAAACTGCAAAAGCGGAAGGCGTTTGCCAGTTATGGCTACGTATTATCTACTTTTTCTAAACTAATCATCGGGCTAGCTAGCGCCTGGCCATTAGTGCTTCTCGGCAGGTTTGTCGATCGATTCGGCAAAGGCATCAGGACTTCCGCCAGAGACGCTTTAATTGCTGAAAGTTCAACCGAATCAAACATCGGAAAATCATTTGGCTTTCACAGAGCAATGGATACATCCGGGGCGGTTGTCGGGCCCTTGGCAGCTATTTTCCTAATGAAGTATCTTGGAACCAATAATCTTCGTTCGATCTTCTATATTGCATTTATTCCGGGTGTTATAGGCGTAATTTTGTTGCTTATTTTTGTCAAAGAAAAGCACAGTGCTAGAAAAACTGAACCGCCTCAATTTAAATTATCAAACCTGACACCCCAATTTAAATTATTCCTTATTGTGAGCGCCATTTTTGCTATCGGTAATAGCTCTGATGCATTTCTCATACTTAAAGCTAAAGATCTGGGATTGACAACGCTGCTCACGATATTTGCTTATGTAGTATTTAATTTAGTGTACGCTTTGCTTTCAACTCCGATCGGAGCCCTGAGCGATAAAATCGGACCGAGAAAAATTTTGACCTTCGGGTTCTTCTTGTTCTCGTTAATATACCTTTTATTCGGCATTGGGCACTCTACAAATCTAGTTTGGATATTGTTTGGGTTTTATGGACTTTATATGGCATTGACCGAAGGAGTTAGCAAAACATATATCTCTGGGATTGCCGATCGGAAAGTTATCGCAACATCATTTGGTGCCTATCAAACAATTATCGGAATATGCACATTTTTTTCTTCTTTAATAGCAGGTATTTTGTGGTCCAGAATAAATTCTAGCGCACCGTTTATTTTCGGGGCGATTTTGGCAATTATCTCAGGAACAATCTTTATGTTTTTAGGAAGGAGCAAGAATGGAAATATGGTCGAAAGTCGATAGAAAGGCAATTATTTCCTATGTGAATGATAAGAGAATGTCCGATGGAGGCTTTGTTTTTTATAGAATGGAGCCGTCCGGCGGATTGGATACTTTTTACGCCTTGAGTATCCTTCATGATCTCAATATCGAGATACAGAATAAAGAAGAAATAATTAAATTTATTGACAGTTTTGGCGAATCAAACGGTTTGGTCGACATTTACATTAAAGTAATGGTATATCGGCTGCTTGGCAGGGATACCAATCCTTTAAAAGAAGAAGTCTCAGCTACAGTTGAATCTTATTTAGCAAAAGAACTATTGGATGACAAAATAGAGCTTATGGTCGAAACGGTAAGTTTCTTCGAGTCACCCGCTAAGATTATAGAATTGTGCCATCTTCTGGATATTCCATATGACGAGGAAAGGATAACTAAGAAAGTTTTGAGCTACCAAAAAGAAGATGGAGGTTTTGGTAAAGAATGCTCAAATTTAGCCGATACTTATTATGCGATAAAGTTACTGAATTTGCTGAAAATTGAAGTTGAGAAGTATCCGAAAGTAATCAATTACATAAAAAATAATAGATGGTACGAGTTCTCTCATGCGCGATACCTGGAAGATATTTTCTATTTGATCCAGACTTTAATGATTCTAAAACAGCCGATTCCATACCCGGAAAGTTTTCTTATATTTATCGCCAATTGCCAAAAAAATGGCGGTTTTGCCAGAAATTATCCTCAAGCCATTGCTAATTTAGAGTATACATATTTAGCAGTGAATTCATTATTGGTTTTAGAAGAAGTATAGAATAGCATAGAATGAAAGCAAAAGATGGCTACCTTTTCTTGGCCAATTATTTCGATGATTATCTTTGGCTGCGTACTACTCAGCTTATTCTATATTTCAGCCGATTTGATAATAATAGACGAGAAAATAAAAAAACAAATTTTAAGCGAAAAGAAGGCATTAGCTAGCGTTTTTCGTTCTTTCTTGATAGTATTTTTGACTTCGTTTGTAATATTATCTTTCCTAATACTATTAGTAAATAAATATTTATTCTAGATATACTTTAACTAGTGTTTTATGGAGTAAAATGGAAAATACCGATGACTTAAAAAATTTCTCTAATCTGGCAAAAAATTTACAAATCTTAGAAACACTGCCGATTGTTAAACAGAATACTTCCTTTTCGCAAAAATTAGCAGATTTAAAAGAAAAACTTGAGAATAAAACATTCCAGCTGGTTGTGCTTGGGCAATATAAACGCGGTAAAACATCGATTATCAATGCTTTGCTTGGAGAAGAACTTTTGCCGGTTGCGATCGTGCCGCTTACTTCGATAATTACCATTCTTGAATATGGCGAGACTGAAAAAATAATCGTTAAGTTTTTTGACGGAAAAAACAAAGAAATTAAACGATCGGAACTTTCTTGTTACATCACCGAATTAGAAAATCCTAAAAACAAAAAAGGAATCGAATCGGTGAAAATTTCTTTTTGCTCTAATTTTCTTGCTAAGGGTGTGCAGATTATTGATACTCCGGGTATCGGCTCTGTTTACCGCCATAATACTGACATTGCTTGCGAATTTGTTCCCAGGGCCGACGCCGGTCTTTTTATTGTTACCGCCGATCCGCCTATCGGTGAGGCGGAACTCGAATTTTTAAATAAAATTCAGGCTTATTTGGCAAAAATTATTTTTGTCCAAAATAAAATTGACCAAATAAGCGAGAAGGAACGTATTGAATCGCTGGATTTTACTAAAAAAATTATCTCAAAAGAAGTCAAACGGCAGGATCTTCAATTCTTTTCTATCTCGGCAAAATTAGCTTTAGAAGGTAAAAATGATCATGACCGTCAAAAAATCGTCCAAAGCAATATCGAAAATTTAGAGATCGATTTGGCTACGCTTATTGCCGAGAAAAAAGATGAAATTTTAGCAACTTCCATTCAGGGCAAACTCAATAATTTGCTCGGGGAAATTTTGTTACAGCTGGCTCTCCAAGAAAGTACTTTGCAAATGTCAGAAAATGAGCTTAAAGAAAAAACAGATCGTTTTATGAAAGAAACCGAACGGATCGAGAAAGAAAAAGAAGACGCTTATTTTGTTCTTCAGGGCCAAGCCGAAAGATTAGCAAACGAAATTTTACTTGAAGATATTGAAATTTTCAAGACGCAAAAACTTACCGAGCTTGAAACTAAATATAATAGATTTTTTCAAGAGAATTCCCGCTTAAATAATCAGGATTTGGTTCAAGAATTTAATATGTTTTTAGAAAAAGAAATTAAAGAAATTTTCTCGGCCTGGCAAAAAATGGAAGAACAAAAAATTCAAAGTAGCTTACGAAGTTTAACCAATCGTTTTACGGAGCAAACTAATACATTCATTCGGCAAGTCATTGATTTATCGGCCAACATTTTTAATCTTGAGCTCAAAGAACTTGTAGCCGAAAGTCCGCTGGTTAAAGAAATCGAATTTAAATTCTCCTTCGATGAATACGAGATTGACATAGATGTTTTTACACCAATAGTTTCACATCTTCCTAAATTTATTTCGCGCCATCTTTTCTATCCAAAATTTAAAGAAGATGTTTCAAGAGAATTCGATAAACATTGCGGCCGGGCACGTTACGATTTCCATCAGCGAATCTTAAAAAGCATTACACAATATCAAGAAAAGCTTTATGGAACATTGGAAGAAACTATTATTGGGATAAAAGCTGTTCTCAATAAATCTCTAAGAGACAAGGAACAGAAAAAAGTTGATGGGGAAAAATATAAAGAAGAAATTTTCAAACAGAGAAAAATGATTTCTGAAATTAAAACATATATTTAACACAGAAGAATTAAAAAAATTATGCCAATTCAACTTTTTATTATAATGGGTTCAATCTTCAGTCTACTTGCAGCCCTTGCCGCTTTCTTTATCACTTACAACGAATACCAACATCATTACCAAAGCAGAAAGACCATTGTAAAAGAGGCTCTCAAAACGGCCATTTTCGCATTGATACTTTTCTTGATTTTATCGGTCGTTATTGGTCTATTGATAGACCGGGTCGTCAGATAATCTCATTATAGAGTAATACTCCCACCAATCTTCCAATTGTAAGGACAGGTCTGGCCGCGTCAAGGTTGGTTTTCTAATTAAGTAGAATAAAAGGTCTAGAAATTTTTGCCACTTGCGTATATCAATAACCATTGATATACTATATGCATGAAACATTTTGACTGTTACAAAGACAACCAGGATCTTCCGCTTCTCGCCGATTTTCTAAAAGTTATCGCCGAAGATAACCGTCTAAAAATTCTATGTCTTTTACAGAATGGTGAGCAATGTGTTTGCGAAATCTGGCAATTTTTAGATTTGCCACAAAATCTCACCTCTCATCATCTTAAAGTCCTTAAGGATTTCGGCTTGGTCTCATCAAGGCAAGAGGGCTTAAAAGTTTTTTATAAGTTAAACAAAAAGGTTGTCGAAAAGCACCTTAAAATATTAAATAAATTTCTAAATTAAGAAAGGAGAAAAGATGATCTATCTTATTTATCTTATCACCGGTCTTCTGGCTGGCGTTGTCGGCGGGCTTTTGGGCACCGGCGGTTGCGCTTTGATGATGCCGGTAATTCGTTTCGGCTTTCATTTTGACCCGGCGATCGCCGTGGGCACGACTTTAACTGCGGTGGTTTTTACCGCCGCTTCTGGCGCTTATCAGCACATCAAAATGAAAAATGTCGATAAAGAGACGGCTCTTTTAACCGGTTATTCCGGAATTCTGGGAGTGATTATTGGTTCGATTGTTTTTGGCTACATTAAGCATTACGGCGATTTGATTGATCTCATTATTGGCATCGCCTTCATTATTGTTTCTTTACGCATGCTCTATGAAGGATTGTTGCTTAAAGGCCAGGCAGGGCAAAACACCGAAATGCCAGCTAATCCTTTGGCAAAAACAGTTTTGGGTTCAGCAATTGGCACCTTAACTGGCATCATTGGCTTGGGTGGCGGCTACGCTTTGGTTCCTTCTTACATTTATTTTTTAAAAGCGCCGGTAAAATTGGCGATTGGCACTTCAATGGCGGCTTTTGTTTGGATGGCTTTAGTCGGAGCGATTTTTAAATATTTTCAGGGCGTGGTCAACATTCCGGTGGCAGTTACCTTGGGCATCGGCGCTTTAGTCGGCGCAATTTACGGCGCCAAATTAGTCGCCAAATTCAAACCAAATGCTTTGAAGGCCTTGTTTGGATTGCTGTTCTTATACGTTTCACTGAAATATATTTTGATTTACTTCGGCATCCACATTTAAAAAGGAGGAGCTGTGAACGAACAACAAAACAATGACCCAAAATTCACTAAGTTCCACGGAGTGGATCGGGAACAAATCCAGTGGAATCCGAATATCGATGAATCCAAATGTCTTGGCTGCGGTATGTGCGCGACTTCCTGCACCCGTGGCGTGTATAAATTTGACTACGAAAATAAAAAATCAAAGGTTGTCAATCCTTTAAATTGTATGGTGGCTTGCCAAACCTGCGCCAATTTGTGCCCGGCCGGAGCAATCAGTTTTGCCGAAAACGAAACTCCACGGGATAAAGCCCAGAAGATTGTTAAAGATTTCCAATTACTTCCGAAAGCGAAAGAGGATTTGGGAAAAAGAAAAGAAGAGCTTTCGATATAAATATGAAAAAACCGACTCTTTCTAAATTATTAAAAACCACATTTTATATCGGTGCTATCGGCTATGGCGGGCCGGCGATTTTGGCGCTCATGAAAAAAACTTTTGTCCACCAAAAAGAATGGATTTCGGAAAAAGAATTTATGAATGCTTTAAGTTTGGCGCAGATTTTGCCGGGTGCAACCGGCGTTTCCGTAATGGGCTATATCGGATTTAAACTTCACAAGCTTTGGGGTGCAATTTTGGCACCGCTCTTGTATATTTTGCCAGCAACCATTGCTATGATCTTACTGGCGTGGGCGTATTTTACTTTCGGCAATCTTTCTTTTGTTAAAGCGCTGTTTGCCGGACTGGGCGCTTTGGTAGTGGCGCTTCTTATCAACGCTATCTTAGTTTTAGGAAAATCGGTCTTTAAAAAAATCAGTCTCAAAGACTGGAAAGGTTTTGTTATCAGTATAGCGGCTTTTATTGGAATTTATTTTTTTCATTTTAATATTATTTGGATAATTCTTGCCGCTGGCGCTCTTGGCTTTCTTTTCTTTTATTTTACGCATGAGTTTGAAGAGGAAAAAGCCAAAAAGGGAGAGGTTTTACTCGCTGAACCCAATGTCTTAAAACATGAACCATTATCAGCGAAAGATTTTACACCGGTTATTCTGGTGGTAGTGATTTTTGCTCTCGGATTGCTTATGCCATACACACGCAATATCATTACAACCTTTTTCGGCATCGGCGCGCTTGCCTTTGGCGGAGGATTTACCACCATTCCGCTTATTCAACATCAAGTCGTTGATATGCATGGCTGGCTTTCCGTCAAGCAATTTATGGATGGCATCGCCTTGGGACAGATTACGCCTGGCCCGGTATTTATTACTGCCACTTTTATCGGCTATCGTGTGGCGGCAATTTTGGGCGCGCTTTTTGCCACCTTGGCGATATTTACACCATCGCTTACGGCAATGATTGTCCTGGCTGATTTGCATAGCCGCGTGCAGGAAAACAAAATTGTCCAAGTTGTTATTAAAGGATTTTTGTCCGGATTTATCGGCTTGATCTTTTCTGTTATGTTACAATTTGCCTTTAAATCGCTCATTAGCTGGCAGGCATGGTTGATTTTCGCTTTGGCAATTATCTGGATTATGGTTTTGAAGAAAAATTCTGTCTGGGCGATTTTGGGAACGATCGCCTTATCATTAGTTATTTTTTAAACTAAATAAATTTAATTTTATGGAGAACAAATGACAATCCAAGTTTTAGGATCGGGCTGTCCGACCTGCAAAAAATTATTTGAACTGACAAAGCAAGCGGTTGAGGAATTGGGCTTAAAGACAGAAGTGGAATATATCACCGATATTCAAAAAATTGTTGAAATGGGCGTGATGTCCAGTCCGGCTTTGGCAATTAACGGCAAACCGGTGATGGTCGGGTTTGTGCCGAATAGCGAAAAGATAAAAGCAATCATTCAGCAGAATAGCTAATAGGAGGGTAAGTGAGTATTTGGTTTCCAATAAAACTTTTGGCCGACTGGCTGACTTATAGTGTGTTTTCAATTACTCATGGCACTTTACTGGCCGAAGCGGTCAACTTTTTTATTTTTGATACGCTTAAAATTTTTATTCTTTTGAGCGTGATTATTTTTGTTGTTTCTTTGATTCGTTCGTATCTTCCAGCGGAAAAAATAAGGAACATCTTATCGCATAAATATCAATTTACCGGCAATATCCTGGCCGCTCTTTTTGGAATTATCACCCCCTTTTGTTCTTGCTCGGCGGTGCCGCTCTTTTTGGGTTTTGTCGAAGCCGGTATTCCTTTGGGGGTGACTTTTTCATTTTTAGTGGCCTCGCCAATGATCAATGAAGTCGCCTTGGTCTTGCTTTTGGGGATGTTCGGCTGGAAGATTGCTCTAATTTATATTATTAGCGGTTTGATAATCGCAATTTTATCGGGCATAATTATCGGCAAATTAAAGGTTGAAAATTTAGTTGAAGATTTTGTCTGGCAACGCAGAATTGATGCAAAAGGTATTATCGCAACAATTTCTTGGCGCGAAAGATTTGCTTATGCTAAAACTTATACCCTCGATATCTTAAAGAAAGTTTGGCTTTATGTTCTAATCGGCATTGGTATCGGCGCTTTTATCCATGGCTATGTGCCAACGGATTTTTTGGCCCGGTATGCCGGCGCTGACAAATGGTATGCTGTCCCGCTGGCAGCATTAATTGGCATTCCCCTTTATTCTAATGCCGCCGGGGTTATCCCGATCGTCAACGCTCTTTTTGAAAAAGGAGTTGCCTTGGGTACGGTTTTAGCTTTTATGATGGCGGTGACCGCCCTTTCTTTGCCGGAATTTATGATCCTAAAAAGGGTGATGAAAACCAAGCTAATTATCATCTTCGCAACCGTTGTAGGAATTGGCATTATATTCACCGGTTATTTGTTTAATTTTGTTTTAAAAAATTAGAATAGTTCTTTTTATCTAGATTGGTCTTTGATAAGATTAAAATATGTACAATCAAAAAACGATTGATCATTTTTCTAACCCAAGAAATATGGGTGAATTGAAAGATTTTGACACAAAAGCTGAAGGTGGGAATCCGGCCTGCGGCGATGTGGTGAAGTTATGGATAAAATTATCTCCCAATAAGAAAAAAATCGCTGATGTAAAATTTAAGGCGTTTGGTTGCGGGGCTTGTATTGCTTCAACTTCGGCGATGACAGTAATGGTTAAAGGAAAAACGACTAAATATGCTCAATCGCTATCGCGGGATGATATTGTAAAAAACTTAGGCGGCCTGCCCGAACAGAAACAAAAATGTTCTAATTTCAGTATTGAAGTACTAAAAAAAGCCCTGAAAACTAGCAACTTGTGACTAGCAACTAGTCTAGTCGGACTTTCTAAAAAATCCTAAAGCCACTAAAGCGATGACCGGCGCGATCACCCAGGCCGGGTAGTATTTGATCACCAAAGTGGCCATTCTTGAGGAAGCCATAAAGGCCTCGCGCGTTTCGATCGGCATAAAATAGAAAATTGTCGATAAGATAAGTCCGGTGGTTAAAAAGGAAAGCCCCAAAATTTCAATTGGCGATAAAATTCCTTTTGATTTTGTTCCCTGAATTCCTCCCTTAGCCGAGAGAAGAGCGATTATTGCTAAAAAAAGGACGACGCGGATGGTAAAAGGTGAGGAATTAGCTTTGACCCATATCTGATTAAAAAGGGTTCGGTTACCTTGAAAAAAATCAAAAACGTTGCCAGCAAAAATTTGCGTCACGACTAAAGCAACATAGGCCGATAGCAACGTGGCAATGATTTTTTCGCGTTGGAGAATATAGCCAAAAATTATCCCAATAAGGAAAAAAACCGTAATTGCCAGATCCCAGGATGGCGCTGGCATAAGTGTCCCCTCCATAGTTTAGTTTCTAACTCTATTATCTAACAGAGAAATTGCGCTGTCAACCCATTCGACTGCGCTCAGGATGAACTAATTAGAGCCCTTTATTTCGGAGTTCTTCTAAGATGCGTCTTTGCTCGGCGGATAAATGCCGCGGCATTTTGATTCTGACGGTAACGAGCAAATCTCCCCGACGACCATTTCTTGTGGCCATTCCTTTGCCGCGGAAGCGAAAAGTCGTGCCGTCTTGGGTGCCAGAAGGGATTTTTAAAATTAATTCTTCTCCTTGCGATGTTTTAAGATGAAGCTCCTCACCAAGCAAAGCCGAGGTTAAACCAATCTCTACTTCGGTTTGAACTTGAGAAAACATTCCCGAAAAAAGATCTTCGAAAATATCACCGAAACCACCGCCGAAGTCAAAACCGAAACCTCGGGAGGTACGCCCGGAAAAATTACGAAAATCCCAACCACCAGCGTTGGCATCGAAGCCGTTAAAACCGCCAAACCCGCCACCAACCGTGCCGAACTGATCATATTGAGTTCGTTTTTGTGGGTCGGAAAGTACCTGATAGGCCTCGTTTATCTCTTTAAAATGTTCACCGTCGCTTTGGTTTTTATCTGGATGATATTGGTGAGCTAATTTCCGATAAGCACGTTTAATTTCCTCGGCACTCGCGTTTTTGGAGACACCGAGAATTTTATAATAGTCTTTGGCCATGCAAAATTACTCTTTTTTATCTTCTTCTTTTTTTTCTTCTGATTCTTTTTCGTTTTTTTCTGCTTTGCTGTCTTCGGTAGTCGGTTGACTGTCAGCTGGTTTTTGATACATTGCTTGGCCGATTTTTTGAATCGTTTGGCTTAAAGCTTCGGTCGCGGTTTTGATTTTCTCGATATCATCGCCTTTAGCCGCTTCTTTAAGTTCAGAGATTTTCGTCTCAATTTCTTTTTTATCTTTATCCGGCACTTTATCACCGGCATCTTTGAGGGCTTTTTCTGAAGTATAAACCAAATTTTCGGCTAAATTTTTGGCGTCGATTAACTCTTTTTTCTTTTTATCTTCCTCTTCATGGGAAGTAGCATCGGCTTTCATTTTTTCAATTTCTTCTTTGGAAAGTCCCGAAGACGAGGTAATCGTAATTTTTTGTTCTTTGGAGGTTGCTTTATCTAAAGCCTTAACATTTAAAATACCATTAGCATCAATATCGTAGGTAACTTCAATTTGCGGCAGTCCACGGGGAGCAGGTGGGATCCCATCGAGCATAAACCTTCCCAAAGTGCGGTTATCAGTAGCCATCGATCGCTCACCTTGCAAGATGTGAATTTCAACCGAAGTCTGGTTATCGGCGGCGGTTGAAAATACTTGGGTTTTCGAAGTGGGAATAGTCGTGTTTTTTTCGATCAGAGGTGTCATCACGCTTCCCAGGGTTTCGATGCCTAAGGATAAAGGCGTCACATCGAGCAATAACAAATCTTTCACCTCACCGCCGAGGACGCCTGCTTGGATGGCGGCTCCCAAAGCCACGACTTCGTCAGGATTAACGCCTTTATGCGGTTCTTTATTAAAAATCTTTTTCACCGTTTCTTGGATGAGCGGCATTCTGGTTTGGCCGCCAACCAAAATTACTTCGGAGATATCTTTGACATCAACTTTGGAATCTTTGATGACTTTTTCTGAGATACCGATGGTTTTTTCAATCAAATCGCCGGTCAACTGTTCAAGTTTGGATCGCGTCAGTTTCATTACTAAGTGTTTTGGGCCGGCGGAATTGGCGGTAATAAACGGCAAATTAATCTCAGTTTCGGTTGAAGAGGAAAGCTCAATTTTGGCTTTTTCCGCCGCTTCTTTGACTCTTTGCAAAGCCATTGGATCGTTTTTAACATCAACGCCGTCTGATTTTTTGAATTCATCGGCAATGTAGTCCATCACTCTTTGGTCAAGATCATCCCCGCCCAAGTGAGTATCACCACCAGTGGCTTTGACTTCGAAAACCCCTTCGCCAATATCTAAAACCGTAATATCAAACGTTCCCCCGCCAAAGTCATAGACGGCGATATGGCCTTCTTTAGCTTTATCAAGCCCGTAAGCCAAAGATGAAGCGGTTGGTTCATTAATAATTCTTTTTACCGTTAAGCCGGCAACTTCACCGGCGTCCTTGGTTGCCTGGCGCTGAGAATCATTAAAATAGGCCGGAACCGTGATCACTGCATCAGTGACTTTTTCGCCAAGATAGGCCTCGGCATCAGCTTTCAGCTTTTGCAAAATGAAAGCGGAAATTTCCTGAGGCGTCCAATCTTTATCGCCCATTTTGACTTTAACGCCGTCGCCCGCTTTAACCATTTTGTAGGGCAAAAGCTTGAGATCTTTTTGAATTTCTTCTTCTTCCCACCGGCGGCCGATTAAACGCTTGACTGAGAAAATCGTGTTCTCTGGATTGGTGATTGCCTGGCGTTTGGCCAGTTGGCCCACCAATCGTTCACCGGTTTTGCTCTGAGCTACAATCGACGGACAAAGATTCCCGCCCTCAGCCGTGGGGATAATTTTAGGTTTGCCACCTTCAATGACGGCCACCACGCTGTTAGTTGTCCCTAAATCGATGCCAATGATCTTTGACATATTTCCTCCGAATTAATTAATTTACTCTAATATATATTGTAAAGTTCACTTTACATTTTGTCAAGAGGGCAAAAATACTATTTTCCTCTAGAGACCCTGACCTTTGCTGGTTTAATCACCTTACTATCAAACATCCAGCCTGATTCGGTTTCGGCGATAATGTGGTCTAAAGGGATTTTTTTGTTTTCTTCGCAAGAAATCGCCTCGTGGAGATTGCAGTCGAATTTATCCCCAACGTTCGCGGGGATTTTTTGGAGACCCTCGGAGGTCAAAATATCTTCAAGTTGTTTTTCGATATGTTTTACGCCGCGAGCAAAATCATCGTCGGGTGTGTGTTCGAAGGCGCGGCGGAAATTATCTAAAACCGGCGTAATCTTAGAAAGGTATTCAGCTTTCATCATATTTAAAACCTCCCCGCTTTGCTCTTCGGACCGTTTTTTGTAATTTTCAAAGTCAGCTTGGGTCCTCT
>Ga0315288_10002487_pt1 | contig 23840 bp, 17 predicted proteins | sample YL17G11_20_MG_FD_203454 | JGI IMG/M metagenome (GOLD analysis project Ga0315288, IMG submission 203454) | Sediment microbial communities from Yellowstone Lake, YNP, Wyoming, USA - YL17G11_20 | ecosystem: Environmental > Aquatic > Freshwater > Lake > Sediment | place: USA: Wyoming | collected... | reverse complement strand
CCGGTTTGATTTCGGCAAGATACTTAAGTGTGCTTTTGCTGCCAATCCAGACAAGGCGAATCTTGCCATCGTTTTCGGCTCTCCTTTCCGAGCTATATGCTTTGATATCCAGGCCGGTAGGTAAAACTTCAACTCTTGGATTGAATTTTTGCGCATGTTCGGCGAGATAGGAATTCCCGGAAATGACCAAATCAGAAAGTTCGACCGACCGGCGAAAACGCCTTTGCCGAGACCTGTCTTTACGTTCCGGTTTGCTGTCACTGTACATCAAAGCATCATCATAATCATATAGAATTTTTCGACTATATCGCCGTAGCCAGAAGGCATCGAAAAGATTCAGTATTTTACGGTGAAGAAAAACGCCGTCGAAATCCGCTGCTTTCTTAAATAGCCTTCGCCGTGCCAAAGCTCCGGACGGCATTTGAGCGACTTGGCAATCTATGCCGTTTGACCGCAAAGTATCAAGGTATACTTCGATTCGCAGTCTAAAGCTCGCACGATGAGGATTGTTTGTTACTATTAACAAGTTCATTTACTTGGGAAGATTTATTTGACTGTTTCCAGATTCAGGTTGATCATGTACTCTTAGCCATTTAACTTCAATTTACGCGCAGCGAGGGATAGTGTCAAGTATTATGTGTAAGTTTAATTTTGTGCCATCGCCGCATCAAAACTCTCACAGCGAAAGATGAACGCCATCTTCCCTTTGGACCAAACTTACTAACAAATAATTACTCTAAGACAGGGCCCGGGTATAGCGAATATTGACATAAATGCTGCAGTCCATATTCTTTCGGCAGGAAAATGGCCAACGTAGTTGTCTTTATACCACGAATTTCATAGTATGATGGAGCGAAACTAATGAAACTCAGTTAAATTAATGGCAAACGATTATTTGTATGAACTATAATATATCAATGCTTATTATTAATTTTTCTCTCAACCAGGGTTATAAGAGATTCTGGGTCAAGAAGTCGAAAACAAACGAAACGCCGTGAATGCCGGAGAGCTTCATTTGGAAAAAGAACAATTAACGGAAAAGAAGTACTGGGATAATCACTGGGATAAGGTCCGGCTTCCGGCAATCATTGAGCCAACTACAAAGCATCCGATTAATAAAGAGGTCATCCGGGTCTTCGAAAATTTTCTGCCTAAGAAGAAGCTTTCAGCGGTGGAAATCGGGGGAGCTCCCGGACAGTATATTGCCTACCTGAATAAATATCATGGTTACAAGGCAAGTGTGATCGAGTATTCGGACACAGGATGCCGGAAGACAAAAGAGAACTTCGATCTTCTCGGCCTTGATGTCAATGTATATGAACAGGACTTCTTTGCTAATTTCTCACATATTCCACTCTTCGATGTAGTCTTGTCGATGGGTTTTATTGAACATTTCAATGACCTGGATGACGTCTTTCGACGGCATGTAAATCTTCTTCAGAAGGGAGGTTTTCTGGTTGTAGGTGTGCCGAATTTTAGAGGTGTAAATCAGAAAGTGCTTGCGCGGACGGCCCCTGGTATGCTTTCGAGGCATAATCTTGAGGCTATGGACCTAAAGAACTGGAGTACATTAGAAACCACATATGGATTAATCCCCCTGTTCAAGGGATATATCGGCGGATTTGAGCCAAAAAACCTCAAAAGGTGCGAGCATAGAACGCTCAAGAATCTTTCCATTAGATACTTTTTCAAAACGCTGCACACCCTCATGTCCCCCTTTGCATTTTTACGGAAATACAATTCACCGGCCTGGAGCGCCTATCTACTGGGTATTTATAAATTACCTTAGCCGATTTTCTGTTATTTGAAAAAGTTCCTGTGGTCAGATCTTATTTGGGAATTGAAAAACTCTTGCCGTTCCATACATATGTATCTTTTGCTGCTTATGTCTGTTGGCCACTCTTTTGAAACCTATCACTTTTAAAGTAATGGTTCATCTCCATTTCATAGGTATTCTCAAGCTTTTTTTTAACTACATCGTGGTCGAAAATAGTTCGAACTCTTTCTCTTGCTTTTTCAATAAGATCTTTCAGCTTCTGCTTTGGTGTATTGGCGAGCGTTATCATTGCTTCTGCAAGAGCGTTTTCGTCCATCGGCGGAACTAAAATTCCTACGTCCCGGCTGTTAATAATCTCCGGAATTCCCCCCGCTTCGGTAGCAATACAGGGGATACCAGCCGCCATCGCTTCCAGGATAGCTCTCGGCATGCCTTCAGCAATCGAAGAAAGTATAAATACATCCATCCCCTTGATTAGCTGTTCGATGTTGTCTCGGTGTCCAAGGAAGTGTATCAAATCGCGGCATGATAAATTTGACGCATGCTGCTCAAGTTCTGCCCTGCATGCGCCATCACCAAATAGAACAAGATGTGCCGACGGTATTTTCTCTTTTACCTTCGAGAAGGCTTCAATTAGATAAGATAAACCTTTCGTAGGAGCAAGACGCCCTACTGTGCCAAAAACAAATGCATCGGGCGGCAGTCCCAGCATCTGCTTTGCATCCGCCTTGGAAATTGATACCTTGGTAAAACGCTCATAGTCAACGGAGTTCTCCATGACAGATACTTTTTCTGCCGATAAGAACCGATTATCTCTCAATACATCATCTTGAACACTTTTGGCGCAACCGATAATTCTATTAAATCGTTTGAATAAGAAAAAATTAACTATTCTTCTTCCGAGATTTTTTGTTCTACTTAATCCATGTACGTGCGATAAAACTACGGGTGTTTTCGCTAATATTCCTGCAAGAGCGCCGTAGAAGCTGGACTTGTGGCGATGGCAATGAAGTATGTCAATATTATTTTCTTTTAGAATTTTAACTAGCCTGAATAATATCGAAAAATGGAACTCTTTGACCATCTCTATATTGGAAAGATAGAAAACCTTATATCCTGCTTCCTCCATCAGATTCTTGTCGACGCCATAGCCGGATAGATAAACAAATATTACGTTAAAACGGTCTTTGTCCAATCTCAAAACCAGGTCGTTCAGCGAAGTGCCTGCGATGCTGTACTTGGGCCAGAGCAGGGCTAAGTTTATCTTTTCTTTTCCCAAAAAACGAACTCCAAAACGGCTCTCAAATCACTGTTTTACTATTGTGTAACGGTTTTTTCTTTGACTCAGCGATTTCCGTACATCGATTCATAATACTTCTGGTAATCGCCGGAGACGACGTTTGCGAGCCAATCGGTACTCTTTAGGTACCAGTCGATGGTTCTGTTGATACCTTCCTCGAAGCTTACAGAAGGCTGCCAGTTAAGCTCTCTTATTATCTTGCTTGCGTCGATGGCGTATCGCCTGTCGTGTCCAGGCCTGTCGGTTACGTGCTTTATCAGCGATTTAGGCTTGCCCAAACGGTTGAGTATCAGATCGATGACCTCCAGATTCGCTTTCTCGTTGCAGCCGCCAATATTGTAAATTTCGCCGGGCGGCGCTTTTTGCAGCACCTGCCAGATCGCCGTGCAATGATCATACACATACAGCCAATCCCGCACATATAATCCATCGCCATAGACCGGCAGCTTCTTGTCGTTGATGGCATTGTTAATCATCAGGGGGATCAGTTTTTCCGGGAACTGGTATGGGCCGTAGTTGTTCGAACACCGTGTGATGTTATATTTAAGGCCCCACGTATGCCCGAACGCCCTGACGAGGTGGTCTGCCGCGGCCTTGCTCGCCGAGTACGGCGAATTCGGATTCAGCGGCGTCTGTTCGGTGAATTTTCCTTCCGAGCCTAATGCTCCGTAAACTTCATCGGTAGAGATTTGGATGAAGCGGTCCAGCTTTTTGTCGCGGGCGGCTCCGAGCAATGTGAGTGTGCCGGTAACATTGGCTTCGATGAAGATTTTCGGCTCGGTGATCGAACGGTCCACGTGGCTCTCGGCGGCAAAATTGATTATCGCATCGATCTTGTGTTCGTCGATAATTCTTTCCACCAGTGGGCCGTCACAAATATCGCCTTTGATGAACTTATGATTCTTATGCTCTAAGAACTCAGCAAGGTTTTCAAGATTGCCGGCGTAAGTGAGCTTGTCGAGATTGACTACAAAGCAATCGGGATGCTCACCAAGCACCATTCGCACAAAGTTGCTTCCTATAAATCCGGCACCGCCTGTAACCAGAATTCGTTTCATAACTGCCTTAAAAAAAGTTCCAACGGAGCCTGCCAGCGTTCGATCGGCTCATCGAGCAAACATATAATTTTACTGCAATCGAAGCGACTATTCAAGGGCCTTTTCGCGGGGCTTGGAAAATCGCTGGTTTTGCATGGCAGCAGATTGACATCCATCGAAAGTTTGTCCAATATGAATTCCGCCATACCGTACCGGGATACGTAGCCGGCGCTTGCAAAATGATATATGCCCTCGGGCTTTTTTCGCAGCAATTCGCAGATGACCCCGGCCGCTTCGATTGTCGCCGTCGGCGAACCTGTCTGGTCGTCGACGACCTTCAGCGTATCCTGTGATTTTGCACGCTGGATGAGCTTGGTTACGAAATTATTGCCGGCCGAGCCGTAGGTCCACTCCACACGAACGATGCAATATTCACAGCCGCTGCGGGCAAGCAGTTGCTCTCCTGCCAGTTTGGTTTTACCGTAAGTGTTTATGGGATTGGGATGGTCGGTCTCGACGTAGGGTTTATCGCCGCACCCGTCAAAGACGAAATCGGTGCTGATGTGAAGGACCCATTTGCCGGCTTCGCGAGCGATAGTACCAAGCCGCCCTACCGCCTGTGCGTTGACCCGGTATGCCAGTTCGGCCTGACTTTCGGCTCCATCGACATTCGTATAGGCGGCACAATTTACGATGATTTCGGCGCCGAAAACGGCCTGCCGCACGTGGTTGGTGTCGGTGATATCAAACTCCGGCAGGTCGTACACGATGGGATCGAGTCCCTGCTGCCGGCAAACCTGAACTAAATCGGAGCCAAGCATCCCCCTGCCGCCCAAAACAGCAATTCTGGTGTCTTCCGCCGCCATTAGATTCTCCCGAATTGCGGCAGATTTTCAGGCCGAAGGTCTTTGAGTCCGGGATAGACCGCATCTTTAGTCGACAGCACCGGTTGGGCTATCGGCCATTCGATTCCGATGTCCGGATCGTTCCAGATGATGCCGTGTTCGGTCGACGGATTGTAGAAATCGGTGCACTTGTATGAAAAAAGTGCCGCCTCGCTCGTCACGCAATATCCGTGAGCGAAGCCCGGCGGGACATACATCTGCCTGTGGCTTGACTCGGAAAGGACTTCACCGACCCACTGACCGTAAGTCGGAGAACCGGCGCGAATATCGACGACAACATCCAGGACCTCGCCTGATAAGACCTGAATCAGCTTGCCTTGTGATTGAGGGTATTGGAAATGTAAGCCACGCAGAATCCCTTTTTTTGAGAATGAGATATTATCCTGCACAAAAGGGCCCGGAATGCCGGACTGCTCGTAATGCGTGCTGTTCCATGTTTCAAAAAAGTATCCCCTGTCGTCGGTGAATACTTTCGGCTCCAATATGAGCACTCCGGAAAGTTTTGTTTCTTCAATATTCATTTTATACGATGCTGCCGTTTCTTGTCAGACGGGCGGCTCCTTTGCAACTAATTCATTGGCCTTGTTGAGCGATTCGAATGTACCGGCGTCCGTCCACCAGCCGTCAATGATGTCATAAGCCAGTTGATCCTTTGCTATATAAGCCTGGTTCACATGAGTAATTTCAAACTCGCCGCGGCCTGACGGCTGGAGCGTTCTTATTATTTCGAAGACGGTGGCGTCGTAGAAATAAATGCCGGTCACGGCATAATTCGACTTGGGCTGATCGGGTTTCTCTTCGATGCCGATAATCCTGCCTTCGGACAGCTCGGCAACGCCGAAACGCTGCGGATACTGTACTTGCTTAAGGAGTATCCTGGCGCCCGCCTGCTGGGCGATGAATTTGTCGGCATACCTTTTGAGATTTGCCTTGAAGATATTGTCGCCGAGAATCACGGTGAGGAGATGACCGTCTGCGAAATTTTCCGCTAATGCGAGGGCCTGCGCGATTCCACCGGCCTCATCCTGGACCTTGTACGTGAATCGGCAGCCGAAGTTTGTTCCGGAACCCAGTAAGCTGACCACGTCGCCCATATGCTCGACGCCGGTCACAATCAGGATTTCCTCAATGCCGATAGCAGTAAGCTTTTCGATGGGGTAAAAAATCATCGGCTTTTGCCCCACCGGCAGCAGATGCTTGTTTGTAACCTTTGTCAGCGGCATAAGTCGTGAGCCAGTGCCCCCGGCAAGAACGATGCCTCGTAAGTCCATATTCACCTCACTATTCTCAAGTAATTGCTTTTGTTGCCCCGGTTGTGAAACCACCATCGACTAAAATTATCTGGCCTGTAATATAGGCGGAAGCATCCGAAGCCAGGAAGATAACCGTGCCGTCAAGATCGTTTGGCAGACCCGGGCGATTAAGGGGTATGCGGCTCATGATATTTTCTGCCCACTGCTTGTTCTCGTACAAAGCCGCGTTTTGTGCTGTTTTGAACCAGCCCGGAGCCAGAACGTTGACCGTGATTCCGTATTTGCCCCATTCTGCGGCAAGACTCTTAGTCATCATCAGCACTCCACCCCGGCTGGCAGTATAGGGTGCTATCCCCTCCATGCCGAAGACGCACGTACAGGAACCCATATTTATTATTCTGCCGTAGTTGCGTTTTATCATTTCCCTGGCGACAGCCTGGGCGCAGAAAAAGTTGCCCTTGAGATTGGTATCCAGGACGGTGTCCCAGTCCTCCCATGAAAAATCGGCGCTTGGGCTTCGAATATTTAAACCGGCATTATTGACCAGAATGTCAATCTTGCCGTACTCTTCGATAGCCATTCGGACCATATTCTCAATATCGCTCTGCGAGAGCACGTCCACCTGGACGGCCAACGCCTTTCTGCCGATAGATTCGATTTCCTTCCTGAATTCGGTCAGGCTCGATAGTTTTCGGCTGGTAATCACCAAATCGGCGCCGGCTTTGGCAAGTGCCCTGCCGAAGTATTGGCCGAGGCCACGGCTGGCCCCGGTTACAATCGCAACTTTGCCGGAAAGGTCAAACAAATCCTGCATTTTTGATTCCTCTGTCTTATGGTTCCAAAACGATTTTCACCAGATTCTCCTCGGCCTTGAGCAATCGGTCGAAAGCATCCGGCCCTTCCTCCAGCGGCAAGACATCGCTTATCAACGGTTCAACTTTGATTTTACCCGAAGCGACGAGTTCTATACAACCGCGGAATTCACCGGAACTTGCGTATGAGCCGGTGAAAGTATGCTCTTTGGCAATTAATTGCTGCAAGTCAAATTCGGCTTTCTTTTCCAGATTTCCGACGGCGACAACGTGACCGCCCATTCTTGTTATAGAGATGGCGTCTGCGAAAGTCTTTGCATAGCCGACCGCTTCGAGAGTAACGTTGGCTCCTTTGCCTCCTGTTTCCTGCAGAACCGCCTCGGACAGATTTGACTTGAGCGGGTTAATGAGCTTGTCGGCCCCGAGCTTTTTCGCCAGATCCAGCCGGAATTCGTTTATATCAACCGCGATGACCTTGGCGGCGCCCCGCAGCCTGGCCGCCTGTAAAATAAAAAGACCGATTGTCCCGGCTCCGATTATAACGACGGTATCCTTGTTCGATATAGGCGCCCTGTTGGCGGCGTGAGTTCCGATTGACGCCGGTTCCAATAGGGCCGCGTGGACGAACGACAATTCATCCGGAATTTTCGAGACAATCCAAGAGGGCACGGCAACATATTCGGCAAAAGCGCCGTGTCTTTTGAACGCCGGAACTGAAACGCCCAGGACCTGCCGCTTGTCACAGCGATTGAAGAGGCCTGCCCGGCAGGCTTCGCACTTATTGCAATAAACGGTCGAATCGAAGCAGACCCGGTCACCCTTCTCAAAACCGCTCACATTCCTGCCGAGCCCTTCGACGATACCGGCCGCCTCATGGCCCATGATCAGGGGAGGAATTCTCCTGCCCGTTTTGCCGGTAAAGCCGTACACATCCGAGCCGCAGATTCCACAGGCCTTGACGCGAATCAGCACATCGTCGTCGCCGGCCACCGGATCCGGGAAATCCGAATATTCAAATGAATACGGTTTCCTGTAAATTAAAGCCTTCAATTAAGTCCTCCGTTGAATAATACCAATATTAACAGAAGCACATAAAATACGGCCTGATTTTAACTTGTGGTTGACGGTCTGTCTACTTTCTTTTGGCCCCGTCAGTCCGGTCAGATAGACAAAGTTACATTCCTGCCGGTTTCTTCGGGCTCGAAAATATGAATCTTTTCGAGGTCAAGGTATAGTTTTACATTATTATTGACCCCAAGCGTAGTATGAGGATCGATGCCTGCGATGAATTTCTGTCCCGAGGGATGAGTCAGGTAGACGTCTGTTCTGTTGCCGACTGGTTCAACGACGTTGACCGTTGCGGAAATGGTATTGTCGCTCTGTCCGGGAGACTGCTGCGGCGAGATATTTTCCGGTCTGACTCCCAAAACCATCTGCTTGTCATAATAATCTCGTAATACGTTCCTCAGGCGCTGCGGCAGCCTGAGGGCATCATTGGCGATTGCAAAATACGCCAAATCGTTTTTGAGTTTTAGATCGCCTGCGAAGAAGTTCATCGGAGGTGTGCCGAGAAAGCCGGCGACGAATTTATTGACCGGCCGCTCATAGACCTCCATTGGGCCGGCTGTTTGTTGAATTTCACCGTCACGCACCACGCAAATCCTGCCGCCCAGGCTCATCGCTTCGGTCTGGTCATGGGTAACATAAATGGTTGTTGTTCTCAATTTCTGGTGCAGGCTTTTCAACTCCGCTCGGGTTGTCAGACGCAGCCCGGCGTCGAGATTGCTCAATGGCTCGTCGAACAGAAACACCCGGGGACTGCGAACGATAGCTCTGCCGAGAGCCACCCGCTGTCGCTGGCCGCCGGACAGGGCCCCCGGTTTTCGATGAAGCAGGTGTTCGATGCCCAGCAGCTTGGCAGCTTCTTCGACGCGTTTTTTTATATCGGCCCTGGGGACGTTTCGCATTTTCAGGGCGAACGCCATGTTCTGCCAGGCGGTCATGTGAGGATACAAGGCGTAGTTCTGGAATACCATGGCGACGTCACGGTCCTTCGGAGGAACATCATTGGCAAGACTATCTCCGATATAAATGTTGCCGGAGGTCATCTCTTCCAACCCGGCAATCATCCTGAGAGTTGTGGTTTTTCCGCATCCGCTCGGCCCGACTATGACCATGAACTCGCCATCAGCGACATCCAGGTTGAAATTGCGGATAGCCGTAACTTTGCCTTCGAAAACCTTGGTGACATTTTCCAGTAAAATCCGAGCCATGTGTTTCGTTTCAAGAACAATCAAAAGATATTTCGCCGGAACCGATGCCTTGCACGCCAGGCAAACAGAAAGCCTATCAGAATATAGCCGACCATACAAGCTGACATCCAAACCGTTGATTCAACCGCATTCATAGTGCCATGACCGGGCCAATAATAGCTTCCCGTCTTAACCAAATTTCCACTGGCGGTATCTATCGTGACCGGTGTTTCGCCGGCGAAAGCTATCATTATATTTCCCATGTGGACATAGGGATTCGTATCTATATAGGCTTCAACCAATTTACGAGCTTCACGGGTGTATGGGCTGTTGATCGAGGCAACAATGGCCATCAGCAGGGGCAATATGGCCCAGATTGCCGCAACCAGAGCGAAATTCATCAGAACCGCCGTAGTTGTGTGCTTAAAACTGGAGCTGAAATACAATCCGCTGCAGGATAGAAATATCACTATCCATGTCACCAGAATCCCTGTTTGGACAATTGCAAACGGGTGGATGAAACCTATAAGGGTAAACACAATAATATGTCCGAACAACGGCAGCCAGGCGGGAAGACACCGCCGGAGAGCCCCGACGAACTTGCCGAGCAGGATATCTTTGTCATCCAGAGGCGTTGCAAGCAGCACCGGCCAGGAACGGGACTCTTTCTCGGAGGTGATACTTGTCGCCGGAAGAACGATTGTAAAGAGCATTCCCACTGCCATGAAAATTACGGCGTATGCCGCATGGGTTCCTTCATCATCCAATACATTTGCTTTGACGCAAAGGTAATACGTTCCACTCAGCAGTATCAGGCCGATGGATACTAAAATGCAGGTGAGTATCTTGTGACGTCTGAAGATCGGGGATCGCAGCTCTTTCCAGATAATGGGAGGGCCGACAACGCGCCTGATTGCCCCGGCGAAAGCCTGCTTATTAGCTCCGGCTCCTTTTGCTGCACGACGAGAGCGGCGCTTACCGGGGGAACCGTCCAATTGCCCCGTTGCCTGGCTTAGCGCAACTTTACGGACTATAATCACCGAGACAAACAACAGAAGTGCGGATGCAGCCAGCATGATGCCGCAGTTCAAAGGCCAGGAGTAAAAGGTCAGGGCCGCTGCCGATCGCGGTTCGACCATCGCAATTGTGTTGATAAACATGCTGCAATAAGGATTTGGCAGAAAAATTATGGTAAATATACTTCTCTCGGAAATCGCAGGATTCGCTATATCCCAGACAGCATACAGGCCAAGGGGCAGCAATGCGAAGATCGAGGCAAGTGTTATGATAGACACAATAATCACCACATAAGTTCTTCGACTGAATATAGAGAAGAACAAACTGAGTGAGCCGACAAAAATGACGGTCGTCAGAGTGATACAAAGGCTCGATATAACGTAATTCCAGGGTACGCCGCCCATTACGCGGATAATGGCCAGCAACGGCAGACTGATGGCCAGCAATAAAAGCAACTGCAGCAGCTTGCTGAGAAGTTTTCCCATTACGATCTGGAAACTGTTAATCGGCGTAGTCATCAGCAGGCCGAGGGTTCGGTGATAGATTTCGTCGCTGATAGAGTTGCTTAGCAAAATTACGGCGAGAAACTGAGTAGCACAAAACTGGAACCAAACCAGGTAAATAACGATAATTTGTCCGGCTTCGGCCATTCGGGAGATTCGATATAAGGACGATCCGCTTTGTCCCATTCCTTCAATCCAAACCAGGACTAAAAAGACGGTCAGCAAGGCTACGTAAGCGAAGCGAAGAACATAGTTTCTGCGTCTCCGGCTGGATACGCGAAGCTCCTTATCGAAAATAGGTCCGGTCAGCCGGAACGGGCTTAGGAATCGTGCCATAAAATTAGTCAAATCGGTAATCATTATCACAGAAGATACGCTCAAAAGACATTGCGGCGGAATCGGCACTTGGCGCGCCAGCCAAAAAGAACGCCGGAAACAGTATATATCATCATATAGATAATCACAAGGCCTGTCGTCGGCCAAACCTTGTGCCATGAACTGTCGGGCCAGGCAAAGGTGAGGTTCGATAAACCTGCTCGTGCATTCCACTTTCCGCCTGCTCCGCCCATAAGTATGGCAATCTGGGCCGCGGGATTGGCCGATACCAAATCTGCAACGATATTGTAATCGTGAGTGATCATCGATACTAATCCGAGCACACCGGGTAAAACGGCCCAGAAGGCCAGGGCCAGGGCGAAGCAGGCAATCACCGCCGAGGTGGTCCGCTTAAAGCGGGCGCTGAAATAGAGACCGGCGCCAGTGAGAAACACGACCAGCCCTGTCACAAATATCGGCATGTGAAGGATCACTACCGGATGGATGTATTTTAAGCAGATAAAAAGGAAAATATGGCCGGCCATAAGCAGCCAGATAGGAAGGCATCGGCGAAATACACCTATAGCCTTGCCCAGAAGAATCTGCCAGTCGTCCATGGACGTAGCCAGCAGGATCGGCCAGGACCGCGTCTCCTTCTCCGTGGTAATACTGGTGGCCGAAAGCACCAATGTAAAAACCGAGCCGATAACGGTGAACATCATCACGTAACCCATTTGGGTAAAGGCCTCATCCAGATAGTTTTCACATGTCCCGTAAGTGATCAACAGAGCAATAATCGCGACGGCCAATCCGATGATGCTGTTTCTGCCCTCGGCGCCCTGAATCATGGGAGCCCGAAGCTCTCTCCAGAGAACGGGTGAGCCGGTAACGCGCCTGATGACGCTGGGCAGGTCCTGTTGTTCGGCGTGCCGGCGTGAAGACTTCTTCGATTTCTTAGCACGCATGCGATTTGAGACCGAATCAATTTGCCCGACGGCCTGTCGCAGGGCCACTTTACGCACGACCTTGACAGACATTGCGATCAACAGGGCAGAGGCGCCTAACATCAACATGCAGTGCAGGGGCCAATAGAAGATCGAGATTCCGGTCGGCGCAAAAGGTAACATAGCCGCCACGGTGGGTGATATCATCATCGCGGTATTTACAGATATTGCACCGAAAGGATTAACATGAAGAAGAGCGATCAATAGCGGAAGCACAGTTACCGGGTTCCTGAACAAAGTGGCAGATAACCACAGGGGGCGTAAAAGGGCGGTGGTAATTAACGGGATAAAGAAAAAAAGAACGCCGAGAGTAACGACGGTTTTGATAATAACGACGTAGGCCCGCCGGTTGTTGATCGAAAAATACAGACTGAGCGAGCCGGCGAAGATAACGGCTGTGAGTGTAATACAAAGACTGGACAGAACATAGTCCCAGGGCACACCGCCGAAAATGCGAACAATCGCCAGCAGTGGCAGGCTGATCGCCAGCAGCAGGATAATCTGCAGGAGCTTGCTGAAGAGTTTGCCCATTACGATTTGAAAGCTGCTGATGGGAGTTGTCATCAGCAGGCCCAGCGTGCGGTGATAGATTTCGTCGCTGATGGATGTGCTGAGCATGATTACGGCGATTATCTGCGTGGCGATGAACTGGAACGTGACGATAGTTGTGACGATGGTTTTGCCCGCAAGCGCCAACCGGGATTTCTGGTATGCCGATGATCCTTCGGATTTTACTACACTGAGCCAGACAATGGCGACGAAGATGGTCAACAGGATGACGTAGATCAGCCGAAGTGTGTAGTTTCTTTTTCGCCGGCTCGATACGCGAAGCTCCTTATCGAAGATGGGCCCGAAGAGCCGGACCGGGTCAAACAAGTTTGAAAACGTGCTTGTCAATGCCGTCGTCATAGAGACCTCTTTTGCCGCTCATTATCTGAAGTTGAGATCATCTTATCGCTGCCAGTTTGCTCAGTGGACCACGCCTTTGGTTAACTGCAGGAATGCATCGTCGAGTTTAAGCCGCTCGGGCTGGATAGAGATAATATCCAAACCTGCGTTAACCAGCGTCCTTGCGACGATACCGTCGGCGTTCTTGCCCTCGTGGAAAGTGACGGCAATCTCGCCACCGAGTGCCTGGACCCTGCTGACCTGGGGCAGAGCAGAGAGCAGCTCGATAGCTTTGTCCTGATGGTCGGCCACTCTGACCCTGACCTTACTTTCGATACCGAGCCTTGGGCGAATTTCTTCCAGCGTACCGCTGAAGACCAGCCGGCCTTGCTCGATAATGCCGACGTGGTCGCAAATCTCCTCCAGCTCGCTAAGGATATGGCTGGAGATCATAATGGTTTTGCCCATGCGTTTGAGCTCGCGCAGCAGCTCTCTTATTTCGATTCGTGCGCGGGGATCAAGCCCGCTTGCTGGCTCGTCCAGTATCAGCACCTTGGGATCGTGGATAAGAACGCGCGCCAGGCCGAGCCGCTGCTGCATGCCGCGGGAAAGGCTGTCAACTGTGGCGCTCTTCTTTGATTCGAGATCCGTAAGTTCGAGCACGCCTTCGACGATGGATTTACGCTTCTTGCGCTCTATGCCGAACGCCGCGGCGAAGAATTCGAGATACTCGAAGACTTTCAGGTCGTCGTACACACCCATAAAATCTGGCATGTATCCGACGAGCCTGCGGACTTTTTTACCCTCTTTAGCGACGTTCAGCCCGTTGATAAAGGCGCTGCCCCGGGTCGGCTCCAGGAGTGTCACCAATATCCTCATGGTGGTTGTTTTCCCGGCACCGTTTGGACCGATGAAACCGAATATGTCGCCGTCCTTAATGGTCAGATCCAGATCGTCGACGGCGGTTAGCTCGCCATAGTTCTTAGTCAGATTTTTAGTTTCGATCATTTCTGGGTTTCCTCTTCCTGCTCTTTCGGAAAAACGACAAGTCGAGCCAACTGTATGTGATTGCGTTTATATGTGTGGTCTTTGAGACCGAACGATATGGGAGCCTGGTCGTACTCGATGGAGACGACGGCGGCTCCGCGGGCAAGATACGCGCTCATGGTTTGAGTACGCTGCAGGCATCCCTGGGCGAAAAAAGCATCCTCTTTTTTGAAATTGATGTAGGACGACCGGCCTTGGCGAGAGTAATATTCTCCATAACGTTCTGTGCCGTAGTCGTCCCATATCCCCATTCTGTGGGACTGGCTGCTGAACTGCCTGCTTTCGCCAGCCGGGACGGAATCGAATGTGATGCCGCGATTATTGCTCAAGAGCACACGGCCGCTTAAAATCGGGGACTCGGATTCATTTACAATGCGAACAACAATCTCATCGCCATGACGCTGCACCTCGGCATCGAACGGCAACTTTTGCAGAGACGATTCGTTGAGCAGGCACTGGACATCCCATATATTGACCGGTATGGAATAGGGCAGATTTCCGCCGTCGTGCTGAAAGCAATAAATTCTTCTGCCGCTGACTTCTGTGTTTTGTTGCCAGATGGATTCCTGGGTAGGAGCGATGCCGGACCACCATTGATTGCCCTGCAAATTTTCGAGCTGATAGTTGTCGCTGGAAGGAGCGAACAGACCGCAATATTCAGTGGACCATGCGTAGCCGCTGTTTTTGATTCCGTCCAGGACGGATATTACCCTCAATTCCATGTCGCCGGCGCGCAGGGCCTGTACGCCGTAATAAGCGCCGACGGTAAACAGGATAATCCAGAACGCGCAGGTCAGCCAGGTCAGTGGAAGGCGATCCATGCGTTTTAGCAGTTTGTAGTCAATGGGGCCCAGCAGAACAGCCAGGGTAATCAGCAAAAGTATCACCCACCAAATGCTCAAAGGTCGGATCCCCTGGTACAGGAATTCCATAACCGCGTTGTTCGCAGCATGGGCCGAGCCTATTTCGTATTGATTTCTATTGCCGGGCCTGCCCTTTTCATTTTCGGCATCTGAGGCTGATTGAATAGTCCGGCCTATCTGGTTTGACCGGAGTCCGCCGGCGGCTGTGCCGAAGGGCAGAGAGTCGGCATATTCCAGAACTTCCTTAATACAGTATATCCAGAACGAAGCCGAATTTTCACGCTGCCTGTCCGTCATGGTGGCCGGATCGAAGGCTAATACACCCAGGCGTCCGAAGCCTGCGTATCCCGTCGCGTAAAGATATTCGCCGGCGTCGTTAGTTTCGGCTTTGTAAAAGTTAGCATCAGATTTAGGCACGAGCGACCAGGCTGTCACCGTTTCCGGCTCGCCGCCGGTCAACCCGAATTTTTTGAGCATCTCCGAGGGGACTGTTATTTGTTTAAGGTCATGCAATTCGATAGGTAACAGCTGGGCTATCGGATTAGCGGCTGCAAGGGGATTGCTTCCCGGGATGAGCAGCAGTTTGCCGCCGTTGGTGACCCATTGGGTAATCGCATTTAACTGCTGCCGGTTAAACAGATTCCAGTCTGGGTCATAGAGGATAAGCAGGTCCAGAGGGACAAAGCCGGTCCAGTCCCAGGGGACCATTCGCGGCAGCTTATCTCCCACGTATACCTCTCCCTGCCCCTTGTGAGACAGGCATTTGGATTGTTTTGACAGACGCAAAAGGCCGAATTTCCTGCTGCCGACAAGCCCGATCAGCAGATCGTTCTCGTTGACGACCGTTATAAAACGGCTTTCCGTCTCCATGCCCCAAAGCTCGTAGTCCTGAGACCATTGTGTTCGCCCGCGTTCTTTGTCGACAAGCCTTACGCTGCACTTGTCGGCGGTAAACGCGAACTTGGTGACCAGCGGCAAATGCAATGGTATATCCGGAGTCAGCACAAACTCGTAATTAACGTTCATCGTATTTAAGCCGTCCTGCTGGGCGGAGACCGTTATAATGCCGGCAAAAGGTTCGGTAAGAGTGCTGCTTATTCCGATTTCCACCGGCGTCCACTCCATTGGACGATAGTAACCGCCCCAGCCGCAGAAAAAATCGACGTTGAACGGATCATCATCTTTCTCGGCGGCAGCCGCGATGGCCAGGACTGGAAACGATAATAAAATAAGCCAAATGCGTAACATTTGTAACCCTCGCTTAATGCTAAGCTTATGTGCTAAATTCGAGCCTTGCGATTATATATAATCCACTCCAGGCAAACAAGGACTAAAGCCAGACCTACAAGAAATGGCCACAGCGGAAGATTGGCCCGGCTCAGGTCACTGGCCTCGGCTTGTACCGGCTGGCCCGAAAGGACAATCTCACGCTGTGGTTCAATATTGCTTTCCTTCGGATCAAGCAGATTTACGGCAAAGAATTTGGCCGGCTGCTCGCCGATACTCAGGCGGTACATGCCGGCCCTGCCGGTCCCGGGGAAGCGAAGAGAGCCCGAAGCGCTGGACCTGATTTCTGTGCCGGAAAAATCAGGCCCGTCGATTTGAGCTGTGATTTGGCCATTGAGACCCTCGACAACAATCGGCTCGCCAACCCTTAAGTTCATCTCCTGATCGGCTTCAAGCTGCATGCCCAGGAAGCCGGTTGCGTTATAGCAGAAAAGAACAAAGCCCGGTTCGAACGGCCAGTTGCTTTGCAGCACGTCGAATCCGGCGAGCAGGAACATGCTGCCGTTTCGCCGCACAAGGGCAAGGGCCGGCGTCTCGTTGAACTCGGCCAGAACATCCGCGTCACGGGGCAGTATCATCCTGTGGCATTTTGCTGCAAACAGGTTCGTCAGATCGACATATTTCAATACCGGGTGCTTCGTCCTCCAATCGACGATGACCTGGTTTTCGAGCTCTTGGGGAGATGATACGTCAATACCATCAGGCGGCCGGCCGAAAATGAGATAGCGACACTTAGGCAGCGCCGCGGGCACGTGATTATCAAGCACAATCATATCATAGCGTTGTTCGGCGCTCAGATCATTTTGGTCCATAGCATCGAATTGTGCCGGGCTTTGAAGTTCGAGCTTGGCCAGCGGGCAAGCCTGCAATGCCGATTCGAGCACCTTGTTTCCGCCGGTTACGAGCAGGACCGACAGTTTCTTCGGGGGTGACAGAATGGCCCATGCTGCGTCATCACAGCTAAGGCAGTCCGGTTGAGGCCCCGATTCGTCGGAATCCTGCAACTTTCTGACCTCGAGCACTCCGGCCTCGGCATACGATAGAGAAAAATCCACCGCTAACTTGCCGGGCCGGATAGCTTCCGACGACTCATCAGTCTTTCGCGGCGGAACTGTCACCGACCTGACCGCACGCACATCGTCATTGATGCTAAGCTGCACATCACAGGTTATCGGCGCAGCACCGTAATTGGCCAGGGTAGCGAATGTGTTTACCTCTTCGGGATTCTCGTATGACCTTCGCGCCTGCATGGCTATTACGGCGACGTTTTGCTGCGATTCGCCCGTGCAGTGAAAAGTCAGCTCATCGGAACCGACCACTATCTGGTCCAGGTCGCGGATTTGCCCGTCGCTGAACAGTACGAGCTGGGCCGGCTCTTCGGCGCTCATGTAGTCGGCTTCGACGCCGGGCGACTGCGCGAAGGCGCGGGCCACTACAATCGCCTCGGCCAGAGACGAGACGCCGTCACTTGGCCTGACAGCTTCAATGGCCCGGTTCAACTGCTTCTTGTCGGATGTAAAATTGCACATGACCTTGGCGCTGTTGTCGAAGGCGATGATCATTGTCTGGTCGGACTCATCCCTAAATGAATAGAAAGCTTTGCTTCGCAGCGACTCGACGAATATTTTGGCCTGCTCTTTAGCGGCCTCCAGACGGCTCGGCTTGACATCCGTTGCGTTCATGCTGGCGGATCGGTCGATCAATAACACGTATCGGCGCGCCGGCCCGGCAATCAAAGAAAGAATCGGCCCGGCCAGCGCAAGCAATATGGCCAGCAGCACCAGTAATTGCAGCAACAGCAGGATGTTGCGCCTGAGCCTTTGAAACGGGGCGTTGACCTGCAGGTCCTGGACCGCCCGTTTCCAGAGCAGCGTGCTGGAAACAATCTGTTCTCGCCGTTTGAGCTTGAGAAAATACAGCAATAGCAGCAGCGGCACGGAAACCGCAGCGGCGTAAAGAGCTGTTATGGGTGTCAGCCATTCCATAAATTTCTGTAGGGGCAACCCAATGTGGTTGCTCTGATCCTTAATTTGTATTATCGTTATCCGGGCGGCCACATGGGGCCGCCCCTACGATGTTACATTTCGGCCGGACTAACGAAGCAGCCGAATCCGCCGTAAATAATTCAGCACGAGCGATTCCACCGAATCGGCCGAATTGGCAAGCACATAGACGGCGCCGCGGCTCGTGCAGAAATCCTTCAATTCGTTACAGTATGCAGTCAGGTTTCGTTTATAGTACTTCGACAGCGCGGCGCTGACGGTAATCTCGGCGGCGTCGGCATCTTCGATATCGATCAGCTTCAGCTCCCCACTCAGGTTGGGCGAAAGCTCCTGCGGGCAGAGCACCTGAATCGCGTATAAGTCGTATTGCCTGCCGATCAGCCGGCGAAGACCCGAGTCGTAACCTTCCTTAAACAGAAAATCGCTCAACACAACCATTACACCTGAGCCGAAGCGCCCGGCGGCTAACTGCCTGCACGCATCGTCAAAATTCGAGAGACCGTCGCATTCGGCGGTCAAAAGGCATTCGGCCATGTTGTTCAGGTAGTTACGTCCCCGCATATTGGCAAGCTGGGCTGTTACGCCGTCGGCGATAAAACTGATGGTGACCCGGTTGTTATTGACAAGGCTGACGTAGCCGAGAGCGGCGGTGAGCTTCTTGATAAAAAGCTCTTTCGAAGGCTCGCCAAAACCCATCGAAGCGCTCGCGTCGGCAACGATATGGACGGTTAGGTCCTGCTCTTCGATATAAAGCTTCAGAAACAACTGCTCCAGCCGGCCGTAAACGTTCCAGTCCACAAACCGCAGATCGTCGCCTGCGACGTATGGGCGATGGTCGGCGAATTCGACGCTCTGGCCGCGGCGCTTGGAACGCCGCTCGCCCTGGAGTTTGCCCTGCAGAATCTTGTGGCTCATTACGTCGAGCGTGTCCAGTCGGCTCATAAAAACCGGATCGAGCAAATCCGTCAGTTTTTTTTGTCTATGGGACATCAAGTTTCTGCTCCAGATTTTTCGGGGTGCTTGCCATGACCTGGTCGAGAACCTCGTCCGTTCTAATTCCTTCTGCCTGGCCTTCGAAATTCAAGAGAATCCGGTGCCGCAGGGCGGGCATCACGGAAGCCTCGATATCGTCGAAACTTACGTGATAACGCTCGTCGAGCATCGCGCGGACCTTGCCCCCCAGAACGAGGGCCTGAACGCCGCGGGGCGAGGAGCCGAAACGAACGAAACGGTTTGTGACATCAGGTGCAAATTCGCCCTGCGGATGCGTGGCCAATACCAGCCGGATGGCGTAGTCCTGAACGTGCTCGGCGATAACCACGTGACGCACCAGATCCTGGGCCTGCATAATCTGCTCGGTCCCGGTGACACGCTCGGCCCTGGGATTCTTGCCCGTTGTCGTTCGATCGATAATCGTACGAAGCTCCTCGCGATTGCTGTAAGGCACCAGCAATTTGAAGAAGAACCGGTCCAACTGCGCTTCGGGCAGAGGATAAGTGCCTTCCTGCTCGATGGGATTCTGCGTCGCAAGTACCATGAACGGCTCGGGCAGCTTGCGAATTTGTCCGCCGCTGGTGACCGAATGTTCCTGCATCGCTTCGAGCATGGCCGACTGGGTCTTGGGAGTGGCGCGGTTGATTTCGTCGGCCAGAATAATCTGTCCGAAGATGGGGCCCGCCTGATATTGAAACTGCCGCTTTCCGGTCGCCGCATCTTCCATCACGATATTGGTGCCGATGATGTCTGCCGGCATCAAATCAGGCGTGAACTGGATACGCCGGAACTCCAGCGAAAAAACGTCACTGAGCGTGCGCACCAGCAGCGTCTTGCCCAGCCCCGGCACTCCTTCCAGCAGAACGTTCCCGCCGCAGAACAGGCAGATAAGCACGTCTTCGATGATTGTCTCGTAGCCGACGATGACTTTGCCTATCTCACGGCGTAATGAGTCGAACATATTACGAAAGTCCCGGCATTGTTCCTGAACATCTTTTTCCTTTTTTGACATTTCAATTATCTCCCAAGGATCTATTCATTATTTATCGTTTTGTCATCCTGCCTGTGTTTGGCAGCCTTGTGTTTTGCCCTGAGCAGCCTCTGGATATGTGAGCTGTCCTCGGTTGCCTCTGCTTTTTCCGGCTCGGATTTCTCGGATTTCTTTTCCGCCTTTGTCTCGGCGAGCTTGACAGTCTCTGTAGTTGGCAGCTCGCCCCGGTAATCCTCGCCGGCCTGATAGCGCCGTGAAGCGCTTTGGTCCGCTTTGCGTGCCGAAAGCTGGTCGCGAAGTGTCTGCCTTCTGGCGCGAAGACGGTCGAGAGTCTGGTCGGCCTTACGTTCGGTATTCTTAAGGCGGACGAAAGAGGCTGCTCGTCTTGCCATAGCACGAATGTCCAGAATAACTCTGCGTGCTGCCACGTCCAGCAAAAACAGCGCCAGCCAGATAAGCATTAGCGGCCTTAGCAGCAGCATCTCGGTTTCGGGAAATTTCAGCCCGGCATAATCGAAGAGGTCGGCCTGATTAGGGTCGGAGCTCAGGATTCGACCGCCGCTGATGTCACTTACCTCCGCGAGCAGCGGCGCGTTGTCGGTAAGGTCTCGAAACTCGGGCGCAAAAGGAATCGTCACGGTCGTGTGGGTGAACTGCGTCGTCGTGTCATCTGCGAGCTTCTTGTATCGCAGGTTCACGATATAACTGCCGGAAGCGGCCGCCTGGAACTGGCCGTGATACTGGCCCGGCCCGACCTGTGTCAGCTCTAACGGGCTGGTCGATACGTCCGGCGCGATGATTTGGCCCTCGATATTCGCGAACTGGATGAATTTGCCCTCGGCGTCGATAGCCTCGACGTTAATTGTTACCTGGCGGCCCTGCACGTCGGCGAAAACTTCGCAATCGGCCGACTGGGACGGTTTGGCCGCCCAGCGAACTGCCTGCTCCCAGAATCTTTCGAAACCGCTCCACTGCAGCCAGCTCGATGCCCATCTGCTGTCCACCGAGCTGGTGAACGCGGCGCATCGGCCGAGTCCGGACTGGCAGGTCGCCATGATGGGATCTGACTGGCCGCTTGTCAGAACGACCTGGTTGAGACCGCCCCTGGGACCGGTCACTACGTAGCCGTCGAGGTTCGGCATGGTATTGGACAAGCCCTTGACAATCTCGCTTAGAGAATAAGAAATCTGAGGAGTGAATGTCTCCTCGATAATCAAAGCACGCCGGACGACCTGTGCCTCCTTGATAAATATCTGGGGCAACTGCTGGGGGTCCTTGACATCATAGAAACGGCCGCCGGTCGATTGGGCGACTCTCAACAGGCTTTGTACGTCCATGGCCGAATGCGGAAAAATAGCTACGCCGGTGCATGTAATCCCGGCTTCTCTGCATTGAGCGAGCAATTCCGGGGTCGGTGCCACGGGGTCCCCATCACTGATTACGATGACGTGCTTTTGAGCGGCGTCGCAATCTTTTAGCTTATCGTACGCGGTCTGCAGATGATTGTGGAGGCTGGGCATGTCACCCATCTGCATTTGTTCGATCGCGGCGATGACGGCCTCCTTATCACCCGCCGGGGAAAGAGGAAAGACCCAGTCGCTTGGACCCTGCCAGTTATAAGCCAGTATGCCGATCAAATCAAGCCGGCTCAGGGTTCGCACCGCGGCGAGTGCGACCCTTGTGCCCCAGTAGTTGCCCTGCGGCATCTCGCAGGCGTGCATTATCAGCACCAGAGCGCCCTTTGGCAACTGCTTTTTCTGAGGCGGGTCCAGATCGACGGGAAGGATTTCCGCCACCGGCGAACCGATCCAGCCACCGGCCCCGAAAGATTGAGGCCCCCCAACCATAATCAGGCCCCCGCCCAGGTCGGTGACATAACGGCAGAGCATTTCCTGCTGTTGATACGTGAAGTTTCCACAGCCTGTATTGACCAGTACGACGGCATCCGTGCCCATCAGCATGGACAAATTGTCCGGGAATTCGGCCGTAGTCGTATATCGCACATCCATGTCGGTATTCTGCAATGCCTGCTCCAAAGCCCGGCCGGTCGAACCATCGGCATCGACCACAAGAATATTGCCGGGACCGGCGACATAAGTGATCGTACTGGCGCGGTTGTTTTGGACAATTTTATCCTGCCACGGCTCATCGGGCATGAATACGGCCTCGAACTCGTGTATGCCATTCGTGCCGACGGGCATCGATATTGTCTCGACGTTTGTGCCCGGCTCCAACTCCACCGCTGCGGCAATCTCCGGCGAGCCGGGGACAAGATCGACCGGTTCGCCATTGAGATTCAAAAGCAGCTTGCCGTGGACACTCGTTGTGCTGTTGAGGATAAATCGCAGCAGAACCGTTTGGCCGCTTCTTGCTTTGGTGGGTGCGGCCAGGCGTTTGAAAACGACTTCATTATCATACGAGTAGCGCAGCGGCAGCACGTCGATAGGAATTTTGTTGGCCGCGGCGATTCGAGCGGCTTCTTTCAGGTCTCCGCCGGTTTCGTTGCCTTCGCTGACGAGCAGGATTCGAACCGCCGTGTCCGGGGGAGCGATGGCCATCGCCATTTGGATGCCGTCGGCAAGTTTGCTCTGCTGGCCGTTAAGCGTGGTATTTCTCTGGCGGATCGCAATATCACCGCCCGGCAGCTTGGAAATGCTGGCGGCCTCGGCAACGTCCACGACGGCCAACTGGTCGCCGGGGCCCTTGTCGGTGAGGGCACGGGAAAGGTAATCCAGAGCAGCTTTATGAAGATCGGCTGGGATCGACTGGCTTCGATCGATGACTGCAACTAAAGTCATGCGCTTGCTTATTCTTGTAAGCATTGGCCGGGCCAGTAAGGCGATAAGAATTATGACGACCAGGCAGCGCAGGACGATAGCCAGCACCCTGCGGACCGGACCCAGTGCGGCAAGATTTCGCAGCCCGAGCCAGACTACCGGCACTAGCAGAATGCACCCCACAAGCCACCAAGGCTGGCTGAAATAGAAACCATAGGTATACGTCATAGCTGCCACACCTGAATCCGATTATTGCCCGCGTCGACAATGAAGGCCCGGCGCCGGGCATCGACTGCTACGCCCCAGGGATATGCCAGTTGTCCCGGCTGCCGGCCTGCACGGCCGTACACGGCAAGACTCTTTCGGTCGGGGCCGAACAATTGTAATCTATTATTTCCGTACTCGCAAACGACAAGTGTCCCGTCCGGCAGCAGCGCCAGGTCATAAGGATAACGAAGCTGCCCCGGTGCCCGGCCGGCTGAGCCGATGTACCCGAGCAGGTTGCCGTCAAAATCGTAAATCGCGATGCGATGATTGCAGGCGTCGGCCACATAAAGGCACTTTCTCGCCGGATCCACGCAAAGAGCCGCGGGCCGGGCCAACTGTCCTGCCCCGCTGCCCGGAGTGCCGAAACAATACAGGAAATCCTTCTGCCGGCTGAAGACGCTTATCCGGTCGTTGCCGCCGTACTCGCTGACGAAGATTCTGCCGTCCGGCGAAAACACCACGTCGGTCGGATAAATGAAACAGCCGTTCTCCTGCCCGAATTTGCCGAACTCGTCGATCAGCTTGCCGTCTGGGGACAAGACCACGACG
>Ga0315288_10002486_pt1 | contig 23842 bp, 18 predicted proteins | sample YL17G11_20_MG_FD_203454 | JGI IMG/M metagenome (GOLD analysis project Ga0315288, IMG submission 203454) | Sediment microbial communities from Yellowstone Lake, YNP, Wyoming, USA - YL17G11_20 | ecosystem: Environmental > Aquatic > Freshwater > Lake > Sediment | place: USA: Wyoming | collected... | reverse complement strand
CGGCGGAACGCTGTGGTGCCTCGCTCAGTCAACGCTCCATAGCTGGAACGGTGAGGCCTGGCAGACGGTCACCATCCCCGGACTCGGCGGAGGTCAGGTGCTCGACGTAGCCACGGAAGCGGGGGGCGTGTTTTGGTTGGCCACCACGGAGGGCCTGGTCCGGCACTCCCATCGAGCGTGGCGACCGGTCTCGGAATCGCGGCTGATCGAAAGCCCGGTGTATGACATCGTGGAGGACATCGAGGGCCGTCTGTGGTTTGCCTCGGCCCGGCGACTGGTTTCCTTCCACGAGGACGATTGGGGCGGGTATGATTGGCCACCCGGCTTCACGCTGGACTCGGGTCGCGGCGGAATCGTCTTTTTGCTGCCGGACAAGCGTGTGGTCGTGGAAGGCAAGGGTGGCGCGGTGGTTTTCGATCCGCCCCGCGCGAGCTTTGACCCACTGCCTCCGTCGGCCGCGGGTAAGGTCCGGCGGGTGCTGGGACAGTCCCCGGACGGAGGCTTGTTTGTGCTCACGACCGAGAGCGGGACTGCGAACCGTTGGTGGATCGACCGGTTCAACGGTCAAGACTACGATCGATTCTTTGAGGGTCCGGCAGAGTGGGACCAGGAGTCCGAGATCGCGTTCCTGCAAGCGATGCCGGACGGCAGCTTATGGATGGGGAGTGCCCGGGGGCTTCGGCTTTGGGACGAGAAAGCCCGCACGTTTGTGGACGTGCCCAACTCGCCGGGGGCGCCCATTCCGGCGCTGCTATCGGGCGCCCGCGGTCGAGTCTGGTGCGGCAGCGGAGACGCGGTCTTCGAGTACAACGGCAAGATGTGGTCCGTGGTGCGGCGCGGTTTTGGCCAGGTCAACGCCCTCCGGCGCGGCCGCGACGGGAGCGTGTGGTTGGCGAGCACCAACGGAGTGTACCGATTCATGGATGGCTCCTGGGTGGGCAATGGAGGGCCGGAAGGCGTGCGCGGTGAATGGGTCTGGGACGTGTGGCCGGATCAACGGGGAGTGACCTGGTTGGCCACGACTCGGGGATTATATCGCTACCACCGGGAGGCAGACCTCGATTCCCCCCGTAGCTTCTTCTTTTCCGGGGAAGAGGCGCGCGAGGTCTCGGCCCACGCCATCGTGCGCCTGGATTTCGGAGGCCGCGACAAGTGGGACTACACGACGGCCAAGCGACTGTTGTTCGCCCAGCGGTTGGACGACAATCCGTGGTCCCCGTACGAGCCGGTCACCAGCGTTTTGTTCACGAACCTCACCGCCGGCAAGCATCGCCTGGCCGTGCGGGCGATGGACCGGAATGGGAACGAGGAGCCCGAGCCCACCGTGTTCGAGTTCACCGCCATCGTGCCCTGGTATGCGGAGCCGCGGCTGATCGGGGTGGGTTTCGCGGGGTTGCTGGTCGCCGGTCTGCTCGCTGGGCTGGCGATCAACCGCCACCTGCGGCTGCGTCGGAGCTACGCCGAAGTGGAGCGCATTGTGGGACAACGCACCCGGGAGCTCGAGCGCGCCAACCAGGAGTTGCTCCACAGCCAGAAGATGAAAGCCCTGGGCACCCTCGCCGCCGGCATCGCCCACGACTTCAACAGCATCCTGTCCATCATCAAGGGCTCCGCCCAGATCATCGCGGATAACCTGGACGACAAGGACAAGGTCCGCACGCGCCTGGGACGGATCCTGGGCATGGTGGATCAGGGAGCGGGCATCGTGAAGGCGATGCTCGGGCTGCGCCGGTCGGCGGCCCTGGAAGCCAAGCCGTGTGATTTGAATCAGCTGGTGCTCGAGACGATCCGCGCCTTGGGGGACCAGTTCCCGCATGAGCTGACGCTGAAGTTCGACCCTCCGCCCGGACTGCCGCCAGCCCAGGCCATGCCAGATCTCGTTCGCCAGATGCTGGTCAATCTGATCCTCAACGCAGCGGATGCCCTTGGGGGTCGAGGGCAGATTGACCTGCACACCGGGCCGATGGCCAGTCTGCCGCCAGACCTCATTCTTCCGCCGGGTCGCGCGGACCGCTTCCTCTTTGTCAGCGTGAGGGACCAGGGCTCGGGTATCGAGGCGGACATCTTGCCGCGGGTTTTCGAGCCGTTCTTCACGACCAAAGCCTTCTCGACGAAGCGAGGGACGGGCTTGGGCCTGACCATGGTCTATGAAATTGCCCGGGAGACGGGTTTGGGGCTCCGGGTCGAGTCGGCCCCCGGGCAAGGGAGCACGTTCACGATCTTGCTGCCGGTCGCAGAAACCGCGGCGACGGACGCTTGATTCACGACGAAGACGGATGCTAGAATCCGCCCATTCCATGAACGCCCGGCGAATTCTCGTGGTGGAAGACGACGACCTGCAGTACGAAATCTACGAGGAAGCCCTGGCGCGGCATGTCCTGACGCGGGCGGAGACGGCCAGTGAAGCGCTTAAGACCATCGCTCAGACGCGGCCGGACCTCATCCTGCTCGACCATATCCTCGCCCAGGGCGAACTGGGATTGGACTACCTGGACGAACTCAAGGAGGTCCTGCCTCACGTGCCCGTGATTGTCGTGTCCGGCGCGCTGGAGGTCCACCAGCAGATGGAGGCCCTTCAAGGGCCGCGGCGGGCGCACTATTGTCTCACCAAACCGGTGGACGTTCACGAGCTGGCGCACACGGTGGAAACCGCGCTGCAGGAATGCGGTGAGGCGGAGGTGGTGCGACAGTTCGAGGCGCTGGAACGGTCCAAACGGGTGGATGTGCAGGAGTTGTTGAGCCGCTCGACCGACCGGCTGAGCCGACAGACCCAAATCCGCCAGCAACTGGCGTCCACCCAGGACCGGCCCAACATTTCCGCGCTGGCCCGGCAGTTCAAGGTGGCGCGCCGCACGATCATTCGCGACTTGCAGGAACTTATCCGTCGCGGCGAGCTGGCCCCGGAAGTGTATCCCAAATGGGAGACGGACGAAGACGACGGCGTCGAGGACGATTGAAACCAGGCCGCCCGCAGCCCCGGAGGTTCGCGCGGCCATGACCGCCCACACCCCATGATGAAGGCACTGTTTGTTCACGCCCACTACGACGACTACGAGTTCACCGCGGCCGGGACCTTCGAGCTGTGGCGGCGACAACTCGGCGCTGCATTCCAGGGCCGTGTGCTGATTTGCACGGACGGTGCGTCCGGCCACCACTTCCGAACCCGGGCCGAAACGGCGCGCCTTCGTTTAAAAGAACAGCGGGCCTCGGCGGACGTTGGTGGCTATGAGTTCCAACTCCTGCGACTCCCCGATGGCCGCGTGCCGCGGGAAGCCTGCCTCGTCGTTGGGCCGCCCCTCCTGGCTGGGCTCTGGAAAGCCATTCGCGATTTCGAGCCGGACTACCTGTTCTGTCCCCCGTTGCCCACGGACCCCCTGGCCGGGCTGCACCTGGACCACCTGGCGGTGGCTGAGGCCGTGAGGCAGGTCGCCTACTTGATCAACGTGCCCCACGTCTTCACGCCCGAGTACCCTGCGGATGAGCGACACTCGCGCCCCTGCAAGGTGCCGGTGATCCTGACGGTGTACGATGATTACATGTTCGGAGCGAACGCCTATGACTTCGCGGTCGATACCGAAGCCGCGTTCGCGAAGGTAGGCGCCATGACCTGGTGCCACCAATCCCAAATCCGCGAGTGGCTGCCTTGGGTGGGACGACACCACCTGGCCGCGCCGAACTCGCTGGCCGACTGGTCCAAGACCCTGCGCGCGCGCTTCCAGCGGCATCGGCGGGGAATGGGAATTACGGGGCGTCACGCGGTCGAAGTCTTCACCGTCACCGCCTGGGGTGAGCGGCCACGCGTCGAGCAACTCCGCCGAGACTTCCCCAACGTGCTGACGCGTGGCTCGCAGCTCAACCGACTTCGCCGCCGACTCGCGCTGGGGCGCGGGCATTGACACGGAAAGCCCGCTGCGGCGGTGGCACGTCTCGGTGCCCCAGTCACGGCGTCGGTCCGTCGGCTTCGAAGATCAGAAAGTATTCCCGCGGCAGGAACTCGAACCGCTGTATCCGCCGATAACCGGCCGCCTTCAGTTCATCGAGGACCTGCGATTCGGGAAGCCGGTCCTTCTTTTCCGGGCCGGGGGCATCGGTGTCCGGGCGGTACTCGAGGATGGCGACGCGTCCGCCCGCCTTGAGGGCTCGCCGCAGCCTTTTCATGTACTCGACCCGGTCGTCGATTTCCTTGTACACACTGGAGAAGAAGGCCAGATCGCAGGATTGTTCGGACAGACCTGGGTCGTCAAAGCCGCTGTGAATCACGGTCACGTTCGTCAGGGATCGCTTCTCCACACGGCGCTGAAGCTTCCGAATCATGGTCGGCTGAACGTCCGTAGCGTACACGCGGCCGGTACTCCCGACGGCGCGCGCGAGCTTCTCGGTGAAGTAACCTCCGCCGGCGCCGATGTCGGCCACGCTCGCGCCCGCTGGCAGGGCCAGGGCGTGGATGACCTCCTCCGGCTTCTGCCAGGCGTCGCGCTGGCGGGACTCCAGGTAGAAGAGATACACCGGATTGAAAACGTGATGGCCTTCGTACTCCCGCATGACGGGAACGCACGACGACGCCAGGGATAAGAGGATACCCGCCAGAAGCCCGTTTCGGAGCCGGTTCAAGGTGGTTGAGTTCATCGAATGAATGCCCGTTCGCCCGGCAGGGGAGGCCCGCACCGGAGCCTGTCAACCCCGTCGAGACCCTCGCGCTTCAGGCAGGGCGCGGTGTCGTCACCGCGCCGGGTGTCCTCGCCACGCCGCCGGGGGATGGCCTGATCCCGAAACGGCGGAGTGAGGCCACTCCGCCCCACCCCCGCGCCGCGTTTCTTTGAACATTTCTGCATCGATTTGTCAAACGGGGTGGCAGCGGAAGGGGGGTCTGGGGGCGGGCTTTCGGCCGACTTGCGCCCCCTTGACAGGAGGTGTAAAAGAGTCCGTACGGGAGCCTAACCGGGTATTGACCTTTGGCTCGGGGGCCGCTACTTAATTAGCCCCCGTCCGCTCTCAGGCTGCGGTGGGATGTAAGGACCGGACATGATTACTGTTCAGAATTTGACGAAGAACTTCGGCCCGAAGGTCGCCGTGAACGGCGTGTCCTTCACGGTGGAGCGCGGCGAAGTGCTCGGGTTTCTCGGCCCCAACGGCGCCGGCAAGTCCACCACCATGCGCATGATCACCGGCTTCATTCCGCCGACCGCCGGCACCGTCCGCGTGGGTTCCTACGACATGCTCGCGCAACCGATCCAGGCCAAGCGCCTGTTCGGCTACCTGCCGGAGAATGCCCCCGCCTACAACGACATGACGGTCTGGGGCTTCCTGAATTTCGCGGCAGAGTTGCGCGGCCTCAAGGGCGACGCCCGCAAGACGGCCGTCGCCCGCGCCGTCGAACTGTGCTGCCTCGAATCCGTGCTGCACCAGAGCATCGAGACGCTCTCGAAGGGCTTCCGCCACCGGACCTGCTTCGCGCAATCGATCATCCACGATCCCGATATTCTGGTCATGGACGAGCCGACCGATGGTCTCGATCCGAACCAGAAGCACGAGGTGCGGCAGTTGATCCGGCGGATGGGCGAGAAGAAGGCGATCATTTTCTCGACCCACATCCTGGAGGAAGTCGAAGCCGCCTGCACCCGGGCGATCATCATCGACCGCGGCCGGATTGTCGCCAACGGCACGCCGGAGGAACTCAAGCAGCGTTCCGAGATCGCCGGGGCCGTCACCGTCCGCTTGTTGGGGGTCATGGGCAATCTGGCGAGTCAAAAGTTCGGTCAGGTGCCCGGCGCACGCCGCGCGATGGTGGTGAAGGACGAGGCCGCCGGGGCGACCGTCCGCGTGTTCCCGCAGCCGCGCACGGCGAACGGCGCACTGGCCCGGGCGGTCCACGAGGCGGCGACCAAAGAAGGGTGGAAGCTGGAGGAATTGCACACGGAGGAGGGGCGGTTGGATGAGGTGTTCCGGAGTATCACGCTGCCGGAAACGGTGCGGAAGCAGGAGCAATGAATACGAGTTTTGGCAATATCGTGGCGGTCACCCGCCGGGAATTGACCGGCTACTTCGCCTCGCCGGTGGCGTACGTCTTTCTGGTGATCTACCTGCTCCTGAGCGGGTTCTTCACCTTCATGGTGGGGCGCTTCCCGTTCTTCAAGGCGGGCCAGGCGTCGTTGGTCACTTTTTTCATCTGGCAGCCCTGGCTGTTCTTGTTTCTGGTGCCGGCGGTGGGGATGCGGCTCTGGTCGGAGGAACGCCGCATGGGAACGATCGAGCTGTTGCTCACGATGCCGATCACGGCGTGGCAGGCGATCGTCGGGAAGTTCATAGCCTCGTGGCTGTTCCTGGCGTTGGCATTGGCGCTGACCTTCCCGCTCTGGATGACCGTCAATTACCTGGGCGACCCGGACAACGGCGTGGTCCTCACGAGCTACGTCGGCTGTTTGCTGCTGGCGGGGGCCTACCTGGCGGTGAGCTGCATGACTTCCGCGCTCACGCGGAATCAGGTCGTCAGCTTCATCCTGGCGGTCGTGATCTGCCTGTTCCTCATCCTCGCCGGTTTCCCGCCCGTGACCAACCTGCTCTCCCAGTGGGCGAGTCCCTGGCTGGTGCAAGGCGTCGCTTCGTTCAGCGTGATCACGCATTTCGAGAGTTTCCAAAAGGGATTGTTCGACTCGCGGGACTTGATCTTCTTCCTGTCCCTGTGCGGGTTCGCCCTGTTCACCACCGGCGTCATCCTCCGGGGACACCGGTCCGGATAACCCAGATTGAGGCCAGCGATGAAGACGAAGTCACTTGAAACCTTCCTCTACTCGACCCTGGGGGTCGGCGCGATGTTTCTCCTGCTGACGGGATTCAACGTCGTTACCGGCGCGCTCAAGGTTCGGGTCGATCTGACCGCCGAGAAAGCCTTCACGCTCTCGGAGGGCACGCGGGCCATCCTCGCCAAGCTGGATACGCCCGTCAAAGTCCGCTTCTACTACACCCAGGTGGAAAGCGCGACCGACGAAACCGTCTATCTCAGCAGTTACGCCCGGCAGGTCGAGGACCTGCTGGGTGAGTTCAAGCAGGCCGCACGCGGCCAACTCATCATCGAGAAGTATGACCCGCAGCCCGACTCCGATGCCGAAGACCGGGCGAAGATGGACGGCATCGAAGGCCAGCCGATCCCTCCCTATGGCGAGGGCTTCTACCTCGGCCTGTCCCTCAGCCGCGGCATGGACGAAGTGGTCGCCATCCCCTTCCTGTCGCCGTCCCGCGAGAAGTTGCTCGAATACGACCTCGCCCGCGCGATCTCCCAACTTCAGAAACCGGAGAAACCGGTCGTGGGCGTTCTCAGCGCGTTGCCGGTCTTCGGCATGCCGATGAACCCGATGATGATGCAGATGGGCCGGCAAGGGCAAGATCCGTGGGTGTTCATCAGCGAGCTCAAGCGCGACTTCACGGTCAAGGAAGTCCCCATGTCGGCGGACAAGATCGATGACGACATCAAGGTGCTCGTCGCGATTTATCCCAAGGACATCTCTGAGACACTGCAATACGCCGTGGACCAGTTTGTATTGAAAGGCGGCAAGCTGGTGGCCTTCCTCGATCCCAAATCCATCGCCGACAACGCCAATCCCATGGCGAATCCGCTGCAGCGCGCCACGGCCGGCGGCGCGACGATGGACAAGTTGCTCAAGGCCTGGGGCGTGGAGTTTGACGTGAGCAAGGTCGTCGCCGATCCCACCTTCAAAACGATGTTGCAGGGTCGGGATGGCCAGCCGCAGGACAACCCGACCGTTCTCTCGCTGACCAAGGCGGGCCTGAACTCGGATGACATTCTGACGTCCCAGAGCGACAACCTGCTGGTGCCGTTTACCGGCGTGTTTACCGGCACGCCCGCCTCCGGCCTGACGCAGACGGTTCTGCTCAAGACCAGCCGCGATTCGCAACTGGTGGACAAGATCATGGCCGAGTTCGGCGGCACCGAAAAGGATTTCAAACCCTCCGGCACGGAGTACGCACTGGCCATCCGCCTCAGGGGTAAGTTTAAGACCGCGTTCCCTGAAGGCAAACCGGGAACGAAGGCCGAGGAGAAGAAGGAAGGCGACGAAAAGAAGGACGAACCCAAGGCCGACGCCTCGCTGAAGGAATCGGCGGCGGAGAACAGCGTCATTCTCGTGGCCGACAGCGACCTCCTGTTCGATCCGGTCGCCGCGCAGGTCCAGAACATCTTCGGGCAGCGGATCGTCATCCCGCGCAACGGCAACCTCAACTTCGGCCAGAGCATCGTTGAACAGTTGGGTGGCGACAGCAACCTGATCGCGGTCCGCAGCAGAGCCACGCTCAACCGGCCGTTCACCGTGGTCCGCCAGATGGAGGAGGACGCCCAGAAGAGTTTTCGCAGCAAGATCAAGCTGCTGGAGGACAGCCTCCAGGAGACCCAGACCAAATTGAGCGAGTTGCAGCGCACGAAGGAGAAGGGGCAGCAGCGGTTCGTCCTCTCGCCCGAGCAGCAGCAGGAGGTGGCGAACTTCCGCAAGAAGGAAGGCGACGTCAAACGGCAGTTGAAGGATGAGCGGAAGAACCTGCGCAAGGAGATTGACTCTCTGGAGAACCGGTTGAAGTGGTTGAACATCGCCGCGATGCCCCTGGCGGTCACACTCTCGGGCATCCTCGTGGCGGTCTTGAAACGCAAGAAGACGGCAGCAAAATGAACCGTAAACAACTCACGATCGTTCTGGTTTTGGGCGTGGTGCTGGGCGGCCTGGGATGGTGGGTCGTCCGGCGGGATGCCGCGTCCTATCAGTCCACCGGCGCCGGCCTGGGTCAGAAGCTGTTGCCCGACTTTCCCTTGAACGACGTCGGGCAAGTGGTCCTCACGGAAGGAACCAACGAGCTGACCCTCGCGCGCGTCGAGGAGGTGTGGAAAGTACGCGAGCGCTACGACTATCCGGCCAACTTCTCCCAGATCGGCGACTTCCTGCGGAAGATGTGGGACCTGAAGGTCGTGCAGAGCGAGCCGGTCGGGACCTCCCAGTTGGCCCGCCTGCAGTTGCTCGAGCCCGGCAAGGCGGGCACCAACGGCGGCACGCTCGTCGAGTTCAAGAACGACTCTGGCAAGGCCGTGGCTTCCGTGCTGCTCGGCAAGAAGCACATGAAGAAAGGCGACTCGTCCTCGCCGTTCGGCGGCGAAGGTTACCCCGCGGGTCGCTACGTCCTCGTGCCGAGCAACGCCAAGCAGGTCGCCCTCATCTCGGATGCCCTGAGCGACGTCGAACCCAAGCCCGACCGCTGGCTGAACAAGGACTTCTTCAAAGTTGAGAAGCTCAAGACGGTGGTCGTGACGCACGCCGTCGCGACCAACTCGTGGAAGCTGTATCGCGAGATCGAGAACGGTGAACTCAAGCTGGCCGACCCCCAGGGCGAGGAGAAGCTCGACACCGGCAAGAGTTCCTCGGCCGGCAGCGCGCTCTCGTATCCCAGCTTCGTCGATGTCGTGTCGCCGCAGGCCAAAGCGGAGGAAACCGGTCTGGATCAGCCGATCACCGCGAAACTGGAGACCTTCGAGGGCTTCACCTACACCGTGAAGATCGGCAAGAAGACGGGGGAGGACAACCACCACTTCGCCGTCAGCGTGGCCGGCGATTTTGCGAAGGAGCGCACGCCGGGCCAGGATGAGAAGGCGGAAGACAAGGAGAAGCTGGACAAGGAATTCAAAGAGAAGCTCACCAAGCTGGAGGAGAAGCTCAAGACGGACCAGGCGTTCGCGAAGTGGACCTACCTGGTGTCGAAGTGGACGATCGACGCCCTCCTCAAGGAACGCAAGGACCTGCTGGTCGAGAAGAAGGAAGACAAGAAGGACGGAGCCGCGGCTGCTGACGCCAAGCCGGATGAGCCACCGACGGCGTTGCCCGAACCCGATGCGGACGAAGACGGGGCGATGGAGGAACCCAAATAGCGGTTGTCATTGCCCGTTGGCCGCCGGCGGTGCGGGCGGGAGGGGCGGACCCTGGAGGTAGGGGACGTGGCAGAGGCGGGCACGACTACCTGATCTCGTAGCACCACAGGGAGCCATGATCGCGGACGTAGAGTCGGCCGTTCGCGACCACGGGATAGGTCCACGCCTTCTCCATCGCGTTGGCGTGCTTGGGCTGACCCGGCGGCGTGAAACGTCCCTGCTCGCGGTAAGCCTCGGGTGAGGGTTCAACCAGTGCCACGTCTCCGTTCTCCCCGTGAAGATAAAAGCGACCGTCGGCGTAGCAGAGCGACGCCGCGCCCAGTGCGCGGTCTTCCCACTTGACCTGGCCGGTGGCGAACTCGACGCACAGCATCGCCTGCGCGGTCGTGCCGTAGAGGAAGTCTCCGACCTTCACCGCGCCGCCGATGGCGGTGGGCAGTTTCGACTCGAAGTAGAGTTGCTCGGCCGCAACGCCGCCGTCCTTGGCCTTCAGCGTCACTGCCCCGCCGCCCGTCCCCGCCGAACCCACGTAGATCGTGCCGTCGCTGGCGACCGGCGTCGGGATGTTGGCGTTGAAGCGGCTGATCGGTTTTGCATAGCGCCAGAGGGGCTTGCCCGTCTTCGCCTCAATGCCCACCAAGCCTTTTTGCAGAAGCTGGACGTAGTGCCGGACGCCGCCCACCTCGACCACCAAGGCGGAAGCGTAGGCCGCTTCGTCGCCTTCGGGCAGCGCGCATTTCCACAGAATCTCGCCCGTCTTCTTGTTCAGCGCCAGCAGGGTGGCTTGGCTACCGCCGGGGGTGCAGACCAGCGTGTCGCCGTCAATCAGCGGTGATTCGGCGTACGCCCACGTGCCGGACTTGCCGGCGAAGTCCGCACGGAGGTTTTTCTGCCAGCGAATCTTGCCGGTGCCGGTCTCGAGGCAAGCCAGGTCGCCGTCCGAACTGAGAGCGTAGAGAAACTCCCCCTCCACCGTGGGCGTGGAACGGGCCGCTGGGAAATTGGGATCCATCTTCGGGTTGCCAACATTGCCGAGGCGGGTGGACCAGACCCGCTTGCCGTCTTGGGCTGCCAACGCCGCGACGAACTCGTTCTCCAACCCCTCGTTGGCCAGCAGGTAAAGACGGTCGCCGACCACCGCGGGCGTCGAGTAGCCGGAGCCAACATCGGTCACCTGCCAGAGTAGTTTCGGTCCGTCCTTCGGCCATCCCTTGAGCAGGCCCTGCTCCTGCGAGTGGCCGTCGCGGTTCGGCCCTCGCCACTGGGGCCAGTCGGCGGCGGGGGCAACGCAGGTTGCCGTGATCATGACGGTAGCCGCCACGAAAGCGCTGAGGTGTTGGTTTCCGTTAATCTTGCTGGCTCTCATGTCGTTTCTCCCTTCGCTGGTTTGGTGGTTCGTTCCTTTGTGTTGTGGCAGGCGCTTTCCGGGATGGTCGTGGCAAGCGTGATCTGGGCGCGGGATTTCTCGGGGCGACTTTCAAGCGTGCGGAGGCCGTGGACGTGCCGGATGGCAGTCCTCTACTGCGGCTTCTTCAGATCGTAGCAGAGAAGGATGTCTTGGTCGCGGAGGTAAAGGCGGCCGCCGGCCACGACGGGATGCGCCCAACTGTTCTTGTCACTTCGATCCGGTTGCTCGAAGCGACCCTTCTCGACATAGGCATCGGGCGTGGCCTGGACCAATGCCACCGTGCCGGGGCCGCCTTCGCTGCGGCAGTAGAGATATCCGTCGGCGTAGGCGACTGCTCCTTTGCCCACGCCCCGGTTCTTCCACAGGATTCTGCCCGTCAGGAACTCCTGGCAAATCCACCCGCCGGAGTTGCAGTGTCCGTAAACGTAGGCGTCCACCTTGATGACGCCGCCGTGGTGGTTGGAGATCTCCGGTTTGGCATAGACTTGTCTGGCGGCGAATGCATTGCCTGCCTTGCGAATCTCGAAAAGGTTGCAGCCGTTGTTATACCCGGACGTCACATAGACGTGATGGTCGGCATACAGGGGAGTGGGGACCACGGCCGTGTCACCCGCGCGATCCCCGCGCCACAACAACGCGCCGGTCTTCGCGTCCACGCCGGCGACACTGCGCGCGGTGAGCTGGATATATTGCGGCACGTCGTCGAGGGTGGCGGCCACGAGCGAGGAATGGTGTGCGGGGTCGGTGAATCCTTTGGATTGCCAGAGCACCTGTCCGTTACGCTTGTTCAGCGCCACGATCGCCCCGCGCGGGCCGCCGGGGGTGCAGACCAGCTTGTCACCGTCCAGCAGCGGGGATTCCGAGTAATTCCAGTCGGGCAGCGAGCCGCCGAAGTCCTGGGTCAGGCTCTTGCGCCAGCGCTCCTTGCCGGTGGCGGCGTCGAAACACACCACGTCGCCGAACTGGCTCAGGACGTACACCGCGTCGCCGTCCACCGCGGGAGAGCCCTGCGGGCCTGCCGGATCGCCGCCAGGTTTGCCGAACATCGAGGAGGTCCAGACGACCTTGCCGTCGGCGACGTTCAGTGCCAGCACCCGGCTGTAGTCCGGGCCGTCACCGGTAGTGAACAACCGGTTGCCGAGCACGGAGACCGAGCCCATGCCGCCGCCCAAGCCCGTGGTCTTCCACAGCAACCGCGGCCCGCCAGCAGGCCATTCCTGGAGCAGGCCCTTCTCCTGCGAGCGGCCGTCACGAGCTGGCCCGCGCCACTGCGGCCAGTCGGCGGCGAGGGCGGAGCCAGCCGCGGTAAGGATAACCGCCGCCGCCGCAAAAGCGGTGAGGCGTCGGTCCGCACGAGTGAGGTGGGTATTCATATCGTTTCGCCTAAGCTTCAGGGCTCCGCGTCGGCCTGTTCCAAGACTTGCAGGATCCGGCTGAAAGCGTCGTGGATGTCGCCGTAGTCGCGAAGGTCCACCGTAAACCGGGCATCCTGATTCGGTCGCGAAACCGCGCTGCCGTCTGCGCGAAGAAAGTTGGCGGACTTCAGTCGATGGTGCGTGCGGGGTTTGACGTTGAACATGGCGAGGTCAGGCGGACTCAGGAACTGGGTGTCCATGGCCAGGGCTCGGATGGGTATTCCCTGGCGGTTGTTGCCCAGGTTACCGAGGACGAGGTGGGCTGGCTCATCTGGGGTGGCCGGGAGGTCGAACAAGCGGGTGTTGCCGCCGTGACGGTAGTAGTAGCTGCCTTGGGCCTGGAGTTTGCCCACTTTCGCAAGTTCAGCATCGGCATCTACGGGTTGGTCGCCGCCCGGGCAGAAGAGAACCTTCGGCTGGTTGGCCAAGTGTTGTTGCAGCAACAGCCCGAGGCCCACCGGGACACCCGTTTGGAGTGAAAGCAGGCTCGTGGGCGCACCCGTCGAGGGATAGAAGCTCGCCGGGCTGGTGAAGGGCGGCGCTTTGGGCCCATAGGGGATCAGACCATTATTCTCGTCGGCATAGCCTTGTACCGCGATACCGACCTGCCGTAGATTTGACAAACAAGCGGTTCTCTGCCCCGCCGCCTTCGCCGACGCCAGTGCCGGGAGCAGCAGCGCCGCCAGGAGGCCCACGATCACGATGACGACCAGCAACTCGACGAGCGTGAAGCCCCGACGGCAAGAGGGCGAAGAGGTCATGTCACCCGCCTAGGGCAACTCCCTCGCCCGGTAGAACCGCCGCGGGGAGGCCGTGGCCGGGTCCGTAAACGGAACGTTGCCGGTGACGTTGGGCACGGTGCCAAGGCTGGTCCAATGGGCCAGCGGCAAAGCGAGGTCGGTGCTCGCCAGAATCTCGAAACGGAGTCCCGGCTCGCTCTCGAGCGTGAATCCGAACTGGCCGCTCGTGAGAGCCGCCCCCCGCAAGATCGGCTCGCGGATGCTCGTCAGGCGGATATTGTCCACGTCCCAGAAACCGCCCGCCAAGGCTGGGTCAACCGTGGACAACAACTGGACGCCGATGTTCTGCCCGGCCCAGGCGTCGCCGGCTTTCACCGCCGGGACGCGCACTTGGAAGTCAACCAGGTGAGTGGTGTTGCTGAAGACGGTGGGCGTGTTCGTGACCGAGGTCGCGGCCACGGTCACCCGGTTGCTCGCGCCGTCCCGGTAGTACAGGCTGATCTGCAGGGTGACGTTGCTCACCATCCCCATCCCACCGCCAATGACCCCGACGGTGAGATCGCACGACTTGCCGACCTCGAACTTGGCATCGAAGGCGTGCGTGGGCGTCGCGTTGGCCCAGTCCGTCGAATCGTAATCCTGGAACAGGCCGACCTCGGGGACGGCGAACAGAAAGATCGCCTGGGACCCGTCGCAGTTGTCGATGTGGTCCGGCTTTCCCGGCTCGGTGTTCTTGAACAAGCCCGTCAGTTGACCCCACAAGAACCCGCCGCTTTCGTCGTACCAAAACGGTTTCGGCGTCTTCTGCCAGGAGTCAATCCGGGTGTCAACGTACGTGGTCACCGGGGACTCGAACGAGGCGTTCGGGACGGGGATGGTTTCGGCGCGAAGAGACAGCGCCCACCCGGACAGGACCAGCACGCCTGCGGCGGCGGCGAGCCAGCCCGGCCTCCCAGGACGGGGGGGCATTCGTTTGACATCGAACGGGCGATCGATCACCCCATCGTGGGCCAGGCAGCTTCGGCCTGCGTTTTGAGTGCTCATACAATAAATGACGGACTGCTTCCTGAAACGTCCCAGGTCCTGATCGCGAGTCGGACACGCCTCGGCGGACGTAGTCGTGACGTCATTGACGTGTGTTTCTGTCCTGCTCGGTTGCGTCTGGGTCAGCACGGTATGCCCGGCTCGATGGCCCGTTGCTTGGATCATATCATCGAACCACGCCGCGTCCACTCCCGGGGCCCGAAAATGAAAACGCGCAGTCCGGCTTGGTGCTCACGCTCGCCGCCTTCGAACCTTGTTATGGATCGAGACTCAACCGACTTCACCGGTGACATGACCGCCCCATAATGTCGCGAGCTGGAAGAGTGTGACAAGCATTCTTCGCCCGGCCACCGCAATTCTCACTTCGGGCTCCGACCGCCTGAAGACCGAAGTCCGAACTTCGCGAGTTGCCGTCGAACGCCGTTCATAGTTACGGCTCTGGACGGTCCGTGGCGCGACCCGCGGCCAAGACGAGAAGGGCGGGACCCCACCACGACCACCGGCATCGCCCCGCGGCGCACGAAGCGGACTTGCGTTGAACGGGTCAGGACATCTTCCGGGTCCTTCATTCTCGAGCTTGGTCAGCCGTGTCCAGGAGGCCGGCCAACTTCCTGTCCGGGCCAACCCCGGTTTTGCCTGTTCAACCTCTCCTCGGAGAGCTACCCTCCGCCCTATGGTTGAAGGAAACATCCATCCATCAACTCGCGCATCACCGAAACCCAAGGTTCCACAATGAGAAAAACATTACTGTTCGGAGCAATGGCGGCGGTGCTGACCCTATCGCTCAGCGCGGCCGGTTCCAGTCCCAAGGAAGACATCACGAGCGCGGCCAAGGCGCTCGCCGAAAGGGCCAATTACAGTTGGCGAATGACGACGGTGGTTCCAGAAAACAGTCCGTTCCGCCCCGGACCCTGGGACGGCAAGATCGAAAAGGACGGCCTCACCCACGTCACCCTGAGCTTCGGCGAGAATACGAGCCAGTTCGTTCTCAAAGGCGACAAAGCGGCAGCCAGCAGTCCTGACGGGAACTGGCAGTCGCTGACCGAGATGGAAAACGGCGAGGGGCCCGGACGCTTCTTCGGCATGCTGATTCGCAATTTCAAAGCCCCGGCGGCACAAGCGGCCCAACTCGCCTCCTACGCCAAGGAGCTCAAGAAGGACGGCGAGCTTTACTCCAGCGATCTCACGGAGGAAGGCGCAAAAGTGCTGCTCACCTGGAGGCCGCAAAGTGGCGGGGACGGCCCCAAAGTCAGCGGTGCGCAAGGTTCCGTGAAGTTCTGGCTCAAAGACGGCGCCCTGACCAAGTACGAGTTCAAGCTCAAAGGCACGGTGAGCTTCAACGGCAACGACTTCGAGAACGACCGCACGACGACGGTGGAGATCAAGGACGTCGGCACCACCAAGATGAACATTCCCGAGGAGGCCAAGAAGAAGTTGTCGTGAGCCCCCGGTTTCTGGAGGACCTCCCACGGATGGACGAGTGACGCCAGGGAGGATGAGGGCGGACACTGGCGTCATCCCCAGCACCGTCAGCTCCGGTGAGGTCCTGACGACCGGCGGCGCCATCGGTAGGTGAAGGTGGTCAAGGCGCATCGGGAAATGCACAGGGAGTTTCGTCAGGGGCTCCTTCACCTCGCCCGCCGGTCATCCACCGCCTGGGCGCCGGATGCCAGCGCCGTCTTCAGGTCCACGATCCGCACCCCGCCCTCGCCCCGCTCGACACTGGGGAGGATCATCGCCGCGGAGGTGGTGCCGGGACGCGGATCGGTCACTTGATTGTCGGATAGCACGATGCCGGCGCTGTGCTCGATCACGATCGCCCCGGTTGACCGCCGCCATTCTGCCTTGGCGTCAGCGCGGACTTGGTTGTGACGGACCAGAACATTCGTCGCCCCGCCAAGGAACACCGCTGCTCCCAGGGGATCGGTGAATTCGTTGTGGTCGATGACGATGTCGCGGAGGACGTTCGTCTCCGCCAAGCCGTGCCCCAACCGGCAGGCACGCACCACCAGCATGGCGCCGTGCGGCGAGTCCGCGTAGCCCAGGCACGTGCCCCCGCGGACGAACCGGTTGCGGCGAATCGTGATGCCCCAGGGCACCGGGCCCTCGGGCCAATCGGGTTCGTTGGTCAACACCACGCCCGCCCCCGTGGTGTCCTCGAAGACGTTGTCCTCCACCACCCCGCTCCCGGCCCGTAGCAGGCAGCCGTAGCGGCGGTGGCCGTTCATGTGGTTTCGCCGGATCTGAAAGCCGGCGCCGCAGGCGTCCAGGTTGTAGAGCGTGTCGGCCGAACGATGGTCCGTCCCGGCCACCGCGCCTTCGAGAGGTGCCTCCAGGGTGAGCAACAGCGCCCGGCGTTCGGGCTTTACGTCCACCGCTTTCACCTCGCCACGAATCCGGCCCGTCTTGGGGCCGAGCACCTGCAACCGATCGCCCGGCAGGACCAAACAGCCTGGCGACACGAGCCATCGCGTGGGCGAGCGCACCTCGTGTAGGACATTGGGCGGGGCGTAGAGGTTGATGGCGTCGTCGGCCATGCCCTCGAAATAGCATTGCTCGATGACTGGTCCGGTGCGGTTCTGCTGGCCGTGGACACCGTCGGCGTTGGCCGTGAGCAACCGCGTCGTGCCGGGCGCGAAACGGACCTCCAAACCGCGCACCACGATCTCGCCCCGGTTGCCCACCAACCCGACCGCCAAGCCGGGCGACGCGTGCACTCTCACGTTCTCGATCCGGATGCCAGTGCACCCTTGCGCCAGCACCGCGCTCCCGTGTCCGCGTGCCAGGTGGATGTAAGCATCGCCAACCCGCATCAGGGTGAGGTTCCGACGGTAGTGTTCCTCGGCGGTGAAGAATCGCCACACGCGGCCTTCTCGGTATTCCCAGCGCGGCGTCAGGTAGTGGTCCGGCGTGCCCGACCGGATCCGGCGCGTCGTCCGATCCATGATCATGCCTCACTTGCCGTAGGGTTCGATGGCCTTGACGAAGTTCTCCGCGTCCGGCGTGGGGTAACCGGGCTCGACTTCCAGGTCGAAATAACCAGCCTCGGTATCCACTGCCCGGATCGTCCCCTGGCAGAAGGGCAATGGGTCGTAGTCCACAGTGAGGTCACGCACCGTCACCTGCTGACCAAGGCCGATGCTGAATCCCCCGGCCGCCGGATCGGTGATCACGATCTGGGTGGACCTGCCTGCGCCCCGTACGACCTGGTTGGTGGCGCCGTGGATGGACAGACAGGCGTCACGCGGAGCCAGCGGCTTCACTCGGTAGGTTCCCGCGTCCAGAGTAACCTCGGTGCCGGGTCCGGCCTTGATGGCCGCTTGGATCGCGGTGCGGATCGCCGCGCCTGACTCAGTCTCGCCGTCAGCCACAGCGCCGAAGTCACGGACGTGGAAGACTCGGGGTGCGGGTTCTGCCGTGACCCTGGAGGGGCAGAGGAGAAGTGCCACCAGGAGGCTGAATCGCAGCCAGGCAGAGGGGGTGGCCGAAAGGAATGAAAGCGGGCGAAAGAGCTGACACAAGGAATCGGTGTGAGGCATGGGTGGGTTACTCTGGCGATGAAGCGATGGATCACCGGGCGCGGATACGGTTGCCGAGCCGCTCGCGCAGGAAACCGACAATGGCGGCGGTGTCGGCGGCCGGATCCTTTCCGACTTCGGGCCCCAAACGCATGACCACCGGCACGTTGGCCTTGCGCATCGCCTCGGTCAGGAGCGCCCCGTGCCAGGCGGAGTGGGGATCGTTGATCACCGCCGGCACCGGCGGATCCCGCAACACCGCCAGGTCTTCTCCCCACGCGCCCATGACGAAGGCCGGCGGATCGTCCCGGGTCACCAGGAACAGCGGTGACGCCTCGCGAATCCGTCGCCGCACGTCGGGGTCCTGTTCGAACTGCTCCGCCGTGCAGCCGAAGGCCCCGGTGAAGGCGTTGGCGAAGTCCTGGCCGCGCAAGGGCTGACGGGCCAGTTCAGTCGGGCGCACACGCGTCAGGTCCATCGGCCCGGACAACGCCACAAAGCAGGTCAGCCGACTGGAGAACCGTTCCACCGCTTCCGGGCTGTCCCGTTTGGCCAGGTCGTCGTGCAACGCCACCCACGCCGCCAGGTGTGCCCCCGCCGATCCGCCCAGCGCGGCGACCCGATCGGGGTCGAGGTTCCACTCCTTCGCCTTCGAGCGCACGAACTGCGCCGCCCGCACCACGTCGTCCATCGGGGCGGGAAACAGGTGCTGCGGGGTGAGGCAATAGTCGATCGAGATCACGGAGATGCCGGCATCCAGGATCGCACCGATCAGCTCGCCTCGATAGACGAACTGGCTCTTGGAGCCGCGACGCCATCCGCCCCCATGGATTTCGATGACTACCGGCGTGGGCTGGGCCGACTTCACCAGGTAGGCGTCGAGCTTCTGGATCTCGGGATGCGACCGGCCGTAGACCACGTCGCGATGGATGGTCAGCCGCGCATCGCCTTCGAAGGGCAGTGAGACGTCGCCGGGCGCACCGCCCAACTTCAGGTCCACGAGGTCTTCATAGAGTCGCTTCAGGTCGGCGGTGGCCGATTCGGGTCGGTAGGCTTGGGAGAAGTGTTTGATGAAAAGCACCCAACCCTGGTGCTGCAGCCGGTTCTCAGGAGCTTTGCCGGCGTCGGCCAGGATCGACCGTGCCGCCTCGGCATGAGCGGGAAAACTCTTCGAGACGGCGCTCTCGTCGGTCTGGATGAAGGAGCGGTAGTGAGAATCCCAAGCCGTGCCGCCGGGACCGGCCTGCGGCCGGTAGGTCGCGGCGTCATCCCATTTGGCCAGCTCGGCACGGCCCTCGGGGCTGGCGCTGGCGCGACCCCGGTTGGTTGAGGCGGTTGCGGGTCTGGGCGAGGCCGCCCTTGAGTTCAGTGGCCCTGCGCCGGCGAGTGTCATGGCCTCCCATTGGCCCATGCCATGGACCACGCGGCCGGGGGGTGGGGTCAGCCGTCTGGCTTGATGCACGGGTTCGCCAGGACGCGCCCACTTCTGCCGCGCTGCCAGCCCGGGACGGTCCGCTTCCAGTCGTTTGAGAAACCCGTCCAGCGTCCCCTTGGCCAGGTAGATGCGGCTGACCGTCGTGCTGGCTTCACCGGGCCCGATGTCGCCAAAACCGGGCGCGGCGTGGATGCAACAGCGGTCCAGGTTGTCGAACAGGAACGCTGCCTCCGTCGCCGTGGCCGCCATGTAGGCCCCTGCGGGCTCGGATAGCGTCACGATCCGGGAGCTCATCTGCAGGGCCAGGTCGGTCGGCGCCGATCCCGCCACGATGCAAGTAAGCCGGGATGATTGGCGCTCGACCGGGTCGTTGCTTCCGGGCTTCGCGCGGTCCGGCCCGAAGCCGACCATGAGCGCCACGTGACCGCCCGAGGATCGGCCTTTCACGGCGATCCGTTTCGGGTCGATGCCCCACTCGTCGGCGTGGGCGCGGATGAACTGGATGGCGCGGGCCACATCGTCCGCCGGTGCCGGCCAGTGGACGGCGTCGTTGATGGAACGATGAGCAACGATCACGACAGAAATGCCGGCGTCCAGATACGGTCCAATCAGGGCTGTCGGTGTGCGCTGCGGCGGTGACGAGTTCCATCCACCGCTGATGATCTGCAGCAGGACGGGCGACGGCTGCGTCGATTGAACGAGAAGGGCACTCAGGACCTGGGCGTCGGGCGAATCCTTGCCGTAAGCCACTTCTTGGAGGACCCGGGGGGGTGGAGAAGCGTCCCCGGCTTCCAGTGCGGGCGCGGCGAGCAAATGGGCTGCTGCCACCCAAAGCGCGGCGGCCTGCAGGATGACCCGATGGCGCAAGGGTTGCAGCTCCACTCCCCGGAAGCGAGCAAAGCCTCAGGTTTCGTGCGCGGCAAGCTGCCCAGCCCCGAAAGGCTCTCGCCATGACCGGGCAAACCGCGCACACTCCCGCCGAATGCCACGAAGCAAGAGCACCCGCATGGCGAGGGGTGAAGGCTACCCTCTCCCATCCGATGGGAGAGGGGCTGGGGGTGAGGGTTACTCCGGCGACCCAGCGCGGGAACTCTCCATCCACGGCGTCGAGAAAACCGACGAAACTGGACGCCTCTGCCGCATGAACCTCGCCGAGGGCAAGGATGAACGGAATTGAATATGTCCAATCCCTTCTTCGATCACCCAATCCTGAACTCGCCCTACGAGTGCCCGTGGCGCCATTGGGAACTGGACTCTTCCGGGCAGCCAACCCAGCAGATTATCGAGAGTCGCCGCCGCGCCGAGTTCATCACCCCTATTCCGAAGCCGAAGAAGCGGAAGAAAGCTGCGCAGCAGGACGAGATGGTTTTCGACGAGGGCAAAGGCATCTCGACCAAGGAGCAGCAATAGGATCCCACGTCGATCATCAACGAGGTGCGCCAGCACGTGGACACCTGGCGTTCCTTGCCAAACCCGAATCAGTGGCAGGTCACCCCCGAAACTGCCCGCCTCCTGCAGCACTGGCGGCACCACCCGTTCGGCGGCGTCCGCCCGTTCTTCTGTCAGGTGGAAGCAGTCGAAACCGCCATCTGGCTGGCGGAGGTCGCGCCCCAGTCCAAGTCAGGCAAGCGCCTGCTTGAACACCTCGGCTCGGCCAACAAGGACGCCAATCCCGAACTGATGCGCCTCGCGTTGAAACTGGCCACCGGCGCGGGCAAAACCACCGTCATGGCCATGCTCATCGCGTGGCAGACGATCAACGCTGTCCGTCGCTCCGGCAGCAAACACTTCACCCGCGGCTTCCTCGTCGTTTCCCCCGGCTTGACGATCAAAGATCGCCTCCGCGTTCTCCAGCCCAACGATCCCGACAGCTACTATGCCAGCCGCGAACTCGTGCCACATGACCTGCTCGACGACGTGAACCGCGCCAAGATCGTCATTACCAACTATCACGCCTTCAAGTTGCGCGAGCGCGTCGATCTCTCTGCCGGCGGACGCTCGCTGCTCAAAGGGCGCACTGGCGACGAGTTGAACACCACCGAGACGGAAGGCCAGATGCTCCAGCGTGTCATGCCCGACCTGATGGGCATGAAGAATATCCTCGTGCTCAATGACGAAGCTCACCATTGCTACCGCGAGAAGCCGCAGGAGACCGACGACGAGGACCTGAAGGGCGACGAGAAGAAGGAGGCGGAAAAGAACAACGAGGCCGCCCGCCTTTGGATTCCCGGCCTCGAAGCGGTGAACCGAAAGCTCGGCCTTGCTCGCGTGTTCGACCTCTCTGCCACTCCCTTCTTCCTGCGTGGATCCGGCTACGCTGAAGGCACGCTCTTCCCGTGGACCATGAGCGACTTCTCGCTCATGGACGCCATCGAGTGCGGCATCGTGAAACTGCCCCGCGTTCCCGTCGCGGAAAACATTCCCGGCGATGAAATGCCGGTTTACCGCAACCTTTGGGAGAACATCCGCAAGGACATGCCGAAGAAAGGCCGCGGCCAGGGTGAGGAACTCGATCCCCTCAAACTTCCCACCCGCCTGCAAACCGCTCTCCAAGCTCTCTACGGCCACTACGAGAAAACCTTCAAGCTGTGGGAGGACGCGGGCATTCGTGTGCCGCCCTGTTTCATCATTGTTTGCCAAAACACCGCCATCTCGAAGCTGGTCTATGACTTCATTTCCGGCTTCCACCGGAAGAACGAAGACGGCACCACCACATTGGAAAACGGCCGCATCGCTCTCTTCCGCAACTTCGACGAAACGACGGGCAACCCGCTCCCGCGTCCCAACACGCTGCTGATTGACTCCGAGCAACTCGAAGCCGGCGACGCCCTCGACGACAACTTCCGCGCCATGGCATCCGACGAGATCGAACGCTTTCGCCGCGAGATCATCGAGCGCACCGGTGACGCTCGCGCCGCCGATAACCTCACCGATCAGGAACTGCTCCGCGAGGTCATGAACACCGTTGGCAAACACGGCCAGCTCGGCGGCTCCATCCGCTGCGTCGTCTCCGTGTCCATGCTCACGGAAGGCTGGGACGCGAACACGGTCACACACGTTCTCGGCATTCGCGCGTTCGGCACCCAACTCCTTTGCGAACAGGTCATCGGGCGTGCGCTCCGCCGCCAGTCCTACGAACTCAACGAAGACGGCCCTGACAAAGGTCTCTTCAACGTCGAATACGCCGATGTCTTCGGCATTCCCTTCGACTTCACGGCCAAGCCCGTCGTCGCCCCGCCGCAGCCGCCGCGCGAGACGGTTCAGGTCAAAGCCATCCGCCCGGAGCGCGACGCGCTCGAAATCCGCTTCCCCCGCGTCGAAGGCTGCCGCGTCGAATTGCCAGAGGAACGCCTCACGGCCAGCTTCAACGACGATTCCATCCTCGAACTCAGCCCCGACCTCGTCGGCCCGTCCATCACGCGAAATTCCGGCATCATCGGCGAAGGCGTGGACATGAACCTGGAGCACTTGGGCGACATGCGCCCCTCCACAGTGCTTTTCCACGTCACCCAGCGCCTGCTCTACACGAAATGGCGCGACCCCGGCGAGGAGCCGAAGCTCCATCTGTTCGGCCAGCTTAAGCGCATCACCAAGCAATGGCTCGACGCCTGTCTCGTCTGCAAAGGCGGCACCTATCCCGCCCAGCTCATGTATCAGGAACTGGCGGATATGGCCTGCAACCGCATCACCGCCGGCATCACCCGGGCGTTGGAAGGCAAGCGCCCCATCAAAGCCCTGCTCGACCCCTACAATCCCACCGGCTCCACGGCCCACGTTCGCTTTAACACCTCCCGCACCGATCGCTGGGAAACCAGTTCCAAGAGCTGCCACGTCAACTAGGTCGTACTTGACAGCGATTGGGAAGCCGAGTTCTGCCGCGTCGCGGAGTCGCACCCCAAAGTCCGTGCCTACGTCAAGAACCACAACCTCGGTCTCGAAGTGCCCTATCGCTACGGCTCGGAGATCCGGAAGTATCTGCCCGACTTCATCGTGCTGGTGGACGACGGCCACGGCCCCGACGACCTCCTGCACCTCGTCGTTGAGATCAAAGGCTACCGGCGCGAGGACGCGAAGGAGAAGAAATCCACCATGGAAACCAACTGGGTGCCCGGCGTGAACAACCTCAAGCAATACGGCCGCTGGGCCTTCGCCGAGTTCACCGAGGTTTACCAGATCGAGACCGACTTCAAGGCCAAAGTCGAAACCGAGTTCAACCAGATGATCGCGAAAGCCACCCAGCCATGACGACTGCTTCCTTCATCCTTTCTCCATCAATCCTTACTACAACCTCCCGCCCGAGCAGCGCTTCACACAGCGCCTCGTGGATCACTTCAATTCCGACGAGCGGCTTTGGAAGAAATTG
>Ga0315288_10002483_pt1 | contig 23854 bp, 11 predicted proteins | sample YL17G11_20_MG_FD_203454 | JGI IMG/M metagenome (GOLD analysis project Ga0315288, IMG submission 203454) | Sediment microbial communities from Yellowstone Lake, YNP, Wyoming, USA - YL17G11_20 | ecosystem: Environmental > Aquatic > Freshwater > Lake > Sediment | place: USA: Wyoming | collected... | reverse complement strand
GCCCTCTTGACGCCGCTCAAAAAGGTCATTAAAAAAGCGAGCCTTTTCCTTGTCCACTCTCCCGGTCTTGACAAAATGCCGGTTAAAGAGACTCCGCACGCCGGCATGCCTGGCCGACGATAGACCCTCTTGGACCAGGAGGCCGCAGACCGCGTAAAAGCACGCATAATAAAGTCTGTTTACGCACGGATTCCAACGACCCGAACCAGCCAAAATACGCGCATCCTCAAGTGTTTCCCGTGCCCTCGCCAGACGGTACAAAGCCAATTCGTCGTTGGGAATCATCATAACAGTATTCCCTCCCCGGCGACATTTTGATGAAACGGCATACTCTTGTAGCGTGGGCTGTTCCATTCTTCCTTGCTGCGCACAACCGAACTGAGAACCTGGTCGCAGTCCCATTCAATCTCGTAGAGTCGATGTCGAATCCTATCTACACGCTCATCATCCAGCACCCCGTCAACCAATATCAGAAAATCCCAGTCCGATTGCGCACGACAATCCTTACGCGCGCGTGACCCGTACAGAATAACCTCAGCGCCGGGCTCTACTTCACAGATGGCCCGCTTGACCTGTTCCAACAGTCCTTCACGATTCATACAAGTATTATAGACCCGAGCGCACCAAACTACAAACGATTTCCCGCCCTGCCGCACCAGCCGAACACAGCCTCATTCCGTAAATCCTTTAACAGCTATTGCCAGCCCCGGCAGCAGATTGTGAAGCATGTGAATAAGAGAAGTCACGCACACCGCATGCCGCCACGACCTCCGCCGCCACGCCAAATATGAACAAGAGAAAACGAAGAACGGCCAAAAGACCACAAGCCCCCACGCCGGGCTGAAAAGCGAGTGCAGACCCGCCCATACACCGCACGACATCGCCGCGAGGACATATCTTCGTCTGCTGATGAATGATAACGCCTTCAATATAACGCCCATCAATAGCGTCTCAACAACGGGACTCAACCAGACAATCATGGCAAAGTCTATCACGGGATCAAAACCGCCCAGCTCAGGCCCCGACTCCTCGGTCATAACCCCGGCCGCCCCCAGACCAAACGAAAGGAGTATGCTCGGCACAAAGCTGATAACCGCCATCACAAGAGCATACTTCCACACCGCAAGCCGAATATTGAAGAAAAATAAACTTGGCTCGCCACTGCTCGCCTCGTCAGGGATCGCGCGATCCACTTCCTCATAGAGGCCAACTGCTCCGTTTGGCTCTCTGCTGACACGGAGTACCGCGTTACAGTATCCACACCTTACAATCTCGGGACTTTGACCGACTTCAAGCGGTGCGCCGCAGTTCTTACACTTCAGTACTTCAACACACACGTCTTTCACCTCACTGCCGCAGCGCCAGCCCTCTACACCACGATTGACCATCATCCCAATGCAAAAAGCGCTGCGAGCGTAATGCTCACGCCACTCACCTCAACACAACGCCCACAACGCATCAACATAGCAGCATCCGCATAGGATTGAGGGTCCGGTCGAATGGATTAAAAACGAGGCCCAGAATCTCCAACGTCACCACGCCCAACAGGGGTTCATCACCTTTCTCGCCGAGAATCACCGGTGTGTGGGCTTGCCCCTGTGGAAGAATCATATATGCCTCTGATACGGCCCGCTCAACCGTTGTCCCGTCAGCTAAGGTAAATGACACTTTGCGCTGCGGTTTCAAGTTAATCGCCTTCCAGACCTTTTTCGGAAGAAGCGAATACGTTGCTCCGCTGTCAACGAGAAACCTGACCGTTTCCAGCTTCTGCGACGACGGCCCTTTCACCTGGCCTTCCACGTACGTAATGCCCATGATTCTTCTCCATCGCGCTCGGCCCATTTGTGGCTGCTATCGGCACACGGCCTGCTGAGTCCACAAAATATCATTATACACTTTCAGTATGAAGATTAACAGCCAAAATTGCGTCCGCAAATGCCTCTGGGGATAACATCACTCCGCTCAACAATCATGCCTCGAATCGAATCTCGCCCTGGACGATTGTTTTTTCGACCTTACCCCTGACCTTCCAGCCGTTGTAGGGGCAGTTTCGGCTCTTGGAGCGGAAGGTATTGACGTCTATCACGTATTCGGAATCTGGGTTTATGATAGTGATATCGGCCTGCTTGCCCTTAGCCAGCGTCCCTTTGTCAATCCCGATTATCTTGGCCGGCCCGGCCGTCATCAGCCGTATAAGTCCAGGCCAGTCCAGAATCCCAGGCTCAACCAGCGCCTTGACGTACAGCCCAAGGGCGCACTCCAAGCTCGCAATGCCGAACGGCGCGGCGAGGAATTCGAGCTCCTTTTCACTCTGGAGATGCGGTGCATGGTCGCTCGCCAGGGCATCGACAAGCCCCTCGGCAATCGCACGTTTGAGCGCCTCGATGTCGCCGCTCCCCCGCAACGGCGGATTGACCTTGTAGTTCGTATCGTATTCGGCGCAGCACTCCTCCGTCAGGAGCAAATGGTGCGGCGTCACCTCGCACGTAACCGGCAGAGAATCCGCCTTCGCAGCCCTGATAAGCTCGACCGACCCGGCCGTCGATATGTGCTGGGCGTGGTAGCGGACCTTCGTCTTCCTGATAAGCTGAATATCCCGCCACAGCATCGCCTCCTCGGCCAGCGCATCTATCCCCGGCAGACCTAATATCGTCGAAAAGTACCCGGAGTTCATCACGCCCTTGCCGGCAAAGGCCTCATCCTCGCAGTGCTGAGCAATAAAAACATCGAACATCTGGGCGTACTTCAGCGCCCGCAGCATAACCGCAGGGTCCTGCACCCCCCTGCCGTCGTCGGTAAAGCCCAGCGCCCCGGCCTCCGCCATCATCCCCATCTCCGCAAGCTCCACGCCCTGCAGACCCTTGGTCATCGCCCCCATCGTATAGACGTGCGTATTCCTCGCCTTTCTGCCCTTGCGATGGACGTATTCGACATCGGTCTCACTCTCTATAACCGGATTCGTGTTCGGCATGCAGACAACCGACGTGAAGCCCGCCGCCACCGCCGCCGCCGACCCGCTCGCAATCGTCTCCTCTTCTTCGTCGCCCGGCTCGCGGAAGTGAACGTGAATATCAATCAAGCCGGGAACCACAAGCCTGCCGGCTGCGTCGATGACCCTCTTGGCCGATTTGGCTGCGCCCTCCTCCACTCGCCCTATCTCGGCAATCTGCCCATCGACGACAACCACGTCGCACTTCTGGTCGATCCCATTCGCCGGATCAATTACACGTCCATTCTGTATTAAAAGGTCCGAACTCATCAATATAATCAATAATCAATCATAATCAATCACTCGACGCCGCCGCCTGATTCACCAAAAACAGCACAGCCATTCTTACCGCCAGCCCGTTGGTCACCTGTTCGAGGATAACGCTGTTCCGCCCGTCCGCCACTTCGCTTTCCATCTCCAGCCCCCTGTTAATCGGACCGGGGTGCATTACCAGGATACCGGGCTTGGCCTTCTTCATCCGCTCCAGCGTCAGCCCGAAATAATGCGAATACTCCCGTATCGAAGGAAACGGATTGCCGCCGAGCCGCTCGAACTGAATACGAAGCATATTTATCACATCGACTTCCTCGATCACCTCGTCCAGCGAATAGCTCATTTTCACCGGTAGCCGGTCCACCTGCGCCGGCATCAGCGTCGGCGGACCTACGAATATCACCTCGGCCCCCAGCTTCGTCATCGCCCACATATCGCTCCGCGCGACGCGCGAGTGCGCGATATCCCCCACGATCGCTATCTTCAGTCCCTCCAGTGTCCCTTTAATTTTGCGAATTGTATAAACATCAAGAAGCCCCTGCGTCGGGTGCTCGCAGAATCCGTCGCCGGCATTGACCACGCACGCCTTGATATTCCTGCTGAGGAATCTCGGCGCGCCGCCCGCGCTGTGCCGCACCACCACAATATCAATCCCCATCGCCTCGAGATTCCGGGCCGTATCCAGCAGCGTCTCGCCCTTGCTCACCGAGCTGGCCTTCTGCGTGAACTCAATAACGTCGGCGCTCAGCCGGCTGGCCGCCAACGCGAAGCTGGTTCGCGTCCGCGTGCTGTCCTCGAAGAAAAGATTCACCACGACCTTGCCCCTCAGCGGCGGCGCCTTCTTGACGGAACGCGTGCTCACCTGCTCGAAGCCCTTCGCCGTGTCAAGAATATAGGTAATCTCCTCCGCGCTCAGTTCCCGCAGCCCAAGCAGGTGCTTGCGATCCCAATTCAATTGTTTACTCTTCGATTTCGCCACGGCAGCACAGCATCCTGCATTTCAACATTCCTTGTCCGCTTCACGACCCGCCCCCTACTCTATTACAACCTCATCCTTCCCGTCCGACTCCACGAACCTCACCTGCACCAGTTCACCCGGCGCGGCGTCGCTCTTATAGCCGGCGTAGTCGGCCTGTATCGGGAACTCCCGCCCGGCCCTGTCAACAAGCACCGCCAGCCTTATCGCCTTCGGCCGACCGAGGTCTATCAGCGCATCCATCGCCGCCCGCGCCGACCGTCCCGTGTACAGAACGTCATCGACCAGAATTATTATCTTATCGTTCACGTCAAACCCGATCTCAGTCGTCCGAACCAGCGGCTGACCGTCCCCCTGCGGCGAATTCAAATCGTCCCGGTACAGCGTGATATCAAGCGTCCCGCACGGAACGTCCTCGCCCAGCGCCTCCGACAGCCGACCGGACAGTCTCTGCGCAAGAACCTCGCCCCTGCTCCGAATGCCAATCGTCGCAATCTCCGCCCCGCCCGTCTTTTCGGACGCAATCCGGGCCGTCAAATCATCGATAATCTTGCCTATCTGCCTGGAATCCAGTATGACCTTCATACCCACTACAATCCTTAACTCAGGACAATACGCCCGCAAGAGTATAGCAGCACCGCCCGATAAAGGCAACATTTCTCGCCAACTTTTCCCGTCCCCTTTTTCACTGTTAAAAACGCCGATTTTCCGTCTCCAAGTGTGATAATTTACTTGAAATCAAACCTGATTTCTGCTATGATAATGGAAAGTATTGGCGCTGCTGGAGCACGGACTACCAAGCCCGGCTATCGGCAAGCGGCTCGGCCGCTTGTGAGTTGTGCGCCGCATCTGGGGTTGGGTAATGTTAAACACTGCTAAGAAAAAGCTAATATCAGCCCTGTCAGCCTGCGTAATTGTCTTCTGTGCGGTTGCGCACGGCGATGAGCAGGCGCCCGGCGGACCGCTTCAGCCGCTTGCGCTGAACCACGCAGGCGTTTATGCCCTGCGCGACGTTGAGCCTGCCCTGACCGGCGCCGGCGTCAAAATCGCCGTTATCTGCCGAAGCATCACATACATCGACGACAAACCGCAGAACGATTACCGCCCCAACGTCGCACACCGCTGCTTTAACAACGCACAATTGACCTTCCACGATTTGCCCGGCCTCGCGCCTGGCATTTCACCCCACGCAACGGCTACTTGCTCAATTCTCTTCGGCCGCGACCTCGAGGCCTTCCAACCGGGCCTCGGCGGGTTCCGTTACCAGGGTGTCGTCCCGGACGCGGATGCAGATGTCTATGAATTCTGGCACTTCATAATTAACAACGTTTTCAGCCAATCGCCGCCGGACGCCGACGTAGTCTCCGCCAGCATCGGTAACGAATTCGACACTTGGTGGACGCGGGGCATCGAGGCGCTCGCCGAACAGCACGGACTTATATTCGTCGCCGCCATTGGCAATGGCGACGGCTCCTGCGACCCGCCCCTCTACCCTGCCGCCGGCGCAAATGTTATCGGCGTCGGCGTTGTGGACTCCGTCAGCAGCGACGACCTTGCCGCAGCGCTCGCCAACTTCGCCTTGGCGCGCCCGGAGCATTCGAGCTTCGGCCCGACCGGCAGCGGACGCTCCAAGCCCGACATCGTCGCGCCGGGCAACTGCCTCGTTGCAGATCCCAATGACCCTAATCGCTACGAGCCGGCCGGCAACTGGTCCAGCTTCGCCACGCCGGTCGTCGCAGGGACAATCGGTTTGCTCGTCCAGAAAGCCAAACAAGACCCGGCACTAACCGCCGCCGCTCCTTCGCTCGGCGCCAATTGCGTGATCAAGGCCATTATCATGAACTCCGCTACAAAGCTGCCCTACTGGCACAGGGGCCGCCTCGAAACCAGCGACGACCACCGGGCTCCCCTCGATTACATCCAGGGCGCCGGGATGATAAACGCCAAAGCTGCTTACGACCAGTTGACAGCGGGCCGCGCGATGCCCGGCAACGCGCCCGGAACCGGGTGGGACAAGAACATCCTCCAGGCAGGCGTGAACCCTCAGAGCGTTTACCGGATCACTTTGCCCGAGCCCGGCGAAAAGCGCATCACCGCCACCGCCGTCTGGAACAGGCACTACAACAGCACGTATCCCTTTGCCCCCGTCCCTGAAAAGGACAGTAATCTGCGGCTTGAGCTTTGGGCAGTCGATCCCAACGACCACGACAACGATTACCTGCTCGACTATTCCGACAGCGCCGTTGACAACGTCGAGCACATTTACTGCCGGACCGACGCCAACTACACCACCTACGAGATCGTTCTGTCAATTAACGACCTCGATTCCAGCGCGACCGACGCGCCTCAGCAGTACGGTCTGGCGTGGACCGCGGCGGACGGCCCCCCCGCCGACAGTTTCTCTTACTATGACTTAAATGCCGACGGCATCGTTGATAAGGCGGATTTCGCCGTCCTCGTGGAGAATTGGATTCGCAGCCGCGAAGCAAACGCAGAATACTTGACTGGAGACATAAACGCAAACGGCACAATCGACGCTAACGACGTGGAGATTCTTTTCGAACGCACGGGTCAAAAAGCCGACTGGTATGCCACAAGACGAAGCGGGGCCGAGTAGCGGCATCGCCCGTTCGGAAGTTCGTTTTTAGCAGCGCTTCGGACCGGACGCATCGCATCCTAATATGACATGTCTCGGCTGCTTATGCTCTGAATCGTTCAGGATCCCTGTCCGCTCCGAACAGAGATACACAGGAAGGCAAATACGAGTGACATAGAATCAGGCTGTGCCGACAGGCAGCAAGTTCGGCAAAGGGACCAGAAATCAAAAACATAACGGCACATTTTGTTGCGATAGCCCTGCTTACAGCGACCCTTGCCGCCGCGTCCGCCGCGCAGCCGTGGAAATTTGCCATAACCAGCGATAGCCGGGGCGACGCCAACGGGGTCAACGAGGTCATTCTCACCGAGCTTGCCGAAGAGTTCGTCAGCCAGGGTTTCGATTTCGTCCTGTTCCCCGGCGACCTTGTCTCCGGAATGTCCGTCCCGTCGCCCGGCGGATTTGAGTCTGATCTGCGGGCGTGGGTCAGGATAATGAAGCCCGTGTACGACGCCGGCATCGCCGTCTATGTCGGTCGAGGCAATCACGAGGTTGCCGATGCCTGGTACACAAACCCCTCTGCGGACGATAACTATGCCCTGCGCTGGCTCAAGGTCTTCGGCAGTGACTCCGACCCGAACCTCAAGCTACCGGGCAACGGGCCTGCCGGCGAAAAATATATGACTTATGCGCTCACGCACAAAAACGCCTTTATCGCCATGCTCGACCAGTACGCCGGCATCGGCCACCGCCTCGACCACAAAGTCAACCAGCCCTGGCTCGACGCTCAACTGGCCGCCAACACCAAAGCACATATATTCATCACCGGGCACGAGCCCGCCTTCAAGGCCAAAGACAGGGACGGCCTCGATGACTACCCCGACAAGCGGGATGCGCTCTGGGTGGCTATCAGCAACAACGCAGGACGAATCTACTTGTGCGGCCACGACCATTTCTACAACCACGCTCGTGTCGATGACGGCGACGGCGACCCGAATAACGACATCGACCAGTACATAGTAGGAACCGCCGGCCCGCTCTACACATGGAACAAGAAATATCCCGGCGACAACAGCCGGTACACCGTCGAGTCCGTCTATCACGCCGGACGCAACGGCTATCTCCTCGTCGAAATCAACGACCTCGACGTCACATTGACCTGGATGCAGCGTCACAGCACCAACCTGAACACCACTGGTATCTACGAGCCAAATGACACCTGGACCTACACGGCCATCCCAAAACCAATAGTGCTGTCTCCAAACGGAGGCGACATCCTCGCGGCGACAAACACGTATAAAATCACCTGGAAGACCCTCGAAGGCGCCGAGATAGACTCCGTGAGAATAGACTACTCCCTCGACAATGGCCAAACCTATCTGGAGATTGACACATCCCCGAATACCGGCTGGTATGACTGGAGCATCCCGCCCGCCGACTCAAATCAGTGCCTCATCCGCATCAGCGACTCCGGGAATCCTGCCGCCGCCGACGCCAGCGACAAATCATTCACCATATTCCAATGCCGGGAAGCCCTTGCCGGCGATTTGAACAACGATTGCTACATCGACTTCCAGGACTTTGTTGAATTGGCAGCCGACCAGGAAGCAGACCTCCTCGATTTGGCCGCTTTGGCCGGCGAATGGCTCGCCTGCGCAAATCCCCACGACCCCGCCTGCAACCCGGAAAAGTAAGCCAGATTCCCCCTTTCATTATCTGTGGCTCGCCAGGGTGTGGCAGCCTCATCCCCTGGGGATGGGGATGGTTGCACCGCTTTCGGCGTTTTGACATCCCCAAGCTGCGCTTGAGGCTGCCACCCGGAATTGAACCATGCCCGCGCTGAAAATCCCCTTCCAATCGACGCCTGTTTTTGGTAAAAGCTCTATACGAAATACGAAATACGAAATACGACATACGACATTATGAAACTGATTGCCGCAAAATCTCGGCTCAAAGGCACGGTGGCGATCCCAGCCTCGAAGTCGCATACGATCCGCGCCGTCGCAATCGCCTCTTTGGCGACCGGCCAAAGTACAATCCGCGCCCCCCTGCTCTCCGGCGACACGCAAGCGGTCGTCGATTGTTACGGCGCACTGGGCGCACGGATCGACACATCCGACCCGGCGGTCTGGAAGGTGGCCGGCGCCGGCGGGAAAATCGCCGCCCCCCCTCAGACCATAGACGTGCTCAATTCGGGCACGACCCTTCGCATCGCAATGGGCTCGGCCGCCCTTGCCCGGCCCGGCCAAACCACAACCTTCACCGGCGATGAGCAAATCCAGGCCCGCCCCATCGGCCCGCTTATCGACGCACTGAACGACCTCGGCGCAAAATGCACAAGCCTGAAAGGCAACGGCTGCGCCCCCGTACAGATAACCGGCGCGCTGACGGGCGGCAGGACGTCCATCGCCTGCAAGACCAGCCAGTACCTCTCCAGCCTGCTGCTGTGCACGCCCCTGGCGCGCCGGGACAGCGAGATAGAAGTTACGCTGCTCAATGAGCCTGACTACGTCCGGATGACCCTCGACTGGCTCGACAAGCAGCAGATTCAATACGAAAATCAGCAGATGCGCAAATTCAAAATCAAGGGCAGCCAGAGCTACAAACCCTTCGACGCCGCGATACCCGCTGATTTCTCCAGCGCCACGTTCTTCCTCTGCGCCGCGGCCCTGTTGGCCGACGAGGTAACCATTTGCGGCCTGGACTTTGCAGACAGCCAGCCCGACAAGGCCGTCGTCGATTACCTCAGGGCGATGGGCGCCGATATCACCGTTGCCGCAGGTTCGGTGGTGGTCAGGGCCGCCCCGCTCAAAGGCGTCGAGATAGATATGAATAGGACGCCCGACGCCCTGCCCGCAATGGCCGTCACCGCCGCCTTCGCCGAGGGCACAACCAAGCTGCTCAACGTTCCGCAGGCCCGCTTCAAGGAAACCGACCGAATCAGTTGCATGGCCGCGGAACTGAGGAAAATGGCCGTCGATGTTGAAGAATTGCCCGACGGGCTTATTATACGCCAAAGCGCCCCCAAACCCGCGAATCTGCACGGCTGGGCCGACCATCGAATCGTTATGGCCCTGGCCATCGCCGGACTCGCCCTCGAAGGCCAATGCACTATAGATACCGCAGAGGCAATGAGCGTGACCTTCCCCGATTACGCCAAACTGATGAAAAGCCTCGGCGCCAACTTAAAAACAACAGAATAACGGGGCCACCGGTAACCCTTGAAATTGGGTTTGATTGGCTTTGTTTTGAGTAATGTTCGTTGCTGATTGTTCGTTGTTCATTGGGATAAGGCCTTGTTGCTACTGTACTTATGGTCATTTTGCCTATTTTACCATTGGGTTTGTTTTGCATAATTGACTCATGAATTCGTGGCAAGATGGGCAGGATAGGCGGGTGGGGCAGAAGACACAAGACAGGAGACAGAATCCAGAAGAGGGATTGCCGATGAATCGGGATGTTCGCGTTACTGCGACTTCGCATAGAGATTGATCACCTCCTATTTTGTTAGATGTATATTATACATCAAAGACTGTTGGGTGTCAAGTGAATTTTTGACACGGAGAAAGGATTAACCACAAATTCACACGAATTGGCACGAAAAGTCATTGGACACTGATTCGTTCCACCCTTCGACGATGCTCAGGACAGGTCAACACCGATGAACACGGATTGTTGAGTCGATTGTGGAAACGACAGTTGTGCAGGGGTTGTAACTCGTTCGTCGATTGACTCCGGTGTGGGGCGTGCCCAACTGGGGACCCGCCGGAGTGCTGCTAAGCTTCAGGAAAAGTGGTTAATGAGGCCATAGACGCGCTTGCAGTAACTGGGGAACAAGAGCAGATTTGCGTGGATGGTTTCAAGTTCAATTCTCTTGCCTGTAGGGTGCCCAGCCTCATTTCGGGTTGTTCTTATAAGATCAAATACTCGATCCAAGAACGTATGTAGCTCGTCGCCCAATTGATCAGGCAGTTCTGAAGTCAGTGGTTCCAATCGTTTCCAGAGAGCCTGATATTTCCGGCTTATCATCCAGAAATTGGTCTCCTTCTCGTATTCTTCTTGTGCAGCTGGGTCTGAAATGGCGTGTCCGAAAACTTCAACGAGAAGGAGCATTGCTTTTTCAGCAGCACATCCCATCATTACCGCAGCAGAAAACAAACAATTCGACCTGAAGCAATTGAGACATTCTTCTATATACATTATTATACCGTCATCAATTGGGGGAATCTCAGTCTTGATCCGGGACAAATATCCTGATGGGTCGTATGGCTGATATTCAGTGTTATTGACCACTTTTTGCCCGTGCTGAGTCAATCGGTAAAAAGGCCAACTCCACGCGCCAGCTCCTATGGATCGAGGACTATTGCCAAGAAATATGATCTTCTCAACGTACAACTCATGGACCACTTGCTGCAATATCTCCAAGTCTGCGTCGTCGAGCGTAAAGCCACGCTCAGCAAAAAGATGGAAGAGTGACCGATCACCTATAAGGTTGAACTGGCCATTTGGATGGCTTCTGAGATACTCAAGCATCACGGGGCGGATATTATGATATTCAACAGCCATTGGACTGGCCTCCATAGAATAGAGTACTTGTTCTCGAATAGTATATCATGGAAACCTTAGGAGTCAGCAGAGAATTAGAGTTCTCCGGCGGGATGACGCTCCGACGCACTGTGTGCTATAGAGGGCGAAACTGCCGCGTTCGGCGGATTTGGGGGTTGCAGAGGTTGGGAAAAGCTTTAGAATAGGGGTATTAGCAGGGCCGGCGATGGGCCGGGGCCGGGACGAACAGTAGGCAAGCGCCTATTTTTTAGGAGAATGGAAAGAAATGATTGGATGCCATATTGGAAGGATATTTCAGGTGACCGTTGCCGGCGGGTCGTACCAGGAGGGGCTTACGTCGGTCCTGCAGGGCGTGCCGCCGGGCCTATTGCTCAGCGAGCAGGGAATCTACGGCGACCTGCTGCTGCGAAAGCCGGGGGCCGATGAACTATCCAGCCCGCGAAAAGAGCCGGACCTGCCGGTCATCTACTCCGGCCTGAACGCCGCCGACACCATCGAAAACGCCGGCAACAAGAACCATACCAACGGCACGCCGCTGGTAATCCTGATTCCCAACCTCGACCGCCACTTCATACACATAAAGCAGTATCAGGACACCAACCGCACGCCCCGCCCCGGCCACGCATCCTACGCCTCGTTCATCAAGTACGGGCCGGACGACGACGCCATCGGAGCAGGCTTCTTCAGCGGACGCTATACATCCACCATCGTCGCCGCGGGATACGTCGCCAAGACAATCCTCAAGAAATGCGGCATTGACGTATTCGCATACATAAAAGAGATCGCCGGCGTCCGATGCCCCGACCTCCCCCACGAAAAGGCCCTCGACTACACCGACAGCTATAAAAAGATGCGCCGCGACCTCGACCCCTTCTACCAGGAAATCTACGTCAAGAACCGCATCACTATGGAGATGAGGTTCCTCGAAAAAGCCAGGATACTCGCCCAGGTCGAAAAGGAAATCGACGCCATTCGCGCCAAGGCCCCGCATCTGGCGCCGGACGAGATTCGGGACAGGTACGGCGTCCACCCCGTAGTCAACTGCCCCGATATCGGCGCCGCCGAAGAAATGGTCGCGGCCTGCAACAAAATCTCGGCCACCGGCGATTCGGCGGGCGGCGTTGTGGAAGTGATTGCAACCGGCGTCCCGATCGGGCTGGGCGAACCAGTTTTCTACAAGCTCGACGCGGAGCTCGGCAGAATGTTGGGCATCGGCGCGGTCAAGGCAGTCGAGGTAGGAGCGGGCCTGGCGGTCAAGGACATGACCGGCTACCAGAACAACGACCGGATGCACGCCGAGAACGGCAAAGTGGTCTTCGATTCCAATAACGCCGGCGGCATCACGGGCGGCCTATCCACCGGCCAGCCAATCATCGTGCGGCTCGCCGTCAAGCCAACCCCGACGATTGACAGGCCCCAGAGGACCATCGACAAATACACCCTCGAGAACAAGCAGCTCGCCGCCATTACAAGGCGCGACGCGACTATTGCAGGCCGTATATGGCCCGTCGCCGAGAGCTACACCGCCCTGGTAATCCTCGACCACCTCATAGCCCACTACGGCTACCAGGCCCTCAAAAACAAATAGCCCGGATTTTTCAAAGCCACAGAGAGCACAGAGGACACAGAGAGTTAAGTGTTTGTTATTAAAGAAATTATGATATTCGGTATGGTTTTACCGGTTTTCGTACACATTACAGTGTGTAAATTTCAGCTATGTACGTAATCTCTTACACAGCAAGAAATTAGGGCGCATTTGTGCAAAGCGCATGAAATATGCGGGATAGAAGCGCGGGCGACCCGGCAAGTCCGGTCGAAGGCCAGATTTATGTCAACACTTATGACAACAAGGTAAGGGTCTATGCCGACGGCGCCTGGCGCAACCTGGCAACATGGTAGAATCCCTCGCTTCAACCGCCTCCTCAAGCGCAAAAAGAAGGCCCCGGCTGTCACCCGGGGCCTTTTTTCTTGCGTTGCTGTTTTCAGCGCGCGGTCGCCCCCTAGGGTCTAGTGGTTGCCACAGCCGACCACGCAGTCATATTCCAGTAAGCATCGCGCGCTCTGACGTGCCACCCTAGAAGAAACTGCGACCCGCGCTGGCCCACGATGCCAGACGTCCAGGTATTGGTGTTTATCCACCCGCTGTCGTACGGCCCATCCACGCACTGGAACTGGTACTGCACGGGCCCGCTCGGGTCGTTAGCGACAACGCACGTCATAGTTACGGCCCAGTTGAATTTCGGATCCGGCCCGAGCCAGGTATCCGTCGGCAGGAGATTCGGGTCGTTGGCGTCCCACATCATCGGGTTAGGCGTCGGCGGAGTTTGGTCCAGCGGTATGAGAGTCGTAGCGCAGGCTATATCGGACCAGAAGGTCTCGTTAGCCAGCGGCGACTTATCCCGCGCCTTGACGTGGTAGCAGTATCGCGTGCCCCGAGTAAGGTACGTATCGATCCAGTTCGGCTCATTCTGCCAGCCGCTGAAGTGCCCGCTGATAGTTGTGTTCTCGAAGTAGTACTGCACGCCGCTGGCGTCCTCAGCATAAGCCTGCATCGCAACCGAATTCGGCGAGATTGCAATCGGCTCGCGAATCCAGATTAATGCAGCCGGCGGAATCGTGTCCTCATCGCCGACGTACGCCACCGGCGACCAGCCGGTCTCGTTCAGCCGAGGCGAGGTATCGCGGGCCTTGACCCTGTAGCCGTATCTTACGCCGGGCGTCAGGCCGCCATCGGTATATGTCGAGCTGGCTATCCAGCCGCTGTCGTCGCAATTGCCGCGGACGCACTCGAAGAAGTACTGAACCGGCCAGCCCCAGGAGTCGAAGGCCGTCTCGGCAACCATCCTGGCGGTCGTAGCGCCCACGAGATTAGGCTCGGTCAGCCATTCGGCCGGGTCCGGGAACGGAGGACTGAGGTCCTCCACCAGCCAGCACTCAGCCACGAAGGCCACGTCCTTAAAGTTGACCTTCTTATCGAATGTAATATCCGCGCCGCCGCACCAGCCGTCGGCATCCGAACAGCCTTGGTCCAGCCACTTGTCGGCAACCTTGGCGAAGTCGGCGAAGTTCACAAGCCCGTCGTACACCAGATCGCAGTAGCGGCACGGCTCCAGCGTCCGATGATGGTAGCCCATATCCACAACGCTCGTATCCGGTGCGCCGTCGATACGCGTCGTATATCCCACCAGGCCGATGTCGCCCGCAAAGGCGCTGCCCTTATCGACGCACGGGCTCTGCGCCGGCTGACCCGTGGCAAGATGACTGAGGTAGTAGCCGTCGAGCGCGCCATCGACAAAGAGCGGGTCGGCATTGATGTTCCCGCCGCCCCATATCAGATACGCCTCGTATCCCGGAGGCACGCTGACGTCCGGCTTGCCGTTCTTGACGTCGCAGTATTGCACCACAAGCGTCCCCATTCTCGGGTCGTGCTCGAAGCCGGTGCCTACCGCCATCTCGTGGCCCTTGAGGGCGTAGTTGTCCCAGAAGATGCTGTCTGTGACGAAGCACTCGGCGTGATATGAAACGTTCAGGCCGCCGCCCAGGCCCGTGTTGCCCTCTTCGCCGGCAATGCCGGAGGCGGCGTTGGTCACAAACGTGCAGTTGGACACGACAGGCCCGGCATACCAGTTCGCCGATATGCCTCCACCGTCCCTGGCCGCCCCGTTGTTCGTTATCAGACAGTTGGTGATCTGTGCCGTGCTCAGGTTGCCGGCGATATACAAACCGCCGCCGGACGTGTCGGCATAGTTGTGCCTGATAATCGTATCGCGGATAACCGCCGGCGTGGCAAAGCAGAACATGCCGCCGCCCACGCCGACTACCGAGACGATATTCGGGTCGATAACCAGTATGGAATTCGGGTCGTTCGGGTCAAATATAATATTCGGGTCGCTCGGAAGCGGTATCGCCGCCCGGTTGTACTTCACCACGGACCGCGTTATCGTCGTCTCCGGCGAATAAACGGCGAACAGGCCGCCGCCGAACAGGGCCGTATTGCGCGTGACGTTACAATCAGTAATTTCCATCCTGCCCGACCAGAACATGCCTCCGCCGTAAACGGCCGCCGCGTTCCTCTCAAATAAGGTGTTGGTCACGGTCAGCAGGCTGTTGGGCTCGGCATACAATCCGGCGCCCATAGTCGCCAGGTTCTCCGTGAAATTGCTGTCGGCAATCGTTATGACGCTGTTCGGGTCGCAGCGAAGCCCGCCGCCGCTGCCAAGCAGAGGATCAACCGCCTCATTGCCGAGGAACGTGCAATCGAGCACCGCAGAGACGCAGTTGGCATCATAAGCCAAACCGCCGCCGGAATCGGCCGAGTTATCCATAAACGTACAGTACTTGAATATCGGCGCACTATTGAAGTCGCAGAAGGCGCCGCCGCCAATGTCGGCCGAGCAGTTGATAACCGCGGTGTTTATGAACGTCGGGCCGGCGTTCACCCCAACGTATATGCCGCCGCCAAAGGCCAGGCTGGTCGGGTCGTTGGGGTCGGCGGGTGTGGCGTTGCTGTCGCGGATCACCATATTGATTAGCGTCGGGCTGCTGTTGGCATCAATGAATATGCCCCCGCCGTTACCGCCGGCACTATTGCCGTCGATGATGGTAAAGCCGTCCACCACCGTATTGGCATCCTCGGCCGTATTGAAGATGAAACCTCTGGTGTTGTCCTGGCAGTCGATCACTGTAGTTGCCACAATATTGGCGTCGTCCGGATTGCTGCTGACCACGGTAATGTCTTTCCCGCGCAGATTAATACCTCCGTCGTAAGTGCCTGCGTACACAACAAGCGTATCGCCGCTCCTGGCCTGGTCGATGGCCTGCTGGATCACGTTGCCGCCGCCGGCGACCATTGTTGTGCGGACCAGCTCGAACTCAAGTATGATAGTCTCGTTTGAATCCACAAACAGCTCGAACCTCTTGCCGACGGACAGCAGGATGTCGTTGACGTCGTACCACCCCTTGACGCGGTAGCCTTCGTCGGGCCTTGCTGTAAGCGTCACCACCATATTGCGATTGTACCAGCCGCCGTCCGGATCGTTCGGATCAAAGTGCGGTTCGATGGTGAAACCGCCGTGACCGCCTACCACGCTGACATCCACACGATACTTCATGATACGATTGTGATAGCCCAGGTCAACTGTGCCCGTATCAGGCTCGGCGTTCAGCGCGGTGGTGTAACCGCCCAAAGCAATGGCCGGATTATTTACGTTGCCGCTCCCGGCATCGATCACAGGACTGTTCTCCGCCTGACCGGCTGATATGTGACTAAGGACGTAGTAGCGGCTTATGAAAAGCGGGTCCTCATTGAGGATAGTGGCGGTATTCCAGCCGAGGGTGCAGCCCACATCCACAAACACAGCGTTCGGGTCAATCGCGGCCGGATCGTCCGCCGCCTGCCAGCCCATAACATCACTGTACGCAACGTTGACCGTTGACGGCCTCGGCTCGAATTCTGCGCCCACCGCAACGGCTATCTGGGCGCCTTCGGTTCCAGAGTTGTTCCAGATAATCGAGTTGATAATATCGACGCTGCTCTCGTACGAACTGTATAGACCTCCGCCGAACCCGGCGTCCTCGCCCATAGTCCCGAGGGCTATGTTATCGGCAATAGTGCAATTGGATATCGCCAGACCGGCGTACCAGTTCACGGACACGCCGCCGCCGTCGCGTCCTGCCGCGTTCCTCGCCACCAGGCAGTTGTGAAGAAGCGAATCCCTGCTGAATATCTGATCGCTGCCGACGCAGTAAATGCCGCCGCCCGATGCGCTGGCCTGGTTGTCGGTAAAGGCGCTGTCGGCGATATCGACCAGCGACGCGAAGCCGAAGTAACCGCCGCCCTGTCCGAATATCGTGCCCGGATCATAAGGCGGAGGAGCATTCGGATCGGTCGGCGGAGGCGGAGGAGCGTTATACGCACGGTTCCTCGTCACGGTCGTGCCGAGGATACGACCCTTCGACTCAGCCGCATACAGGCCCGCACCGTGATATGCCTGGCTGTCCGAGATGTTGCAGTCAACAATAGTCGCCGACGAATTGGACCAGTACAGCCCGCCGCCGATGCAGGCCTCGCTCCGGCGGATGTTGCAGCCGACCAGCTTGATTGAGCTGTCGTCTTCGACCGCGATAGCGCCGCCGTAGCTGACAAAGACATCATCCGGGACTGTGGTGCCGTTCACATCCCCAACAGTACTCATATCCGCCGAGTTAGCGCTGAACGAGCAGTTAGTCAGCTCGGCATTGCTGGCGGATGCGATGTATAACGCGCCGCCGAAATTCTCAACATCCATATTCCTGTTCGGAGTACGCATTGTCGTACCGCCGATGCCGCAAACACCGCCGAACGTATTGTTGTTCACAAAATTGCAGTCAATGAATTTTGGCGAGCAGTTCCACTCACAGTAAACCGCGCCGCCGTAGCCACTGTGCTTCCAATAATCCTTGTAGAAGCCGAAGCCTCCGAAAGTAAGACGGCTCGCCCTGGGATACCCGTTGACATCAAACGGACCCCATTCCCAGCCGTCCCACCACAACGCAATGTCTCGCTCGATGGCTGCAGACCATTCCCAGTTGCCGCCTCTTCCGCCCTGGGCGCCCTGGTAACCTGTTCCACCGTCGCCGCCGCTGCCGCCGCTGGCCGAACAGTTCAAGAAAGAGCAAGCCTGGAAGACGGGGCTGCTGTTGTATGCGATGTACACTGCGCCGCCGTAAGCCCATCCGGCCCAGCCGCCGTCCCAGCCAATCGGATGGCCAGGAATACCGTCAGGACCCCGTGCGCCGTCGCCGCCGGTGACCGAGCAATTCTCGAACCGACAGTTCTGAACCTGCGGCGAGCCATTGTAGATTGTCATTGCACCGCCGACAATGCTCCAGCCGTCGTAACCATCGTGCACCGCCGGGTCCGGCACAAGGCCGTCCGCACCAAACACGTTGCACTGCGTAAACACGATGTTGCGGATAATGGGCGAGGAGTAGCTGACGTCCAGCCCGCCGCCTCTTATCGTAAGACCCTCGATGATCGACTCAGACATATCCGACGCGGTCGAGACGGAGATGTAATAGCCGTTAAGAACCGTCGCCGCAACGCTACACGGGTCATCGGGATTACTGCCCGTAAGAGTAATAGACTTATTGGCGATGTAAAGACCGGGGTACGGATACGCCGGAGTATATGTGCCCGTCGGCACGATAACGATGTCCCCGTCGCCGGCCGCATCGATAGCGTGCTGAATCGACGTATAATTCGGCTCGCTGCCGACGATAATCGTCCTCGGCTGCGCAAAACCGGCATAAACGTCCCTGTCGGAAATCATCACAACAACGTTGGTGTTCGCCTTCGAGCCGTCATCCGAAGTCCCCAGCCAGCTCGCCAGACGATAACCCGTCCCGGGCTTCGCCGTCAGCGACACGAGCGCGCCCTCATAATAAGCGCCGCCGGTCGGTTGAACCGTTCCGTGCCCGCCTGTCACAGTGACACTGAGGTTGTGCTTAGGCACGGTCGAATGTCTGCGGAAGTGATACCCAATGTCAACTTTGCCGGAGTCATAGACTCCGTCCGTGCGGGTCGTGCGGTTGGACAGACCCGATGCAACAGCGGTTCCGCTACCGGCATTCACCGCCGGGCTGTTGAGCGGTTGACCTGCGGCCGTTTGACTGAGGTAGTGCGCACCGAGAGGCCCGGATACAAACAGCGGATCGCCGCTCTTGTTCGTGGCGCTAAGGCCAGGCCCGGTTGATGTCACCGTCAGCTTCGTTTGCGTATCGTAAACGGCGTAATCGGCGTCCGGGTTGTTGTGGAACAAGCTGTATGTAACGGCGCTTCCGCCGGAATCTTCTTCCGCTATCGCTCCGCTGTTGCACTGCTTGAATATGGAGTCGCTGATTACGACGTTGCAGCTCCAGTCGCCGTACACCGCCCCGCCTAAGTCGCCCGCTGTGTTATCGACAAATGTACAGTTACGGATCTCGGGCTTGGCAAAGATGTTGCTGCAAATCGCCCCGCCCACCGTCGTCGCCGAGTTGCCCGTCAGCAGACAGTTCTTAACCTCATACGTCGCGTCGCCGCCGTAGAAGTTGATGCCGCCGCCGCTACCGTTAATACCCTCGGCGACGTTATCACTGATTGTGTAGTTTTGAATTCGCGTAAACGCGTCCGCGCAGACCAGACCGCCGCCTCTGTCCACGCCAAGGGTCCTCTGGACACCTGTATTGTAGCCGTAACCGTTGTAGATTCCGTAGTAACCGGTGTAGTAAACGCCTCCGTAGTAGCCATAATAGAGGGCGTTCGCGTCGGTCCCCGTGTCAATGCCGCTGCCGCCCAAAGCCTTGTTTCCATGCATCACTCCGCCGTTCATATCGACCGCCCCGGCGGACAGGAACAAAGCGCCGCCGTTCTTGGCGACGTTGTCCACAAAGTAACAATCCGTGAACGTGGCGTTGAAGTCCTGGAAATGCACCGCGCCGCCCCAGCCGTCTATGCCCTCGTAGGCCTTGTTGCCTGCAAAAACGCACGACTCAAAGTTCAGCCGCAGCGTCGTGATTATGTTCGGATCGTTCGTATCAACAAAGTAATACGCATCTATTGCGCCGCCGTTGCCGTTCGTCCTGTTGCCCCCGAACCAGCAGTCCGCAAAATTGGCATCGCTCTTGACATTTACGGCGCCGCCGTCGTTCGTCGCCCTGTTGCCATGGAACTCGCAGTTCCGTATGTTCACGCTGCTGCAATCTGAGCCGATCCGGATTGCTGCACCGGCATATTCCGGCGGCGCTATGGCGCCGATCCAGCCGCCGATCCCGTTGTAATAATAACCACCGTAGTAGTAGTAATCGTTATAGTAAGAGTAGTAATAGTAAGGATAGTAGTAATAGCTGGCATTGCTCGGCACCCAGCCCGACGTCAGCATGTTGTTCCTGAACTCACATTCATTAACATCCACCTGACACAACGGCTCGACATGAATCGTCCCGCCGAAATGGTCGGCGAATGTGCAGCTCTTCAGTGTAACCGTGCTGAAGGGCCCTGCATATAAGGCGCCGCCTCTGGTCTGTATCTGCACTTCCTCGCTGTACACCTCATAATATATGCTGGCCAGCAGACCTGCGTAATAGTAACTTGGGTGACCCTCGTAAGCGCGGTTGCCGATGAACACAGAACCGGTAATGTTCGCGTCTGCGTGGCTGTAATAGGCCGCACCGCCCGCTATGCCGCCGTAACTGTACACATACCCGTCAAGGCCGTTCCGGGCAGTCGGATCAGTCCCCATATTGCCCTGCGTGCCCATTGGGGCGCCTTGGCCCTGTAAACCGGTTGTGGCAATGTTGTTGGCGAAGTTGCAGTCCACTATCACAGGCTCACCGCCGCCCTCAATGTAGATACCGCCGCCGAGGCCATCGCCGACAGCCCAGCCACCGTCGCCGCCGCCTCCCCGGTTCCCGCCTGCGCTCCAGCCTCCCTGCCCGCCGTTTCCGCCGCAGCCGCCTCTGGCGATATTGTCATTTATCGTACAGTTGACTATCACCGGACTGCTCTGGCCGATACACGCAATGCCGCCGCCGAAGCCGTACCCCGACCCGGTTCCGCCCCAGCCGCCCCACTGCCCGTCACCGGTTTGTTGTATATCGGTAGTGAGCGGAGGCAGGAACGGCCAATTGTCCGGGTACCCATTGCCCGTTGATCGCCCCATGGCGGCGTCGCCTCCCAGCGCCCCGGTAACCGTGCAGCTCGTTATCACGCAGTTCATGATAGTCGGCGAACTGCGGTTTTCGCAGAGAATGCCGCCGCCGTAACCGTTGCCTATGATGTCGTTGCCGTCCTCGGCGCGCGGTGCCCTCGGTGTCCCCCATCCGGAAGGCACATAAGGAATAGGCGTAAGCATCCCGTACCTGCCGGCCCTTCCAATCGGACCGCGCTGATAACCGTTACGGATTGTCAGGCCCATCACAACGGTATTCGAGTCCTCGCCGCTGTGGAAGTGGAACGCACGCGCTGGCGAGTACTTTGTGCCTAAGCAGTCAATAATGGTATTCGCAATCACCTCGGGGTCGTCCGGGTCCGTTGACATCAAAGTCATCTTTTTGCCCTGGAAATCGATGCCGTTCGGCCCGGGCACATAGTAAACCCCTCGGTTCACAATAACCTTCGTACCGCCCGGCCCGGAAGCATCCACAGCATCCTGGATCGTCTGATATTCCTCCGGAACGAGCATAAAGTACGTGACGTCTTTCTCGAATTTGAGCCGCACAACCTTGTCGCCGTCCATTACGAGCGTATTTGTGCTGGTGTTCCACGCCGGCTCCTCGTCCGTACCGGTCCATTCCCTCACACGGTAGCCCGCCGCCGGAGTCGCCGTCAAAATCAAGCCGGTGCCGCGGTACAGCTTGTACGTGAACACTTTGTTGGCCGGATCATAGAGCGCGTGGTTCGGATCAAAGCCGTTCGGGTCCACCGCGACCGTACCGGGACCATCGACAACAATAACCAACTCATACTCAATACCGGTCAGAGGATAATGATAACCCATATCCACGATATTTGCGTCGGGCACAAGGTCGGTCCTTGTCGTAAGCATATCGAGCCCGAGTTCGCTGGCAAGGCGGCTGCCAGCATCAACGCAGTTGCTGTCGATCAATTGCAGGTGGCCTGCGTCTATCCAGCTGAGATAGTAATCGCCCAACGGCCCGCTCACAAAGTTCGGGTCTTCGCCGAGGGTATAGGTGTTCGGGTCCCAGGAGTTGGGGTCCCAACTGAATGGGTCATTGGGTTGATTGGGCTCCCACCCTACAAGGGTGCAACCTCCTTCAACATAGATTGGAGGATAGAACGGTCGTATATCAGAAAAAGACCCAGACTGGATAAACACCGCTGAGTCAAGAACCATATCTCCCGCGTCCGCAATCGCTAACTTAATGTGGTGTGCTCCAGAGCCAATATTTAACGCTTGGGCCGTAAATACACTTGTGAAACCATCGTATTCAAATGGGTAACCTGCTGCACCTGCAAGGTTACTGGGGTCATTGTTGTGGAAGAATTCCGGATAAGATGCATTCTGTCCATAAGGGTTACCGCCATTCACGTTGTTGATTGAAACCGCAGTATTGGTCCCGGGAATCATCGCAATATTTCGACCATCCAGGAAAAACCCAAACACATCGTTGAATCGGCTGTTTACAAATTCATTATACTCGTCGGAAGCGAAAACAAAGTTAAAGAAAAGGTCACCTCCTCTGCTGGTAAAATCAAACTCAAGCACAGTTGCATCATAAGTCAGATATCCAGGAACAAGAGCAGTCAAATCGAGGTCGCCAGCCAGCATATTAGGCACACCCGCAAAGTCGGAGGCGTTGACCCCCGGCTGGTTCGGGTTAGCGCCTGGCGCCAAACGCGCATCTCCATTAGTCAAAATGACACCGGACTCCATACCAAGACCGGCTGCCGCCCCGCCTGTAAAGATTCCTGCAGCATTTGAGAGCCCAGTATATGAGATATTGCTCACCTCGATTCCACGGCCGAGAATCGCGTTTACTAAAGTCGCGGGGTCACCCGTAGGTGTGACAGTCAAAACATGACTCCCACCGACCGGCACATAACCGGCACGGCGCATAGTACGAGGGTCAAAGTACGGCCCGACATCGGTGTAGGTAACCTTAACCATTGAGGGCAGTGGATATGCAGGGTCGCCGCTGCATACCGCAATCTGAGCGCCTTTATTACTAGCGTTGTGCCAAATAATCGAGTCGTTAACTTCGACATTGCTTTCGTATGAAACATACAAGCCGCCGCCAAAAGCTCCGCCTGTGTTATCAGTTATCGTGCAGTTGGAAACCGCTAATCGATTCTGCCAATTGGAAGAGACTCCTCCGCCGTCTCTAACTGCTGTATTGTACGACAGCAGACAGTTCTTAATCGTTGTTAAGTTCTCTTCTCCAGCAGCTAAGTATATACCTCCACCTGATGTTCCCGTAGTGTTGTGGCTGATTTCAGTATTCGCAATCAACCCCAGGCTCGCAAACGAGTAAATGCCGCCGCCCTGCCCGACGCCCGACCCGCCCATCCGCGCGGATTCATTGTGCTGGATGGAACAATTTATGATCCGCGAGTTTGGTGATTCGTGGCAGAATAAAGCCCCGCCGCGGACCGCCGTGTTAAATGCAACGTTGCAGTCAACTATCGAGATGTCGTTCGCCTCCGCAAAGTATATGGCGCCGCCGTCTTCGTCCGCATCGTTGTTTACGAAAACGCTCTCGGCAACGGTGCTTATGCAGTTCGGCTCAAAATAAATCCCGGCGCCGTTCGTCGCCGCGTTATCGTTGAAGTCGCTGATGGCCACCGTTATCAAGCCGTCACGGTCGCAGAGAATGCCGCCGCCGTCCCCGGAAGCAACGTTTGCAACGAAGTTGCAGTCGTTCACTTCCGCCACGCACTGGGCGGTATAGTAAATTGCGCCGCCGTCGGCCCCCG
>Ga0315288_10002481_pt1 | contig 23860 bp, 17 predicted proteins | sample YL17G11_20_MG_FD_203454 | JGI IMG/M metagenome (GOLD analysis project Ga0315288, IMG submission 203454) | Sediment microbial communities from Yellowstone Lake, YNP, Wyoming, USA - YL17G11_20 | ecosystem: Environmental > Aquatic > Freshwater > Lake > Sediment | place: USA: Wyoming | collected... | reverse complement strand
CTATGGCTTCAAGATTTTCCGGTATGTTACTTACCAGACAGGCGTTTCCATAACTCATAGCTTCCAGGAGAGCCAACGACATGCCTTCCAATTCAGAGGGTTGAACATATATGGCTGCGTTACTGAAAAGTTCAGCAAGCATCCTGCCTCGAACCATTCCCAGGAACTTGATCCTTCTGTCCCCGCAAGCCACTTCGCGGAGCTGCTCCATATACTTCGTATCACTAACCCCACCTGCGAGGACAAGCATCAAATCGGTTCTAAGTCGTCTAAATGCCGAAATCAGGTAGTGAAATCCTTTTTCCTTCGAGATTCGACCCACAGAAAGGATATATGCACTCGGTGACAGCCCCAAAGGAAGGATTTTGTTAGGCTCCTTTTTGTCGCTCAAACTGACACCACAAGGAATGTAAACCGCCCTTTTTCCGTATCTCCGCAAGTAATACTCCACTTCCGTTTTTGATACACACGTTAGAGCGTCACAATGCAACACTGCCATGCGCTCAAGCACTCGTAGTAACTGTGATCCTAATGTGCCCCACTTAGAGCATCTCCAACCAATACCATGGGACTGAAGGACACACTTTCGTCCACAAAGTTTCGGTAGCAGCGCAGCCCAACCGGCACTTATGTGATGAAAATGAACTATGTCCACCTTAGTATCCAGCGAAGTTCGGAGTGCCGCCAATCCACTTGCTACAAACTTCTCGGTATATTTCCCTGGTATTGAACGTACGCTTATAATGCGCATGCCTTCCATCACTCTAGAGATTTCACCGTAATGCCTCATGGTATATATGGTGACTTTGTGACCACGCTGAACGAGTCGAGGTCCCAACATAGACATATACCTTTCGATACCACCCCCATAAGAATAGCTCTTGATTGTGCAGAATGCTATATTCACTGGTTACCGTCTATGAAGTAGATGTGAGAGAATAAGCCTGTGCTTTATTCAAATACGTCCCAGACCCACCCTTCCCAGTCAGACTCGACCAGTTCGATGAGTTCAGGGTTATCTTGCTTAAAGTCCCTCTTTTCTTTGAGCAATCTTTCTAATACAGATTCAAGGTCACTTTTAGGGTCGGCTTCTGAATCACAATTCTCGCCATTAGATGAATTTAGATCAAATCGCCATTTACCGCTTATAGGAAGATATTTAAAGGGGAATTCTTTATGTACTACGACGCCGCAGTCAGCTTCAAGAGCTTCGATAACCACGTTAGGAAAGCCGGCGCTAATATCGGGAAGGACAACAATTGAAGCAGATTGTCGAAGGGCAGACGGGATGTCGTTGACTACACCGTGTGCGTAAAGCCACGGTCTTTTCCATTTTTCTGGTAGCGAGCGGTTGCCGAATAGGTGCACCTCAAACTTCCCGCTGGATAAATTTTCAATTGCCCACTCAATATTTTTAACGGTACCAAAGTCCCCAACAAGCGCCACACGCCCATCGAAAGGTCGTATCTCTGGCAATGGTTTTCCGATAGTATTAGGAAGCACGGAAGACCTTCTAATTTTGCCCAGGCGATTCTCAAAAAGCACACGCAGGTCTTCACAAACGAAGACAAAATGACAACGTAAAGCATTTAATAACCGCTGTAAGATTATCCCTACAAATGCTCGAAAGTATCTTTTCGCGTGTTTTACATAAGTTACCTCGTCACCGCGCACCATATAGTACACCGGAACACTGGGCCGTATAAGTTTTAACAGGAGAATAAACGGGGCCATTAAACTGATATAAATTATTGCTAACTGGGTACTCATGTGTCGCTTGTAGCCCAGCAATAATCTAAGAAAGGCCCAAGGTGTCTCTATCCTTTCAACAGCATGATGCTTTTGCAGCACATTGACGAACATCTCCATCCTCTTATGGTAACCACCTTCGGTAGGCCAGAAGTGAATGATTAAGTATTTGTTGCGTGTGTTCTGCTGCTTTTGTGCCATGTTATGCTAATCGATATAAGACAGCCAGAACGACTGAAGTTCAATGACCGCTTGAGTTTATGATGACGTTGTCCCAAGACGTGTTTGTACTCATACCCGCTCACTGGGGTATGCCCACACATTGGCGCTATGTGAAAGGCTGCCGCACTCCATCAAAAACTCGCGGCACGAAGAAAATGCCCTCCCGGTTCGCTCAGAATACAATACGTAGTCAAGATCATTCAACTGCTTGCGCGGGCTGCGAGCGTCACTACCTGCAGCCTCTAAGTTACTCTGATTGAACTCGATGACTATGATAGGCCTGTACTTACGCAAAAACTGCTCTGCGCCAGCTATGAAGTAAGGCTCGTGTCCGTCGATGTCAACTTTTATAAGATCGCACGTTTTCATTCCTAGAGAAGTGTACACGTCATCGAGGCGTCTTAAGCGTATCAACTCCGTTTCGATGGATTCCTCGGAAGAAACAGGGTGGAGTGTGGCGCTTGAATTACCAATGCTAATCACCATTTGGTCGTTGCGATCAGAAAGACCATAGTCAAGAACAGTGACTCGGTCGGACAAGCCGTTGAGTTCAAGGTGTGTGTAAATTCGTTCTCTGTAATAGACCGTCGGTTCAAAGGCCCAGACTTTCCCGGTTGGGCCAACGAGTCGTGCAAAGATAGTGGTGTAATAGCCAAAATTCGCCCCTACATCAAGAATTTGCATCCCGGGCATGACGATTCTCTTTACAAGATGCACCGTCTTTCTTTCAATCCCCCCCCCGTAATATTATGCTCCTATCTAAATAGTGATCAGTTCTCAAGTGCCAGATAAGCCCTTGTCGCCGGACGTTAAGCCACGCATCCCTACCCCCCATAAGGCGGACAACTAGCCCAAGAAGACGAAATAAGATCTTTTTCATTTCGTAAAACCCTCCTACGATTTGAGGCTTGCTCGATTTCTTGTAATCTCACAAAAAGCAGGCTGCATTTGCTGGTGATGCTCCCCAATTTTCGCAGACGAGTATCCCAACAGCATAGAGAAACACAGCATAGATTCAGTATCCGCCGTACAACCCGAGTATATGTTAGCAAGCAAGAAAATCGTTTCTCCCATAACTAAACTCGGTGTTACAAGGTGTTTCATTTGAAAAGATTGGTGAATCATCTTTAGTATCGACAAATGAATTGCTGCAAACAAAGATATGCCAATAACACCTTGATCGTGAAGGATTTGAAGCCAGTCACTGTGTGCATATTCTTCAAAGTAGCCCCTATTACCAATGCTCGGTGCAACAGAGAAAAGGCCCAAACCAAAAATTTTGTTAACAAAATCACCGCTCAGCCAGTGTTGCAGAATCAAACGGTAAAATGTGCCACGACCACTTCCTATTGAATCCAGGTCTGAGGCATCGGCCCATCTAAGAAGAAGCTGGTCCCATCGCCATACAGATACTGAAATTACGACTATTGCGAATATCAAAATAAAAGGGACTAATTTGCGATATATCAGAGGTTTCGAATTACATTTGCTGTAGGTAATACCATATGCTAACATTGAAAGAGTCAGTGCTACTACAGCACCTCGCTTAAGCGATAGGACGATAGCAAATCCAGCCAGTAGAGCAAGTGCTAAAGATGTTTTAGAAGGCCAACCGACGATGAGAATCAATGGTATGGAGAACAGCAGAAAATATGCATAAGCATTTGTTTCAACTAGTGTGTATGCTGTGGGATTGAGGGATATAGTCACAGATTTAATGATAGCAGGAACCAATATCAAACTAACGGTAACTACCATTAACCTCGAATTAAAACGATGTGCCCGTGTCCACAAATAGAACGCAATAGTACCTATCGGCCAAATTAAGAACTTACTCAACTCAAACCATACCGCCTTTAGGTTCTCGGAAACAAACAGGCTCTGTAATATTAGCAAGAGACTATATACAAACAGGAGCTTAGCTAAGGGAAAACTAATCGAGCGAAATAGTGCTCCCATCGCACACAATAATAATATTACCAGAATTGCAGCGCGAAGTAGATGCGGAACCATCCTTGCTTCAGGATTTATAGGGTAAAAGAAATCCACAGGCACTAGCAGAACAAATAAGACACAGACAATGAGAATCAAAGACTTCGATGAAAAGACCACCGTCCAGTAACAATTATTATGATGGGCAAAGATATTTCGTGCTGAAAAGTTGTTGGTTCTCATATCGTTTCCTTTGTCATTGGAGAATCCATCAGTGTTGCTTTTCTTTCTGTCTGAGCAAGTTGAGAACCACTTCTATACGGAGGTTAGAACATGAATTCTCATAACTGTTCGAGCAAGTCCGCAATTGTCGCATCCTGAGGCCACATCTGTGACAGGGATAGGCCTCATATCTTCAGCTAAACTCGGGAAAGGCTGGCCCCCGCGACTCGAAGAGAAGTCCTTTGCGAGGGCGACGTGAGTAGATTTCTCGGCATGTGAAGTTGAGCCTCATTAATACTTCAACAAAGTCCTGGCTGCCTCCGTAGTAGAGAATCCGCATGGAACGTGGATTGTTGCCAAGACTCTCTCGAATCCTATGGATGACTTGGCAAGTAACAGAAGGCTTAAAGGGCGTAAAAAAGAACAGAACCAGTGGATCGGGCGGCAGAACGAAATCACGAGCATCCACACAAATTGATTTGATGTTGAAACACTTTTGTTTGGGGTTGTTCCATGTTGCGATGTTGTTCGTGGCGATTCTGTGAAGGCCTTGAGAGAATTCTACACCAACAATCTGCCTATACGCATACTCTGATGTGAGTAGTAAAACCCGACCCTTGCCTGAACCAAAATCAACGAAAGTGTACTTGGAATGATCTATAGGCAACGCTTTAAGCATAGACCTGATGACCAACACTGGAGTAGGTTCATAATAAAAGGCCTCACTTTTGTCGGTCAAGCTAATGTCGAGATCTTCAGTGGATATGATTCCACAGGTATCAACACAGTGCAAAAAATGCAGACATACAGAAATAGGCTCTTCGAGCAAACCACCGTATGCCAGTACACAGAGGCATGTCGATCGGCCCGCATAGGAAATGTGGAGAAAGTACCTACTATTTTGTCAAACATATTGATGCATGCAGTTTATATTGGCCGATGTCTCTGTAAAAGCACGATATGTTGACCTTTCAAAAGCGAAAAGAACTTTCTGAATTGGCTTCCAAAGGTAGAACAGTAGCTCGAAAAGTAGCTAATGTCATAGTTCTGCTGCGTGCAGATGCCTGAAGTACTCCCAGTTATATATACCAAAGTTGGTTTAAATTAAGGTCTTGAGCTAAACAAAGGCTCGTGAAAGCTATTAGCAATAAGGCACTTGCGGACTTCATAACGATGCTCCATGCCGAGACAACTCTATAGAAGGTATAGTATCACAGCCAACTTTTGGAGTATGTTTCTTTGTGAGTTCATGATAAGATAAAGCAAGGTAAACGTGGTGAACAATTCTGCTAACGAGAAAATAGAAACATTTCCTACTGCGCAGAGCTAGCCGCAACATGCGAAGGACTTTACGGGCCCTGAAACTACGAGAAAACCTCCTGGCAATCCTTTGCAAATCCTTCGCTGAGAGATCCTCGGTTCTCATAACGACCTCCACAGTGTTATATTTCTCCCAGTCATAAGTTAGGATAAGGTCCCCGTTATTGGCCAGATCGAACAATTGTGTGCCGGGGTATGGTGTGACTATGTTCCAGTTGACGCTATCCGGGTTCAGTTCAAGCAGGAACCTGTACGTGTTGATGGTGGTTTTCTTGTTTTCTCCCGGCAAGCCAAGGATTACGTGAGCGGTTGTATAAATTCCCTCGTCGGCAGCATTTTTGAAGGCCTCCTTCATCGCTGCTTTGTCAACACCCGGTTTTCCGATACGGCGAAGCATACTTTCATCACCAGTTTCAACACCATAATGGATTCTGTTGCATCCCGCCTTTTTCATCTTTGCGAGCAGGTGGCGTGAGATTCTATCGGCTCTTGTCTCAACCAGCCAATTCACGCAAAGGTGCCGCTCCGAGATCAAGTCGCAAATCTCCTCGACCCTGCTGCTGTTGGCCGTGAAAACCTGGTCTCTAAAAACAAATGCACGAATCCCAAAATATTTATGAAGGAATTCCATTTCCTCTACAATCTTGTGAGGGGATTTGACTGATATCCTTCTTCCAAAACCAACAGGGTACGGGCAGTAGACACAGTCAAACGGGCAGCCCTTGCTGGAGAGAATAGGGAAGTAGTTAAGCACCTTGCCGGACACATCGGAGAAACACAGTTTGTATTTGGCCATGGGAAACTGACAGTAAACCTCCAGGTCCAAGTCGTCCAAGTTTCCGTCACGGTCCGGTACCCGGAGCGACGAAGTGACTGTGTAGTGTTCAAAGTTCGATCCCTGTTTAGATATAACTTGCGGCAATTCGCTTGCGGCTCGCTGGGGATCCCCAAGCAAAGAAGACACCAACCTGACGATGGCGTTTGAGTAGAAGGGATACTCAGCATCAATCAGGAAATCGAGCCGGCTGTTTTCAAGTATCTCTTGAGCCATTACCCTGGCTACGGTCCCGACTCCAATTAATGTAGTCTCAGGGAGCTTATCCTTTATGATATTCAACAATCGAATGTCTCCATAGATTGACGGCAGGCATATCATCGAGATTATGAATTGGGGTTCTATCATCTTTACATACGATACGGTCTGCTCTAAATCGAACCTCTCCGCCTGTACATCGAGCACGGTGAAGCGGTAACGGGCTCTTCTGAGTCCTGTAGCCAGATAGGGCATAAAAACTGGAAATACCGTGTTGCCCGTATGGCCGTAGTGTTTCCTGCGAACCAAATTGGCAGTACCATAACCGCCGGCATAATCCCTGTTCACGTCCATCTGGGGCGGGCTTGGAAGGTTGAGTATCATCAGCATGGGTTTTCTCATTGTGTTAAGACTTTATAATTCTTGCATGGATGGGATACTCTTGGACATTTCGCAAAGGTTTGAAAAAACCCAAGAGGAAGAATATGCAGAAGACCGAATAGCCAACCGCGCGATACATAGATCTCACAATGTCTGCTTTATCGACAGCCATTAGGGCAACAGGCAAAACCAGCCAACAAGCTAACCACGAAAGGATGGGGGCGAGGCTGTTGGATATACACGCGAAGTACACAGCTACCAAACCAAGGAACATGACCGCGGCAGAGAGAAGGTAGAATTTGCACACCGATAGTCTGTAGAATAAGGCTTGGTGACTAAATATAGCTATTCGCATGACCTGACCGGCAGCGATGCTGGTGTTGAAGTTCTTCTTCCATATCTCAAAAGGTGGCTTGTCCATGTCAACATTGTGCAGTGCAGACAGATAAGGTAGCAGCATTATTTTGTAACCTCGTGCGCGGATTCTGTCTGCAATTTCTCCCTCTTCCGACGCTCTCATATAAGCGTTAAATGAGCCTACATCTTTCAAACAAGCGGCGCTAATCATGAAGGCACCGAATAAACTGCCAACCTGTCTTGTTCTGTCGGTTATAGTCTCTTTTTTCAGATATTCTGCAAATCTACTATAATAACGACTGCTTGTCTTGGTTTGTGCAATCTGGCCACAGACTACCGCCACAGAGTCATCGGCACTCTCAAGGTAAGAGATTGCTCGCGATATCCACTCGCTTTCCACGACCATGTCTGCATCAAGGAATTGGATATACTTACCAGAAGAGTTCAGAAATCCAACGTGTCGGCCTGCGGCAGGACAAAGCTGCGATGTCTTTTCTATCTGCAGGATTCGAATGGGATAGCCTGCTGCTACTTCAATCGTCCTGTCTTGTGACTTCGAATCAACAAGAATAATCTCCGTGTCTATTCCCTTTGTTGCGTTCAAAACCGAGTCAATGCAGTGTGCGATAGTTTCCTCTTCGTTCTTTGAGACCATTACGATAGATAGTCTGTGCCGGTACATGAACGCTTGATTCCCCGCTTTACAGACTTTATGGGTAGTGTCAAGAATCTTTCGCACATTTCTTTGTAAGTCCTTCATCTGGTCATTGGCCTTTGCCTGCCAGCCCCATGGGGCTGGCGACGATTATCGGTCTAAGCCGAGGCCGCCAAGGCCTCAACTTTCATCTCATCCAAACGCGTCATACTCATATACCTTTTCGTTCCCCAGCGAGTGCCTGCAATATGCCTGAGCCGGGCTGCCGCCAGCATCAGCGCTGATTGCCCATCAGGGAAACATCCCACAACTCTGGTTCGCCGTCTGATCTCACGCATCAATCGCTCCAGCGGGTTGTTGGTCCGTATCTGACGCCAGTGCTCTGCCGGGAAGGCATAGTAGCTCAACGTCTCCGCAGCGCCTTCTCGCACAATCGCAGCGGCCTCTTTGAGCTTCATATCTTCCAGCTTTGCTGCGACTGCCTCGGCTTTCCTGAAGGCTTCTACTCTGTCTTCCTGTGCGTGAATTGCCTTGAGCATCGCAGCAACTTCCCTGACCTTGCCTTTCGGCACCACGGTAAACACATTGCGATAAAAATGCACTATGCATCGCTGCCATCTGGCAAACAATGGGCTGGCCGGCTCGCAGCAGCCCGATGAGATCATCTCGCAGGAATTTTTTATCAGGCAATGATAAATTTTTGCTGGTTTTTTTGAGAAAGTCATTTAGGTTAGACGATAATGATTCCATTAAAGCTGCACGTTTTACCATGGCACATCTCCTTGTGCAAAAAGGGTTTATATGAGTTAATCGACTACCCCTTTACATCGTCATACACAGGGAATGTGCCTTGAATTGAATCTCCTCCGAAAAAGACTACAAAAAATCCCTAACTTTAAGTAATACTTATGACCTCTCTTGCAGGGCACTTTCTCGCTAAGGACACCATACTGCGCTTAAAACCGCTAATATAAGCTATGCGTAACATTGGTCTTCTATTTCGTTACCATTTTATTCATAACTTCTCCAATAATATCCACGCCCATGCTTAAAGTTTCTTTGCCTATGGTAAGGGGAGGCAAGAATTTAAGCACTTCGTCATTTGCGCCAGCTAACTCTATGATTAATCCTTGATTAAAAGCCTCATTTGAAATCCTTCTGCAAATACCTTCTTCAGGAATCACAACCCCGCAAATAAGGCCGCAGCCTCTTATTTCCGTAATCAACTGTGAATGTTTTATCTGCAAGTTTTTTAGAAGTGCGTTAAGAAAGTTTGATTTTTCTTTTACCGTATCTGAAAAATCATCGTTTTGCCAATATTCAAGTGCCTTAGCTCCTGCAACGAAAGATATATTATTGCCCCTGAATGTTCCTGTATGTTCACCTGGTTCCCAAATGTCAAGTTCTGGTTTTATCAGAAGAATAGATAATGGCATTCCTGCGCCAATAGCCTTTGATAACACTACAATATCAGGTTTGATTCCTGCTCGTTCAAAACTAAAGAAATCGCCACTTCTACCGTTACCTACTTGGATATCATCAACAATTAAAACTATACCAAACTCTTTACAAATCCTTTCTATCTCCTGCAGCCATTTTATGTTAGCCACGTTGACTCCACCTTCTGCTTGAATAGTTTCAAGAATAATAGCAGCGGGTATTTTTATACCGCTACTTCTGTCAGTGAAGAATTTTCTCAGTATTTGCGTAGTATCAATATCCGGTCCTAAGTAGCCATCATACGGAACAAACGTAACATCCGTATTATTTGCAAAGAACTCATTTTTATAATACAGATTTCCTGTTACTGATAAGGCACCCATACTTAATCCATGGAAAGCATGTGTGAATGCGACAATCTCCCTTTTCCTTTTTATTTTTCGTGCTAGTTTCAAGGCAGCCTCAACCGCATTTGCTCCGGTAGGTCCACAGAATTGAATCTTGTATTCCATCTTTCTTGGTTTGAGAATGATGGAATTAAGTTTTTCCAGAAAATCCCTTTTGGCTGATGTAAATTTATCCAGGCTATGAACAATGCCGTCCTGTTTGATATATTCCATGATAGCATCGTTTATTTTGGGGTTATTATGCCCATAATTCATAACACCTGCGCCTGCAAAAAAATCTATGTACTTTTTACCAGCTTCGTCATATAAAAAAGCACCTTTAGCTTTAGCAAAAACTGCTGGGAATACCCTCGAATAAATTCGAACATTGGATTCTAATTGCTCAAAAATGTTCATTATATCTCCTTCAAAGATTAATTTATTAACTTATTATCCAGACTTTTAACAAGGTGCTCGACCCGGAGATTACAACAGTTGTTTTGCCAAAATATTCCCTCCTCAAAAATCCATCGCTTTCTATCTTGATCATACGTATAACGTCCAGGTTTACCACCTATTTCCATTTGACTGGGATCTGATCCAAATACTGTTTGAAGCTCATTAACTAAATAGCGTCCATCGGACGTCTCAAAGATATCCAAATTCATACTGTCAAATTCGCTAGCATCCGTCACTTTGCGGACAAAGTTCAATAGCTCTTCTGGTGGCTCCGCGAAAATAACAATGTCTGTACCACTGTGAAAATCGCCTATTTGCCCTTTTTGATGACCAAAGTAGGAATTATCAATTCTTATCATTCGCCATTCTTTTACACCCGGCAGGTATTCCTGAAAAAGCATACTTCCCCATTGCCGATCGAGTGGATATCCCCTTGTTCTAATAAACCCTTTTCTGAAGCATCTTTTCACAAATCTTATAAGACGCCTGCGATGACGGAAGATTTTTACTCCACTAGCACCGGAACCCAGATCACTTTTAAACACTATAGGCAATTCAACATTATTTGCAAAATCCAGAGCTTGTTCAAGATCGTAAAAAACCCATGTTTTGGGATGTGGAATTTTATTTGCTCGTAACCAATAATGCATTCTACGTTTGCTTTCATAAATCCACAACCCTTTGTAGGACGGATAGATTCTTTTATTGAGTTCCTCACTCATGATTCTTAATCTCTCGTCATACATCTGTTTCCAGATAGTCATATAAACCGAAGGCCAAACGAGAAAGGCGTCACATCCCGATTTTCCAACAATGTCTATCCAGTCAGGACCCGAAATGTCTATAACCTTGTAGGCTATCCCTAAATCTCTGCATGCACCAATATAAGGCCAGTGACAATGCCAGAATTCTTTGATAATCCCCAGAATATACGGGTAACGAGAAGGATAAGAACTTGCCTCAGGCTCCGCAGTGTACGGATCCTTCGCAAGCCAAACGGCCCGGCGCAAGGACATAAGCCGGAACCTCCGAAACAAGAGATTGCTCACTCGGTCTGGAACGGTTCTCTTCAATAAAGACAGCAACCAGTACTCAAGGCTATACATTTCTCGCATTGTCATTGGCACTTTCCTCATTTACTGCAAACTGTATTCAGATTCCTCACGAGTATCTTCTCGGCTTCGTACTCGCGCCGTGCTCTCTCGTAGCCGGCCTTTGAGATCCGATACCGAAGTGATTCATCTCTCAATAGTAGGTCGATTTGCTGCACTGCCTCATCCACATCTCGATAGACGAGCACTTCTTGCCCCGGGACATATATCTCTCCAACGCCTTCGGGACAGTCAATAACCTGTGCCACGCCGGCAGCGTTAAGTTGATAGCATCTCCCATTACAGGGGCCAAACGTGAAGTGCATGTTGATCCCGACTTTGCTGCGCTGATACAGGCTGCAGAGATCACCGCTGAACGGACGTATCCATTTCCGCGTAAAAACCCACGCGTATAGTTTGTGCTTCAACCCCAAGGATCTGCCATATACGTCCATCCTGGGATACCTGCACATGATTCTCTCCAGCTTACCGCGCTTGAGGTGCCCCACATAGACTAGGTCAATATCCCTTGACTTAAATTGTGCATCGAAATCAGCTATCGGCGGAAACATCTCGTCATAAAAGCCGATAGGCCAAAAGATGCATCGCTTCGCGCCTCTCTCCAGAAAGACGTCCTCTAACCGTCGGGTGCTATCATAGTTAACAGCGGCGTGTGCGATAATGTCTACAGATTCCAGGAACGGGAACGAGCATGTCTCCGATGAGTCCGGGTCGTCCGTGCTCCAGAAAATCACCGTGCTCGAAAGGTCAGCCATAACTTCCGGCAGAATACCGCCGGTCTGACTGATTAGGACCGCATCGTGCTCTCTCGCTTTCCGCTTGAGCTCATTATAAAACGGTATCATCCGGTTATGATTCTCGGCGGCCCATGCTAGAGTCCTCGGATTGGACTCAAGACTATAGTCTCTCAGCCAGTTCCAGAAGGTGATCTGGATCGCGCTTTGGGAGTGGTTGACATTTTCAACCATGCGCTCTTCGTAATCCCACCACCACTTCAAACCCGCATAGACGTACAATACATTCATTCGACCGATCCTCAGACCTTCACGAAACAAACGCTTGCACGGTTTGCCCGGATCAGATACAGTGACCAGAAAAGCCATCCGGCTGTAACCGCATAAGCGATCGATCTATCCAAACTCTTGCGGGCCAATAACATCACTGCTATGACAACTGCGACATTGACTATGGCCTGTCCCGCCCGGGCTAGCATGCAGTGCCTGACAGCGCCAAGCCCAAGCACAGTGTTATCCGCGGGAACACCAAGAAGACTGAGAAATGAACCTATCGCCATAACCCGAAACGCAGGTGCAATAAGCTCGTCGTAACTTCCTCGCAACCACGCTGTCAGAAAAACGGGGGCCATCGCTATGGCTATGATATACACCGGTAAGGCTCCAAGCAGAACCAGAATCATGGCCTTCCTGTTCAGCAACTTGATTCTCTCCGTCACCTCTATTGTCCGATTTGCGCTAAGCCGACTGATTTCAGGGGTCAATGCACGCAGACCCGTTTCAATGAATAACCTAAGCATCATCGCGCAGTTGTACGCGATTTCGTAGAAAGGTACCGATGCGACGCCTACATATCGCGAAAGCATGAGTTTGTTGAACGGATGTATGAGAATCTGGAAGAGCTGGCCGCTCATGAACTGACCACCAAACTTCAGTAATACGCCAATGCAACCGAGGCTTAACCGATCGAGCCTGAAGAGGCGGATGCTCATCATACGACCAATGAATACAACGGTCGCAAGATGTATGGCCAGGTAGGTAACGAAACACCCCACAACTAGGCTGGCAACGCCCAGGCCTACTGCGAGAAGAGTCGCTGTTACGAGAACCCCAAGAACTCGAGCGGCCGATTGGATGTAGTTACTGATATCAAGTCGTCCAAGACCAGTCATCGCCGCGTTAAGAACATGAGTCATTAGAAGGTACAGCGTCAAGGCGCCAACGTACGGCAACAGTTGGAGACCAACGGTCCGATTGTCATCAGTCAGTCTGAATAGGTCTACTATTTGATGACTGAACAGACCGATTACGGCCAGAGATACTAGCCCGACAACGAACAGAATGATGAAAGCATTAGAAAGGTGCTTCTCAATGAATTCAACGTCACCCCGTCCATATCCTTCAGCAACAAACTTGGTGATCGCGGCCGATACTCCAAGATTCCCAAAATATGCGCCGCAGTTCAACACCGTAGCCAGGACAAGCCACACGCCATATTTCTCGTAGCCGAGGAAATGCAAATAGACTGGATACGCCGCCATCATGGCGACGGCGTTAATAACCGTTACCACTACCCCGGAAGCCATATTGATGCGAAGCTGAGATGAGAAGAGTTTTCTGAGCATATAGTGACCATGTAGACTGACTGCTATGAGCTATCAGCATTCAGCGTTTAGCGGTTGGCAACATTATTTTGACAGAGCCTGCCCTGAGCGAAGCCTGTCCTGAGCGGAGCCGAAGGGCCGAATGGGATACACAGGATGAACAGGGGACAATCCCGCCCATCCTGTTATCCCGTCGTACTTTTTACAGCACTACCATCGCAGTATTCGACGGCTCACCGTCGCCGGATTTGTTGACGGCGATGATGCGGTATTCGAGCTCCTTACCGCGCGGCTGCTCAACTAAGGTCGCTTCGCTGATAACGGCGGTAGCGACGTCCTCCCAGAGACCTGCGGGCCGCTCGCGGCGCATTACCTTGTATGCGCTGGGATTGCCGCCGTCGGTGGGGGCCTTCCAATCTAAGAAAACCCAGCCTTCGCCCTGGCGGGGTGCCTCCAGTAGCCCGTGCCTGGCCGGGGATGGCCAGTGGTGTTGCGGCCTTGCGGCCCGCCCAGCCGACCTGCCTGCGCCGTACGGGAGAACGCATTTTGTTACTGGACGGTACGGCGCGTCGCGGCAGGCAGGTGAGCTTTAACTTCTCATCGTCGTAATCGACGGTGTTCTCGGCGTAGCGGATGTCCGCCTTCATCGAATCGCCCAGATCAGCCAGTACTTCATCCTTAGTCGCCGTTGCCGCTTGAGCAAATGCCTGCTTTGCCATTGCAGTATCCCGGAAACTCAGATACTTCATCGTCTTCAATCTTAAAAACAGCGTGCGAACCGGTGACCGCGGGTATATTGAGACTTTCGCCGCCAGACCGGCGTATAATCGCTCGGCTAAGGCGGCGATATCAGCTTCTTTTTTCGGAAATCTGGGCATATTGTTAGCTGTTAGCTATACGCTGCTTATTACTTCGTACTCATCGATTAGTCTGCTGAACAGCGTTGCCCTGTGGCTTGCGGATTCGAGGGAGCCGTTGACCAAGATGGCTATCTCAAACTCCATCGGTCCAGCCGTAGGGTGGTCACGGACCGGGATATTCATAATAACAACATCAGCTTTATCCGCCATCCTTTCGGCGGACAGGTCCGGCGGAGCATCGGCTATCCGCCAAACCTCGGTTCGGACCGTTCCATCTTTATCGTGGGTCTTCAACGAAACCCAGGCAAAATCCATCCGTTGTGCAGCTTCGCAGACCGCCGACCACCACTGGTCAAACGTGCGGGCATCGCGAAAATGAAGTTGAGCGTCCTCAAAACCTATCCTCTCTTCCCTCCGGTGCTGAGATAGGGTGTATTTTTTCTGCAGGCCGGCAACAGTCTCTCGCAAACGGACCGACCCGACAACACGGAATACAAGAATTAGAAGTAATAAGATGCAGAAGAGGACAATCAGAGAACTGGCATTGCGGGTGACCATCATAAACATTCCAAGACCGGTAATGACCACCGTTACGCCATAAGCTGCAATCACGACATGCCTTTGATTGAGGCCGAGATCGAGCAGTCTGTGATGGAAATGACTGCGGTCAGGTGAGAACAAAGACCGCCGTTCGAGAAATCGCCGGAGCATAGAAAAAAACGTATCGAAAATAGGTATCCCCAAGGCGAGAGCCGGCAGCGCAAGGCCAACGAGGGCGGAAGACTTGTTTGAGCACATCACGCTTGAGACTGCAATTGTAAAACCTAAGAACATGCTGCCGCAGTCACCCATAAAGATTCTTGCTGGGTTGAAATTGAAGAACAAAAAGCCCGTCAGACTGCCAAGCAGTGCGAGTGATAAAACGGCCATAACGGCCTGGCCGCTGTGGATTGCAAATATAGTAATCACACCACAGGCCACCGCTGAAATGCCGGCCGCAAGACCATCGAGGCCGTCACTCAAGTTGACTGCATTGGTGATACCCACAATCCAGAAGAGCGTAAGAGGCCAGGAAAACCACCCAAAGTCCAGCGTCAGCCAGTCGGCAACGGTGACGGACTCTATGCGGACGCCGGCAGTGCAGACGATAGTAGCAGCGGCGAGCTGTGCGAGCAACTTCATACGCGCACGCAGCCCTTTAATATCGTCAATCAGTCCGATGAGGAAAATAAGTGACGCAGCAGATAACAAAGTAGTTATCTTCGGTTGAATGTCCCTAAAGGCATTGGCAATAGTGTTGTTCAGGAAAAACACAGATAATATCGGGCAGACTGTAGATACAAAGATAGCCACGCCTCCTATTCTCGCGATATGCCTGGAATGCACATTGCGGACGCCAGGGACATCAACTGCGTTGATTTTCTTGGCAAACCAGATTACCACCGGTGTAATAACTACCGCGAGAAGAACAGAACCAAGATATACGCATAGATAAGTTTTCATTAGTCAGCAATCAAGAGACGGTGATTGAGCAGGGACAGGAATTTTAGTGTTCAAGTGATAGGTTAGCTTGTAGGTTCAAGGAAATCTGCATCGATTTCAATTACTGCACCCTGGCCAAGAATTGTTACCTCCATAACCATCCTGGCCTTGGCATCTTTTTTTTCTACGACCACGCCCTCAATTCCCATCATAGGCCCGCGGGTAATTTTGCACCTGCTGCCAACAGGAAGACGAGGATAACTGTCAATAACGGTTTTACTCAAAAGGGCTTTTTCTATGTTTGCAAGCTCTTCCAGCAAACTCTCCTGGTCAAACACTTCTATCGTCTGGCAAAGCCGGTTGGTTTTAATTGCGGTATGGCGGTCCTTTTCGGTTCCACAAAAGAAAACATAAGAAGTGAAGAGCGGCATCATCACATGCCGTTTCCTTCCCCCCGAAAAGATAACATTTTCCCGCAAGGGCAGAAAGTATCCAACGTTTCGTTTAAGCATATCCCAGGCAAAGACCTTTTCGAATCGGGCCTTAGTGTGGCCGACCCACCACCTGCCAGCGAGTTCAGTAAGTGACTTCACACTTGGTGAAAGAATGGGTGGATTGTCACATAATCTTAGCATTGTTGGCCATAATCTCCGAGAATCTATTGGTGGTTGCAACTTCCTATTACTTCAGCGCGTACTCCGTTCCCGTTGGTGCACGGACTCGCAATTTCCCACCTCACATTTGAGCTCGTGTTCGGCTCTCTTTTTAGCTATCATCGTGTTTTTCTCTGTTCGTCAGTTGCCAGTCCTATGGTGTCGATTCTCCTTTGCCCACGGCAGCCGGACGAACCGAAAGGTCGGCAATCAGTTTTTCGGCTGCCTTGAATTCCGGACGAAGGCGCAGGCAAATCCTTGCCTCGTGGATTCCCTGTGGTATCCTGTCTGTCTCCGCCAGCAGCCTGGCGAGATTAAAACGCCAGTACACCTGGCCATAGTCAAGGGCCAGGGCCCGGCGGTAATACTCTATTGCCTTGTCATTATCCTTTTGTCTGCCATAGACGTCGGCCAGCGACGCAAATACCCAAGCCGGAGCATCGGGCTGCCGGCATTTAGCTTCGAGCAGCTCTATCACCCTCGCTCGTGCTTTCTCCACAATATCCTTGTGCTCTTCAGTATCGGCAAGGGCGTTAGCGATATGGCTCAACCGCCCTGTATCATCACCAGCGATTGCTAAGGCCAAGTCAGGACGGTCGATGTGATTAATATAGATATCAGCCACATCTCCAAACAACTCGCTATTAAGCTCAATAGCCCTGCGGAATTTTTCAAACGATGCATCGAATTGCTTTTCCTCAATATCCATAAAGCCGGCCACGAAACAAACTGTGGGGTCGCAGGGTGCGAGGCGAAAACCTTTTCGGATAAGCTCCGCACCGCCAGGGTCATCTAAAATAAATCTCCGAATTTGTCCTGCAACGCAACAGGTTGCTCCATAAGTTGGACAAAGTAAGCGCGCGTTGTTTAGTTCCTGAACTATACGGCGTGTAAACTCCATTGCCAGAGCAGGGACAATAACTGCTCCAGTATTGGGGTCGGTTATACGGCTTATTGACCTCCAGCGGTAAACATTCAACCAGTGTCGATATATAACATTATCCGGCTGATAGTCAGCCGCAGCGGCTGTGTTTGAAATCAAGGCGGCATACTCTTCGTCGTTTGCGAGCCATTTTTTTTCGCTGAGGGTCTGCTCGATGGCAAGAGCTTGTTTCCAACGAGCTTCCGCGAGCCGGGCATTATTAGCACCGATTATCGCCCACACCCAAACTCCTATCAAGCAAACCAGCGCCGTGATGCGCAAACCTTTGGACCTTTCAGAGACTTTGGCCAAGCCTGTGATTGGGTTATTTTCTTTCCCAGTGCGGCCAAGACTAATCAAAAGCGAAGAAGAGACGCCCGAAAGAAACGCGTTAGCGGGAAGGTGCTGACCAAAGTCACTCAGACTATGGAGCATTATCGCCAGAAGGCCGAAGCCAAGCCCGTAAGCTGCTGAACGAATTGGGATAGAGCCGACTGTTATATTGCGAACATAATTTGTCCATATAATAATTGCAAAGCCTGCCAGTGCTACAAGGCCTATAAGCCCGGTTTCCTCTGCAGCTTGTGCGTATTCGTTTTCTGCGTGGGCAGCCAGTGAGGGTATGGTAGAACGGTCGAACATTGGATAAACTACTTCGTGAGTACCCAGGCCGGTTCCCAGCAGCGGGAACTTATCCCACGCAACCGCGATATCTTTGACTATTTGCCATCGACCTTTGTATTCGTGCAGTTGTCTAAGGGTTGCCAGGCGGTCATAGACCGCATCGAAACCTATGTAGAGCACGCAGATGAATGCACTAAGTGCCACAAGGGCCATTATCCAGCTGCGGCCTTTCAGTGACTTTCTCGAGCTGAGAACCAACGTTGTAAAGGCGGCAGCAATCAACATACTTACCATTCCGCCGCGGGTCAGCGACACAAAAACTGTTGCTGCCCCTATTATAATGATGCCGACAAGCAGCCAGATGGTTCTTGCAGCAGGAGAGCTTAGGTATTCAAAAACAACTACCGGCGTTACTTTTTTCCCAGTGAATGTCTCGTGCAGTTTTACCATAATCAGCCCGAGAGCCGCGCCGATCGAAAGATTCATAAACTGGCCATAGTGACTGTGATTAACAAAAGTGCCGGAGTAGGCCTGGTTATCGCCCGTGGGTATTATCCAATAGATTTTTCCATTACCAAAAAGGTCTTGCGCTAGTGCCAGCACAGCGATTGAGCCGCCGATAATGGCAATAGCAGCCAGAAGTCTTTTTATTTGCTCTGTTCGACGGTGATTATTAACAACCACAAAAAAAACTGCCGCCAGGGCAAGCACCAACCGCAGGTCGTGTTTTGTAGCATTCGGGTAGAAACTAAACCGCGGAAGGCGGATCGACTTGAGCAGGTCAGCAGAACTTGGCAAATCACCCAAAAGCTCCTTTTTGGTTGCCAGCGTATTTGGTGAGATTACGCTTACAAGGCCGGCTGGCAGCGGGAGAAGCTGAAGCACTGCCACAAAGGTAAATAATGCAACCGGTATATATGCCCAGGACCAAATCGGACCTGTATTCTCTGTTAGTACAAGCTTGAGCATAAAGCAGATAGATATTGCTGCTGCAAGGGCTATTACAACCTCTTCGCTCCAGGCCTCAACTGCTCCGAGTGCAAGAGGCATAAACGCCAAAAGCGAAATCAGCAGCAACTCGATTACCTGCTCGAGTCGTTCACACGTTGTAGTAATCGTAGTTTTACTGGTCTGCAGCAAAGTCATTTGCGTGTCTCCTGTCCTGCAAAGGTACTCGAGATAGCAGCTCCTGTCCGTTCAGGATGCGCATGGGATTCCCAACACATAGTCTTTGCGCAACAAGTCTGCTTTGGTGCTCTGCGATTAACTCAAATGCCTTTGCCATACGAGGTGACCGAAAGTTCCTATCGTGAGCATCTGTTGCCACCAGCAGCCCTAAAGGCGTACTAAGAAAGTACCACGCAGCATCTCGAACGAGCGGCCCAAAGTCGCCAACCAGACTGGCGGCCGTGATTTGCAAGCAGGCACCTAATTCTGCCCATTTCAGTACCATACCTGGGTTTTTTGCCAAAAAAACATTTCGTTCGGGGTGTGAAATCACAGTCCTTAACCCAAGCGAGTCGAGCTGAGCTATAAGCGGCTGCGGGTTTATAAATGTTTCGTGGGGTAACTCCAAAAGAATATATCTGCCAGTATCTCCAAGGGTGAGTATTTGACCGCTTCCGAGCAATTGCGGTATTCGTTCATCTAACCTTACATCAGCCCCAGCGGCAATTTTCAAGGGAATGCCTCGTTTCTCCATCGCGTAGTTCAATTCTCCAACTGCCTCGCGGATTTGCTGCGCGCCGTAACATCCTTCAAAGCGTCCAAGTTGGTGAGGCGTAGCTATTACGGTGGTTACACCATCGGCAACAAGCATCTCGCATAGCACTATAGCTTCGCTCATACTTGTTGGACCGTCATCAAGACAGGGCAAACAGTGACAATGCACATCCACAAACTGTGATGCCCCGAACCGCTGCAAGCGCTCGTGCTGTGCCGCAATCAATTGTTTATACGATAAAGATGTCATTTAAGACCATCACCCATTCCTTATATCGTTGCCAGGATTTGCAGCAGATATCACTACTGCTTTCTTATGCTCTCCTTTTTCGCGTTCTTTTCGCCCGTAACCATAGCCGTAACCGTAGTGGCCGTAGTTGTAATAACCATACCGACCTTTTTTGCGAGGCGCATCATTCACAATAGCTCCAAGGATATGCGCACCGACACTCAGCAAGCCGTCCCGAGCCTGTTGAGCGATCTTGCGGGTTGATTTCTCGGCGCGAAGAACCAGAAGCGTGACATCACAAATTGCTCCCAGAATACACGCATCGGTCACCGGCATAACTGGCGGGGAGTCAACCAAAATGCGGTCATACTTCGATGAAAGCTCAGCCATAATGTTGGCAAATGTATTGCTGTTGAGTATTTCAGAAGGATTCACCACATCTGGCCCGCAAGGCAGGATATTCAAACCTTTCACCGAGGTCCGTCGGATAACCTTATTCAAAGTCTCCTGACCGGCGATAATGCTCGAAAGCCCCGGTTCTTTTGCAACCTCAAAAATTACATGCTGCATTGGCTTGCGGAAGTCAGCATCAAGAATGATTACCTGCTGGCCCGCCTGGGCCATTGCAATACCCAAATTGCTGACAAGGGTGCTCTTGCCATCACCTGCTCCTGGCGAAGTGATAAGTACCGTTTTTGCCTCGCCCTTTGGTACGCTAAAGAATACGGCCGTGCGAATGGTCCGATAGGCTTCGGCAAATGATGAGGTCGATTCGAGGTCGAGTATCTTACCGCGCATGACTACAGATAGCTTTCTCGACATTGATGGGACTACACCAAGCGTTGGAACACCGAGAATAGCTGAAATTTCTTCCGCCGAGTGCAGCCGCTGGTCCATCCAGTCACGGAGTAGCGCCAGTCCCCCGCCCAGCATCAGTCCCAAGAACAGTGAGATAGCCATATATCTTGCCTTTTGGGGTTTTGATGGTTTGTCGGCGGGGCGAGCAACTTCAAGAATACTTATGTTGAGGGCGCCAACATCTTCTGTGACATTTAGCTCTTTTATGCGGTCGTCAAGAATATCACAGAGCTTTTTTGTCTGTTCATAGTCGGACTGCAATATTGTGTACTGGGCAAGTTGTTCATTTAAGGTCACGGCTTGCTGACGCTGTTCTTCAAAGTGCTTGGCTATCTGCTCTTCCTTTGCCTTGGCAGCGAGATACTGTTGCTCTGCCACAGCAAGCTGAGCTTTGGCAAATTCCTGGTCCAGGCGGGTAATCTGTTTTTTTATCTGTACAATTTCAGTAGCAATAGCGATAACTGCGGGATGGTCAAGTGTGAGCTGACGCAAACGATCGGCGCCGCGACGCTCCAGTTCTTCAACCTTTGATTCAAGCTGTGCTCTTTCACTTTCCGTGGAAACATATATACCCTTGGCACGCTGGGCCTCTATAAATTGCTTGAGCCCAATTGGGTCACTGATCATCTTTTTAGTGGATTCGTATATGGATTGGCTTTCAATAGTAGCAAGCTGGGCCTCTGTCAAAATCATTGAGAGTCTTTCGAGCCTTTGAAGGATGACATTGCCTTGTTTGCTTTCAAATGCCAGCTCCGTATTCTCTTTCTTAAAGTCCATCATTGACTTGAGATTTTCTGAAAGCTCCTGGCCCCGTTTGGTCTTTTCATTTTGAAGAATTTTTAGGACCTCCGCCGATGTGCTGCGTTTAGTGGTTGCTTGATAAGTAACATAGGAATCTACCACCGCATTTACGAGCTGGGCGGCCTCCGTGGGATAGGGTGAATCAAAGGACATGCTTATTAGGTCATCCTTTTTGCCCACACTGGCATCCAACTTCTTTTTCAGATACGCAATTGGATTATCCACTCTGGAAAATGTCTTAAGCTGCTTTATACCGGGAACCTCAAGAGCGGCAGCAAGGATTGGCGTAGATTTGAGCAGTTCGGCTTGAGTGTAAAGGTAGTTATTAGACTGGGTCATAACACCTGCGGCTGTCTCACCGATAATCTTAGGCCCGGTCTGCTCGACGTAGATTCTGGATGTGCTGGTGTAAATAGGCGTGGCCTTTGAAAGATAAACAAAGGTTGCTCCTAAAGCTATTACCGTGGCAGCAAGTACGATCCAGCGGCTGCGCCATACAATCTCGATAAGACTTTCTGGCATGATTCCGCCAGCCCGCGGCATCTCTGCATAAGAGTTGGTTTCGCCGACCGTATTGTTATTCTCGTTATGGCTTATCATAATGCTTCCCTATAGTTTCTTTCGCTCAGAGCACCCATTTATCCTTAACGCTGTTGCCCTATAGGTATAGGTAGATAAGCGCCAACGTGGATGTAGTTGCTGAATATCTTCTGCAGCAATAGATTTGTTCGTGTTCGCGGCGTATGTTCTACAGCAACGATATCACCAGGTTTTATGGGGACGTTCAAAGCTTCTGTGAGATGTGAGATATTTTTCACGTCTATGATTTCGAAAGGTGCACTGGCGATAGTGCCATCTGCCTTAAGGCGATAAACAGTCGCATATCGCGGCTCAATGTCTCTGTCCAACCCGCCGGCAAATGCTATCGCCTGCATAAGGTTATATTGAACATCCGGCGGATAGGGGAAGTTACCGGGCTTTTCCACCAGACCGATGACCGAGAAGAGCGGCATCTGCAGCCGTTCAACAACCACGCTATCACCCTCGTTTACGACCACGTCTGCGAAGGGGATATTCAATCCCTTAACTGGCAAAATGATTGGTTCGATTTGCTTGTTCTGGTTAGGTATGGTTGCCGCTCGTTCTTTTATTTTTTCCTGTTCGAGTTTTTCAAGAACCGCCTTGAGCTTTTCAAGAGCTTCATCCGAAGCTGCAGTCTGCTTTAGAGTATAAACGTTAACTTCTGCTCTCGCATTCTGCTCGGCTTTGATGTCGCGAGCGCAGGAACCTGGCTTAAGTCGTTCTGCCAGTGCACATAGCCTTCGTTCTATCTGAATAGTTGAAACAGGCACCCTCTTCTGTGCCAGTTTCTCCAACAGAGCCTGCCTTTGAATCTTGCTTGCAACATCTAAATATTCGACCAGTAAGACCGTTTCCCCATATTTCATAGTAAGCCGGCCAACCGTGCTTGAAGGGGCCCGCGGGGTGAAGGACAGCCGAGCTTCGACCAGTTTAGATTCTGGATAAATTGTGGTTGATGGTGCCTTTGTCTCGTTTGATTCAGATGACTGTTCGATTGCTTGTTCGATTATCTCTCCGAGCGTTTCTTTCATCGTCTCTTTTATCTTTTCCTCGGTAGGTTCGTCGGGTTCCGCTTCGATTGTCTCTGGAGGCGTTGCTTCATCAGTATGAGTTATTCGAATAAGAGCCGCGCCCTCATCGACTATCCCGCCAGCCTCCATAACAAGCGACACAAGAGACATCTGGTCGCTGCGAAGCGAATAAATGCCCGGTTTCTGAACGGCCCCGGTAATAGAAACCTTGGCCGTTTTGTACTCCAGCACCCGCGCAAAAACCGATGGACGAGTTACAGCATACTTAGGATAATATGCGTTGATTACTGCTGACTCAATCTCGGCGAGGGTCTTTCCTGCCGCCTTTATTTCGCCAACCACCGGAAGCGTAATAGTGCCGGTCTCGCTGACCCTGCAAACATACGGAGCGATTGGAGCGATCCTGTCGGAGTACGCTGGCTCGCTGGCCGTAACTATCTGCAATATGGTCGGCATAGTCAGCTCAAGGACTTCGCCTGGCACTACGCGG
>Ga0315288_10002478_pt1 | contig 23881 bp, 24 predicted proteins | sample YL17G11_20_MG_FD_203454 | JGI IMG/M metagenome (GOLD analysis project Ga0315288, IMG submission 203454) | Sediment microbial communities from Yellowstone Lake, YNP, Wyoming, USA - YL17G11_20 | ecosystem: Environmental > Aquatic > Freshwater > Lake > Sediment | place: USA: Wyoming | collected... | reverse complement strand
CGGGATGTCTGCCCTTCCATGCGTATATACCGAGTATTTAAGGTGATGTTACCATTCGGTACTCTTATCTCGTTTGGCTTTTTGTGCTTTTATTTTGCTTTTAGACAGGGAACCCCAACTGAGAACGCCGATGGCAGTCATAACTGCTTCTTTTTCTTCGGCGTCAAGCGAGTGCCTGTCTAACAGGCTTTTTAAGATAGCGATTGCTTTTTGGTATTCCATAATTTACTAATTACCGTTTATCAAGTTGATAGTCAACATCGGGATGTCTGCCCTTCCATGCATACGTTTATAGGGGGAGATTTCTTCAAAAACATAACTTTCCAAAATCATGAAATAGTTTAATCTTAAAACTGAAGTTACTTTAAGCCATTTTGAGGGGGGTTACTCGTGTCCAAACTTAAATGTACAGTCTTTGAGGTCGATTTTGCCCGCGTGAACAGAAGAAATGATACCCTCTACAGATAACTCCTGACCCTCGTTCGTGATTCTCAGTTCTGGGTACTTGGCTAGGTCAGCTTGACATACAATGTCAGGAAACAATGAGCCTCCAGACGCTAACATTAGATAGTGCTTTCCTCCGGACTCAAAGCTGTTGCTGAGTCTGACTCTCCACGACACCTTAATTCCGTCATAGTTGTGTGCAGCCGCTTCCCGCTGGAGTGGTGGAAGACTATCCAAGTATCGGAAAATCTTTTCGGGGATAATTTCGCTACTCGCGTATGGAGTTGAGGTTAAAGGTGCAGTCTGCTCCTTTGCCTGACTTCCAACCTGCTTGGCTGGCCCATGTTTTGGTTTGGGTTTCCCAATGCCGAAGACAAAGTATAGGATTAGCCCTCCGACGACCGCAGCTACAATTCCTACCACCCAGGGATTTGTAAGAATTTCCATCGCGCCCTATGTTCCTACGAACTAGGTGTCCGCTATCTCTCTCGAACCCATTACCACTGGACAAACATCGGCATGACCACGTGCACGTAGTTCTCATCGCCCACGGGTTTGAGGACGCCGGGGCTGGAGGGACTGGTGGTCTCCAGCGCCACCTGCTCCTCGCTGAGCACGCTGAGGACATCGATGAGGTATTTGCCGTTGAAGGCAATCTTGGCTTCCTCGCCGTCAACGATGGCATCAAGCTCGCCCACGTCGTCGCCAATCTCCTCGGAGCGGGCGGAGACGGACACCTTACCCGGAGCCGTCTTCTCGCCGGGCGTCACCACCATTCGGACGATGCCGCTGCCATCGCGGGCGAAGATAGAGGCGGCTTTGGCGGCGCGCAGGAAATCGGTCACGCTGACCACCATGCGGGTCTTATAGCCCTGGGGAATGAGCTGGCTGTAGTTGGGGAAACTGCCCTGGATAAGCTGGGAGACGACCTCGACATTCTTCAGCCGGAAAAGCGCCTGGCTCTTGTTCGGGTTCACGGTAAGCTCGACGGCTTCCTCACCGTCGACGATAAGGCGGTTGACCTCGGCCAGCGTCCGGGCGGGGATAATCACCTCGGTCTTCTGGTCGACGGCCGTGGCGAGGGGCAGTTTGTATACCGATAGTCGGAAACCATCGGCGGCGGCAAGGGTCAACTGCTTGCCCTCGAACTGGGCATCGACGCCGGTCAGGACGGGGCGCGACTCTTCGACGGCGGCGGCGAAAGCGACCAAGTTGATGCCGCGCTGGAAGTCCTCGACCTTCACCTTGGTGCTGATGCCTTCCTCGATTTTGGGGATGGGCGGAAAGTCCTTGGCATCGATGCCGCTGATGCGCGCCTCGTAGCGGGCGCATTTCAGGCCCAGGGTCTTCGTCTTCGGGGAAAGGGCAATCTCGATTTTATCATTGGGCAGAGAGCTGACGAACTCGGTCAGGAGCTTGGCGGGCACCGTGATGGACCCCTCTTCCTCGACCTTGGCGCCAATCCAGTGGGTGATTGCCATCTCCAGGTTGGTGGCGACGAGCTTGAGCCGCCCCTGGTCGGTGGCGAGCAGGACGTTATTGGTGATGGGCAGGGTGGTACGGGTGGCCACGGCCCGGCCGACAATACCAAGTCCGCGATTGAGGTTCTCCTGAAGACACGAAAGTTTCATCGTTCTAACTCCCCAAAATACTTTAGTGGGCTTAGTATATAACAATAGGGGCGACTATTCAAGACCTATGGTGCCGCTTTTCCCGCCACTCTTGCGAATGAGGCGGATGCTTTCAATCCTCATCCCGCGGTCGACGGCTTTGCACATATCATAAATCGTCAGGGCGGCAACGGCGACGGCAGTCAGCGCCTCCATCTCCACCCCCGTCTTCCCTACGCTATCGACGGTGGCGGTGATTTCGATGGCACTGTTTACTTCATCCAGCTTGAACTCGACTTTAGCGTTGGTGATGAGGATGGGGTGGCAGAGGGGAATCAGGTCCGGGGCTTTCTTCGCGGCCATAATGCCGGCCAGTTGGGACGTGGTCAGCACATCGCCTTTGGCCACTTTGCCCTGCTTGATGAGGCTGAAGGTTGCCGTCTGCATCCTGATGATACCTTTGGCGACAGCCTGTCGCTCGGTATCCGCCTTCTCCCCGATGTCTACCATCTTCGGGCGGCCGGCGTCGTCGAGGTGGGTTAGCTCTTTGGCGGGAGCGGGAGGGGGCGGGATGGGCATTTCCGCCTGGCTGGCAAGAGCCGTTGCCATCGAGTGGGCTTCCAGGTGGAGGGGGTTTTTGGCTGTTTGGTCCGTCCATTTCCAGTGCACCTTATGCTGGCTCATCACTTCATCCAGCTTCGCCCAGAGGTCGCGATTGACTTTCCTCTGCCAGTTCTTGGTGACCGTGCCCAAAAGGTACTGCGAGTCAGTGTGGACGGTAATCTCGGCTTTGGGCGGGGTGCGCGATATGCCTTCAATGGCGGCGGTGATTTCCATGCGGTTGTTGGTGGTCTGCTTGGCCAGGCCGGAGAAGGCATGTTTCTCTCCATTCTCCAGAATGACGATTCCCCAGCCCCCCTGGTCTGAGATTGGGTTGTGGGCTCCATCTACGTAGACTTCAATCACAGAACCTCACCCCCTTTATGATTTTTATCCACCCACCTGGGAGAACGGGCGGCCCCTCGGGACTTTGCCATCAGCGAGGCGGTGACGGAGAGGCTTGCTGGCGACTGCTTCCTTAATCAAGTTTTTCAGTTCCTCTGCCGTCATGCCGTTGCGTAGTCGCTCGCGCAAGTCGATTTCGTCTTCATTCAGCAGGCAGAGGCGGAGCTTGCCATCGGCGGTCAGGCGCAGTCGGTTGCAGCCGAAGCAGAAGTGCTCGCTCACCGGCGTGATGAAGCCCACCGTGCCGCTGGCGCCGGGAAAGCGGAAGTACTGGGCCGGCCCGTTGCCCTTATGGACTGAGCACGGTTCGAGCTTGCCCAGTGCCTGCAGTTGCCGCTTCATCTTGGTCACCGGCACGAAGACCGATTCGTTTTCCGTCTTGCCGAAGGGCATGCACTCGATGAATCTGACATGCCAGCCATCAGTGATGGTCTTCCGGCCAAAGTCGACTAGCTCATTGTCGTTGCTGCCGGCTATCACCACCATGTTGATTTTAATAGGTGTCAGCCCGGCCGATTTGGCGGCGGCCATTCCCCTGAGCACGTCCTCGATGTTGCCGCCGCGACTGATTCTGCGGAACTGCTCCGGCACGAGCGTGTCCAGGCTGATATTGACGCGATGCAGACCGGCGGCTTTCAGTTCGGCGGCGTATTTGGCAAGGAAGATGCCGTTCGTGGTCAGGGACAGGTCATCGATTTCCTTGATACTTGCCAGCATCCTCACCAGCTCGGTGAGACCCAGTCGCACCAGGGGTTCGCCGCCGGTAAGTCTGACCTTGCTGATGCCCAGCTCGGCCGCGGCCTGCGCCACCTTGTAGATTTCCTCGTAGGTCAGGATATCGCTGTGGGCCATCAGGTTGACCCCTTCGGCAGGCATGCAGTAGACACAGCGCAGGTTGCACCGGTCGGTCACGGAAATGCGCAGGTAGTTGATGGGGCGATTGAAGGAGTCTGAAAGTCCACTCATCTACTATTAATTTACTCTAAATGCGTGGCGCTAAGCAAATTCGCTAGTGCCTCAGGCACCTGCCAGGCGGCGCGGGCGCGGTGGCTGACCTTGTTTTTCTCTTCGAGGGTCAGTTCCGCCATTGTTTTGCGCAGTTCCGGGAGATAGAAGATGGGGTCGTAGCCGAAGCCGCGCTCACCTTCGGGTTCGCAGGTTATCAATCCTTCGCACTCGCCGCGACAGAACTCCACTTTCCCTTCCGGCGTGGCCAGGGCAATGACGCACTTAAAGCGGGCGGTGCGCTTTTCTCGCGGGACGCCTTCGAGCTTCTTGAGGAGATAGCCGACGCGGTCTCTATCCGTGGCGTTCTCCCCTGCGTAGCGCGCGGATAGCCGCCCCGGTTCGCCGCCCAGCGCATCGACCCACAGGCCGGAATCATCGGCCAGTGTGATGAGCCTGCTCCGCGCGGCGAGTAGGGTGGCTTTGAGACGGGCGTTCTCCTCCAGGCTTTCGCCAACTTCCTCGACAACGAGGTCGATGCCCTCATCGGCCAACGTGACCAGCCGGTAGGGCAGGTCGGCGAGAAGTGCCTTATATTCCCGGACTTTGGCGTTGTTATTGGTTGCCAGGAGAAGTTTTGGCAAACGCGCTCCAGACTAACACAAACGCATTAACCTCTTATGTGTTATCTAAGAAACAAGAGTACTTGTCATTGCTTCGCTTCGCTCGCAATGACGAATTATGTACCATCATCTTATGCGTTGGTGTTACGTAATCTCATCGACCGGCATTGCCGCCATGGTCATCGTCTCCACGGTGCCCCGCGCGCCTAGCTCCAGCGCCACTTTGGACATCGTCTTGTTGTCGGGAGACTCAAGTATGTTGACGAAATCGTAGGGGCCGAGGAGGAAATATTGACATAATATTTTCACTCCCATGGCTTCGACCTCTTTGTTGACTTCCTGGATACGCTTTGGGTTTGACTTGATGGTCTTCCGGCCTTCGTCGGTCAGTTTGGTCAGCATCACGTAGTATCCCATTTTTCTCACCCCCCTTATCCAATGGTTATTTAATATTAGCCAGTGCTAGTGGCTCAGTCAAGCCTGGAGAACCTTTCCTCGAGCTTTTCCGGGTAACCGTCCGCTTCGGCGAGGATGTCCGGGTGCGATGACGAATGGCCGACATAGCCGCCGATGTCCGCCTTGATGACGCTCAGAGTGACCTTCGTTGCCTCCTCCCTTCCAGTACATACGAGTTAAACCTTGATACAACATCCTAAAATGAAACGTAACGTCATTGCGAGTGCGCCTCAGGCGGGGAAAGCAATCCGGAGCTCCCCCGTTTTGGACGGATTGCTTCGTCGCTGAGTTTACACTGAGCGAAGCGAATGTGCTCCTACCAATGACAATTCATTCATCATCCAGTACGCTTTAATCAGTACTCGATGCCCCTGCGGGCGGGTACTCCTTTATCGTACGGGTGCTTGATTTTCCGCATCTCGGTGACCAGGTCGGCCGACTCGACCAGTTTAGGGTCGGCGTAGCGGCCGGTCAGAACAAGCTCGACTTCGGGCGGTTTGTCCTTAATCAGCTTGATGACCTCATCCACATCCACCAGTTTGAAAGCGGCAGCGATATTCAGCTCGTCGAGGACAATCAGGTCATACCTGCCGCTGAGCATCGCCTCGCGGGCGGCGGCCAGAGCTTCCCCGGCTTTGGCGATATCCTCCGGCTTGATACGGTCCGGGTTGACGAATTTCAGTCCGCCGTACTTGGCGACTTCAACGTTGGGCAGGTGGCGCAGGGCGGCGATTTCCCCGTGCGGCAACTCTGATTTCATGAAGAAAATGATATACGTTCTGAAGCCGTGGCCGGAGGCGCGCAAGACGGTGCCCAGGGCGGCGGAAGTCTTGCCCTTCCCCTCGCCGGTGAAAAGCTGGACCAGGCCGTGTCTCTGTGTCATAAACAAATACCTCTATATAGATAGTTTAGCGGAAAAACAGTCAGAATTCTAGGGGTGCCGCTCACCTGTCATGCTGAGCGAAGCGAAGCATCCGCCTCAGACGGATTTTTCCCCTTCTTTGGAAGGGTCAGAATGACAACCCTGGTCATGCCTGGGTAACCACCCGACCCCGAACGCGCAGGTAATGGGTGAAGCCGACCAGACAGGGCAGAGCGATGCCGTAGGCAATGAGTATTCCGGAAATGTGCATCACCCACCCCGCCACCGGCAGGGCAATGAAAAGCACGGCGCTGGCGATATTGACGTTCTTTTTGATGATGAGGGTCGCTACTGTTGGAATGGCTAGAATGAGCATTGGCCTGGTCACCAGCACCAGCAAAATCCCGATGGTCGTTGACTCGCCGCGACCGCCCCGGAAGCCGATGAACACGGGCCAGTTGTGCCCGATGACGGTTGCCAGCCCGGTCGTGAGAACGCCAAGCTGGGAAACCCCGACCGCCTGAGCAATCAGGATGGCAACAGAGCCTTTGGCGGCGTCAATCAGTCCCACCCCGATGCCAATCGCCGGTCCGAGCTCTCGGAAGGCGTTAGCGGCGCCCATATTCTCGTCGCCCACGCGGCGGATATCGACTCCTCTGAGGAAGTGTCCGGCGAGGAAGGCGGTGGGGAGGGCGCCGAGGAGGTAGCCCAGAACGATAATAATCCAGGGCATAGCACTTCTTGGTGCCGGGGGAGGGACTCGGACCCTCAAGGATTTTACTCCGGCGGATTTTAAGTCCGCTGCGTCTGCCAATTCCGCCACCCCGGCGCACCAAGATTATTGTAGATGGTAGTGCGGAAGGCGTCAAGCCAAATATTTCCTTCCATTCCGGCGGAAGCCGGAATCCAGTTCCCGGGGGAAATCCCTCTTAATCCCCCTTTAGAAAATGGGGGAAATAGGGGGATTTGAATATAATCTGTTTGAGTTTCGCGGGAAGCTATGCTGATATTGCTCTTCTTTTGTGCTAAACTAGGGCTGATTTTCTCGACAGGAGGGAACACAGATGAGACCGTCTATTGCCATGATGACCAAAATGAACAACTACTTCTCGCCGAACAAAATCGTTTTCGGCAACGGCGCTGTCAGCCAGGTCGGTAAGGAGGCCGGGAAATTCGGCGCGAAGAAGGCGCTGATTGTCACTGACAAAGGAGTGCTCAAGGCGGGCAACTTGAAGGGTGTAGAGGAGTCCTTAAAAGCCCAGAGAATAGACTTCATCGTTTTTGATAAGGTTGTGCCGGAGCCGCCGGCAAGAATGGTGGACGAGTGCGGTCGGCTGGTGCGCGAGGAGGGGGTTGACCTGGTCATTGGCATCGGTGGGGGTAGCTCAATGGATACGGCTAAGGGGGCAGCGCTTCTCGCCAGGAACCCCGGCAAAGTGGTTGACTACGCCGGGTTTGACAAGGTCCCACAGCGTGGCTTGCCCAAGATTTTGCTTCCCACCACCGCCGGGACGGGGAGTGAGGTTACCCGCAATTTTGTCATCACGGATGAAGAAGAAAACACGAAGAAGGTGATTTTTACTGATTTTGGCCTAGCCGATGTAGCCATCGTCGACCCTCTGCTCACGGTCTCCTGCCCGCCTGCCGTGACCGCGGATACCGGTATGGACGCCCTCGTTCACGCCATCGAGACTTTTGTCTCGGTTAATGCCACGCCGTTCTCGGACGTCCTGGCGATTGAGGCCATTAGTCTCATCGGTGAGTACCTGCCGATTGCCTGCGCCAAGGGCGAAAACCTGGAAGCGCGCTACAATATGGCGCTGGGCGCCACCATCTCGGGACTGGCTTTCGGTAGCGGGGGGCTGGGGGCGGTCCACGCATTAGCCTACGTGCTGGGCACGGAGTACCATCTCTCGCACGGCCGCACCAATGCCATTATGCTGCCCTACGTCGTGGACTATAATCGAACGGCGAGCCCGGCCAGATATGCCCTGATTGCCGAGGCGATGGGCGAGAACACCGAAGGTCTGTCCGATAACGAGGCGGCGGAACTGCTGGTCAGTTCTCTCTTCAACCTTCTGGATACCATCGGCATACCAAGTACGCTGGGCGAATACGGCATCACCGAAAAGGATATGGACAAGTTCGTAGCGGGCGCGATGCAGCAGAGTCGGCTTTTCATCCCAAATCCGAGGAATCTGACCGAAGCAGACGTCAAGGAGATTTACACGAATGCGCTGGAGTGAAAAATAAGAGGCGACGGGCGGATTCGAACCGCCGAATAGGGGTTTTGCAGACCCCCGCCTTAACCTCTTGGCAGCGCCGCCAAGGTGGAACATTTCTAATTTCGGCCTCGTCGCGGGCCACCAATCCCACGAGTTCTCACCCCTGACGCCTATCTTGACCAATCGTCTACCGGGCCTGGACCCCGGAGCCTGCCCAATGTCGAGAAGTCCGGCCAAGAATAGAATCGGTCTCAGCCTGCCCCCGTGCGACATGATACATATAGTCTGTAGACTTATAGTCTACATCCACACTATCATCTTGTCAACATTCCTCCGGAGGTGCTCGTGTCAGAGATAACGAAACGCTTTGGACTCAGGGTACGCCGACTGAGAAAGGACAGGGGACTATCCCAGGAGAAGCTGGCCTTTGACGCCGGCATCCACCGCACCTACCTGGGCGGCATCGAGCGGGGCGAGCGCAACCCCACCCTCAAGAACATCACCCGCATTGCCCGGGCGCTCGGCGTCAGTCTGGCTGAGCTCTTCGCCTATGATGACGGCGGGGCCGCTTCCGCCCCGCCGTCTAGACCTGACGGTTCATAGACTGACCCTCCCTTCTTCTCGGGCCGGCGCCACGCTGTCGGACCGGCCCGACCCGGCCCGGACCCGTCTTTGATTGGCGCGTCTTTTCCCAGTCAACGACACCTGGTCGGTGACTGCCGCCGGCCCGGCGGTTTATCCACCACGACGCTCGCTCACTCCCTACCGGCGGGCGTTGTCAGACGTATCGCGCCGTGGTAGCATTGGTGGTGAAGGAGGGCAAAGGAGATGTGGTCAGCTTAACCATGCCTGACCGGTCGTTAGGTGCGGACCTTGACTATCTGGCGACCAACGCCATTAGCGCCGTACTCGCCCCAGCGGCTCAGGTGGCGGATTTGAGTGGCGATTCGAATGCGCTTGGGGAAACTCAAATTCGCTTCCGGTTTGTGCCAGTGGTGATGCTCGAGACTGTGCCTCGGCGGGTCGCGAGTCGGGGAAAGCCCTGGAGAGAGCCTGCTTCTACCGAGACTCCTGCTACTGATGACGCCAAATCTTGGAAAACGTGGCCATACCTGTGCCATGGATTACTCTGCTCGATCCGGGAAATCGGATGTCCTTGAGGTAGCCCACATCACGATCACGAACGGCGAGGAGTCAAGCCGGTAGCTCCACTCAATCCGCACTACCTTGAGAAGCAAAGAGACATTTTGCCTAGTTGTCTATGACTGAATTGGCCATCGGACTGCGGATACGCGGAATCTTGAATTCAAGGCTCTCAGGAATGACCATATCTTGGAACTTCCAGGGGGCTACTTCTTCAGGAGGTAGATATTCTCCTTGACCTTGGTCAAATCAGGGTTCTTAACCTCCCCGCGGGTATAAACAATGGAAATGCCATTCTTCTTCAAGAAATCAGTGTCAATAGAGCCGTCGTTCAGGAATTTGCGGGCTTCCTCATCGGTCGGCTGGGGGAAGGCGTGGAGTCGGCTGTAGACTGCCTTGCCCGTCAGGGCAGTAAACGGGGTGGCTTTCCAAGGGTCGAGGATGGCTTTGTTATACTCATCACCAATATTCTGCTCACGCTTGGGCAATTCCCGACTCTACCCCTGGATACTACGACCGTGATGGACTATGTATGCCAACATACGGGCGGTACCGGCCGTTATAAGCGTAACCAGCACGACCTATTGAACCTGCTCTACAAACACGCCGTACGCTTCTTTGGAGTATCGGAAAATCCCTTTGACAACCTCGAGCGTCCTGCAATTACCCATAAGCCAATCAGGACACTGTCCCTCGCGGAAGTGGGTAAAGTCGATGAAGTTATCGAAACCGTTACCGAGAGGGTGGTCTGGGAGTTACTTGTTGGTCACGGGTGGCGGTAGATTGAAGTGAGGCGTATCACGACTGGAGATGTACGCTCAATATCGGATGGCGTTATCAGGTGCCGGGGTAAGGAGCGCGAAGAGAGTACTCCGCTCCTCCCCGAAACACAGGACCTACTCGAAGAGCTCGCGGTTAATTTATCGGACGATGAAGCAGTTATCCGGAGTACCCGGATACGCGGAGGGACAACACAGCCGCTGGGTGCTGACGGTATTTTGCAGTTGATACGGAGGCTTTTTAAGAGGGCTGGTATAAAATACCAGGGCCATGACTTACGGCGCACGTTTTGCACTATTGCTAGGGAGTCTAGCGGCGACGAGTTTCTCGCCATGCGCTTGGCCAGGGACAAGATACCCGGGGTTAATGACCGCTACATTAACACTAACCCCATCAAGCTAAGGGAGAGCCTCTTAAAACACTCCCCGGTCAGTCTACTCAGGCTCAAGCAGGCGGGGGAGACTTTGGTGGAGGCGGGGGAGAGTCGAACTCCCCGTCCAGAAGAAGCCGCTCAGAATCTACTACAAGCTTAGTCAGCTCTTTTGTCTCGCTCGAAGAGACCCTGCTGACCGGGTCCAGTCAAGCCAGTCGAGATTTCTTTCGCCACCCTTATCGACGTCTGGGTGGCGGCACCCCAACTTTTCGTCACCCAATCCCAACCCGTCGGGGTGGGGTCAGGTTGGATGTCACTACCTAATTAGGCAGCGAGTACCATTTCTGGTTCGTTGTTTGTTTTTTTGCCACCAGTTTAGTGAGGTTAGTGGCAGCTCAGCCTGCAATCCTGTAGCCAACCTCCCCTGTCGACGCCACGCGCCCCCAAGGGATTGAGGCGGCTAAGCCTCCTTTCAACGCTTTCTTGTTTTGGTCGCCCGTTCAATTTCCCGGTCGACTTCCCGGCGGGCGATGGCTTCTCGCTTATCGTAAAGCTTCTTGCCTTTGGCGAGAGCCACTTCGACTTTGGCGAGGCTACCTTTAATATACAGCTTAGTCGGCACCAGCGTAAAGCCCTTTTCGGCTACCTGGCTGGCCAGCTCGGCAATCTGCTTCTTGTGCAGGAGGAGCTTGCGGGAGCGGGTCGGCTCGTGGCTCATATAGCTCCCCGCGTCATAGCGGGCGATGTGGGCATTGACGAGCCAGAGTTCCCCGTTTTGCGGTCTCACGTAGGAGTCCCCCAGGACGACCCGCCCCTCCCGCACCGATTTTATTTCCGTGCCGGTGAGGACAATGCCCGCTTCAAAACTCTCCCCGATATGATAGTTGTGATACGCCTTGCGATTGGTCGCGATTACTTTTATGGCCACGGCTCCAATATGAATTATATCATATCTGAGATAGTTGCGCTCTGGCGACCTCACCGTGAATACGGGTTAGGAGTGGGGTGTCTAAGAGGGTTCACCCTGAGGGGTTCTCCCTGAAGGGGTGTCAAACTCTCTTCAAATTCTTTTCCCCTTTCCCAAACCCTTCCCCGGAAGGAGAAAGGAGAGACAGGGGATAGGGTTCTTTATTTAAGCATGAGGAAATACGGAACGGCCGAGATTGGGTGGTCTGGAAACAAATTATTCTGGCGGGCGCCACGATACGATAGATTACACCCAGCCAGAATACTGTCAAATTCTACTTGAAGGTCTAAGGACTGGCAACGAGATAGCCGGGCTATACTTTTGTTTCCGGTTTGTTCTTCCCCTTAGCCTTCATCTTAATCATATCCATGATTTTGCCCCAGGCGGCGGTCAGGACGACGGCGATTATGCTCAAGACCAGGATGATGATTTTAGCGTAGCCTGGAATGTTCTGTGCGGTCCCCGGTTCTACTGCCAGCATCTCGTTTCTCCTTCTTTTGTGATACCCCAGCTTTGGTGGCTAAAAATACATAACTTGTATATCGTGAAATATTGGTCAGACTTCATTATTGCAAGTTTCTCCAGGGAAGTCAAGGGGGAAAACTAGAGGTACTGTTTGCATTTGGTTGATTTCTCACTGTCATTGCGAGCGTAGCGAAGCAAACCCTCCGGCCTCGCACGCTGTCATTCTGAGCGAAGCGAATGTGTTCCTCGCAATGACATAACGGAGAGGTTACCACGTCCCGATTCCATCGGGAGCAATGACAGGGAAACTCGTAGACAATACGTTACGAGCGGACCATCACCAGCAGCATCTTAAAGTCCCTGGTGGCTTTCAGGGCGTGCGGCTTGTTGGCGGGCATAATGAGCATATCCCCATTCTTAAGGTGATAGGGTTTGCCCGAGATGGAGACGTCCGCCTCGCCATCGAGGAGGTAGACCATTGCATCAAAGGGCGAGGTGTGCTGACTCAACCCTTGACCGACGGCAAAAGCGAAAAGGGTCACCGTGCCTACCTTCTTGTCAATCAGCGTGCGACTGACAACCGAGCCTTCCTGGTAGGCGACCATGCCGGCAAGATTCATCACCTGGGCCATTGGAGTCTCTTCCATCTAATACCTCCGTATTCAAGACATGCTTAATTCTCAGCATAATCTCTCCCCCAAGAAACGACTCCTTGATGAACTCCGCTAGCTCCCCCGCCGCCCCCCGCGAGGAGGTCTCTTCAGGCTGGAGCGCACGTCGCCGCGGTAGTCCGGCGCCGTGATGAAAAAGGGCGTGCTTATCTTGGGGTCGCCCAGACGCGAGGCGACCGGCCCTTCCATCTGGTCCAGCCCCAGACGGGCGGTGATGACGGTAGCCAGCCGCGCATTGTAACGGTAGTTAATGACCTGATAGAGCTTTTCCTGCGCCCAGGGAGATGTAGAATGCTCCCCGAAGTCATCGAGGACGAGGAGTGGTGTTGTCTTGACGCTTTCAAATAGCTGGTCGTAAGAGACTTTGCTCTCCGGGCTGAAGGTAGAGCGCAGGTGGTCGAGGAACTCCGGCACGACGATAAACAGCACCGGCTTGCCCGCCTGACGGTTGTAGTTGGCCGCGGCGGCGGCGAGGTGAGTCTTGCCGCAGCCAGTCTCCCCCATCAGCACCAGCCACCCCTCGGGCGACTGGGCGAAGTTGAGGGCAATCTGATACGCCTTTTCCAGGTTTTCCCGCTGTTCCGGCGGCAGATTGACCCGCTTGTAATCGAAGTTCTTGAAGGTCATATTGCGGATAAGCTCCAGGTCGAGACCGCCCAGGTAGTCGGCCACCACTTGCTTCTCTTCGATGGCGAAAACCTGGCAGAGCCGCGAGTCGGTAAGACGGGTCCGGATTCTCTCATCGAGTTGGTCAATGGGGACTATGGTCACGATGACCGTCGGCAATTCGCTGTTGAAGCGGTGGGTCAAAAGCTGGTCGAGCTTCTCTTTTGCCCACGGCGTGCTGGTCTGGGCGCCCAAATCATCGAGGACGAGCAGCGGCGCGTTGCGCACCTGATTGAAGAACTCGTCAAAGGGCACTTCGCTGCCCGGACCGTAAGCCGAGCGCAAATGGTCGAGGAGGTCCGGCGTCGTGATGTAGAACGCCGGATGTCCCAGCCGCAGGCACTCATTGGCGATGGCGGCGGCGAGGTGCGTCTTGCCGCTGCCGCTCGGACCGCTGATAACGAACCAGCCCTTGGGGCTGGCGGCATAGGCTCTGGCGGCATCATAGGCGCGGCTGAACTGCTCCTGGTTGATGGCAAAACCACTCCGTCCCCTGGGTAAGAGATTCTCGAACGTCAGCCGGCTGAGCAAGCCGACATTGCTGTACTTCTGCAAACTCGCCTGGCGGTCCTTGTCCAGCACCTTCTTTACGCAGCGGCAGGGCACCACCCGGCTGTAGTCCGGCTTCCCCGTGGGGAGGCGCGGGTGGACCACCCCGGCGCCCTGGCAAACGGGACACCCAGCTTTCATGCTTGCTTCCTCAGTGCTGGACAAGGTGCCCGTATTTGCCTTTGAGGTACTTGTCCGGGCCTGTTTGAGGACGTCGCTGATGTGTTCCATCGGTCTTGCCTTCCTCCGACCAGCGTTCCAGAATTCGCGTGATATACCTGATATTCCGTTTGTTCAGCGCCACCGCCTCTTTGATGGCATCGTGAATCCAGTCCAGCGGGTACAGTTTTTCCGCTTCGCGGAGCTCTTCGGCAATCATCGGCGTCAGCATGCCGATGTTCTGCTCGTAGAGAGTGAAAATGTCCGGTGGCGGCTCAGCCGGCGCCGGCTCCGGTGCCGTTGCCTTCAGACCGCCGAGCTTGATTTCGCCGCTCTGGATTTTGGCGAGCGCCTGCTTGCTGGCGTCATTGTTGATGAGGTAGATATCTTCGTTTTCTCCATCCCCTAATTCAACATGCAGTACCGTGCCCCGCCGTATCGCCGCAACGAGCGCATGCTTCAGCGCCTCTTCCGGTGACTTGCCCAACCCTCTCAGGCTCTCCATCAGGCTGACATTGCCCAAAAGCTCCTTGAAGCTGGCAAACTGCGGTGAGCCTTTCTTCCGGTAAACGGCCGCGAATACGTGGAGAGTGGTCTTCAGTTCAGCCAGGTCGTCAATCCCGGGCAGAAGCTGACTGAAGAAGAGATTGGGCAGGGGCGTGAAATCCATCTTGGCGGGGAATCCAACGAACTGCTTCATGTCAGGGTCGGCTCTTCACTTACAATGCTATAGAACCTCGCCAGGTTACGATGAAAGCGCAATTTTACCTGACCGGTGGGACCGTTCCGGTTCTTGGCAATGATGATATCGGCTTCCTCACGGGGGTACGGCAGCTGGTCCTGGCCCTTCTGCTGGTGCGCTGCGTTCCACTGGTCTTCGGTCTGGTAATACTCATCGCGGTAGATGAAAAGGACGATATCGGCATCCTGCTCGATGGACCCGCTTTCGCGGAGGTCAGAAAGGCGAGGGATATGTGACTCACGCCCCTCCACGGCGCGGCTAAGCTGAGATACGGCAATAACCGGCGCATTTATCTCGCGCGCCAGTCCTTTCAGGGAGCGGGTAATGTAACTCAACTCCTGCACCCGGTTCTCTCCTCGCCACCCTTCACTCATCAACTGGAGATAGTCAATGATGATGACGTCAATTGGGTGCTCATAATGAAGTCGCAGGGCTTTGCTGTGCATCTCCGCCACCTTCAGCATCGGCGTATCATCAATATAGATTGGCGATTCCGATAGAACGCCGGTCGCCTCAATCAGGCGCCGCTCCTCTTCCTCGGAGTGCTGTTCATAGCGCAGGCGCCGCATATTCACCCCGGACTCGCTGGCAAGCAGTCGCGAGACGACCGATTCCCTGGCCATTTCCAAACTGAACAGGGCGACGCAGCTTTTCTGCTCCACGGCCACGTTGCGGGCGATGCTGAGGGCGAGGCTGGTCTTACCCATGCTCGGGCGGCCGGCAATAATCACCAGGTCGGCGCGCTGGAACCCGCCGAGAAACTCGTCCAGCCCGCCGAAGCGCGATAGCACGTAGGGCAGCTGCTCAAGGTGAGCGCCTTCCTCAATGGTGGGCACGGCCTCAAAGTACTTGTCCAGCACCTGGCGGATGTGGGTCAGGTCATGGGTGCCCTGCCGACGGCGTAAGCGGAAGAGCGCCGCCTCGGCCCTCGCCATACTGTCTTCAACGTCCGGCCCGGACTCGTAGCCAATTCGGGCAATCTCACTGGAGGCGCCAATCAGCTCCCTCATCATCGAGAGACGGTAGACAATCTGAGCGTAGTGCTCAATATCGAGCGGCGTGGGACAAATGGCGATGAGGTGACTGAGATAGGCCGCGCCGCCGGATGACTCCAGCTTGCCCCGCCCCGCCAGCTCCTGCGCCACGGTAATCTGGTTAATTGCCTCCCCGCGGCGGAACAGGTTAACACAGGACTCGTACACCGCCCGGTTCCGCTCGCCGTAGAAATCGGCCGGCTGAAGGATGGCGGCAATCTTGTGAATCGACGCGCCGTCAATCAATAGCGACCCGATGACCGCTTCCTCGGCATCGATGTTATGGGGCGGCAACTTGTCCGCGTACACCCTACTTTGTCTCCTCTTCCGCCAGCACATTCACTTTGATGGTCGCGCCAATGTCTCCGGTCAGCTTGATGGGCACATCGTAGCTGCCGGTCTGCTTGATGCCTTCCGCCAGGTCAACCTTCCTTTTATCGACGACCAGCCGGTGCCGCTTCTCCAGTTCGGCGGAGATATCGGCGCTGGTGACGGAGCCAAAAAGCTTACCCTCGGCGCCCGCCTTTGTCTTGAAGGTAACCTCCTTGCCTTCGAGCATCTTGGCCAGCTCCTTCATATCGGCTTCGTCTTTGGCCTGTTCTCGTGCCCGTTTTTTCCGCTGGGCTTCCACCAGCCCCGCTGCCTGGGAATCGGCCAGGACGGCCAGCTTCTTGGGCAGGAGATAGTTCCGGCCATAGCCACCGGCGACATCTTTGGCTTCGCCGGCTTTGGCCACATTAGGGACATCTTCCAGAAAAATAACTTTCATACTCACCTCTAAACACGCTAATTATACTTCAGTTGAGGACAAGGGAAAAGCCAGGGAGGTTAGTGTTTGAACTTATCGACAATATATTTTTCGGCGAAAATGGCGGCCGTTGCCCCATCCCCCGCCGCCGAGATGACCTGCCGGATGGAGTTGACACGGACATCGCCCGCCGCCAGGACTCCGGCCACCCCCGTCTCCATCCTCTCGTTGACAATCACGGCGCCCGCCTCGTTGAGGGGCACCTGACCTTTCAGAAACTCGGTGTTGGGCTTGGAACCCGTCGCCACGAAGATTCCCGAAACAGCGAGGACCGATTTCTCCCCGGTGACGACGTTGCGCACCTGGATTTTGTTGACCATCTGGTCGCCTTCGATGGCTTCCACCACGGTGTTCCACAGGAACTCCATATTGGGCATAGCGAAGGCCCGCTCCTGGATTATCTTCGTTGCCCTCAGCTCATTGCGCCTATGGATAACGATGACCCTGGTGGCGAACTTGGCCAGCTCCAGGGCCTCATTGATGGCGGCATTGCCGCCGCCCACCACCACCACCACCTTATCGCGGTAGAAGCAGGCGTCACAGACGGCGCAGAAACCCACGCCCCGGCCAATGAACTGCTCTTCGCCGGGAACCCCCAGCTTCGCCCGCTCGGTGCCGCTGGCCACAATCACCGCCTTCGCCGCAAAGTCGCCCTCGGAGGTCTTGAGTACCTTACGGTCGTCCTTGAGTTCAAGCGCGGTAACTTCCGCGGTTGCCATCTCCAGCCCGAACTTCTTGGCCTGCTCGTTCATCAGCTCGGTCAATTCCAGGCCGGTGACCCCGAGCGGGAAACCCGGGTAATTCTCCACCGTCCCGGTGTTGATGATGGCGCCCCCCACCACGGCCTTCTCGATGAGCAGGCTCTTGAGCCGCGCCCGTGCCGCGTAAATGCCGGCGCTCAGTCCCGCCGGGCCGCCGCCAACGATGATAACGTCATATTCGCGGTCAGCCATCAGCCACCTCAAGCCAGCGCCGCGTCCAGGCTCTTCTTCAGCTCCGACTTGGGCCGGAAGCCGACGACGTGGGAGATTGGATTGCCCCCCTTGAAGATAAGGAGAGTCGGGATGCTCATGACGCCATATTTGCTCGCCATCTTGGAATTTTCGTCGACATCCAGCTTGGCGAAGGCCACTTTGCCCTCATACTCGGTCGCCAGCTCATCGACGATGGGCGCCACCATCCGGCACGGCGCGCACCACGGCGCCCAGAAATCGACCAGCACCGGCGTCTTTGCCTTGATGACAGTGGCGTCAAAAGTATCATCGGTAACCGCGATTGGTTTAGCCATAGCTTTCCCCCTTGATTGTGCCTAAAATATCGTGTTCCACCATTTGCCGGGCCAGACCAATGGCGTTCTTGATAGTGTGCGCCCGACTGCGCCCGTGCGCCTTGACGATGTTGCCGTCCACGCCGAGGAAAATGGCCCCGCCGTACTCGCGGTAGTCCATCCTCTTGAGCATGCTGATGTCCTTGAGGAAATCACGACCGCGGTGTTGATAGGCGCTGGAGAAAAAACGCCCGATTTGCCGTACCGCAACGAGGAAGTTGTCGCTCATCCCCTCGATGGTCTTGACCATAATATTGCCAGTGAAGCCATCCGTCACCACGACGTCCACGGCCGCTTTCAACACGTCCTGCGCCTCAATATTGCCGACGAAGTTCAAATGGCTGCCATTCCGGAGGAGCTGGTTGGTCTCCAGGACAAGCTGGTTGCCCTTGGCGTCCTCAGCGCCGTTGCTCAGCAAGCCGACCCGCGGCGAACTGATACCGAGGACCTGCCGGCTGTAAATCGAGCCCATCTTGGCGAAGTGAACAAGCTGATTGGGACGGCAATCGGCGTTGGCGCCGGCATCAATAAGCAGGACCGGAGTCGCCGTGAAGTTAATGGTGCAGGCGATGGCCGGTCGCTCGATGTCCTTGATTCGTCCCAGGGTAAGCAGGGCGGCACCGAAGAGCGCGCCGGTATTCCCTGCGGAGACAAAGGCGGCCGCCTTCCCCTCTTTCAACAGGTTGACCCCGACCATGATGGAGGAGTTGGGTTTGGTCTTGAGGGCTTTCATTGGCGATTCGTCCGACTCAATGACCTGGTCGGCATCGACGATAGTCAGTCCCGGCTTGTTCAGCTCACGCCCAACGAGGACATGGAGGACGCTCTTCTTCCCCACCAGCGTCACTTCCACCCCGTATTCCTCGACGGCCTTAACCGCCCCTTTGACGACCTCGTGCGGAGCGTAGTCCCCGCCCGAAGCGTCAACCGCAATCACCGTTTTTGATTTTGCCATTACTCTGCCTCTGCCTCCGCTGCAACCGCTTTTCTGCTGCGCTCGAATTCTTCCCTTATCTTTATCGCCAGCGCCGGGTCGGCCAGCACCTCCGCCGCCGTCATTGCCATCGCCTCCGCCGATTCGAGCATGGCGCAGACGCCCGACTCCGAAGCCGCCACCAGAGCAAACTGAGGTGAATGGAGCAGGACATCGACATGGGTGATGGCAATGGAAGGATGGATGGCGGGCACTATCTGGCTGACGTTGCCCATATCACTGCTGCCGAAGCTCACACCGGGGTCATCCAGCACGACCTTACGGCCGCGCGACGCCAGGTTCTTCCGGAACAGCCGGGCTAAGGTCATATTGTTCCGGAGGGGCGCGTAGCGGATATCGTCCCACTTCGTCTCTAGCCTGGCGCCGGTGGCCAGGGCCGCGCCGACAAAGCAGCTCATTACCCGGCTCTTCAGCTCATCGAGGTATTCGTTATCCTCCGCCCGAACGATGAAATTGCCGGCGCTATGGTCCGGCACGATGTTGGCTATTTTACCGCCATCGGTAATGATGCCGTGAATCCGGGCGGTCGGTTTGATGTGCTGTCGCAGGGAGTTGATACCGTTGAAAGACTGTATCATTGCCTCGAGGGCGTTGATGCCCTCCTCGGGTCGAGCGGCAGCGTGAGAGGCCTGCCCGAAGAACTCGACGTTAAGATTCTGACAGGCGAGCAACCTGGTGGCGGCGGCGTTGCGCCGTGCCGGATGCACCAGCATCGCCACATCCAGAGTGTCAAAAGCGCCTTTTTCCGCCATCAGTATCTTGCCGCCGTAAAGCTCTTCCGCCGGCGTGCCGATGACCTGGACAGTTCCCCCGTACCGGTTCGCCGCCAGCTTCGCCGCCACTCCCGCCCCCACGGCGCTTGTGCCGATGATGTTGTGACCACAGGCGTGACCGAGCTTGGGTAGGGCGTCATACTCCGCCAGGAAAGCCACGACCGGTTTGCCCTGGCCGTAGCTCGCCCGGAAGGCAGTCGGCAAGTCGCAGATGCCCTTTTCTACGGTGAACCCGTTATTAGAAAGATAGTCGGTCAGCCACTCCGCGGCTTTGACCTCTTTGAAGGCAAGCTCGGGATGGGAATGGATTTTCAGGCTCAGCTCCATCAGCTGTCGACGGCGGGACTCAACCTCGTTGACGATGGAAGCCTTGAGCTGTTCGATGTTCAGCTTGGTTACGGCGGTTTTCTTTGCGACCACAATGTTCTAATTATAGCCTAACAGGGCTGGATTTGCTAGGCTTTCACCGGACGCTGGCACCGAGTCACCACTTGCCAAACGGCAGGATTTATGTCTAAAATAGGAATGTCTTGAGCGGGAGTGGTGCAGTGGTAGCATATCTGCTTCCCAAGCAGAGGGTCGCGGGTTCGAATCCCGTCTCCCGCTCCATGAAGCCAGGCGACGACTTGCCTAGTCTGGGGGGCAAAGCTGAAGCCCGTGTTCGGAGCTAGAGACTGAAGCGTAACTACTCTTTCAGTCTCAGATGGGTGACATCTCTGCCGAACATGAGCGACAAAAGCCAGTCCATCAAGATTCGGATGCGATTATATGCTCCTGCCACCAGCAGTGAGTAAGCCACCAGCCAGATTAAACGGGCGGGAAAGCCGTACAGGCGCAGACCGTGTAGGCGCATTACGGCTTTCGAGGGACCTAATGAGACTATCTCGCCGCTTTGCGAATAGCGGTAGGGTTTTTTGTCGCCCCCGCGTATTTCAGCCAGAATGTTGTGAGCGACAATCTTAGCCTGGCGGACCGTCGTGTGTGCTCGGGGCGGTATGGCTGAACCCAAGCTCGGGTCTTTGAAGTGGGCACAATCGCCCACCGCATACGCACCGGGAATCCGGGGTACCTCCAAATACTCGTTGACCACCACGCGCCCAATTTCGTCTTTTTCAACTTCTACTTCCGCAATTCGCGGGTGTGCCACCACCCCGGTCACCCAGAAAACAGTCCGGGTGGGCACAATCTCCTTTTCATTTATTTCAACGCGGTCTTCCCATACCCGAGTTACTTTCGACTTCAATCTCACATCGATACCCATATTCTTAAGGTGCTTCATAACGTAACCGCCAAGCTTAGTGTGTAACTGTGCCACAATTTTGCGCTCGGCTTCCACCAGGATAATCCTGATATTGTCTGGATTTATCGTCTTGTAGAACCTGGTCAGGTCTCGGAAGATGAAATCCCTCAGCTCAGTGATTAATTGAATACTGACATAGCCGCCCCCAGCGATGACAAAAGTAAGGAGTTGTCTCTGGCGCTCCGGGTTCTTCTCCAGACTGGCCTGCTCGAAAATGCCGATAACGTGATTTCTAATCAGCATGGCGTCGAGCAGGGTCTTCAGGGTGTACACGTTCCCGCCGGCGCTGTTCAGTTCTGACATATCTGTAACACTGCCCAGCGCCAAAACAAGATAATCAAAATCGAAAACCCCGGCAGTAGTAACCACCTTACGCTCGGCAAGCGATATCTTCTTAACATCTGCCTGAACGAAGTTGAAGCGGTCCCGCCAGTGCAGCCGTCTGATGGGGTAGGCGATGTGCCGGGTCTCTATACTGCCCAGGGCGACTTCGTGAAGCAAAGGCGTAAACAGGAAGAAATTCTCGCTGCTGACCATGGTAATATCGACGTTTTCATTTCGGTTTAGAGCCCGGACAAGATGACGCAGGGTATAGGTACCGCCAAATCCACTCCCCAGGATTAAGACCTTTCTACCGCCCACATAAAGTCTCCTGGGATAGTCGCCTTTGCCACGGGAGAAGTTCCGCGCAGCCTCCTTGAGGAAAGCCAGACTAAACCTCGCCAGCGAAGCCGGATTGAAAACCATCCTGCCAATGGCCCGGTAGCTGTAGCTTCCCGTGAACATCCCCCAGGCCGCCCTGGTGAATGGCTGATGCCCCCTCACATTGTTTTGCTCCTCGGCGATAAGCTGGCGCTGTGCCAGGAGGAAGGTACGAGAGTCCTTTGTCTTATCATTGGCTAGGAACAGCAGTCGCCCCCACCGGTTGTCCCGGCTGATGTCCTGACAGAAAGGCTGATAATAGCGTCTGAAATTCTGGCGCAGTAAGCCGTAATTGACCACTGTTTGAGCCGCCCTCCGAGCGGTCAATAATGATGAGCCGATGCCGTCTTTGTACAGCCTGGATACCGCCGCATCCCCAATGGCCACGAACCTGTCTCCGCAGTAGTTGCGCGCATAACCTGTTGTGGCACGCGGTTGACACCCGCAAACACGCTCGTAACTCCCCGGCAGTAGACTCCGGACAACATCATAGTTCAGAAAATCGTTAATTGAGACCAGGCGTTTGCCGATGCTGAGCAGCGATACGCTTATGAATGGACCTTTGGGCACCAGCGTCCCGAAAATCAGTCCGGACTGCGGGATGAGAAAGGCGTGGGCGGTATTGCCCAGTCGGGACTGTACCTCGGCAAGGCCGACATAAAGTTCAGCCAGGGCCATAGTAACTGTCTTTGGAGGCATATAGTCGACGCCAGAGATGGGGATAGGTCTGGAATTAACGCCGGTGGCCAGTACCACCAGGTCATATTCCAACCTCTTATCGACTATCTGTATCTCGGCTCCTTGCTCAAGGTAGACCTGGGATACTCTTTGATTCTCTACCTTAGCGCCCTGTTTCTGGGCCTGTGACAGAAGCCACTGGTCAAATCCGACCCCGCCATCATGTGATACACAAGGCCCACCACCTCGGTAGATGCTGGCAATTTCCACACCCCTTTCCGGGTTGGCAATGCTGATGGCTATATGCGGGCTGTGGACGGTATAGTGCTCTATCTTTGTCTGGATTATTTCTGCGGGCACCTTAAGCTGAAGTTCCGCCAAGTTTTTCAGTAGATTGATTGAAAGTATCCCGGCACAGCCCTTGCATCCTTTCGGCCCGACTTCGCTGAAATCCTTCTCCTGGTAAATGGTGACTTCAGGACGGATGCCCCGTTCGGCCGCGTATTTCAGGAGATACAGCGCAAAGAAGCTACCGGCTGGTCCCCCGCCGATGACGGCAACTCTAGAACCAGTTTCGATTCTTTGTGATTTGTTCATCGAGTGGCTCCCTGATAAGGGCAGGCATACTCTAAGCAAGTAATGTGAGTTTAGTTGCCAGCACGGGAAAAGTCAAAGTTCCTGCAGACCAGGTGATGGGACGATGTCAGTATCACTTGTCGCTTGAGTGTCTCTAAATTCGGGTCTTTTCTACCACACTCCCCACCTGGACTTGCCGTGAAACTTTAAGTTGAAACAAAGCCCGTATCCTCAGCAATAAACGCACTGCTCCACGTCCGGCGATAAAGCCGGCATCTTATCCATTATCGAGAGATTTAGAGTCAGATTGCCGCGTGCCGCCCGATTCCACTTACGACAGGTCAGGCACATTCACGCCCGTTTCACCCACCTATGTCGTGTAGCCTTTGCTGAAGAACCTCAGAGCCGCCGCCTGGTTCACCGCGCGGCTAATCAGCTTCCGGTCAAGAATCGACTCAGAGTCGATGGTCCGCGCCAGGAATACCTGCGCCATCCTCTGGCGGTCTTTCAATGTCGACCGGGTGCCCAGTCCCCGCTGGCTGTCAAGGTCTTGATAAAACTTAAACTTCGCCATTTCCTCGGCATTCAGAGGGTCGGGGACGTCTTTTGGCGGTTGTGGAACAGTGAGATGCATCTGCAAACGTGAGGGATGTGAGGCCAGAAGACCGGCGACAAAGCTCCACGCCGATAATACTGAGGGTACCAATGCCTTCGTCCGGAAGCTCTTGGAGTTTATTTTGCTCTTCTTGATTGCCTCGTACTGGGCGGCATGCAGGCTGGCGAAGGCTTTTGCGACTTCAATTAGCCCTTTGTCCGTCCACAACGCGCTGCCCATCTGCTCAGTCAACGTCCGGTATTCCTCGTCCAGGACAATGCCGGACTGGCAGAGATACGGCTCATAGATGTTCCGGTCCAGCTGGTTATCATTGAGCTGTTCCCCCAGTTGCTTCCCTTGGAAATAGTTCACGATAAAACTACGGGCGGTCTGTGTCGTAATTCGTTCC
>Ga0315288_10002477_pt1 | contig 23888 bp, 30 predicted proteins | sample YL17G11_20_MG_FD_203454 | JGI IMG/M metagenome (GOLD analysis project Ga0315288, IMG submission 203454) | Sediment microbial communities from Yellowstone Lake, YNP, Wyoming, USA - YL17G11_20 | ecosystem: Environmental > Aquatic > Freshwater > Lake > Sediment | place: USA: Wyoming | collected... | reverse complement strand
TCTGACCTCCAGAAGCTGTCTGGATTCGCGGAGACCTCCTCGGTTACGGTGTGTGAGGGTATCGCTGAGGTAGCTGATATGGCTGCGGAGCTGTTGAAGGTTATTACGTTGAAAGAGAAAAAGACGGGGCCTCTGACGGGCATGTCGTTTTGTGTGACGGGGTCCCTAGCGAACATGGGGCGCAAAGAGTTCTATGAGTTCGTGGTAGAGAAGGGTGGGATAGCCAAGAACTCTGTGGCTGAGGGACTCAATTACCTCGTAACGAATGACACCTCCAGTGGGAGTTCAAAAAATCAAAAGGCGAAGAAGTACGGCGTGAAGATCATCAACGAGGGACATTTTTTCAATCTGGCGGGTGATGAGCCTGTGTGTAAGAAGGTAGAGGATAAAGAGGTGGGCAAGAAGGATACGGTGAAGGTAGTCTCTGAAAATCTGTTTGGATAGATCAAATAAACCTGTTGGAGGCTGTGAATGCTGCTCAAAGATCTGGTAGTTTCTCCATGTAATGTGCGTGACAGGAAAGTGGATGATGAGGGTATAAAGACTCTCAAAGATAGTATCAAGCAATACTCGCTCATCAGTAAGATACTGCTGCGTGCGGGTAAAGGTGGGAAGTTCGAGATCATAGCAGGGCAGCGCCGGTACCTGGCTCTGTTGGATTTGTTAGGGGAGGACCATGAGTTGCCTGTGGAAGACTATATACTTTTAGAGGACATAGATGATGAGAAGGCCTATATTTTATCTATCACAGAGAATCAACAGCGTTTGGACTTGAGCCCCTTTGAACTTAACGCTGCTATTCTTAAGCTGAATGAGTTTGGGTATAAAGACAAAGAGATAGCCAAGGTTCTTAATATCACCCCGCATAGGTTAAAGAGGTTGTCGACGCTGGCTCAGGACGAGCGTAAAATGCCAGAGGCAGCCAAGGTAGAGTTGCATAAGCCGGTGGAGGAAAGTAGTCTAGATGACGCTCATTGGCAAAAAATAAGGGATATCGAGAGTGAGGACGTCATCAAGGATGTGGTAGACTATATCATCGACAAGGAGTCTCCTCCCCGAGAAGTGCCCTCCATCATCAAAGCGATCGAGAAGCAGTACAACCAGGAGAACCCACCTCTGGGGGATGAGAACACAAAGCCTGCCAAGACCTCGGTAGAGCAGAATGACATAGAGGGTCCTATCGAGTACAAGCACAAGGGAGAGATCAAGCTCGAGCTCCACGGGGATGAGAAGATCCTGAAGGTCATCGGTAAGGGTACGGACAATGAGGCTGAGGACGTGCCCCTGGAGCATTACATGGAGTACCTGCTACACCCCGAAAAGTTCCGCTGTTTCATCACGTTTAAGATGCAGGTTAAGCCTGTTGATTGATGATGCTCCTATGACAGTGCGGGCAGTGCTGTAATAATCAATTAATTTTCTACGTTACAGTATACAGCATGCCTGCTTTTCAGAAGGAGTGAACTTCTCATGGCCTCTTCATACGATCAGTACAAGACCACCGGCGAATATGATTTCTCCAAGGGTCCTAAGAGTCTTTATCAGCCGGACCCTAACGCCCCTATAGATTCCATATTTTCTGGGGTAGTACTCAACGTACCACAAACGGATACGGATGATGAGTGGGGTGGTACATCACGTATTGCTGAAGAGCGAATCATCGACAAGCTGGGAGCTCTTGAGTTAGAGGTTGAGGGTCTTGCAGGTGTGGGTGGGCTCAAAAATCAGATGCTTGATCTGGTGGGGACTACTGTAAAAATAACGTCTTTTACAGACCCCTTTATAGACATGTCTGTGCCCAAGATTAGTTTAGGGATCGTTACAGCTACACCTACTGTTGTATTGAATGGTGCTACGGGAGCTATCACTGCTGCGAGTTTAACTCTTACGGGAGCTATCACTGCTGTTAGTGCTGATCTATCAGGAAACATGTCAGTATCTGGTGATTCCACTGTAAGTGGTACTTTGAATGTAAATATAGGGACTTTTGATGCTTTAACTGTTGCCTCTTTAACAGTTTCAGGTAGCGCCTCATTCTCACACTCGTTATCTGCTGCGAGTATCGCTATCTCTGGAGCTATCACTGCTGCGAGTTTAACTCTTACGGGAGCTATCACTGCTGCGAGTTTAACTCTTACGGGAGCTATTTCTGCTGCTAGTGCTGATCTATCAGGAAACATGTCAGTATCTGGTGATTCCACTGTAAGTGGTATTTTGAATGTAAATGAAGGGACTTTTGGTGCTTTAACTGTTGCCTCTTTAACAGTTTCAGGTAGCGCCTCATTCTCACACTCGTTATCTGCTGCGAGTATCGCTGTCTCTGGAGCTATCACTGCTGCGAGTTTGACGATATCTAGCAAAATTACTTTAAGCACTCCGTATATGGTGCCAGTATGTATGCTAGAGCCGACTAGCTCGTATGTGAATCTGGGTAGTAGCACTAATTATTTTGGCGGTATTTACACCAGTGCTTTTACGTCCTATGCTAGCATGTTCACTGCATATGGACTTTTTCCTATTGACACAAATACAGCGGACCTAGGGTCTTCTGCAAAAGCGTTCAAAGACATATATGCTGTTGGAGCTATTTCTGCTGCTAGTGCTGATCTATCAGGAAACATGTCAGTATCTGGTGATTCCACTGTAAGTGGTATTTTGAATGTAAATGAAGGGACTTTTGGTGCTTTAACTGTTGCCTCTTTAACAGTTTCAGGTAGCGCCTCATTCTCACACTCGTTATATGCGTCAGGTACGCTGTATGTACCCACGGTAAGCGCAAGTAGCTTGTCACTTACCGGAACTGTTAATGTTGCTGTCGGGGTGCCTAATCATCTTATGTTTTATTCCGTCTCTGGTATTATCGCTCAATCTACTGTAAAATTTGATGTTGACAGCCCCACCGTAGTGTTTAATGCACCTACTTTTAAATTGTCTATGTCTTTGCCTACGGCTACTCATACAGGATCTATAAAATATTTGTATGTTGATACGTCTGACGGTAAAGTATACGTAGAAACTCCGTAACAGGAAATCTACACCAAATAACATAGGAGATCTAACATGCAGGTCAAGAACCAGGTAGTGATCGAGGATGATTTTCTGGCGGCGTACAATGAGCTACTCAGCAAGGACATGACAGCTAAGCAGTGTCTGGAGATGATCCAGAGTACTGAGAAGCTGACCGCCCAGTACAAAGCTCTGAAGACCGCTCAGCTGGCTATTGTAAAGAAGTACGCTGTCCTGGACGACAAAGGTGAGGTAAAGTTCCTGAATGGCGTCACTATAGTATACAAGAGTAAGGACGATGAGACCGAGTGTAACAAAGAGCTCGTAGAGATACGCCAGGAGTTCATAGAGATCCCTCTGTCTGCCAAGATCAAGATATATGAGGATGACGTGAGCACTCCGCGGAAAATGTGGCTCTTGTCAGATCTCGTAGAGATGGTAGAGCGACCGGCTCCTGAAGTGAAAAAATAGTGTCTTGACACGGATAGTGCCGTGTGCTATATTGAGAAGAGTAACAGAATCTTTAGCTGCTGCAGCGGATAAAGATTCTGGAAATCCAAATAAAAACCGAGCATGCAGGTTAAAACGCATGCACAGGTGGGCCGCTGTTACCGAGATGCCCAGAACCGATGACCGTGATACGTCATCAATCGTATGGAGGCTGTGTATGTCTGCTCACGTATCTGCTACACCTAAGAAGTCCAGTCGGAAGTCCAAAGATCAGAACGCCGTACTTAGTAAACTTCAAAATCTGATTAAAACGGGTAGTAAGGATTCTGATGGTACCGTTACCTATGGTAACTCAGATCCGAAGAAACCTGGCGTAGAACCGGTAGATCGAGTGCTTGGTTTTGAACACTCTGTAGAGAAAACTCCTGTCAATGTGGTGTCGGGCGACAAGATCCAGGATATTGCTCTGCAGAAAGCCGGTTTAGGGACCCCTGTAGGATTATACGATGACGCTCTCATCCAGTCAGACACTCTGAACTCTAACATGCACCTCTCCTGTATAGTAAAAACGGGTAGTGACATCCTGCAGGTGCGAAGAGCGGTAGTAGAGGGCACGCTCAAGAGTTTTGGGCTATGTGTGGAAGGCTCTGGGGTGAAAGAAACCATAGAGACCCTAAAGGGGGACGAGGTGCGCCCGCTGTTGATAGATTATCTGAGAAAGCATTGCACAAACACTGAAGCCGGGGAAGTTATAGGCCCTGTAGCTGTATTAAAAGCTGTACATGCTATGCAGGGTGCAGCCTCCGAGAGAAACCCCGTGGGTAGGCTGGAGATAGAAGAATTGTCCAATCTGTGGAGTACTGTGGATAAGAACACCACAGAATCTGTTAAAGGGTCTGTTGAGGAGAAGCATTTGTTGCTGAAAAAAATGGTTGCTGGGCCTGATAATACAGTATCTATAGAGCCCATCACTACTGCTAAAGAAGCTGCTATGTGTGACGCTAAGAGGTTGTTTAAGCCGGAAGAAGCTACCTCTGAAAAGCAATCTTACGCTTTCGGGGAGGTAGTTACTCCTGATAAAGAAAAGTCAGAGCTGGGTAAGCGAGTGGCTAAAGTAGCCGAGATGCTCGGTACCCATACAAAGATCATAGAGGAGAGACTGACTGAGAGTGGTGTGAAAGACAACGAGTACGGTATCAAGCTTTTGGAGTCTTCTGTAGTGTCTATAGAGGATATCGTGAGAGTATTAGAAAAAATAGTCGGGCACGAACAACGCTTTTCTCTGAAGGCCGCAGCGAGTATCCTCAAAGGGCAGGATCCTTTTGCTAAAGCTACTGTGGAAATTGGGAATACAGCCTCCGGTAACTATGCGAATTCAACGGCGGTGGTACTGGTCAACGCTCTCAAAGATCTCCGTACGATCTCGCAGATGAAAGACAGGGAGTTGCTCGAATTGTATGACATAGACCGTGAGGTGGAGGTCGAGCAAGAGTTAAACAGACGTAGTAAAAATCAGCCTTTTGTCATACTACAGGGTGAGAGCTATTTTCCCGGTAAAGAAATCATCAATATTGCTGATAGTATGGAACAGCTGAAGAGAGCGAGAAAGGGCTACACTATTCCGACACTAGTGCCTGGTACCAACGGTAAAGTAGTACGTGTATACCGGATCACTGAGCTCAATCCTGATGATCGTATCGTAGAGCTGTGCCCTATCTGTGGGGATATCTTGTATAAAGGGTACTGCTCGAAATGCGAACTCAATTTCGCTGGTGTACAGGATGATGAGAGAGCTTACGTTAAGCTGGTAACCAGCAGTGGTAATTTCAACGCTAAGAGTCATTCAGATCGCAAGGCTTTGCATGCGAGTGCGTCTAAGGGTATGGTGGATCTGAGGGTGACATGGCCCTCGATCGCTCCGACGTTCGATGACCTCAAGCTCACAAACAATCTGCCCCGCCTGAGGATGATCAAGAACATCCCGGCAGTGCAGGTGGCGGACCCATTTCATGTGAGCGGTAATCGGTCGTACTAGTCTAAATTTGGGGGCGGGAGTCCCTGTCAGTAATGGCAGGGACAGCAACTTTTGGATGAGGTCGCTGTGATCCCTCCCGTCCCTTTTTAACCCCTATAGAGGACTCTTATCATTAAAAGCGCTATTTTTTGTAAACTATGTATAATCTCCTAATGTGTTATGGCATATAGGAGGTACTATGAATCCTTATATAGCCGGATTTGTCGCTTCAGACGGTCATGTTAGTAAATATTGCTGGTTAATATCTCAAGCGCACTGGAGTGTTGATGCTCTTAGAAAAGTCAGTTTGGTACTACCGGGAGGGCGGTTAGTACGTCAACAAGGAGGAAATAACCGTTATTCAGAGGAGTTAAGCTATAACCTAACATACAAAAAGAAAGCTAATGATAATCCTTTCGGGTTTTGGAACGTACCAGTAGGAGATAAAACATATAGTCTTAAATTCCCTGCTGTGACAGAAATTGATGACGTGTGGCTTTATCTTAGAGGGTTTTTTGAAGGAGATGGGAGTATTGACCTAGATAGTAAATATCCAAGAGTTCAAATTATTTCAAATAGGACGTGGTGTGAAGGGTGTTTGAAATTTCTAATGGATAACAACATAAAAGCATATATCGTTGATGATAAAAGGCACCCAGGAATAAGCATGCTGATAATACGTAGGGTAAATTCAGTTCATGACTTTTTTGATTGCGTCTATAAAGATCCTACACCTTTATACATGGATAGAAAATTTTATAGATGGCAGGAGATACAATCTCAGTGCCCTAGATTGATTAAAGAACGTAAAGTAAAAAAACTTCTTACTAAAAAAGATATGGAGATAATAAACAGTCATTTTGAGGCTGGCTGGCGTCCAGCTGATTTAAGTAGGAAAATAGGGGTTCCTGAAAGAGTGCTAGGTAGAGTATATAGGGTTTATTTCGGTGGAAGAAACAGAACTCTGGAAAGAAAAGGAACTGAAATAGCAGCCTATATTAATAAAGGATTAATGTGCAGAGATATTAAAAAGTTAGGTTACAGCAAAAAAGCAATCAGAAAAGTTTTTAAGAGCATGAAAAATGGATTACCTTTTCGTAGAGGGATCCCTATACCAGAAAGCATTCGAAAATTTGTGGTGGATAAAATGATCGAAGGTATCCCTCTAAAGACCCTCTGCCAGGAGACAGGTATAGCATTTTCAACCCTTTGTCAGATAGACCGTGAAATTACTGGTGGGCGGAAAAAACGTGTAGAGGATAGAATAAATAAAGCCACAGAACTTCTTAAATCAGGAGTCTCGACTGTAGCAGGCATGAAGAAGCATGGTATAGGTTATCTTATTCTAAAAAAAGCAAAGGAGCGGTTATGAAAAGGATGACGTACAAAGGATATCACGCTCAAATAATGGAGGCGGACAGGTTGCAAGGAGATTACCTGCACGGGCTCCCTCCAGGAAATCCTTTAGACGTATATTACTCAGAGGAGTTCATAAAATGGCCCGAAAATTGGATGAGAAATTCTTTTCTCGTCCCTGTTAGGCCTAACAAAGGTTTATGGTTTAACTGGCGAGATAATGATGAGATAAACACCGCCATTATTCCTACTGTGAAAGGGTGTAATCCTATTACAGGGATGCAGACGTCTGGATTCCATTTAGAGCGATATGACACCAAGTGTCCTAAACATGGGTGTGATTTTCAGGGGGATAGATACTGCCCAGAGTGTGATTACAAATGGCCTGATCGCAACTATGTTAGTATGTCTCCTATCTGGTGGGATGGGTTCCGGGTGGGAGATTCCGTACGTCAGTTCTTTTTTACAGAAGATGAACTGAGAGATGTAGCTACCGCACTCATTGGTCATGAAAACACGGTACCGGCGTTCGGATTCGCGTTCTACAAGCCCAAAGTACCCCGTCCCCCGGTGAATCACATTTACCGTAGTCCTGGTATGTTTGAGGTAAAGTGTAGTAGTTGGAGTTACACTAACTCTGGATCGGAAGCGTCCACTTATCTATACAGCTCTGCCATTGATAGCCTTAACTCTTTAAAGGGTATGAAAAAGATGCGTGGTATCTCAGGAGAGCTCTCAGGCGGCTATCCTAAATCAGACTCGCCTCAGGCACTCTACTGTGCCTCTGCAATGTCTGACACGAGCGGTGTACCTATGGCATGCGCTGCGGGTCCTGCAGATATGGGTTTGATTGGTGAGGTAGATTGTGTAAGAGGTTTCTCTGCAGAGCGTGGAGAGCCTAAAGTAGTGAAAGAGGTCAGCGTGGGCGCGGGGAGTAAAATCAATCAGGCACTCGCCGCAGACCCACATCCGTTGGACTCCTGGTGCGACACTCCTGAGGCAGTCATGACTATCTATTTCGTGTTCCAGGAGAAGTTTGAGGAGCTGAAAGCAGGCGGGATGCGCGATCTCGAAGGCAAAAAAGAGGGTATGCTCTCTGGGGTCCCTGTGGGGTAGTACGCCCCCAAAAAATACTCTTCTCATCTAAGGCCCTACGTATATATTGTACGTAGGTCTTTTTAGTTGGGGGGGGGAGGGGAGGAGGTACGCCGTGATCAACTCCGAACTCAGGACTGACTACAACCATATAGAGCTCATAAACAGAGAGCAGAAAAGGCAGATCGAAATTCATAAGTGGATAGCCAGCGAAAAAGCCGGTAAAGACCTATCTGACGAGGCTGTTCTGGAGTGGGCAGAGAAATACGCCCAGCTATTTAGAAAATGGGCTGAATCACTGCCCTATAACTGTGTGTCATGCAAAGAGGTCTGTACGTGTCTAAGAAACGATATGTGCCAGGACCCGTTCAATGAGAAGAGACTGAAGTACATAGAGGTCAACAAACTATATCCGTGATAATCTTTGCATTTTATATCCAGTGACTGTATAACTAACCACTGGAGGTCTTTGTATGCAGAAAGTCGCATCCTATTTGAGTAAGATAGCCTCTGAGCTCGAGGCTAAGAATCGGCCCGAAGAGGCCGGTGCGGTGGAGGTCCTGGCATCAGACATCGCTATTATGGATAAGAGCGCTCAGGACATGATAGCTGCCGAAGAGGCCTTCATACAGACAGCTCTCACTGAGTACAAAGAGGCTGATCGTCAGATCGAGGCTGCAGCTAAGAAAAAGAAGAAGTGGGTGCAGTCGATTGGGCTCAAGAAGGGTCGGTTTACTGAGTACTGTAAAAGGGAAGGATTTAAAGGACCCTGTCAGGCCTGTGCTGAAAAAGCGCTCTCCTCCCCGGACAAGTCTGTCAGGGGCATGGCGGGATTCTACAAAGCGACCCAGAAGTTCAAGAAAAAATAACTGTAAAAATACAGGATAGGGTAGCTCCCGAAAGGAGACTCTCCAGGTCTCTTTCCTGTATATTTATCTGGAGAAGCGTATACTGGAGGTACGCATGAAAAAGAGGGCTGATTTTAATAATTTGACAGGAAAAGTTTTTGGGGACCTTACTGTAGTTTCTTTGGCATATACTAAAAATAGGGTCTCTCATTGGAATTGTAGATGTAAGTGTGGTAGAAACCGAATAGTAAGATCCAGCTATCTAACTCAAAATATTCGTACAGCATGCACGATATGCTCAAAAGCTAAGAATGTTGGGCACCACTACGTAGATTTAACTGGTAAACGTTTCGGAAAACTGGTAGTTCAACATGTATCTCATTATGATTTAGAAAAAAGAATGTATTACTGGAGATGCTTGTGTGATTGCGGAAAAGAAGTAGTTATTATTGGTAGCAGTTTAAAAACTAATAGGACAAAATCCTGTGGGTGCCTTGTCATTGAAAAATCTAAAAACAGGACTTATGTAGATCTTACAGGAAAACGCTTTGGTAGATTAACTGTCGTAGGTCATGATGGGATGAAAAGAACTTTTAGATATTGGGAGTGCCTCTGTGATTGTGGTAATAAAACAAAGGTAAAAGCAAGAGATTTAAAATCAGGGCATACGCAGTCTTGTGGGTGCTTAAAAAAAGAAAGATCTTCTGAAGGTTGTAGAAATAGGAGATTACTAGGTAATGAGGCTGGCTTTAATCAGATATATCGAGAGTATCGTAACAAAAATGCAGAGAGAAGAGATCTGCCGTTTGAGTTAACAAAAGAACAGTTTAGAGAATTAACTCAAAAATCTTGTCACTATTGTGGAGTTATGCACTCAAAAAACCAAAAAGGTTTTCTATATAATGGAATAGATCGTGTAGATAATACAAAAGGTTATGTAATAGATAATGTAGTTCCATGCTGTTTTACTTGCAACATATCAAAAGCTCGTATGACAGTAGAAGATTTTTTATCTTGGATAGAACGAGTACACGCATATCAGCATCGGCAAGTAGATCCGGTAACTATCTCTTAACCGTGCGACATCCGTATATTTCTTCTTTGGAATTCATAAGTTCCAGTACGGTTTCTTTAGGAGTACCTTCCTCTTGCCACTGAGAGGTCGTTAGATTGTAGATAAAAGAGTGCAGTCTGTATATCTTAATAGTAGGGCTGTGGAACCCGTTCTGAATAAAATTTTCCACACCTACCTGGACAATTTCATAGTACTTGGCGTCGTCCACTATCCTGTAGGCACTGTACGATGATCCGTAGATATATATGACTTCGGCCTTTTTGGCTGGAAATACACTCCCACAGAAAAACGGATACAGAGTGATGGGAGTTACTTGAAAATGAAAAGTAGATCCGATATTGTTTAAGTCATATCTACTCTGCTGCTTTTTGTACCTTTTTATCAGGGTATCGATAATAGCCCTGTATTTCAAATTATCGTATGATGTATCTTTAGATTTGACAGATTCGGTAGCCCCCGTAAGATGAGTAGCCTTTGTAGAGGTGGCAGGAGCTGATTGAGCACAGGCACTCAATGACAGTAGAGTAAATGTAATAACAACTGTTTTCAGTAGTGTTAATAGCATAAGTGCCTCCTTTCATTAACAGAACAGCTATTAACGAGTTATTCACGTAAAGGAGTCCTAAATGGACATGGTTTTTGGTTGGAGACGGGATCTACCTGATGTCAGGGATTACACAGAGGAAAGCACTAAAGTACAGGCTATCTTGAACTCATCCAGGCCTCTACAGAGGTTACAGGCTGCTGCTGGTACGGGTACCTATGCCGCGGCCACCCCGCCTGTACCTCAGATGCCTTTCAGACCTGGCGTGCCTCCCATGCCACAGGCTCCTGCAATGGCGGCTCCAGTAAAGACAGGGCTACCTACGTTGGTGGATCTGAGGCAGTGGTGTTCCCCTATAGAGGACCAGAATAATCTAGGCTCGTGTTGCGCCCAGGCTGCCGCAGGGATCCTCGAGTACTTCGAGAGACGGGCTTTCGGAAAATACCTGAATGCCTCGAGGCTCTTTATTTATAAAACTACGAGAAATTTGATGGGGCTCACAGGGGATACTGGGGCTGATCTACGGTCTACTATGAAAGCTCTCGTAATGCTGGGAGCAGCTCCAGAACAATACTGGCCATACAATATCTCTCGGTTCGATGTAGAGCCTACTTCTTTTATTTATTCTCTGGCTCAGGATTACAAGTCTCTCGTGTATTATAGGCTCGATCCTGCGGGGATTACGCCTGCTAACCTGCTCACGTCGATAAAGACAAAGCTCGCCGCAGGTCTGCCCAGTATGTTTGGGTTCACGGTATACAGCTCTATATCTAATAGCGCTGATATTCCTTACCCAAAAAAGGGGGACACTGTTTTGGGAGGGCATGCGGTATGTGCCGTAGGATTTTCGGATGATCGCAAGATAGGTACCGATGTGGGAGCTCTGTTTATACGAAATTCATGGGGCACTTCGTTTGGGGATGCAGGATACTGCTGGCTCCCCTACTCCTACGTGCTCAAGGGTCTCGCGACGGATTTTTGGACGCTGGTGCAGGCCTCGTATGTGGATACGGACCTATTCAGGTGACTTTTTCTCTATTATTATAGATCGTGTCCTGGGAAAACTATTTTAAAAAAGTTCTTGACAGGGACGTTGCACAGTGGTATATTAGAAGGACGATCTTTGAAATACGCCTGGGACGAGATTGAGTCCAACGCTCTACTGTCAGTGCTTACACTATATTGACATTGTAGCTTAATAGCACTGGTGACTCGCGTTGAACTCTATCCTGTCTCAGGCACTGTTTGGAATGTAATAGAGCCTGACGCTCTACTACTTGTGCATACATATACTCTGCTCGATTGGTCGAGCACATGTCTTGAGAACATGAGGTTGCTGGTTCAAATCCGGCAGTATAATCCAAAATTGCACTGGTGACTCGCGTCGAGCTCTATCAAGTTTCAGACACGGATGATCCGCATCCTTTTACCGCAGATGCTTACATGATTTGTCCAAAATCATTGTCGGGCCTCAGTGCCCGACAATACCAAAGAGGCTGCTGTCCTACGTGACAGTAAGTGCTTTGGAAAGCACCCGCGACTCGGATGCCGATTATCTTTTTTAGTCGCTCTAAAAAGGGCGTGAATTGAAATCAGATAGGTTTGTGCGCTCTACTTCAGAGGCATACACTATGCTTTTCGCCCAGTTGGTAGGGCAGTTTCCTAATCAGAGACACGTCGTTGGTTCGAGTCCAACAAAGCAATCCAAGAAATTGCATCTGTAACTCGCGCACGATCCTATCCGTAAAAACGCACGATCTTTGAAATTAGCGGTGTATCTTCCTACAGTGTGCACTTACATTTAGTCTTGGTTCGATTCCAAGTCAGCCTGCGCAAGTAGGCTGGTAGTTCAATGGTAGAACAATTCTCTGTTAAAGAATAAAAAATCAGTACGCACGACTCAGATACGCCTCTAATTTCAAAGATCTAAAAGCCGGGGAAGCTTACACGCTCCCTCGGCTTTTTTATTTGTACAAGATTTGTGTTATTCATAAAAGTATATTACGAACATGGTTGAGAATGTTTATACAGCATCAGACTGTTTGGCTCTTAGGTCATATTTAATGGTTGTGTGGCCTAACACGCTGTACCATGCCATGAGTACTTTTGATAATGACGTGTTAGGTGAGTTGAAAAAATCTCTACAGCATACGCCCGACGTGACGCCCCTGGTAGCAAGAAAGTTAGAGCAGTGGGTGAGACAGGTGTGGAGAGGTCGCGAACAGAAAAAGGTCCTGGATTTTATATTCAGAGAGCCCCTGGAGCAGGTGCCTCTGTACGTGAATGACGCTCTATTAGAGCCTTTCGTTCGCTGGCGTCTAACTATCGCGAAATAATTTCTGGATCGTACTTTAAAATAGTATAGCCAATTAGTATATTCATATAACTCACAATCAACAAGGAGCGTGTGTATGGCAGATGTACATGTCGTTTACAACGGTCGCAATGATGATCTCTCGTTTGATCAGCTCTTCACGCCCGAGCGCCGTGCCGGTGTCGGCGTAGCGGAGGGTCTGGTGATCACGTCCTCGAACGTGACTGAGGATCAGGTGAAGCGTGCCCTGTCTCAGTACTATGACGTGGGCGTGGGAGAATTCCAGGATCATTTTGTGGAGCTGAATCCGAACGGTAACGTGACGGTACGCCCTAGCACACCGTTCGGTATCTAACTCGGGTGCCTCGAGAGAGGCACTCTCTAACCAGATAATATCTACATGGGAGGTTTACAAATGGCTACTGCACGGAAAACTGCTGCTACGGCTCCGGTCCAGGAGGAAGGTGATCTGCGGGTAAAGATCCTCAACACCTTCATGGTGTGCAGTCACCGAGACACCGAGGAGTCTATGAAAGTGCATCAGGAGATCCAGTCGAAAGATCCTCTGTTCTACGCACATCTTGCATGCTGGTATCGTAAGAACGGTGAACTCCGAGATGTCAACGAAGTATTCTCGGCGCTCCTCGCTACGGACTCCTATCTCCCTAACCGTGAGGTAGGTCTGGCACTTTTTCGTGAGCAGGCTCCTTTCATGAAGAAGCGCATCCTGGGCTTCATCAAGGGGAAGACCGTCAAAGTCCGTGAGAAGACCGGTAAGAAGATTGAGGTCGAGGTCTCCGGTAGCAAAGGCAAGGGCAAGAAAAAGAAGATGATCGATGAGGTCAAGATCACCGAGAAGAAGGTGGGCCTGAACAAGACTCTGCCGACGGCGTTCAAGACTGAGGTCACTCGGTATCTGCGCTGGCTGGAGAGTCAGCCGGAGAAGTTCGATACGGTCGCCATCCGTAGCGCCAAGGACCTGAAGGCGCTCTACGCCTCTCATGGGCTGCAGATCAAGCCGTCTCCTCGGGCGCAGCAGATCCTATTCGAGAAGAAATATCCTGAGGACAGCAAGCTGAATGTGTTCGAGAAAGTCACGAGCGCGAAGACTCCCGAGGAAGCTGCGAAGCTCATCGTGGAGAACAAGATTCCGTACACGGTAGCGGTAGGGCTCGTGGATAAGATCACTCCCTCGGTACTGGTGGCGCTTATCAGTGCCATGAGCCCTCAGGAGCTGATCAACAACGTCGCGTCCCTGGAAGAGAAGGGGGCGATGGACAACCCTGAGGTCAAGAAGCTGATCCAGGCGAAGCTGGGTAAGGCTGAGAAGGCGAAGGGTGTCGCCACTCTGAAGTCCAAGACGGCTGCGGCTACGGGCCGCGTGAAGGATGTGGAGGTTTTGAAGCACCTCGACAAAGTGGCTGACGAGCAGGTCAAGAAGTCTGGTACGATCAAAGTACCGACGGCTATCTTCGTGGATCAGTCAGGGTCTATGAATAAAGCTATCGAGATCGGTAAGCGATGTGCAGCTCTATTGTCGGGTGTGACTGTGGCGGACCTCCATGTGGTGTGTTTCAACACGGCTGCCACGCCCCTCACGACTGAGGACAAAACTCTGACTGGGTGGGAGAGGGCATTTGCTCCCGTGCATGCTAACGGAGGTACGTCGGTCGGGTGCGCTTTGGATTACCTGATGCGGCGTGAGCATGTCGTGGAGCAGATCGTGATCATCACGGATGAGGGTGAGAACCAGGCCCCGTATTTCACGGATGTGTTTGCTCTGTACAAGGAAAAGACTAAGGTGACGCCGCATGTGGTGATCATCAACGTCCACGGTACGGCTACCAGTATGAGTGACCGGACTCTGCATGTGAGCCTGGATTCAGCGAGGATCACCTATGACATGTACAAGCCGACGAACTCGGACTACTATGGGCTCCCGGGTCTGGTGACTTTGCTGTCTCGTAAATCCAAGCTTGATCTCGTCTATGAAATCATGGATTTTCCACTGCTGGCACGAAGGGATTTCCACTGAGTAATCTGGAGATAATGCCGTGAGTCAGGACATACTCGATCTGATCAAGAAAATGGGAGAGAAGGAGACGGCGCTCACGGAGCGTACGTTCGTCTCTCCCATTTTTTCTGCCCGTGAGGTGGCTACCCGGGTCGATGGTATCGCCTATACGTTCGCGATCCCTAAAGCTGAGCCTGGGTGGTACAATATCCGCCCGATCAATACCAAGCGGGCGAAGCTGGCAGGAAAAGCAGAGCTGCAGAACATCGAGACCTATCTGAAGTGCCTCGGCAAGATACGTCTCGTGCTGGTCATGAAGAAAGATGATGTCTACATGGCGGTGCCTGATAAGATCAATAAGCATGGCATGGCACCACAGCAGTTGGTACCCGTTTTTCTGACGGATGACACGGTGTTGGATTTCGATCGGGTCCTTGCTCGTTATGACGGTGCTAATCTGTGGTTCGAGAGTGTGGACATGGGGAATGACCCCCAGAAGGCAGAGCATCTTCGGACGAGCCTGGAGACCCTCGTAGAGCCCTCTAAAATCAAATGTGCGGGGCTCACGTTTGAAGAGCGTCTGGCGTATACCCTACGGCTCACCCTCGATCAGAAGTTGGTAGAAGACCGCAAAAAGCAGACTATAGAGGGGCACGTAGAGCATGCCGGTGGGAAGCTCCTACGGTTTGCCGAGAAGAAGGATCATATCAGCGTGACCTATACGGTAGATGGGGAGCAGTTCACCAGTCATGTCTCTAAAGACCCTGCGCACCAGGTAATCGCCGCGGGGATATGCTTGGCTGGTAATGACAAGCGGTTTGACCTGAAGAGTTTGATCACGGTAGTGCGTGAGGCCCGGAAGCGTCGTGTAGTACATCGGTTCAACATCGAGGACCCTGGGTTTCGGGACCCCTATGCAAATCGGCATGGGGATGAAGATGATGAAGACGAGGACTATTAACCAATAACAAGGAGAATTTATGCACCGGTTAGTTGTTAAAATTTTTGCTGTGTTGTGTTACGCTGTTTTAGCTTATTCCCAAGACGTGGATATCTGTTGTACACATACGATGAAAGGTAGTACTTTTCCTTGCTGTGATAGTGGAAACTGTACTTGGTGGGCGGCATATAAATGTCCAGAAATGAATGTCGTGTGTGCCCATAAAAATGCTCAGGACTGGTACTCCACTGCCCAGGCAGCTCTGGTTGAAGTCGGGAGTATACCTGCCAGATGCGGTGTTGTCTGTTTTACTACCAATCATGTGGCTTATGTGGAAACCGTCAAAGCCTCGTCGATTGTGATTTCTGAGATGATGTGCAACATCAAGGGAGTAAACTGCGACAGACAAAGAGAAATTGCACTTCCTTCGAGCACGATAAAAGGATACATTTATCCTGCTACTGATGGGGTGACTATCTGGGATTTTAAAGATCGTACTTTAGGATGGAGAATCAGGGCTAATTGTACTCAGGCGGATTTCTATCCTCCTACTAATGGCGACTGGTGGCGTTTGAACCCCACAGGAGTACAGCCACAGATCTACTCTCCGTATTCTAAATCTCCTATTCCAGCTACTTACAAGTATCTTGAAATACGGTATTCGGTAAAAGGGTCAGGGGAGACCGTTCCCTGTCGAGCTTATTTTGACACAGGTTCTGGTGCGTGGGAGAGTTTTTCAGTGAAGAGTGTAGTTCGCAATAATAATCCACAAACTATATCTTTTGAAATACCTACTGCAGCAATAGGAAGAACATTACGTGTTTTATTGGATCTCTTTGATGTGTCTAAAATAACCGGGGGAGTTTATCAAGATGATCAGATTTCAATAAATAGTATCAGTTTCAGGGAGATTCCGACAACTACTCGATATTCTCCTGCTGATTGGAATAGGGTTTATCACTCGGGGATGCGTGTTGCTACATTTGATATTTATGGGAGGGCTATTCAGAAGAGCAGCCATACCGCATCTGGTTTGATAGTTATGGTATATCCGACTGGAGCAAAAATATTGTCAATAAAATGATTAGAGTTGAGAGCTAATAACAGTAGGCAATAAGCTATAAAAATATTGCGATTTGTACAAAACAATGGCATATTAAATGATAGCCATTAACCGATAGGAGAATTATTATGGAAATTGAGAGAGATCGATATATTGATGCTTGTTCTAAGATAGAGGTTGAGATAAGTAATCTATCTTCAGAGGTTGTGCAGCTGGATGATTTGCTATATCCCTACAAAGAAACAAATTTCTCGGGGACTTCCGGGGTACACGGCTCCTACCGCGACTCCGAGCTAGATAGGCTGTCTAAAATTATGGACATGATACGAAAACAGGCAGACACCGTGAGAGCCTTGAGACTGTCCTGCGAGAAACTGAGGAAGAAATGATCGACGAAGGTTTCTCAGAGAAGTGTTGGTTCATCTACGGGCTGCGCCTGGGTCGTATCTACATAGGGTTTCTGAAGTACCACTCCAAAGGTACCGTTGGTGGGGTAGATTTTGACTGGCACAAAGCGCTCACTCCCCTACTCATAGGGTGGTACCACTCCCATCCTGGGGTGAAGTTTCTGACTCCCAGCGCTATAGATGATCGCACTATGCGATCGTGGATCAAGGCAACAAACAAGAAGCTACTTTGTGGCATATTTTGCCAGGATGAGCAGAAATGTTATTGCTATTATAAAAGGGGTATGAACGTGGCAAAAGAGTCTGTCATTTGGGTGAAACCTGTGAAAGCTCTATTCTCGGGATCTGTATTCCTGGGAATCTGTGGTGAGAAGTCTATTCGTACTGCCTGAGATATAGAGTTTTAGATAGACTACTGTAATCCAAGAAAGTATATTGTTCAAGCACAGAGCGCTTCTCATTGGTAGAAGGTGACGTCAGGTCTTCAGACCACAACGCCTCGGGATCGCAAGTGAAATTGGCGAAAAACTATGGGGATCTGAGCGATTGGGACGGTGCGATAATCCGATAAGTGCTGGCTATACAGCACACCCTGGACACGAGCGCACGGGGGAAACCATGGATACGAACGCTCTATTCCATGGCGCAGGGCCAGTTCCAGCTTTATACGTCACTGGATACCGTGAGGGGCGCTTTTTCAACAAAAAGGAGTGAGTATGTCTAAGCAGAGTTTTCTCAAGGCAGACGTAATAGAAACACGCAAAGTAAGTGATGCGGTGTGGTGGAACCCATTCACGTGGAATAAATAACACCAGGAACAACGGCGAGTCTGGGATATGGAAGGTCGTGTCAGACCTGATGAACTCAAGCTGTTCGTACATGACGATCCAAACTATGTGTCCGGTGAAAGCGCTTGGGAAATAATTCCATAACAAAGAGGAGTGATATCGTGGCTAAGAAAGAAGAAGCTCCCGTGAAGAAGACCACCACAGTGACTTTGCAGGTGGGTGCAGCAGGCATGTCCATTATCGAGCGTGGGAATGGATTGCCTTTCATCTCCGATCGTACGGAGAAAACGGTGGAGTGGCTCAAGGCAAAGGGCTACAAGGTGACTGACATCGAGCTGATCGGCGCGAAGCCCTCCAACTGGGATACGGTGTGGGAGATTGCTTCTGCGGATCCGGTTGTTCCTGAAGAGCAGCCTACGTTGGTAGATCCTATCGCGAATCCCGAGGACGCTACGGCAGTCGTCACAGAGGTCATATTGAATGAAACCGCTCCGGCTAACTGAGTTCGCGGAGGAGCACTACAAGCGCGATAAGTTATACCAAGTGCATACTCATCCAGGAGTGAAAACATGAAAATGAATGTAAAGGCGGAATGGGTCAAGGATTTGGAGAAACGGGAGGCGGAGATCATCCTCCTGAGAAAAGAGCAGATACTCCGGGAGAGTGAGCTCTATCAGCGGGAACAGACGCTCATGCTGAATCAGAATCTTCTCAGGGAGAGTTCTGATTTCATAGCGGTACAAAAAGATATTCAGAAAAGGCACCTTGCTGCTGTGATAAACGAAACTAGAGAGCTCGGGGTGATGCAGGGCCGCTCCGAGGAAAGGGAGAAAAATAGGGTTTCTCTCGAAGCAGCTATGAAAGAGGTGAATGAGCAGAAAAACAAAGAAATAGAGCTACTCAAGGACCTCCTGACCAAAGCTATCGCGGCTCTCCAGGTCAAGAGTGAGCCGACCAAGAATGAGAGGGGTTAATACCATGCCGCAGCCGTTTATAAAAGCTCTCAGTGCTACTGCCATAGTAGCGGGCATAGTTTTTGTTTTGTGGGGACTTGGGAGTTTCGTCATAGCAGATAGTAGCAAGCATTTGACATCTCAGATAGCCTATTTCGTTGTTCTCAAGCTGGTGTTGGGCGGAGGGCTGATATCTATGGGAGCTTGCTTTTTTGATTTTAGCCCCGCTTACAAGCACTCTAACCGGGTCAGTAGTCCCAAGGATACCCCTCGATTTTACAAGTCAGTTGGACTGTAGAGTTTGATAGGAGTGAGCGATGAAATGTACTTCTTTCGTAGAGCTCAAACCTCTCCGTGATGCTATGGTCGCTGAACAGGATGCATACTATGCCAAACGTAGGGAGTTGAATAGGGTATCTCGACAGGAAACAAAGAGAGATAGATGTCCTCGGTGCCGGGGTGCCGGTGTAGTATCTGGTCAGAGTGCTGATGTCTGCTGTCCGTCTTGTGGGGGACAAGGATAGGAGATCCCTATGTCAAACGATGATAACTATTGGTCCAGGGGGATGCCCAGCACTAATGGTGACTGGTCTGTGATGTGTGATCGCTGTGACGGGTCTGGTAAAGATTCTTCTGGGGACGCATGCAGTAGATGTGGCGGCTCCGGTAGAGTAGACTCGAGCAAGTCGAGCTATGACGATTACAAAAGCTCTTACGGATCTGAAAGTGACCCGTGGTAAATATGAACACGCTCATCCATGAAGAAAAGTATCGGGGCGATAAGCTCCTGAAATAGCGTGCCTTAGCATAGTTACAGATCACTACAGAGAAATAAATTCGATAGACTAATAGCAATTTTTGTGCCGTTTATATCTATATTTGCAAAAATAGTTTGTACGGATATTTGCAAACATAGTATATTAATAGTGGTGCGAAATATAAGCCAGAGAAGGTAGGATAAACTATGTCTAAGATGCACACAAGCGCAGCAGTGCTCTTGCTCGAGAAGTTTTTGAAAGACCAACCTGATGGAAAACTGTTCACGTTCGATGAGCTAAATAAAGCGGCTGAGCGTGATGTGAAGACCGACCGCTTTATCATAGCATCCGTGATGCGTATCCTTACTCGGCATCATGATCGGGTACTTCGGTCAGTGCGCGGCATCGGTTATGAGATTGTTAAGCAAGAAGAAGTTGTAGACGTGAGTCAGGCTTTTCGTAAGAGTGCCAAAAACAAGATCGTGCGAGCTTATGATGTCACCAGCACGGTTGACGTGTCTAAGCTATCTCAAGCAGACCTTGCAAAATACCTAAAAGAGCAGGCGAAAGTTGGCACTTTGCTAACCGTCTGCAGAGTAATCGATTCCAGGAAATTGTTGAAGAAAGGAGCTGATCAGGTATCGGTTCCTACTGAGGGTAGCGTTATGGCGTTGCTCTTTAACAGAAACAGTGAGACAGAAACTGACGCGAGCTGAGTTGGTGTGAGTTGAGCTGACATGGGCTGACAAGAACTGAGCTGATTTGATCTGAATTGATCTGAATTGATCTGATCTGAAATGCCCTTTAAAAGGAGATTTCATGGACCCAAAAAGCTGTACGATGGTTTTAGATAGCGTAACCCCGCTGCTGATGAACCGTGGTGATTTCCAATTGGAGGATGATTATAAGACAAAATACACCAAGCAGCGCGGCGAGACTTACCTTGAGTTTGAGGAACGTATCTGGCGTGAGAAGGTACACTCGAATTCAAAAGGTGAGGTAGTGGCTATCGCTGAGTGGTTCAAACAATCGTTAGTAAACTCGCAACGGCAATCGAATCACCCTATCAAGAGTCCTGGTGGCCGCAAAGCCACGGACACGATGAAACCTTTTTTCATAAGCGGAGTCCTGTTTGAGGACTCGCTAGTAATGAACGGTAAAAGTCCATTCACAAAAGAAACTGTATTGCCTTATAAGGCTATGTGCAAGATACCGAGTACCGGCGGTAGTGTACCTGTTGTTCGGCCTATGATGAACAAGTGGTCAATTACTGTGAACTATACAATCCTCGACCAGGCTATATCCGAGAGTGTGGTGCATGAGTGCCTGGAGTGGGTTGGTATGTACAGCGGAATAGGCGATTATCGACCTCAGAATGGTGGGAGCTTCGGGAGATTTACGGTTAAATAAATTGAAAGGACTTGAATTGACTTGATTGGGGCTGAGTTGAACGGAGTTGAGCTGAACTGAGATGATGTGAGTTGAATTGACGTGATATGGCTTGAGATGAACTGGTATGAATTGAACTCAACGGTGTCTCTCTCCGAATTAAACTCGGAGAGAGATTTTTAAGAGTGGCTTATGGATACATTTATACACGAAAAAGAATATAGGGGTGATCAGCTCTTGAAAAAGATAGCTGGTACAAATTTGTTTTTTTGTGGAGTAGGGGCCGTTGGAAGTAATGCGTGTGATAATATGTGCCGGACAGGATTCCAAAAAATTATTGCTATAGATTTCGATCGAGTGACTGACCATAATAGAAGTAATCAGATATGGGGTCGTAGAGATGTAGGGCAGCTCAAGGTAGCTGCTCTAAAAACAGCTATGTTTAATAGCATGGGAGTTACGATCACAGACATAGCTCGTAAATTAGACTCGTCGAATATTTCCAAATATATAAAAAAAGATTATCTGGTGATTGATGGGTTTGATAATCCTGAGAGTCGTGCTTTGGTACATGAGCATTGTAAAAATAATCAGATCCCTTGTCTTCACATAGGACTCAATAAAGACGTAGCGGAAATCAGTTGGAACGATGTCTATAGAGTTCCAAAGGCTGTAACTGGGTTAGACGTGTGTGAGTATCCTTTGGCCAGGAATATTGTTATGATGTCTGTTGTGGTAGGTGTAGAGTCCATCATACGCTATCTCGCTACCGGAGCTCAGGAGAGCTATTTCATTACCCTGGGCGATCTGAAGATACTGCCTAAATAGAAAAGAGTCTCGCATGGGTCTCAATCAATACGAAGTTATCCGGACTGCTGATGGGAATAAGTATCTCGCGCTCGGAGACACTCTGGTGTTCTGCCTGAGTAATGAAGACGCTGTGAAGAAAGAGGATATCTATTGTCTTCGACATATGGGTATGAAAGAGTTGGGGGTCTATGAGGTCTTGGGTAGACTCTGCCAAACAGAGTGCAAAGAAATAGGCACCCCCGTGATAAGTATGGAAGATCTCGTGGTATTGCTTTCGTGTGCTCGTGAAGCATTGAACAGCGGGATGGTAGATTTGCCCTATAAAGAGTCAGTTGTGACATATACCGTTACCAAGATAGAGCAGCGCCTGGGAAAGATCGGTTTAACCGTAGAACGGTCTGGTAGTCCATCTAAAACAGACAGGTGATCTAACCTATGATGCCAAGGATGCTCGGTGATAAAGTCCTGAAAACTAAAATAGCTGCTTTGATAGAGGATCACTCGGGCGGCATGAAGTTCACGGATTTGATTAGTAGTCTCACCGAGTGGGTCGCTGTGAATGAGTACTGTTTTGACAGGGATTTCGTGGACAGGGTGTCTACACTGGTACACCGAGAGATGAAAGGCATCAAAGTGCTCTCGTACACGTACAGACCTATCAAGCGAGAGAAATTGTTCGTTTACACGCCGTGAAGCAATTATCTGTTAATATTCTCTTGTGTGTAGTATGTTTCACACAGGGGGGATTCCTATGAGATACGCAGTGCTCGCTTTGTTCGTGTTGAGTTGTGCAGTATACGCCAAGCAGCGTACAGAGACGGTGAGAGTGGTGAAGACGGAGACGACAGTCGCGGCTACCCCGGACTCTACTCGGCTCGCGTGGGAAGACACTCTGAAGATTACCACGACCTACCGTGATACCAGCATCGTGGTTAAGATCGATACGGTAAAGACAGCCTCTGCGGCTCGGATTGTCCCGAAGACTGCTGCCAAGAAGTAAATTTTCAGTCTCGTTCTTTGAAAATATGGGCATGACAGGTTTCGACGTTTTGTGTGAAGTATGTGGTGCATGCCGAGGATGATCATTGGCCTCGTAAAAAATTGATCGAGTTTTAACTGCCAACAAGACAGTTAATCCGGGTTTGGCCTTTGCGCTTGGCTTCACGGCCATGTGCGAGTTGACTACCCCGGTCGCAATCGCCGTCTGATCAAACAGACTGCGTGAATCCTATACGAGTCCGCATAGCGTAGGATTCTATTTTGCGGATAGGGCACCCGAACGCATAGTAGAGAAGGGGACCTAAACGACATCTATGCACTCTGTGGTGAAGTTTGCCAGGATAATAACTACAGAGGATATAAACTGGACAAGCATGTAGTACCGTGTATGAATCGCTTGACGGACGCGAGTTCAATTCTCGCCATGTCCACTTTTTCTATATATAAGATAGGCTATCAAATATGTTCTCTAAAGGCACCTTCCGAGAAGATGGTGTAGACATCACCATCAAGAACAACCCAGACCACGTCCTGTCTCCGAGCGACTGGGACATGGTGGCTAAAGCTCGCTGCAGCAAAATCACACCAGCAGAGTATAAACGCTGGTACCTGAACCTCATCAAAGAGCGCTGGGCTGCCCTAAAACCAGAGTTCTTGGTCCTGGCTCAAGAGGGCATGGACAAGAACATAAAGTTACTCTGCTACTGCCCCAAGACCTCCCCATTTTGCCACGCCAAAATAGCCTCTGATTTCATGAACGCCCTCGTGAAAAAGATGCGGGCTGGTACGATTACTGCTTGATTACTCTGATCTAAAAAAGTATATTTCCAGTATGAGTGTAGATATACCATGTGCTCTGTGCGAGCGTACTGTGCCTGATCGATATCTTGAGAGACATCATCTGGTACCGCGGTCTAAAGGTGGGGACAGCATGGTTTGGATGTGCTGCGATTGTGGCAATCAAATACACATACTGTTCACCAACAACGAGTTACGTGACTCGTACTGCACTATAGAGGCTCTCCGATCAAATAGCCGGGTGTGGCAGTGGGTGAAGTGGGTGCG